>WNGA01014960.1_pt1 | contig 16527 bp, 19 predicted proteins | sample 5400061 | NCBI WGS metagenome assembly WNGA01 (sample SAMN13153366, study PRJNA577476) | soil metagenome | isolation source: 100 cm soil or saprolite under grassland replicate 2 | place: USA:California | collected 2016-06-15 | reverse complement strand
GGCTTGTCGCGCGAATCGGTCTCGACCGCGGAGATCTGGACGACGACATCCATCCCGTCCGTGACGCGGCCGAAGACGGTGTGCTTGCCGTCGAGCCATGGGCAGGCCTCGGCCGTGACGATGAAGAACTGGCTGCCGTTGGTGTTCGGCCCGGCGTTCGCCATCGCGAGCGCCCCGCGCGCCACCTTGCGGTCGTTGAATTCGTCCTCGAACGTGTATCCCGGCCCGCCGGAGCCGGTGCCCGTCGGGTCGCCGCCCTGGATCATGAAGTCCGGGATGATGCGGTGGAAGACGACGCCGTCGTAGAAGGCGTCGCGCGCCAGCTTGACGAAGTTGTCGACGGTCTTCGGCGCGTCGTCGTCGAAAAGCTCGACCGCGATTGCGCCGTGATTGGTGTGCAGGGTCGCCGAGCTCACGTCAGCGCAGCGTATCCGCCAGCGGCTCGAGCGCGCCCGCGGTGGGCTTGAGCGAGCCCGACTCGAGCCCGGAGACGATCTCTCGGAGGAGTGCCCGGGCCTCGCTGTCCTGGTCGACGTCGAGGACCGTGTTCACCGCGGCGAGGTGCTCGCCGTCGCCGACCAGCTCGATGGTGACGGTGTCCAGATCACGCGGAGCGATGTACGAGTCGGCCGGCACGCCGATCCGGACGAGGACGGCGCGACCGTCCGGCAGCTTGACCTCCCGCTCGAGGGGGCGCGCGCGCAGGGTCACAGACCGATCTTCTCTGGAGGCGACCGCGCGCAAACCCCCATGGGGGCCAGCCGAAGATCCCCCGTTCGGATGATCGGAGGCAGTTGCCAACGGTCGATGGACTCCGTAGATGGCTGGAAGCCTCACACGCCGAATGGCACTTGCGCTCGTGGCGCTGTCCGCGCTGGCGGCGCTCGTCGCCTCCAGCGGCATCGCCGCGCCGCGGCAGCCCGGGGTTGCGCTGAGGCCGCTCGAGAGCCACGTGCACGCCCACGTCAACGCGCGGCGCGCGCAGCATCACATCGCGGTCCTGGCGGCGCACGTCGCCCCGACAGGCATCGCCGCGCCGCGACAGCAGGCGGTCGCGCTGAGCCCGCTCGAGACCGGCCTACTCGCCAACGTCAACGCACTGCGTGCGCAGCATCACCTCGCAGCCCTTCGCCTCTCGGCGCCGCTCTCGGCTGCGGCCCGCGCCCACACCCGGGAGATGGCGACCCAAGGCTACTTCGAGCACGAGTCGGCGAACGGCACGCCCTTCTCGAAGCGGATCCAGGCCTTCTATCCGTGGGGGCGCTGGTCGACCTGGTCGGCGGGGGAGAACCTGCTCTGGGCGTCGCCGGACATCGACGCGCAGGACGCGCTCCAGACCTGGCTCGACAGCCCGCCGCACCGCGCGAATCTCCTCAACCCCAGCTGGCGCGAGATCGGGATCGCGGCGGTGCACGCCACCGCAGCGCCCGGCGAGTACCACGGTCAGGACGTCACGATCATGACGACCGACTTCGGCGTCCGGCGCTAGCTTCCCCTCCGTCAGAACCGATCCACCGGGTCGTCCGTACCGATAGACGACGGCAGTTCGCGACGGAGGTGCGCGATGCGCGCGACCAGGTATCTCCCACTCCTCCTCACCGCCCTCGCGCTGGTGCTCTTCCTGACGGCGTGCGGCGGGAAGGGCGGCGGGTATTGAGCCCGGTCCCGGCCTCTACTTGTGCAGACCGGCCCTCGCCCGCCGAGCGGCGAGCGCTGCGAGATCGCGGATCGCCCTGTCCGTGAGCGGGTTCGTCGTCGGCGACGCCACGATCACGAACTCGGTCGTCGCGCCGACCCGCATCACGACGATTCCCTCGAGCACTGTCGTACCGCCGCCGATGCCGACGAGGGCGCGGACGGCGCGCACCTCGTCGCCGCCCGCGACGGCCACGCGCTTCGGCTCGTACCGGGTGATGTGGTCGCTCGGATCGAAGAACTGCGCTGCCTGCTTCGAGGACAGAGCGCCGGCCATTCCCGAATAGGCGAATCCGGCTTCGGTCGGGCTGTGGAAGAGCGCGACCTGCTCCTGCAGGAAGACGAACGAGCCGCCGGGCGTCATGACGCGCTGGTACTCCGAGAGCGGCGTCAGGTCCTTGTCGAGCCGGTAGCCCTGCTGCTTGATCGTCCCGCCGCCGAGGTCCTGCGGGGTGAGGGCCAGTGCAGACAGATCCAGTCCGCTTGCCGGCGGGCCGGCCTTCGCCTTGCCCGGCAGCGGCACCGCCGGGCCCTTGATCCGGCCATGCAACACGCCACTGATGCGGGCGTCGAGCTGCTTGGCCAGCGAGAGGGCGTAGGCTCGGCGGCTCCGCGAGTCGGCGGCGCTCACCGACACCGAAGCCACGAGCGGGCCGCGTGCAAACTGGACATCGACGCCGTAGACCGGCGGCTTGCCTTTCAGCTTGGCGACCCCCGACAGGCCGAAGCCGCTGCTGCCCAGGCTGCCGACGGGGAAGGACGACAACGAGACCGTGGCGCCCGCCGCCTTCGCCAGTCTGACGTCCGCGTCGTCTCGGCGCCAGAACGCGAGGCCGGCGCGCGCCGCCGCGGGGCTGCGATACAGGTCGACTCCCGTTTGCACCTGGAGCAGGCCGTGGCGCGCTACGAGAGCACGGCCGGCGGCGTCGTCGTAGTCGAGGGTGTAGCCGGTGATCCGGCCGAGGCGGCTCAGCCTGGCCGCCGTCACCCTTGGCCCGTCGGCATTCCGCGCGGCGTCGGCGTTCGACAGGATCCCGGAGTCCTGGTCGAGCGGCAGCGACAGCGCGGCGGTGCCGAGCGCCGACTTCGGAAGGGGCATCAGAGCGAGCCGATCCCGGCCGACGGCGACGCTCCCGCCCTCGGCGGCCCCGACCTGCAGGCACCCGAAGGCGGTCACGATCGCCGCAGCCCGAATCACGATCCGCTTCACCTGCCCCGACCTTAGCGCGGTTTCCGCTCAGGGATCCGGATTCGAGCCGAGCGCGACGGCGTAGACGAGAGACTGCTCGACCCCGTCGATGTCGAGGAGCGCCTCGAGCTCGCGATCGAAGAAGCCGCCGAGGTTGGCCGCCGGCAGGTGCAGAGCGCCGGCGACCAGGTCGATGTTCTGCGCGACGTGACCGGCCTCGATCAGGGCAAAGCGGTAGCCACGCTCGCCGTACTTGAAGGTCGTCCGCTGAAAGACCGCGGTGATCAGGATCACGGCGGCGGAGCCGCCCGTCAGCAGCGACGAAAGGTCTGAAAGCGAGATGGGGTCGGGCCCGAACCTGGTGTCGGTCCGCCGTTCCAGAATCGCCGTTTCCAGCGGGAGTGGCGGCACGGCGAGGCCCGGCAGGCGGACGACGTCCCTGCCCGCGTACGGCAGGTCCTCCCAGAGGTCGAGCATGACCACGGCGACTTCCTCGTCGTCGGGCACGTCGGAGAGGCGGTGCGTCTTCGAGTTCTCGTGGAAGAGCTCCCAGAGCCGCTCCTCCTCGGGCTCGGCGCCGACGATCTCGTCCCAGGCGTGACTCATCTCGGCGGCTACGGGTAGGGATGCGGGAGCGGATTGTCGCCGTGGCGAGGCGAGATGCCCGGGTGTCCGAGCCGCTGCGGCACCTCCCAGAGCCTCCGTCCGCCGAGCGCGCGGTAGCGGTGGCCGCTGACGAGCGGGTGGTACCCGGGGATGACAGCCCGCACGACCGAGAGCTCGAGAGCGGCGACGTCCGAGGTCGTGAGATCGCAGAGCAGAGGCCGGTGACCCGTCGCCGCGATCCGCGTGCAGAGCTCGCGGACGTCGTCCGGGGCAGTTCCGGTGTGGGCGTCCTCGAGCTCGCCGTAGGCGATCTCGGTGCTCGAGGCGAACAGGAACTCGATTCCGGCGGAGTTCGCGTGATCGCACCAGTAGTTGAGGTGGCTCTCCTGGTCGACGACGTGGTGGTGGGCGTCCGGCGTGAGCCGCGGGATCTCACGCACGATCTCCTGGCAGTAGTGGCCCGTGTGGGCGAGCTCTTCCAGCGCGCTGCGCACGGCACGTGCCGGATCGAGGTTCGCGCTCGCCGCGACCACGACCGCCGGGCATTCGGGCGAGCGGTGCAGCGAGACGGCGAGGACCGTCGGGATACGGTTGTCGAGCGTGATGTCGAACAGGGTCACGTCGAACCCTGCCGGGCCGAAGCGATCGCCGAGCCGCCCCAGCTCCGGCGGCAGCGTCTCCGCGGCGATCCGTGGCGGCGCGATCCTCGCCTGCCACACGATCGTGAACGCGTCGCGTTCGACGACCTCGGCGAGCGAGACCGCGGCCGCGTGGTGGAACGAGGTGTGGCAGGAGAGGCCCGTCGAGATCGGCTGCGCGATCGCCGCCTCGCCCTTCTCCGGCGCGTAGTAGTACGGGACGTAGACCATCGCCGCCGGTACGTGGCGCAGCTCGCCCGAGAGCGCGTCGACGGCCGGCGCCCAGCGCGCCGGAGTCTCGCGGCCGAACGGAACGAGCCAGAACCCCTTCTCCGCGTACTGCGACGCCGAGTTGAGCGCGAACGTCGCGGGATCGACGACGGCAAACTCGGCCTCGTCTGCCGTCCGGAGCGGCAGCTCGTCCTGCTGGTAGATCGCCGCGCAGTACCGCTCGACCGCTTCCCCGAGCGCCTTCGCCAGCGCGCGGTCGGGATCGTCGGCCGCACCGCCGGTGCGCGCGAAGTTGTGCTGCTCCGCAAAGGCGCGGGTGTCGGCCGCCTGCGCCCAGTAGTGGAAGAACGGCGGCGCCCCGGCCTGCCGCGGAGCAGCGCCGGCGAACCCCACGATGCCGACCTGGTCGTCGATCAGATCGGCGGCAACCCGGGCGAGGTGCGGCCGCCTGCGCACGTCAGCCGGCATTGCCCGTCAGCGTTCCCCTTACGGCCGTCGTCGGCTGGCGTCCGTTGAGGCTGCCGCACGCGGGGCAACGCGGCACCTTGAGCACGCGGTGCCGGGCGAAGCGACTCGCGAGCAGATTGAACGTGAGCACGTAGCCCGCCTGCTGCGCGCTGCGCCAGGGAATGAAGAGCTTGCTCAGCTCGAGCGCGGCGGCGCCGGCAGCGACATCGGAGATCGCGGGGTGCAGGCCGAGGATGCGGGTGCCGCCTCCGCGCAGCTCGACGGGCTCCCGAGCTGCGGCTTCGTCGAGGTTCGAGTAGCGGCGCCGGAGGAAGCACTCGAAGCACGCGGTCTGGTAGGGCACGACGAGCGGCCCGACGTATGCGACGAGATCCTCGATCGCGACCGGCAGGAAGGGCAGCTCGTGCTCGAGGCTGAAGTCGTTCCACTCGCGCAGCGGCTCGAAGCCGCTCTCCGAGACCGCTGCGAGGGCGGTGGGCAGGCGGCCCCCGAGCGCACCGGCGACTCGCTCCTCGGCCGCCTTCTCGTCGAGATCCCGATCGGCGACGACGGCCGCCTCCCCGAACCCGGCTTCGTGCAGGAGCGCGCAAAGACGCGCCGCGGTCCGGGTGCTGCCGGCGACGGCGACGACCTCGCCCCGCGGCGGAGAGGGTGAGCGCTCGTCCTGAAGCCCGAAGTGCCAGTAGAAGACGTCGAGCGGCGACTCGGCTGCGGCGTCGTCGACGGCGTCGGCGGGAAGCAGCAGCCGACGGGCGCGCAGCTCGCCGACGAGCGACCGGATCGATGCCTGCGCCTCCGGCGCGAAGCTCGCGACGAGCTCGTCTTCCGTCCGGCCGGCATCGGTGGCCAGGTCGAGGATGGCGCCGACGATCTCGGGGGCGTACTCGCCGTCGATGCGGACCGTCGTGGCGCCGCGCCTCAGCGTGAGCGCGTCGTCGCCGGCGATCCGCTCGACGGGCAGAGCCCGTAGTGGTACGCCGGCGCCTGGCTCCCGGTGGGCCGCCATGGTCGTCGCCGGGTTCCCGCTCCCGCTGCTACGCGGTGGTGGCGACGTGCTCGGGGTCGACCGAGGCCGCCGAGCAGCAACAGCAGCACGGAGTGCTGCAGCAGCAACAGCAGCCGGGGGTGGTTCCTCCGCCGGCCCGGGCACGCAGGGCGAGGACCTGGTTGATCGAGGTGAGGTCGCGCAGCGTCAGCGCCTGTGCCGCGCGCGGAATCTGCCCTCCCATCATCGCGACCAGGTCGCCCTTCGTCACCTTCCGCGCCGCCGGCGTGAGCCGCCGGGCTTCCGCGGAAGTGAGACCGAGCTTGGCGAGCGGGGTCCGCATCGGGAGGGGCTTCTGCGGCGCAAGATCTGCGGGCTGCCGGCGCGCTGGAGGCATGACGGCGTCCTTTCCGGTCGGCGCCGCAGGTCGACCCATCGTCGGTACGGATTCGCTGCGCGACCCTTACAAACGACGCCCGATCCTGTCAAGGACGGTGTCGCTCCAGCGCGCCCGGTGCGCTGCGCTGACGATCACGCCGATGCTGCGCCGTCGCGGAGCGTATTAGAGGTCTCGAGCACGAGCTCGCGCCACGTAGGGCCCGCGGCGGCGAGCTTCCGAGAGCGCTCGAGCGCGGCTGCGGCGAGCCGCTGCCGGCGCGGCGCGCGGATGGGCTCGGCGCGCGCGGTGAACTCGCGGCGAAACTGTTCGTACTCTTCCCGCTCCTCTGGACTCAGCGCGCGCACCTCGCCGGCGGGGACGATCGGCCCGTACGGCTCGTCGACGTAGATGCGCAGCGGCCGTGGGAAGATCGTGTAGAGGAAATAGAGGGTCGGGACGCCACGGCTACGGGCAACGCGTTGCGCCGCAGTCCGCACGGTCTCGCAACCTACCTCCGAGACGAAGCAGTCGGGCCGCGCTTCGTCGAAGACCGATTCGAGCCCGACCCATCCTGTCCCGGAGCGACGCGCCCAGCCTTCCGCGCGCGGCGGCGCGCGCGGAGGCTACTACGGGCTCAGGAGCTGCTCTGCCCTCCGTCGACCACGAGTGTCTGACCCGTCACGTAATCCGAAGCAGCGGAGGTCAGGAAGACGATGGCGCCTTTCAGGTCGTCCGCGCCTCCGAACCGTCCGAGCGGTATCCGCTCGAGGAACGTCGTACCGTGCCGCTCGAGCAGCACCTTGGTCATCTCCGAGGGAAACCAGCCGGGAGCGATCGCGTTGACCGTGATCCCGTAGCGGGCCCATTTGACCGCGAGATCCCGTGTGAATGCGACGACACCTCCCTTGGACGCGTTGTAGGCAATCGCGTCCATCAGCTCCGGCGGTGCGCCCTGGAAGGCGGCAACCGAGGCGAGGTTGACGATCCTGCCGCCGCGCCCCCGGTCGATCATCTCCCGCCCTGCCGCCTGAGCGAAAAGGAAGAGACCCGTCAGGTTGACGTCGATGACCTTGCGCCAGCCTTCGAGCGGATATTCGGCGACTGGCGCGCCCCACGACGTGCCGGCGTTGTTGACCAGTATGTCGATCGAGCCGAGCTCGTCCTTGGTGAGCTCGACGACCGAGTGGATCGTCTCGGGGGCACGTACGTCGCACTGCACGGCGAGGGCCGTCACGCCATGCGCACGTTCGAGCTCGGACGCGGCCTGCTGGCACCGCTCGAGGTCACGCGCGCACAGAACGAGGCTGGCTCCGGCCTCCGCAAGAGCCTCCGCGATCTGCCGACCGAGCCCGGAACCTCCGCCGGTGACGATCGCGTTGCGCCCCGACAGGTCGAAAAGGTCGGCAAGGCCCACAGAAGGACGATAGACGCCGTCAGTCGATAGGGCGGGTCGAACGTGCGCGTTCGACTGCCTCGACGAGCTGTTGCGGAACGACCGGGAGCTTGATCTCCACCGAGTTGCCGATCACATCGCTGTCCCGCTCCAGGTCGGAGCTCGTCCCCTCGACGACCAAGGCCGGAGAGCTCCTGGCGCTGAGAGTCGCGAGGATCTCGCGGCTATCGGTCAGTTGACTCGTCGAAACCACGACGTCGGCTCCCTCGACAAGAGGGCAGCGCCCTTCCGCAACCAGCGGGCAGAGCGTGCGCTTCTGGCGCTCCGTCGGCTGCGGATCCTCCCAGTCAAGAAGTCGGCGCCTGAACCACGGAACGTGCTCGGTCTCCGTGGTTGGCCCGACACACGTGGCGACGTCGTAGCCTGCCTTGCGCAGGACATCGGCGTGCGCCCACAGATCGGCTCCATCCGGATTCTCGATCAGCACCCGCGCCTTGCCGTTCTGCTCCGGCCATTCCTCGGGGTGTATCAAGCTCGGTGAGCTCTGACGCCCAAACAACGATCTCACGACTCCGCTCATATCGGCTCCCTTCGGTCGTTTAGGTTTGACATCCAGCACCTTCCCGGGAATCGGGGGTCACCCCGATTCGGAGTCAGTAGTTCCTCGTGACACGCGAGACGAAGGGGAGCGATCCGAATACCGAGCACTACGAATGAGCACGCGAAATGGCTACGCTCCAGGAGGGCATGCCTCACGCAGCGATCGTGACGGTCGGGGACGAGCTCCTCTGCGGCGATATCGCAAACGCGAACGGAACGTGGCTCGCGCGCGAGCTCGAAGGGCTCGGCGTGCGCGTCCGGATCATCGCCACGCTCCCCGACGACCGCGAGAGCATCGCGTCGTTCGTGCGCTGGGCACGCACCGACAACGACGTGGTGGTCGTCACCGGCGGTCTCGGCACCACCCCCGACGACGTCACGCGGGACTCGGTCGCGGACGCCTTCGGCGTCGAGCGCGCGCTCGACGAGGGGCTCGCAGCCGAGCTCACGGAGGCCGGCGGCCACGCGGCCGCGTTCGCGTCGGAGTGGTGCAGGCTCCCGGACGGAAGCCGCCTGCTCGGGCGTGCATCCGGCGGCGCGCCGGCCTTCGCGATCGGGAACGTCTACGTCCTCGCCGGGCTCCCGGCCGAGATGAAGGCGACGTTCGCCACGATCCGCACGGAGCTTCGCGCGGGGCCGGCGCGCCACACGTGGCGACGGACGTACCGCACGACCGAGGACCAGATCGGAACGGTGCTCGTCGATCTCCAGCGTCGGCACGAGGACGTGTCGGTCGGCTCGTATCCGAGGTTCGGCCCGCAGGGCGGCGAGGTGGAGCTCGTCCTGCGCGCGGCAACCCCGGAGGCGCTGACGGCCGCCGCCGGCGCGGTCGAGGCCGCGCTCGCGGACCGCGACCACTAGGCCTTACCGCGAGCCTTTGGCCACCAAGAGTGCTCTCGCGGACGTGGCTCGGCGGGGCGTCGGCACCAGAAAGCCCGTCAGCCCGCAGACGACCACGCACCCGGCCGCCATTGCGAACGTCTCCGTGAAGCCGTCGACGAGCGGCAGGCCGCTCGCCGCGGTGTGGGTCGCGACGAAGGTGGCCGCGAGCTGGCCGCCGAGGGCGCCGCCGATCGTCCGCAGGACGCTGTTCATCCCGGTGGCGGCCCCCGTCTGGTGAGGGTCGACTGCCTCGACGACGAGGTTGCCGAGCGCGGCAAAGGCGAGGCCGTTCCCGATGCCCTGCAGCGCGGCGCTGATCAGCATCTCGTAGGGGTGGTCGTGCGCGACGGCGAGGAGCGCTAACGCCGTCGCCGACACCGCCGAGCCGCCGATCAGGGGCGCCTTCGAGCCGAAGCGCCCGGCGATCACGCCGGCGGAGGCGCCCGTCACCGTCACGAAGATGGGGGCGGGGAGGAGGTAGAGGCCGGCGACGACGATCGAGGCGCCGAAGCCGAACCCCGTGCTCTTCGGCAGCTCGGCGAACTGCGGGAAGGCGAAGAACGAGGAGTACAGGCTGGCGCCCAGCAGGAACGCCGCCAGGTTCGTCGTCCACATGCCGCGCATGCGCATCATCTTCATGTCGATCAGCGGCACGTCGCTCCGGGTCTCGACTGCCACCCAGGCGGCGCAGAGCGCGAGCCCGGCGGCGAGCAGGCCCAGCGTCTTCGCGGAGCCCCACCCCCAGGTCGTCGCCTGGCTGATCGCGACCAGCACGATCGAGATCGAGAGGGCCATCAGCGCCGTCGCCGTCCAGTTCACCCGCCCGGGCGCCTTCACCGGCGACTCCGGCACGAAGCGCCAGGTCGCGAAGGCGGCCGCCGCGATCACGACGAGCGGCAGCCAGAACAGCCAGTGCCAGCCGAGGTGCTCGACGACGAGACCGCCGACGACGATCCCGAGCCCGCCGCCGATCCCCAGGATCGCCGAGACCAACCCGATGCTGCCGGCCACCCGCTCGCGCGGGAACTCGTCGCGGATGATTCCGAACGACAGCGGGAAGATCCCGCCGCCGATGCCCTGGATCACGCGGGCGACGATCAGCGGTGCGAGCGAGTGCGACAGTGCGGCGAGCAGCGTGCCCAGGCCGAGGAGGACGAGCGTCCACAGCAGGACACGCTCCTTGCCGAACATGTCGCCGAAGCGGCCGAGGATCGCTGTACCGACCGATGCGGAGAGCAGGTAGCCGGTGAACAGCCACGTCACCCCGGTCTCCGAAGCGTGGAGGTCGAGCCGAATCGTCTGGAGCGCGGGAACGACTGTCGAGCTCATCAGGGCGTAGCAGAGCCCTGCGACCAGGAGGACTGCGAGCGTCAGGAGCGGGTGCGAGCGCCTGGCGGTCAGCGCAACTGCTCGTTGAGCTTCGCGGTGAGGGCGAGCAGGCTTTTACGCTCGACGGCCGAGAGCCCGGAGAGGGCGTCGTTCAGAGCGGCCACGACGACGGCGCGGCGTCGCTCGACCCACGCCTTGCCCCGCAGGCTGGCGACGTGCAGCACGGCACGGCGGTCGTTGGGGTCGGGTTGGCGCTTCACGAGCTTGGCGGCCACCAGTCCGTCGACGGCGCGGCTCGTGGTCGGAGCGGTGGCGCCGACTCGCTCCGCGAGAGCGCCGAGCCGGAGGGGGCCCGAGTCGACCAGTTCGAGGAGGAGCTGCTTCTGGGTCGACGTGATCGCCGCCGGCTCGATGACGCGGTTCGCCGCCCGGACCAGGGTCGAGGAGAGCGGCTCGAGCTGCGCGACGAGGGCAGCTCCGTCGTCGCCCGATCCTTGCATCTAACAAAGTTTACACAATGCAACTATCCAACTATCGCGCCGGCGGCCTCACCGCGTGGGCTGCGCCCGGTCCAGGACTTCGCGGGCCGCCTTTGCTGCGCGCCGCGCGCGCTCCAGGGGCGGGACGCCGTCCTGCTCGCCGATCAGGGACGGCACCTCGACCTCGACAGGGGTCGCTGCGGGCACGGCGTCGAGGAACGCAGTGAGCGGAAAGACGCCCTCGCCGGGGAGCATGCGCTCGAAGACCTCGGTCATGTATTCGGAGCTCGGTTCGAGATCGGCTCCGTCGCAGATCTGGGCGTAGCCGAAGAGCTCCGTCGGCAGGGCCACGACATCGTCCGTCGTGCCGCCGGACCGGATCAGATGCAGGGGGTCGACGGCGATGCCGGTGTTGGCCTTCCCCGCGAGGCGAATGAACTCGGCCGCCGACTCGATCGTCGTACACCCGGGCGTCAGGGTCATGAACTCGAGCCCCACCTTCATGTCGTACTCCGATGCCAGGTCGCACAGGCGCGCCAGGTTCTCGGCGGCGCGTGTCTCGACCGTGTCGTAGATGACCGTGATGACGCGTTTGCCGCCGAGCTGCGCCCCGAGCTCGATGCCGGGCCGGAAGGAGTCCACGTCGACGTCCTCGGTCAGCGGGAAGATCTCGATGTTCATCACCGGGACGCCGGTCGCGGCCATGCGCGCCTGCATCTCGGGGACCATCTCCGGCGTGACCCCTCCGAACGGCATGTCGGGCTCCGGCACGTGAGTGAAGACGCAGACGTACTGGCAGCCAACCTCGTGCGCGATCGACACCAGCTCCACCGCCGAGACCTCCAGCGCGTTCATCTGATGCAGCCCCAGCGGTCTCACGAGTTCTAGCGGAGCAGGCTCGCAGCGACCGTCGCGCGGTGCTCGGCCGGATAGCCGACGAAGGCCTGCAGCCACAGCGCCCGCTTGTAGAAGCGATGCAGCGGATGCTCCCACGTGAAGCCGATGCCGCCGAAGACCTGGATCGCGCGTTGGCACGCGGCGACCGCCGTCTCTGTTGCAAACGCCTTCGCGGCGGCCGCCGCGCTCGGCGCCTCGTCGGGCCGCTCGTCGATCTTCCAGGCCGCGGCATACACCAGTGAGCGTGCGAGCTCGATGTCCCCGAAGGAATCGGCGAGCGGATGCGCGATCGCCTGGTAGATGCCGATCGGCCTACCGAACTGCCGCCGCTCCTTCGCGTACTCGACGGCGAGCTCGAGCGCGCGCTGGGCAACGCCGAGCGCCTCCGCCGCGACCGCCGTGAGGACGCGTGGCGAGTCGAGCGCTCCCGGAAGCGGGTCGCGTGCGCCGTCGCGCAGCCTCCCAAGCGGGCGCGTCGGGTCGATTCCCTCGAGCGCCTGCCCCTCGGCCGCGGCGGCGCCCTCCGCCGTGACGACGCGGTCGACGCGATCGAGGTCGGGCACGAGTCCCGCGACTTCGACCGACCAGCGGATCTCACCCTCGGCGACCGCCGCCTGCTGCTCGGCGCCGAGCGCGGGCAGCGCGAGCACGGTGGCGAGGTAGGGGCCGGCGTACAGGCTGTGGCCGAGCTCCTCGAGCAGGATCGCCTGTTCGACGAATCCGAGCCCGGCGCCGCCCTGGTCCTCCGGCACGGTTGCGCCGGGCCAGCCAAGCTCGACGAGCTCGGCCCACGAGGTCGGGTCCCAGCCCTGGTCCGAGTCCGCGATCTCCGCCACGCGCTCGAGCGGCAGGGCGTCGCGCAGGTACGCGCGCGCACCGTCGCGCAGCTCACGCTGCTCCTCGCTGAATGCGAACTGCATTACCGACTCCTGGGGAGGCCGAGCACGCGCTCCGCGATGACGTTGCGCAGCACCTCCGATGTGCCGGCCTCGATCGTGTTCGCGCGGCTGCGCAGTAGCTGGTACCGCCACTCCTCGTCGGCAACGGCCGCCTCAGGTCCCATCAGCTCGAGCGCGAGCGCCGTCAGCCGCTGGTTCGACTCCGACCAGCGGAGCTTTGTCACCGAGCCCTCCGGCCCGGGCACGCCGGTCTGCTCCAGCTGCGCGAGCGATCGCTTGTTCGTGAGCTTCAGTGCCTCGACCTCGATCGCCTCGCGGGCAAGGAGGTCGGCGAGCCGCCCGTTCGTGACGCCACGGGAGCGCGCGAGCGCGACGACGCGGTGGAGCTGCGCCTCGAGCGCGCCGACGAGCGAGAACCCGAGCGTCGCGCGCTCGTGGAGGAGCGTCGTCATCGCAACCGACCAGCCGGCGCCGATCTCGCCGAGCACGTTCGCCGCCGGAACCTCGACGTCGCCATAGAAGACCTCGTTGAAGACGGCGTCGCCGGTCAGCTCCTTGATCGGCCGCACGTCGACGCCGGGAGAGCGCATGTCGACGAGCAGCATCGTCAGCCCGTCGTGGCGCTCGGAGTCGGGGTCGGTGCGCGCGAGCAGCATGCACCAGTCGGAGATCTGCGCGAACGACGACCACACCTTCTGGCCGTCGACCACGAAGACTCCGTCGCGCAGCTCGGCGCGAGTGCGGACACCCGCCAGGTCGGAGCCCGCCCCGGGCTCGGAGAAGCCCTGGCACCAGATCTCCTCGGCGCTGAGGATCTTCGCCAGGTGCCGTTCCTTCTGCTCGGGCGTGCCGTGCGCGATGATCGTCGGCCCGATCATGCCGAGACCGATCACCGCGAGGTGCACGGGCGCCTGCAGGGCGGCCGCCTCTTCGAGGTAGATCGCCTGGAAGCTGAGCGGCGCGCCCCTGCCACCGAATTCGGCCGGCCAGGTCAGGCCTGCGTAACCGTCCTCCGCGAGCTTCGCGCTCCACGCCTTGGCAGCGCCGACGTCCGGGAGGTCGCGGAGAGCGGCGGGGGAGACGAGCTCCGGCAGGTCGGTCGGAGCGTTCGCCTCGAGCCATGCTCGAACTTCAGCGCGGAACTCGGCCTCTTGCGGGGTGTCGCCGAGGTTCACCGTCTTACCTCGGGCTGGCTCGCCTCCGCCGCGAGCGCCCTGAGCCGGCCCCGCTCGATCTTGCCCGTCGGGTTCTTGGGAAGCTCCGGGAGGAAGGACACGCGCTTCGGACATTTGAAGCTCGAAAGTCGTGTCTTCACGAACGCGAGCAACTCCTGCTCTCCCTCTTCGCTGCTCGCCGAAGCGGACACGAAGGCGACGACGACTTCGCCCCAATGCTCGTCCGGGGCGCCGACGACAGCGGCTTCACGAACGCCGGGGAAGCCGAGGAGCGCCTTCTCGACCTCGACCGGGTCGACGCTCATCCCCCCGGTCTTGATCATCTCTTTCTTTCGTCCGGTCATATGGACCCGTCCGCACTCGTCGAGGTACCCGAGGTCGCCGGTGTAGAGCCAGCCGTCCGCGAGCATGTCGTCTGTCGCTTCCGTACGCCCGTGGTAGCCGCTCATCAGCGAGGGGCCCTCCATCGCGATCTCACCGACGGCGCCGGCGCCCACCGGCTCACGGTTCTCGTCGACGACCCGAACTCGCATCATCCCCTGGGGATGTCCGGCGTTCGAGGGATCGTCGGCGAACTCGCTCGGCGTGGAGCAGCAGAGCTGAGCTTCGCTCAGCCCGTACATGTACGCCAGAATGTCGCCGAAGCGCTCTCGAGCCCGACGCCGCACGCCCTCGGGAAACTCGTAGGCCGTGTTCAGAACACGGAGCGCCGAGACATCACGCTGCTCGTGCCCCTCGATCGCGAGCATCGAGTCGATCATCGTCGGCGCCAGGAACACGCGGGTCGCTCGATGCCGTTCGAGCAGCTCCCAGGTGCGCGCTGCATCGAAGGCACCGTCGAGGATCGTCGTCCCGCCCGAGAGGATCATCGGCATCACCTGGAAGATGAAGGCGATGCCGAAGAGCGGGAGCACGAAGACCTCGGTGTCATCCGGAGACCGCGGCTGGCCGAGCGCGGCATTGACGCACGCCCACAGGTTTGCGTCGTGCGTCCGCACGACGCCTTTCGGAAACCCGGTGGTTCCCGAGGTGTAGACCATCATCGCCGCGGACGCAGGATCGACGTCCGTGGCAGGCGGCGGGCCCTCCACCTCGGCCAGGTCTTCGAGCCGCTCTCCGTTCCGGCCGCCGGCCGCACCGTTGACCGGCATCAGTCGCTCCACCGTCGAGCATCTCCCGAGCAGCTCGCGAGCCTCGGCCGCGAAAGCAGCGTCCGCGATGATTGCCGAGGCGCCCGAGTCCTCGACGATGAACGCGATCTCGTCCACCCGCAGCCTCGGGTTCACCGGCACGCTGACCGCTCCGGCCCGCGCGAGCGCGAGCGACGCCATGACCGTCATCGGCTCGTTTTGCAGCAGGAGGACGACGCGCTTGCCTGTGAGCCCTTGGAGCTCGAATGACGTGGCAAGGCGATCGGTTGCCCCGTCGAAATCGCGGAAGGTCCAGCGCTCGTCTCGATACACGAAGACCGGCCGGTCCGGATATTTGTCCGCCGCGACGCGGAGCGGATACGAGTAGTCGCGCCTCACAGCTGCTTGCGCACCCAGGTCAGGTCGTACCAGATCGACAGCTTGCGAACCTGGTCGCCCGCGAGCTCGAACACGTCGACCGCGGGGAACACGATCTGCCGCCCGTCGTGCGTCACGCCGGTGAACTCGATCTCCGTGAACACGAGATCGCCCGCGACGACGAAACGCGTCGGCTGGTCCATGTGCGCCGACCACGGCTCGAAGATCCCGCCGTAGAACTCCATGATCTCGTCGCGCCCGCAGCGGGGACGCGCTCCGACCGCTAGCAGCTCGGCGCCGTCGGCCCACACTCCGGCGAGCTGCTCCCAGTTCTCGCTGTTGATCGAGTCGAAGTACGCCCGAGCGACGGCCGGCGCATCATCCGCAGGCACGACGTGGCCTTCGACGTACTCGGGAGCGCTACCAGGCATCGAGGACCTCCTCGACCGTCTCGGCGACCTCGGAGATCGTCGCGGTTCCGCCGAGGAACGAGCCGCCGTACCAGACCGCGTCGGTTGCGTGCTCCTTCGACATGCCGAGGCCGCGCGCGAGCAGCAGCGCCTCGCGCGTTCCGGCCGCGCGGCCGCGCCACACCTCGTGGTGGATCAGCAGATACGCGAACATCTGATTCGGAAGGCCGGTGCGGACGATGTTCTCCCACCGGTTGCGCTCGGCCTTCAGGAGCTGGGGGCGATAGCGGACGTAGAGCTCGATGCTCTTGGGAACCTCGCCCAGCACGCGCAGATACCACTCGCGCAGGACACGGACGTCTTCCTTCGTGAGGTCAGGCGTCGAGTAGTCGAGGCCGGCCTTCAGCTCGTCCGGCGCCACGGCCCAGTCGTCCGGCCACGGCGAGGGCGCCCCCGGCTCCGGCTCGCGGTACTCGGCGAGGCCTTCGCGGATGGCGTCGGCGACAAGCACCGTGCCCCATGACGGCGCGAGATAGAACGACAGCGCCAGCGTCTCGACGACGGCATCACGGCTGTACCCGGGCCCCGAGAGGAACGTGCTGGGCTGGCAGATGCCCATGATGTAGCGCACGCCCTCGGGCCACCCACCGACGGCATAGATGTTGAGATAGGGCAGCGGACAAGACCAGCTCTCGGACTCGTGGATGAAGTGCACGTAGTTGAGGAGCCGCTTCACCACGTCCGGGCGCAGATCCGCCCAGAGC
>WNGA01007864.1_pt1 | contig 16529 bp, 14 predicted proteins | sample 5400061 | NCBI WGS metagenome assembly WNGA01 (sample SAMN13153366, study PRJNA577476) | soil metagenome | isolation source: 100 cm soil or saprolite under grassland replicate 2 | place: USA:California | collected 2016-06-15 | reverse complement strand
CGAAAGCGCACCGCGGCAACGTCGCGTACGACGCGTCGAAGGGCGGTATCGAGGCTTTTTCCCGCGCGGCAGCCCTTGATCTTGCGCCATACGGCATCCGGGTGAATGCCATTGCGCCGGGCTCGATCCTGACCAGCCCGGCGTCCGAGCAAGATCAGCGAGAGCGCGGCAAAACCATTCCGCTTGGACGCATGGGCACACCTGAGGAGATCGCGGCGGGCGCTGCTTTTCTCGCCTCGGACGACGCGCGGTACATCACGGGCCACACGCTCGTCGTCGACGGTGGATTGCTGGCACAGCAGCGTTCACCCCAGGTCGACATTTTCCCACTGGACCGCTACCCGACCATCGAAAAGGAACAGCATGGTACGTAGCCGGTGGCGGGCGGGAGTCGACATCGGCGGGACATTCACCGACCTTCTGCTGGTGGACGACGAAAGTGGTCGGTTCCGCGTCGGCAAAGTGCTAACCACTGCGAGCGAGCCTGCTGCCGGTGTGCGCGCTGCACTGACGGACGAGCTTCGGTCAGGTGACCTGACGGCTGAAGCTCTGGGCACCGTGGTCCATGGGACGACACTGGTGACGAACGCGGTCATCGAGCGCAAAGGCGCCGTAACGGCGCTGCTGATCACGGAGGGTTTCCGCGACACCCTCTTGATCGGGCGCGAGCACCGCTATGACATGTACGACGCTCGGCTCGAGAAACCGGAGCCGCTCGTCCCGCGTCGACTTACGTTCTCGGTCCCCGAGCGGGTCCTGGCGGACGGAACCGTCCACCGGCCGTTGGACGAAGCTGCTGTTGCCGCGCTGGCTGAATCGTTGCGCGCCGCTGGCGTATGCGCGGTCGGCGTCTGCCTGCTGCACGCCTACCGCCATCCCGAGCACGAGCTACGCGTCCGCGAGATCCTGCAGCAGCGTTACCCGGAGCTGCGAGTCGCCCTATCGCACGAGGTAGTCGGAGATTTGCGCGAGTACGAGCGCGCGTCCACGACGGTTGCCAACGCGTACGTCCTGGACGGCGTCGATCGCTATCTCGGGCGGCTTCAATCCGACCTGTCCCAGATCGGGCACCGCGGTGAGTTCCTCGTCATGCTCTCCAGCGGCGCGACCGCCACGCCGGAAACGGCTCGCCGCTTCCCGGTCCGACTGATGGAGTCCGGCCCGGCTGCCGGCGCGCTCGCCGCGGCGCATCTCGGCACGCTCATGGGGCGCGCCAACCTGCTGTCTTTTGACATGGGCGGCACTACGGCAAAAGCGTGCCTGATCGAACATGGCCGCCCGTCGATTGGCACTGAGTTCGAGGTCGCGCGGCTGCAGCGCTTCAAGAAAGGCTCTGGGCTACCAATCAAGATCAGCAGCGTCGACCTGATCGAAATCGGAGCAGGTGGCGGCAGCATCGCTCGCGTCGATCGTTTTGGGCTGCTCAAGGTGGGCCCTGATTCCTCCGGCTCCGAGCCTGGGCCAGCCTGTTACGGCCGGGGCGGCACTGAGCCGACCGTCACCGACGCCGACCTGATTCTCGGCTACCTGGACCCGCGCTACTTCCTCGGTGGGCGTATGGCGCTGGATGTGGCCGCCGCCGAACGCGCCATCGCGGAGAGGCTGGCCGAACCACTGGGACTCGACGTCGCCCGAGCCGCCTGGACCGTGCACCAGGTGGTCAATGAGAACATGGCGAATGCGACGCGCGTCCACGCAGTCGATCGCGGTCGTGACGCGCGCGCATTTCCGCTGTTTGCCTTCGGTGGCGCAGGGCCGGTGCATGCCTACCGCGTAGCGGAAAAGCTCGGCGTTAGGGAGGTCATCGCTCCCTTCGCTGCGCCAGGCGGGAGTCAGTGACACGGAGCTCAAGGTGGAGCGCGCCGCCGACATGCGACTGATCGGACAGGCGCACGAAATCACGGTGGAGTTGCCGGGCGCAGCGCCCGCCAGCGGCGATGAGGAACGTCTTGAGAATGCGTTCGAGCAAACGTACACCGGGTTGTTCGGACGCACTCCACCGAACGTCCCTATCGAAGTCGTGAGCTGGCGTGTCCGATTGGCGGGTCCGCGGCCTGACCTGAGACTGGGCTTCTTCGCCGCCGGCGGGGAGGTTGCAGAGGCGCTCAAAGGGGAGCGGCAGGCGTACTTCCCAGAATCGGGCGGCTACTACTCCACTCCCGTCTACGATCGCTACAAGCTGGGTCCAGGCGCCGATTTGCGCGGCCCCGCGATCGTGGAGGAGCGCGAATCTACCGTCGTGATCGGTCCACGCGGCTCCGCCCGTGTCGACGACGTGCTGAACCTCATAGTGGAGCTGGTCTGATGGGATTCGACCCGCTGGTCCTCGAGACCTTCTGGAGCCGCCTGATCTCCACCGTCGAGCAGCAGGCGGTCGCCTTAATCCGTACCTCGTTCACGCCGTCTGTGGCGGAATGCGGCGACCTCTCCGCCTGCGTGTTCGACCCGCGCGGCTACATGCTGGCGCAGGCAGTCACCGGTACGCCGGGCCACATCAACTCGATGGCGCGCTGCATCATGCATGTGTTGAAGGAGTACCCGGCCGAAACGCTCGAACCCGGCGACGTGATGATCACAAACGATCCCTGGCTTACGAGTGGTCACCATTACGACGTCACCGTCGTCACTCCGATATTCCGCCAGGGGAAGCTCGTGGCGTTCTTCGGGAACATCTGCCACACCGCGGACATTGGCGGCCGCCCCTACGGCCCGGACGCGAACGATGTCTATGAGGAGGGACTGCACATCCCGATCCTCAAGCTGTTCCAGCGCGGCCAACCCAATGCGGACCTGTTCAAAATCCTACGCACGAATGTCCGTTCACCCGAGGAAGTGATTGGCGATTTCTACAGCCAGGTAGCCGGTGACGCGGTAGGCGGACAACGCCTTCTGGAGTTCATGGACGAGTACGAACTCGACAGCATCATCCCGCTCGCTGACGAGCTGATCGACCGCTCAGAGCGCGCAATGCGCGAGGCAATCTCCGCCCTGCCGGATGGCACGTATCACTACGAGACCGACACCGACGGCTTCGACGCGCCAATCCACCTTGCGCTGACGCTCACCGTCGACGGCGATCATGTGGTGGCTGACTACGCCGGCACCTCGCCGCAGGTGAAGCAAGCGATCAATGTCGTCTACAACTACACCGAGGCGTACACCACGTTCGGCCTCAAGGTGGCGCTGGCGCCAGATGTGCCGAACAACGAGGGCAGCTTCCGAGCGGTGACCGTGCGCGCTCCTGAAGGAAGCGTGCTCAACTGTCTGCACCCTGCTCCCACCGCGGCACGGCATTTGTTGGGCCACTTCCTGGCTGGCATGGTACTCGCAGCGCTGAGCCAGGTCCTGCCTGATCGCGCAATGGCGGAGGGGATGGCCGGACTGTGGAGCACCAATGTCCACGGGAGTGCACCGGATGGCAACCGCTTCACGTTGCTCTCGTTTTTGAGCGGCGGGACCGGGGCACGGCGCGGCCTGGACGGCCTCAGTAGTACCGCATTTCCGTCTGGCGTCGCCGGCATTCCGACCGAAGTGTTCGAGAATCGATCCCCGCTCGTAATGCTCGAGCGCGAGTTCCGCCGTGACAGCGGTGGGCCCGGCCGCAACCGAGGCGGTCTTGGACACCGCATCGTGTACTCGGGGCTGCGGCTGAAAGAGCCGTACCGGCTGTCGCCTTTTGCTGACCGCGTGCGTCACCCAGCGCCCGGACTGGAGGGCGGCCTACCAGGCGCGCCTGGCGAGTTCCAGCTGCTGGACGGCACGCTGCTCAACCCGAAGCGCACGGTCGAGCTCTCGCCCGAGCAGCTGCTGGTCATCAGCTTGCCCGGTGGCGGCGGGCTGGGCGACCCGCACGAGCGCGACCCGGAGCTGGTGCGGCTGGATGTGCTGGACGGGCTTGTGTCCGTGGAGCAGGCGCGCGACGCCTACGGTGTGACGTTCACCGCCGACGGCGCGGTGGACGAAGCCGAGACGGCCAGATTGCGAGTCAGCGGCGAGTCTACCATCGGTGCGTCGGCGTAGCTCGCCCAATTACGGTGGGCATGACGTGTACCATCTTGTTCCCGTGGCTCGGTTTCGACTGGACGGCAAGGTGGCGCTGGTGACGGGCGGGGGGAGTGGCATCGGGGCGGCGATCTGTCGGGCGTACGCGGAGCAGGGCGCGAGAGTGGTTGTGGCCGAGGTCAACCAGGACAACGGCCAGCGGGTGGCCAGCGAGCTCGGCGGGGCAGGCCTGTACTGGAGCACCGACGTTCGCGACGGAAACAGCGTGGAAGCGGCGGTGGCGGCGGCGGTAGAGCGGTTTGGGCGGCTCGATGTGCTGGTCAACTGCGCCGGGATCGGGCTGGTCGGGTCGGTGCAGGAGACGGAGCTGAGCGATTGGGATCGGCTCGTCGCCGTCAACGTGACGGGGGTGTTCCATGGTTCGCGGGCCGGGGTGGACCAGATGCTGCGCCAAGATCCGCGGGGTGGCGTGATCGTCAATATCGCCTCGGTGGCGGGCCTGATTGGTGTGCCGCGGCGGTTTGCATACTGTGCGACCAAAGGGGCGGTCGTCGCCATGACCAAGCAGCTGGCGGTCGACTATGTGAAAGAAGGCATCCGCTGCAATGCGATCTGCCCGGGCACCATCCACAGCCCGTTTGTGGAGGGCTACATCGAGCGTTTTCACAGCGACACGCGTGAACAGACCCTTCGGGACCTCCACGCTCGACAGCCGATCGGGCGGATGGGGCGGCCAGATGAGGTTGCCGACCTGGCGGTGTATCTGGCCGCCGATGAGTCGGGGTTCATGACGGGATCGGCGGTGGTGCTCGACGGCGGCTGGATGGCGACGTAGGGATATGGCTACCAGGATCACGGAAGTAATCGCGCACGATGTTCGGTTCCCAACGTCGCGGACCCTTGCTGGCTCGGACGCGATGAATCCGGAGCCTGACTACTCGGCTGCATACGTGGTGCTGCGGACAGACGACTCACGCGGGCTCGAGGGGCATGGATTCACGTTCACCATCGGTCGAGGCAACGAGCTGTGCGTTGCGGCGATCGAGTCGCTGGCGGCACGGGTACGCGGAATGAGCCTTGATGAGTTCGCGACTGATCCGGGCGCGGGCTGGTACTACTTGGTCGGCGATAGTCAGCTGCGGTGGGTCGGGCCGGAAAAGGGTGTCATCCATCTGGCGACGGCCGCCGTCGTCAACGCGCTGTGGGATCTGTGGGCCAAGGCTGAGGGGAAGCCGCTGTGGAAGTTGCTTACCGACTTGAGTCCGGAGGCGTTTGTTCGGTGCGTGCCGTTCCGGTACCTGACGGACGCCATCACGCAGCACGAAGCGCTTGCGATTGTCGAGCGGAATGAGTCAAGCAAAGCGGAGCGTGAGGCGTATCTGCGCGAGCACGGGTATCCCGCGTACACGACGTCGGCAGGGTGGCTAGGCTACTCCGACGAACAGCTGCGGCAACTGTGTCGTGAGGGCATCGCGCAGGGCTGGACCCACTTTAAGCTGAAAGTAGGTCGCGATCTGGAGGACGACAAGCGTCGCGCGCGGATCATCCGCGAAGAGATTGGCCCCGAGCGGCAGCTGATGATGGACGCCAACCAGGTCTGGGATGTCGATCAGGCCATCGCGTGGATGAAGGAGCTGGCGCGCTTCGAGCCGTGGTGGATCGAGGAGCCGACGAGTCCTGACGACGTGCTGGGGCACGCCGCTATTGCGCGCGCCGTGGCGCCGATCAAGGTGGCGACGGGTGAGCACTGCCAGAACCGCGTCATGTTCAAGCAGCTGCTGCAGGCCGATGCAATCGGCATCTGTCAGGTGGACGCGGCGCGGCTGGGTGGTGTCAACGAAGTACTCGCCGTTTTGTTGCTGGCGCAAAAGTTCGGCGTGCCCGTCTGTCCACATGCCGGCGGTGTGGGTTTGTGCGAGTACGTACAGCACCTGTCGATGGTCGACTATCTGCGGGTAAGCGGCTCGATGGAGGGGCGCGTGATCGAGTACGTCGATCATCTGCACGAGCACTTCCTTGCGCCGGTGGTCATGCGCGGTGGGCGGTACATGCCGCCGACGGAGCCGGGTTACAGCGCCACGATGCGCGCCGAGTCAATTGAGGAGCACTCATTTCCGAACGGTGCGATGTGGGCCATTCCTGCCGTCGCGGCGGGGTAGGCCAGACACAGAGCATGACGTTCGATCCGAAGAAACTGCGCAGCCAGCGCCTTCGCCAGGTGAACTTCCAGGGCGATGCCTTGCGGATGGGCATGAACTGGACGGAGGAAGACCTGTCCAAGCCCCAGGTGCTGGTCGATAGCGCCTACGGACACGGCCATCCAGGGACGTTTCACTTCCGACCACTGATCGAAGAGGTCAGCAACGGCGTGTTCGAAGCGGGCGGCAAACCGGGCGTCTTTACCGTTAGCGACATCTGCGACGGCGTCGCCCAGGCGCACGCTGGGATGAGCTACTCGCTCGTGTCGCGCGACATCATGGCCGCGATGATCGAGATCCATGCGCTCGGCCATCCGCACGACGGCATGGTGCTCATCTCGGGCAACGACAAGTCGGTGCCTGCGCATCTGCTGGCCATCGCGCGCTGCGATTTGCCGGCCATCCATTTGCCAGGCGGCACACAGCTCAACGCGCCGGAGTTCGTGACCTCGGACCAGATGTGGGCAATGGGCGCGGCCGTCGAGCGTGGTGAATTGCCGCGCGAGGAGTTGGAGCGAGCCCAGGCGATGGCCTGCCCGACCTGCGGCGCCTGTCAGTTCATGGGCAGCGCGAGCACCGGGCAGGTGCTCTCGGAGGCGCTTGGGCTGGCGTTGCCTGGTTCGGCACTGATCCCGACGCCAATGACGCGGCACCTGCGCTACGCCCGCATGGCCGGCAAGCAGGTGCTCCGACTCATCGCGGAGGACATCACGCCGCGGCGCATCCTGACACGCGAGGCATTCGAGAACGCGATCATCCTCCACGCGGCTGTCGGTGGCTCCACCAACTCGCTCTTGCATCTGCCGGTGATTGCGCGTGAGGTCGGGGTCGAGCTGACGCTGGACGACTTCGATCGCATTCACCGGCGTGTGCCGGTGCTGGCCAACGCCAAGACGACCGGGCGGTATCCGGTGGAGTACTTGTGGTACGCGGGCGGAGTGCCGGGCGTAATGCTGGAGCTGCGCGACTTGCTGCACCTGGACTGTCTGACCGTCACTGGCAAGACGGTTGGCGAGAACCTGGAGGATCTCGAGCGCAGCACCTTCTTTCTTGAAACGCGTGGTTATCTGAATAACGTCAAAGTCGACCAGCGCGAGATTCTGCGCTCGCGCGCGCAGCCGTTTGGACCGGAAGGCGGTATTGCCGTACTGCGCGGCAACCTGGCGCCGGACGGTGCTGTGGTGAAGTACTTCTCGGTGCCCGATGAGATGCACGTCCATATTGGACCGGCGCGCGTGTTCGACAACGAGGACAGCGCCACCGAAGCGCTCATCGCGCGGCGCGTGCAGCCTGGTGATGTAGTGGTCATTCGGTACGAGGGGCCGCGCGCCAACGGGATGCCGGAGATGTACTTCGCGACGACCATTATCGCGGCGGATCCGGCGCTCAATACCACCACCGCGGTGGTGACTGACGGGCGCTTTTCGGGGGCGGCCAAGGGGCCGGCGGTTGGACATGTGGCGCCCGAGGCGTTGGACGGCGGGCCCATCAGTCTTGTCGAGGACGGCGATTTGATCGAGATTCACATTCCCGAGCGGCGGTTGGCGGTAGTGGGCGTCGCTGGCAAGTTGTTGTTACCTGGGCAGGTTGAGGCGGTGCTTGCTGAACGGCGTTCGCGGTGGAGCGCGCCGCCGGCTCGGCATACCAGTGGGATCCTGTCGTTGTACGGGCGGGTGGCGCGGGGGTCGGACGTTGGCGCATCGCTTACCTGAGTCGCTGGAGTAGCTGGATGCAAATTGTGCGCGGTGAGACTGATACCGGGGCTGTGCTTGTTGGGCTAGCTGAGGATGGGCGGTGGGTGGGGCAGTTTGGCGGGACGCTCGCGGAACTGCTGCGGTTGACGTCGGTAGAGCTGCGCGCGGCGGTGGAGGACGCACACGCACGAGAACCATCACCAGGATCAACATCACCGTCGATTGGAAGACTTCTGGCGCCAGTGGATGGGCAGACAGAGGTGTGGGCGGCCGGCGTGACCTACAAGCGCTCGGAAGAGGCGCGTATGGAAGAGAGCGCCACCCCCGACATCTACTCGCGCGTCTACCGTGCCGAACGACCCGAGTTCTTTTTCAAGGCCAACCCACGCCGCGTCGCCGCGCCCGAATCGCCCATTGTGGTCCGCGGCGACTCGACTTGGGACGTACCCGAGCCGGAGCTCGCGATCGTGGTCAACGCCCACGCGGAGATCGTCGGCTACACGATTGGTAACGACGTCAGCTCCCGCTCCATCGAGGGCGACAACCCGCTGTACCTGCCGCAGGCCAAAGTGTACGAAGGCAGCTGCGCGCTGGGACCCGGAATCGTGCCCGCCTGGGAGATTGCCGATCCATACGCGCTGGCGATTCGGATGCGGATCCAGCGGAACGGCGCGCTGCACTGGCAGGGCGAGACCAGCATGCGCGAGTTCGCTCGGCGGCTGGAAGACCTGGTGAGCTACCTGTTCCGCGAGGATGAGTTCCCCGAGGGTGTCATTCTCAGCACCGGGACCGCCCTCGTGCCCGACACGCCGTTTACGCTCGAGGGAGGCGACACCGTCGAGATCGAGATCGATGGACTGGGGATGCTGCGCAATCCGGTGGTCCGCGGTAAATCGGCACGACTTGCGGCGCTGAGCGGCTGAGGCTTCAGGTCGGGCGCACCAGCGGAACCGCGAGCTGTCGCTGTTTGGCAATGGCGGCATTCGGCTGAGGCTGAGGGTCCGACTAACACTCGCACCGTCACGGGTGTGCAGAGTGCTAACTGGGGCGGGTTGACAGGTGATCTAGCCTGGCGCTCAGCGCGTACCAGGTGTGTATGCGATTGGATGGAGCAGAACAAGAGCCATGTTCCCACCCCCAAACCCTTGGAAGCAGCTGGCCACAGTGGTTCCGGACCGCGAGTACTTGGCCTTTACCTCGCGCTTCGCGATGCGCTCGGCATGGCGGGTGCCGGCATTCATCGGCGCCGCGTTCGGGATCATGAAGCAGATTGAGGCGGCGCCGGGGGCAGCGGGCTACTCGCTGGGCAGCCACTTGCCGGGGCTGTACTTCTACACGCTGTCGGCGTGGGACGATGACGAGTCGTTGCGGGCGTTCTCGCGGGCGCTGCAGCACGGCCAAGCCTTGCGGACGTTTCACCGCGACTTGCGCGCGCCGAGCCCGTTCATCCGCTGGCGCGTGCGCGGCTCCGAGCTGCCGCTGCGCTGGGATGATGCATTGGCGCGCATGCGGGCGTGGGATGCCGAGCATGGGGTGGCGCCGGCCACCTAATCGATCGAGGCCGGGGCCCGCTACATTACGTTGTCATACATCAATGACGATGAGTACAATGTCCCGCATGAGTACTCCTAGATCCGTTCGACTGGTCGACCGCGTCGATCGAGGAGTGCTGGCGCTCGTGCGCAGGTCAGGTCGCGACCTTTCGGCGGTCGTCAACGAGCTCCTGGATGAAGGGCTGAAGATGCGCCGCATTCCAGGCATCGTCTTCGGCGACACTCGTCGAGGTCGTGTCGCGCGAGTGGCAGGCACCAGCCTGGCCGTCTACGAGATCGTCCGCGCCTTACGCGATATGGACAATGATCCAAGCCGACTCCGTACGGCGTACGACTGGCTGACCGAACCGCAGCTCCGCTCCGCCCTGGCCTACGGCGAGGCGTACCCGGAGGAGATCGAGCAGCGCCTCGAGGAGGAGGTGGACTGGACCGCTGAACGGGTGTGGGAGACCTATCCCTTCATGCGCCCCAGTCCCAGGGCGTGAAGTTCTACCTGGACGAGGACATCTCGCCCAGGGTCGCGGAGATCGCACGAGGTCGTTGCCAGCTCGACGTTGTCAGTGCACACGAGGTGCGGGCGCTGGGGTGGGATGACACTGCACAATTGCGCTACGCGGCCGAGGACGGGCGATGCCTTGCCACACGCAACCGCGATGACTTCATCGCTGAAACTCTCGCCGTTTATGAAGCTCAGACTCCACATGCGGGTGTTCTGATCCTGGCTGGGAGCCTACCGAACGATCAATTCGCGGCTACAGCCGCGGCATTGTGCGCCTACGCCGAAAGGTTCCCCGAAGGCATGCACGCATACACGCTCGACTTTCTGCCGCCAGTTGCTGCGCGTTAGCCACGCAAACTTGTGCACCGCGCTCTTCACGTTCGGGCGGCTGCCTCGTTAGGGGGTACGGAGACGCCCAAGAAGCACGGTGCAGCCAACCAGAGTGATCTCGAAGAGTACAGGTCTGCGGCGCCCACGGATGCGGCACATTACGAGGCAATGGCGCGGCTCGGCACGCGCCTAACGGCACCACCAAGCGCAGTTCAGCGACAGGATGCGAGCACATCCTTCGAAAGCCGCTCTTGAAGATCGTCATCGATTATCAGGATCGCGCGGGCCCTGATGCACGAGTCTGGGTGCAACACCGCGCTGTATTCGTTCGCCTCGAGTAGGTACCAATGATCAGGGCGTAATTGAAGCTACTAGCTCAGGCATGAACTGATGAGCTGTCTTCACGTTTTCGAATATTCGTCGCTCTGGCCGTGCACCACGTGTGACATGATTCCGCCGATCCTCGGCGAGCCATCTCGGGCGCGGGGTCGCGACCGACGAGGAAGGGGAAGGCGCTCGTGCTCCTGCAAGTTGTCCTCGTTGGCGTCCAGGTCGCGCTCGCCGTCTGTTACTTGACCCTCGGAGTCATCTACACACTGCAGTTGCTGGGTATGGTTTCACCAGCGTCGCACTAGCGTCTCGGAAGGGGGACTTCGTCGTGCAATGACGCTCAACGTAAGCGGCGACGTCCAACTCGATTTCGGGCAAGCACGAAACGCCCTTACGAATTACCGAGAGGCTCGCGTAGTGGCAGGCTCGACCAAGCCCTCAGCCGCGTATCAAGAAACAGCCGCTCTGGTCAACATCGCGCGAGCTCTGATGGCTGCTGGATACTGCGACACCCATGCCCGAGCTGCTGTGCGCGACGCTGAGCAAGCATGCGAGCGGCACAAGTTCTGGCAGCACCTTGTCGTGTTGAGGATGGCGGAAGTACATCACCACCTGCTTGACCAGTCGAACGACCAACTAATCGCGGCCTGTCACTGCCTTGGTGTGCCGTCGCAATTGTGGTCCACGAGTGCCTCGACGATCGAATGGATGCTGCCCTCAGAAGCGGCAGCTTCGACCGCTCCGCGAGGCAAATAGGCCCCACAGGCATCGCAGCTGAGTCTGGCCTCGCCAGAATTGCAGACACTCGCCAGAGTCTTGCACTCGGCCCGGCCGCAGGTTCACGAACTGGTCGGGATCGAATCGGTAGCTTGCCACGAGACGCGCGCCTCGCGGGGAACTGTGTGCGCTGCAGCCACGCGGTCAGGCCAGGCAGGTTCTGAGCGCACCTACGCAACGAATTCGGGCACTCCACGATCCATCGCGAAGAGCGCTAAGGCCATCTAGAGCGAAGTAGTGCTGGAAGTGACCTCGGTGGTGTCGGATCCGGTGCCGACATTCCGTCGATGCCCCCGCGGCGCCGCTGGCGCGACATGATGAGGTGGCCTCGCCGCCCGAGCGCTATTCGAGGGGTGAGTACCCACTAACGGTGCTAGCCGGCTGGCCGCCAATACTATTCAATGGGCCTATCCGGCCGAGCGACGGGGGCGCGTGAATAGTCGGCCATTCTCCAATTGAAGAGGCGAAAGGGGTAGGAGCAATGGAACGCGACCAGTCGTTATCGAGCCGGGGTATCAGCAGGCGAACGGCGTTGAGACTGGTGGCCGCCAGCGGGGCCGTGGCGCTATTGGCCGCCTGCCAAGGCGCCGGCACGCCGCCGGCCGCTACCACCGCCGCGGGGGCGACTCAGGCGCCACCGAAGGCGGGCGCTCCAGCCAGCACCCCAGCCGCCGCGGGCACCAAGGCAGGCGTCGGCACGCTCACCGTCGCCCTGTCCGATCTGGGGAACCAGAACCTGGACGTCATTCTCGCCTCCACCAACAACAATGTTCTCAATCTCATTTACGAGCGCTTGATGCTCTACAACGAGAAGGGCGAGCTCATCCCCGCGCTGGCAGAGAGCTGGAGCATGAGCCCTGACGGACGCCAGTGGACGTTCAACCTGCGCAAGGGCGTGAAATGGTCCAACGGCGACGACTTCACGTCGGCCGACGTCGCGCTCACGTTTCAGCGGTTCGTCTCCGACGAGTCGAAGAGCGCCTGGTCGCCGATGCACCGCCAGACCGTCGAGCGCGTGGAGACGCCCGATGCGAACACGGTCAAAGTGTTCGCCAAAGCGCCGCCGTATCTGTTCTACGAGGACGCCGTCGCCGGCACGTACGAGATATCCAAGAACCACTTCGAGAAGGTCGGGCTGGAAGCGTTCACGCAGCAGCCAATGGGCACCGGACCCTATAAATTGACGAGTTTCAGCCCTAGCTCGAAGGCTGAGCTCGAGGTCAACAACAGCTACTGGGGGACCAAGCCTGTCTGGGACAAGATCGTCCTCCTCCATGCTCCCGAGGAGTCGACCAGGATCGCGATGCTCAAGCGCGGTGAGGCAGATATCGCCGGCGTGTCCTTTGACAATGCGGTCGCCCTCCGTAGTGAAGGATTCGAGCTGCGGCAAACGAAGGCCTCAACGGTCCCGTCGCTCTGCTACGCGGGCTACTGGATGACGCCTGGTCCCACGTCCGATCAGCGCGTGCGCGAGGCGATGGACATCGCCATCAATCGCCAGGAGCTTGTCGATTCCTTCTTCAAGGGGTTTGCCCAGCCCGGTGCTGGCAACTTCGCGCTGACCGATCTGCACTACGGATTCGATCCGATCTGGTACAGCACCAAGTACGACCCCGAACGTGCAAAGCAGCTGTTGAAGGACGCGGGCTACCCGGGCAAGTTCCAGAACCCAGCAGTCAAGCTCTTCTCGGGCTCCCAGGTCGGCTGGCAGCCTGATTTCATGCAGATCATCTCCGGCTACTGGGAAGCCGTCGGCATACAGACCCAGATCGTGCCCATGGACTTCACCGCCATGCGCACCAACTGGGTGGCTGGAGACCCGAACATGATGGGCGGGGTCGTGCCCTGGATTGGTGTCGGCAGCGGGGCAGCGGGCAATCAGATGCCGGCTCAGCAAAACAACATGACCTCGAAGGGCGTCAACCACGCCGCCAACGACCCCGAGCTGGACAAGATGTTCGCGGACACGATTGCTGAGCTCGACGCCAAGAAGCGACTCGATATGTGGCACACCGTCCAGCAGAAAGCATTCGCGCTTCACTCATTTCCCGGCATCACTCGCGTCTATGACCAGTACGCCGTCAGCAGCAAAGTCGGCGAATTTGCCGGCCCCACCCATTTGAGCCAGGGCTTCTTCATCGGTCTTCCCTGGGTGCAACGCAAATAGCCGGGTTGGGCTTAAGCTAGTCGCGGGAGCATTCCATGGGCCGGTATTTGCTGGTACGTTTCATCGAATCAATGGTCACTCTGTTGATTGTTTCGATGGTTGTTTTCGTCCTGGCCCGGTCCACTGGAGATCCAGTTACGCTGTTGATAAGCGATCAAGCCACCGCGGAAGATATGGCGCGGCTGAAACGGCAACTTGGCCTCGATCAATCGCTGCCCGTGCAGTACTGGGTGTTCATCTCCAGTGCAGTACAGGGCAATCTCGGAAAGTCAATCACGGACAAAGGCGATGTTGCTCGGCTGATTGCCGAACGATTTCCCAACTCGCTCACGATTGGCGCAATGGCACTGGCGTTGAGCACGGTGCTCGGCATCGTGCTCGGAGTCGCGGCGGCAGTGCGGCGGAACACGTGGGTCGACAAATCAGTGCGGGTGGTCGCCGTACTTGGCCAGTCCATGCCAAGTTTCTGGCTGTCGATCATGCTCATCTTCGTCTTCTCGGTGCTGCTGCGCGTGGTTCCAACCTCGGGCATCGGTACACCTGCTCACTACGTCTTGCCGGTCGCCGTTCTGACCTTCTTGGCCTTGCCGTTGAGGACGCGGCTGATGCGTTCTTCGATGTTGGAAATCCTCGGCGCCGAGTACGTCAAGATGGCTCGCGCCAAGGGGCTTGCGGAAGGATCAGTCATCTGGCGGCACGCGGTGCGCAACGCGCTCTCGCCGCAGCTCACATCGTTCGGGTTGACGCTCGCCTTCGCCATCACGGGCTCGGTTGTCATCGAGACGGTGTTCGCCTGGCCTGGGCTCGGCCAGCTGGCATACCAGGCGATGTTGTCGCGTGACTACCCCTTGATCCAGGGGACCGTGCTGTTAGTCGCGGTATTTGTGCTGGCCGCGAACCTCCTGGTGGACGTCCTGTACGTGTACGTCGACCCGAGGATCAGGTACGACTAGCGGCGGACCGAGGGGAGGGTCTGTGGCCAAATCAATTGCGTCGAGGACGATCGCGCGGCACCAACCAGCGTCGGCCAGTCCAGCCAGAAGTGCCGCAGCCTGGGTAAGTGGTGCACCAGCGTGGCAACTGGCGCGCAAGGCGCCGCTCTTGCCGACGGCGCTCATCGTGCTGTTTGTCGTCTTCGCCGTGTTCGCGCCCTTGCTGGCCCCGTACGATCCAACGCGCATTGCGCTGCCACAGAAGCTCACCCCACCGGTCATTTTCCAGGGCGGAAACCCGGCGTATCTGCTCGGCACAGACTCCCTGGGGCGGGATGTCCTGAGTCGGCTCATCTGGGGAGCACGGGTTTCCCTCGCCGTCTCCGCCTCCGTCGTCGTAGTGTCGAGTGCGGTCGGGTTGCTCATGGGGTTGGCGGCCGGATATATCGGCGGACGCGTTGATTCCTTTCTGATGCGGTTCGCCGATGGAAGCATCGCTTTTCCCGGCATCCTCATCGCGCTGCTGTTTGCCATCAGCCTTGGCCCTGGCGTCTGGACCGTCATCGTGTCACTGTCGGTGCTTGGTTGGGCCAGCTACGCTCGTATCGTCAGGGGTGAGGTTCTGCGTCTGCGGAATCTTGAATTCGTCATCGGCGCGCGTGTCGTGGGCTGCTCACCAGCCAGGATCATGGCGACACATCTGCTCCCGAATGTCCTTGACGCATGGGTCGTGTTGATGACGCTGCAGATTGGGCTGGTTGTTCTCTCGGAAGCCACGCTGGGCTTCCTGGGAGCCGGGGTGCCGCCGCCCACACCCTCCTGGGGATCGCTCGTCTCGGATGGCCGAAACTTCGTCGACACAGCGTGGTGGATCTCGTTCTTCCCCGGTGTTGCCATCATGCTGCTGGTGCTGTGCGTGAATTACCTTGGCGACTGGCTTCGTGACACGTTGGATCCAAGACTGCGGCGCACCAGACAGCCAGGCGCGGCCCCTTCGATCTAGCTCATCGACTGCAGGATGTCGTGCACGGCATCGTACGCCGCGTACAGCGCTTCGAAGCCCGTGTAATAGGCCGTCGTGGCAAAGGCGAGCGCCATCCACTCGCGCGTGATGCCCCAGGCCCTGCCCAGCAGCACGGCCTCGCGCAGCGCCTCGCGGTTGTTGGTGAGCATGTGCTGGCGGATCATCACGTACGGCGCGGTCTGTTTGGGCAGCTTCTGGAAGATCACCTCCCAGCGCGCGCGATGCCACTTGTAAAACTCCGGATGGAACTCGAGCGCAAACTGCACCGAGTTCGGCACATAGCCGATCGTCCGCTCGTACCACGCCTGAAGATTCGCGCGGTCCGCGTCGGTGAGCGGGCGGACTGACAGGTCGAGGCCAGCCTTGAACGCCTCGGGGTCGGCCGCCCAGCCGGACGGGAGCGGCACCTCGCCTGGTCCGTCGCGCCAGTCCGGCAAGTACTTGCCTACCGCGTTATACACGAGCTGCAGCCCGCGCATGCCCGCTTGCAGCTGGGCGAACATCACCAACTCCATCAATTGTGCCTTCGACAGACCGCGTGACTGCAAGTGACGGAACTCGTTGTAAATGCCTGTTTCCCAGCCGTACAGGATGTACATCGGCAGATGCTGAAAGCTCGTGATGGTCAACTGGACGGGGTTGTTGAACTCGGTGTTCGTGAGCTCCAGCCGCGTGCGAAACGTGCGCAAGCCCTCGTAGAAGTAGCGCGCGTAGTCCGGCCGGTTGTCGAGCATGATGCCATCAGCCGTCGCCTGGTAATTGAGTCCCCAGCCGCGGTCCACGCGCACGCCATGCGCCCGTCGCATCTCGACGAACTGTTCGTTCTCCTCAGCTGAAAAACCGCTGATGTCGGCAACATCTGGCGCGTTGAACGTGTTGATCACCGCGAGTCCTCCCACTTGTCGAGCACATCGTGTAGCGCGGAGTGCGCGAAATACAGGCCTTCGAATCCGCAGTAGAAGGCGCTTACCATCAGACCGTGGACGATCCACTCCTTCGTGATGCCCCAGGCTTTACCGAGCA
>WNGA01006557.1_pt1 | contig 16529 bp, 13 predicted proteins | sample 5400061 | NCBI WGS metagenome assembly WNGA01 (sample SAMN13153366, study PRJNA577476) | soil metagenome | isolation source: 100 cm soil or saprolite under grassland replicate 2 | place: USA:California | collected 2016-06-15 | reverse complement strand
TGCGCAAGGACGACTCGGTCGACTCGATCTCGCTGCTGCGCGCGGCCGAGCTGCTCGCCGAGAAGCGCGCCAAGGGTCCGGCGAAGCGCACCAAGAAGGCCGCCGCGAAGAAGGCCACGACCAAGAAGACCACCGCGAAGAAGACCACCGCGAAGAAGACCACCGCGAAGAAGACGGCTGCGAAGAAGAAGGCCTGACCGCCGCGCACGCGCCCAGGTCTGGCCATGCCCGTGGTGCAGGTCCAGACTGGGCGGCGGACACGTGTGTGCGGCCCGGGCCTTCATGTGGTGACCGCTCCGCTTGCCCGGACCTGGGCCGTGCGGAGAGGAGTCCATCGTGCGCACCGTGCGACGATTACTCGTCATAGCCGCCGGCCTCGCGCTCGCCGCGCTCGGCCTCCCGGCGGCACATTCCGCTCCGGCGTCCGACGCTCTGGTCAGCGTCGGCAGCCCCGCCAACACCCACATCCAGAACGCTCAGAACGAGCCCGCCTTGACGGTCAGCCCGATCCGGCCGGACGTGCTCGCCGCCGGCGCCAACGACCTGGTGGACATGCAACCCTGTTCGCGGGCGGCGTCGACGCAGCACGCGGCGTGCTCGTTCCCACTGGGGACGTTCAACCTGGGTGTCGGACTCGGCGGCGTGTACTTCTCGTTCGACCGCGGCCACACCTGGACCCAGCCGACGTACTCCGGGCTGACCGCGGCCGACTGCAGCCCGACGACCGAGCCGTGCACGCCGCACGTCGGCCCGATCCACACGGTGCCGAACTACTACGAGAACGGCCTGCGCTCGCGCAGTGACCCGGGCGTGGCGTTCGGGCCGGCGCCCGGACCGAACGGGTTCTCCTGGGCCAACGGCGACCGGCTGTACTACGCGAACCTCGCCACCAACCTCACCGACACGGTGATGCGCAACACCGGCGCCAGCCAGAACGGCTTCTTCGGCGTGACGGTGTCGAGCATCGACAACCCGACCGCGGCCCGGATCGCGAACCAGGCGAACTGGTCGCGCCCGTACTTCGCCGCGCCACAGGCCGCGTTCAGCTCCGGCCTGGACAAGGAGCAGATCTGGGCGGACAACGCCTCGTCCAGCCCGTTCTTCGGCAACGTCTATGTCTGCTACTCCGACTTCCACAGCTACAGCGGCGGCAACGCCTTCCCGCTCAAGCCGATGGTGTCCACGTCGCGTGACGGCGGGGTCACCTGGAAGCAGCACCAGGTCGCGCCGGCGATCTCCAACGGCACGCAGGGCGCGTACGACGGTTGCACGATCCGGACCGACAGCCACGGCGTGGTGTACGTGTTCTTCACGCACTTCAGTGGCACCAGCCTGGCCGGCTTCCACACCGTCATCACGTCGCTGGACGGCGGACAGACCTGGCGGCGGCCGCGCGACGTCATCTCGATCACCGATCCCTGCTTCCACACCGACACGGTGACCCGGCGTTGCATCGAGGACGGGATCGCGGGCGCTCGCATCGACCTGGCCGCTATGCCGAGCGTGGACATCGCGAACGGTGCGCCGAGCGGCGACGACGCGACGGATGAGATCGTCGACTCCTGGGTCGACGGGGCGCTCGGGCCGGACCACGAGAAGGTGATGTTCTCCTACTCGACGAACGCGGCCGCCTCGTTCAGCACGCCGGTCGCGATCTCGGCGGCAGGGGACATCGCGTCGTACTCGGCACCGGCGATCAGCCCGGACGGCTCCCAGGTGTACGTCGTGTCGCAGGCGTTCAGCCAGCCCTTCCAGACGACCACCGCGAATCCGCGACCGGAGCACGGCGTGCTGCAGTCCGCACCGATCGTGGCAGGTGGTGGGCCCGGCGCGTGGACGACCGAGTACACCGGGCCGTTCGGTGACGCCCGCGGCACCTCGCAGGGCCGGATCCTGTACAACGAGTTCCTCGGCGACTACGTCTACGCCATCGCCACCAGGGACTACGGCGCCGGCGTGTGGACCGACACCCGTCGTACCGCTGACTGCCCGGCGATGGACGCCTGGCGCCAGCAGTCCTCGGACGCCGGCCACGTGGTGCTTCCCGCGCCGTGGCCACTGGGCGACTGCCCGGCCGTCTTCGGTAACAACGACATCTTCAGCGCCACGACCGGCTAGCAAGGTTCGCCATGCCCCCGGTGCGGGACACTGGGGGCATGGCGAGAACCACCGACGCGCTGGAGACCACGACAGCGGTCCTGCGGGAGCGCGGTGAGCGGGTGACGACCGCGCGGCTCGCGGTGGCCGAGGTACTGGCCACGACCGATGAGCACCTGAGTGCCGAGCAGATCGCGGAACGCGCCGAGACGCTGCGCCCCGGCATCCACCGCGCCACCGTCTACCGCGCGCTCGACGCCCTCGGTGAGCTCGGGCTGGTCAGCCACGTGCACCTCGGCAAGGCCGGTACGACGTACCACCTCGCCGGTGAGCTCGCCAAGACGCACCTGCACGTGCGCTGCTCGGAGTGCGGCAAGGTCCTCGACGTCGACGGCAAGATCCTCGACCCGGTACGACGCAAGCTCCAGCGCGACCTCGGCTTCCGGCTGGATCCCGAGCACGTGGCACTCCTCGGCACCTGCGCCGACTGCCTCGGTGGTTGAGTCCTCGCGCGACGCAGTGTCCGGAAATGTTCGAGTGTGTGGTGTTGTGGGTGCGGGCGGGGTAGCGTCTGGCGGGTGACCTCAGACCACAGCTATGTCGAGTCCTACGCCCCGGGTGCGGGCGTGCTGCCGCCGCGCGCCTGGTTGCACGACGACCGTGAGCGGCTGTCGCTGAGCGGCGACTGGGCGTTCCGGATGTCCCCGACGGTGGCGGACGCGCCGGACGACCTGGCTGCGCCGGACACGTCCGGCTGGGACACGATCGCGGTGCCGTCGCACTGGCAGCTGGCCGGTTACGGCCGGCCGGCGTACACGAACCTGCCGTACCCGTTCCCGGTGGACCTGCCGCACCTGCCGACCGAGAACCCGACCGGCGACTACGCCCGGACGGTCGCGGTGCCGGCCGGGTGGAGCGGGTCGCGGATCGTGCTGCGGTTCGACGGCGTGGACTCGCGGTTCACGGTCTGGGTGAACGGCTCGAACGTGGGGTGGTCGAGCGGGAGCCGGCTGCCGAGCGAGTTCGACATCACCGAACACGTGGCGCCGGGCGAGGACGCGCTGGTCGTCGTACGGGTGCACCAGTGGTCGGCGGGGTCGTACCTGGAGGACCAGGACCAGTGGTGGCTGTCCGGGATCTTCCGCGACGTCACGCTGCTCGCGCAGCGGCCGGACGCGCCGCGGGACGTGTTCGTGCACGCGTCGTACGACCACCGCGACGGCAGCGGGACGCTGCGGGTCGACGCGGACGTCGCCGGCACCGTCGTCGTACCGGAGCTCGGTCTGGAGCTGGCCACCGGGGAAGAGGCAGCGGTCGCGGACGTGGAGCCGTGGAGTGCGGAGGTGCCGCGGCTGTACGACGCGACGCTGACCGCGCCCGGCGGGACCGTCCGGACGCGGGTCGGCTTCCGGACCGTTGCCATCGACAACGGTGTGCTGACGGTGAACGGGAACCGGGTGCTGTTCAACGGGGTCAACCGGCACGAGTTCCACCCGGACCGGGGGCGGGCGGTGACCGAGCGGGACATGCTGGACGACGTGCTGCTGATGAAGCGGCACAACATCAACGCGGTCCGCACCAGCCACTACCCGCCACACCCGCACTTCCTGGACCTGTGCGACGAGTACGGGCTCTATGTGGTGGACGAGTGCGACCTGGAGACGCACGGGTTCGGGTACGAGCCGCAGCCGCCGCGGCTGCCGAACCCGGTGATGGACCCGCGCTGGCTGGACGACCAGCTGAGCCGGATGCGGCGGATGGTCGAGCGGGACAAGAACCACCCGTCGGTGGTGATCTGGTCGCTCGGCAACGAGTGCGGCATGGGTGACAACCTGCGCGCGATGTACGACCTGGCGCACGAGCTGGACCCGTCGCGCCCGGTGCACTACGAGCGCGACACCCAGGGCGAGTTCGTGGACGTCTACTCGCAGATGTACGCGCCGCCGGAGACCGTCGAGGCGATCGGCACGGACCCCTCGTCGTACGCGGGGAAGCCGTTCATCCTGTGCGAGTACGCGCACGCGATGGGGAACGGGCCGGGCGGACTGTCGGACTACCAGCGGCTGTTCGAGACGTACCCGCGCTGCCAGGGCGGGTTCGTCTGGGAGTGGATCGACCACGGACTGCGGACCAGGGATGCCGCGGGCAACGAGTTCTTCGGGTACGGCGGGGACTTCGGCGAGACCATCCATGACGGCAACTTCGTGTGCGACGGGCTGCTGTTCCCGGATCGGACGCCGTCGCCCGGGCTGGTCGAGTTCGCGAAAGTGATCGAGCCGGTGAGGATCGCGGCCGGGGAGGACGGGATCACGATCGAGAACCGGTACGAGGTGCTGGACACCGGTCACCTGCGGTTCCGCTGGCGGGCCGAGGTCGATGGCGAGCCGGTCGCGGACGGTGAGCTGGACGTCGCCGCGGTCGCGGCCGGCGGGTCCGCGCGGGTGGACCTGCCCGAGATCCCGGGCAGCTCGCGGCAGGGTGAGCTGTGGCTGACCGTGCGTGCGGAGCTCGCCAAGCCGGCGTCGTGGGCGAACGAGGGCCACGTGGTCGCGTGGGGCCAGGGACGGCTGGCCGCTGCCGAGGTCGCGCGGTCGGAAGGGCCCGATGAGCGGCGACACGCCGGGTCACAAGGGCCCGATGAATGGATTGAAGGGGCGCGGCTGGAGGTTTGGCGGGCTGCTACGGACAACGATCTGCTGGGGGAGTCGGTCGCGGGCGCCTGGCGGGAGGCGGGGGTGCATCGGGTGCAGCACCGGGTGGTGAGCCGGGACGGCGGGGTGACCGTGGTGCGGACGGGGGCGCCGGGGTTGCAGTGGGGGCTGCGGTCGGAGTGGGTGTGGAAGGCGTACGAGGACGGGGCGGTGGGGCTGGAGGTCAGCGTCGCGCCGGAGAGGAACGGGGTGCCGGAGACGTTGCCGCGGCTCGGGATCACGTTCGAGCTGCCGCGGATGGAGTCGGTGACGTGGTTCGGGGCCGGACCGGGGGAGGCGTACGCCGACAGCCGGGCGGCCGCGATGGTCGGGCGGTGGACGCGCAGCGTCGACAAGTGGCAGACGCCGTACGTGCGACCGCAGGAGAACGGGCACCGGATCGACACCCGGTGGGCCGAGCTCACCGGTGCGGACGGACGCGGGCTGCGGATCGAGGCGGACCCGACGCTGTTCGGGCTGACGGTGCGGCGCTGGCCGCTGGACGCGCTGGAGCGGGCGGCGCACACGCCGGACCTGGTCGCGGGCGACGTCACCTACGTGACGCTGGACATCGCCCAGGCCGGGATCGGGTCGGCGTCGTGCGGGCCGGAACTGCCGCAGCGGTACCGGCTGAAGACGGCGCCGGCGCGGATGTCGCTGCGATTTTGGCAACTCTGAGCGTTTGCTCGAGGTGCTGACGCGAACAGTGCGGCCTTTGACCGGGGTGGAAGTTCACAGGCTCGCAGGCGTCGGTCGCGGCCGCGCCGGCGGTGCTGGCTGGGATCGCGGCGTCTGACGCGGCATGCTGCTCATCCCCGGGACAGCGCCCTCGTGGTCAGGACCACCGGCAGGCGTTGGCGCTGCTCGAGCAGGTCGTACCCGCCGGGCCGGCCATGGCTCGGGACCTCGATCGGCTGCTGTCGGTCGAGGATGACGCGCACTACGGGATGCTGCATGTCAGCGGTCAGCGCGCGGCCGCCGCGATCAGGCAGGCGCGCCGGCTCGTCGAGAACGCGAAACAGCAGCTCGGATGACGGAAGAGGCCGTCGGAGCGTTGGCTGTCCGGGCGTCCGACTAGGCTGCAGGCGTGCCGGAGCCGTACGACGCGTTGAGCGACCCCGCGCCGGCCCATGATCTGCGTGCCGTGCTGCGGATCCGGGCGTTCCGGCGACTGTGGATCGCGTTCGGGCTGTCCAGTCTCGGTGACTGGATCGGCCTGCTCGCGCTGACCGCGATGGCGAAGTCGCTGGCCGGTGACGACTACCGGGCGGCCAACTTCGCGATCGGCGGGGTCCTGTTCTTCCGGGTGCTCCCTGCGCTCGTGATGGGACCGATCGCCGGCTGGGTCGCGGACCGGCTGGACCGGCGCTGGACGATGGTGGCCGGCGACCTGCTGCGCGCCGCGCTGTTCGTCACGATCCCGCTGGTCGGCACGCTGACCTGGCTGCTGGCCGCGACCGTGCTGATCGAGATCGTCAGCCTGATCTGGGGCCCGGCCAAGGACGCCAGCATCCCGAACCTGGTGCCCCGGCACCGGCTGGAGACGGCCAACCAGCTCAGCCTGATCACGACGTACGGCACCGCGCTGCCGGCGGCGCTGATCTTCACCGCGATCAGCCTGCTCGCCAAGGGCGTGTCGGCGACCGCGGGCGACATCACCAGCCGGTCGATCGACCTGGCCGTCTACCTGAACGCCGCCACCTTCGTGATATCGGCGGTGGCGATCCTGTCGGTGGCCGAGATCGGCCGGGTGGAGAAGACGCACGAGGCGCACGAGACGGTGTGGCGGACGCTGGCCGACGGCTGGTCGTTCGTCATCGGTACGCCGGTGGTGCGCGGGCTGGTCTTCGGCATCTCCGGCGCCTTCGCGGCCGGTGCCGTCGTGGTCGGCCTCGGCCGCACGTACGTCGCCGACCTCGGCGGCGGCGACCCCGGCTACGGCGTGCTGTTCGGCTCGGTCTTCGGTGGTCTGGCCCTGGGCATGGCGTTCGGACCGCGCTGGTTCGCCGGGCTGTCCAGGCGGCGGCTGTTCGCGGCCGGCCTCGTCGGTGCCGGCCTGGTGCTGCTGAGCCTGGCGCTGCAGCAGCACCTGGAGATCGCCGTCATGCTCGCGGTGCTGCTCGGCTTCTGCGCCGGCGCGTCCTGGGTGTCCGGGTACACGCTGCTCGGGCTGGAGGTCCCGGACGAGGTCCGTGGCCGGACGTTCGCCTTCGTGCAGTCGGCGGTCCGCACGGTGCTCGCCGGGACGCTGGCGATCGCGCCGTTCGCGGCCGGAGCGATCGGGCAGCACACGATCCGGCTGCCGGACGAGAACCTGCTGCGCTACAACGGCGCCGCGATCACGCTGCTCGTCGCCGCGCTGGTCTGCACGGTCGTCGGGCTGGTGTCCTGGCGGCAGATGGACGACCGGCCGGGCGTGCCGTTCTGGCGTGACCTGCGCCGCAGCTTCGGCCGCACCGCCGGCGCCTACCCGTCGTACGGGTTCTTCATCGCCTTCGAGGGCGGCGAGGGAGCCGGCAAGTCGACGCAGGCGGCGCTGCTCGGCGAGTGGCTGGCCGCCGGGGGGTACGACGTGTTGCTGACCCGTCAGCCCGGTGCCACCGTGCTCGGCAAGACGCTGCGCGAGATCGTGCTGGACCCGGCCACCGGTGACATCTCGCACCGGGCCGAGGCGCTGATCTACGCCGCCGACAAGGCCGAGCACGTGGACTCGATCATCAAGCCTGCGCTGAAGCGGGGCGCGGTCGTCATCACCGACCGGTACGTCGACTCCGCGCTGGCCTACCAGGGCTCCGGGCGGGACCTGGACGGCGACGAGGTGGAGCGGGTGAACCGCTGGGCGACCGCGGACCTGCGCCCGAACCTCACCATCGTGCTCGATGTGGCCCCGTCGGTCGGGCACGGCCGGTTCGAGGAGCGGGACCGGATCGAGGCGCAGGGCGAGGACTTCCACGAGCGGGTCCGCAAGGCCTTCCTGGACCTGGCGGACGCCGAGCCGCAGCACTACCTGGTGCTGGACGCGACCCGGGACCGCGACGAGGTCGCCGCGGCGATCCGGGCCCGGCTGAGCGCCGTACTGCCGAAACCGGAGCGAGTTCGATGAGTGTTTGGGACGACCTGGTGGGGCAGCAGCCGGTGGTGGACACGCTGCGCCGGGCTGTGGCAGCGGCGAACGCCCGGCTGCAGGGCCGCGCGCTGGCCGGGATGACGCACGCCTGGCTGGTCACCGGGCCGCCGGGGTCCGGGCGGTCCAACGCCGGCCGTGCCTTCGCGGCCGCGCTCCAGTGCTCGCGCGAGGAGCAGGGGTGCGGCGTGTGCAAGGACTGCCGGACCGCGCTCAGCGGCGCGCATCCCGACGTGACGCTGATCCGCACCGAGCTGCTGTCGATCCGGGTCGCCGAGGTGCGCGACCTGGTCCGGCGGGCGGCGATGAGCCCGACCCAGGGCCGCTGGCAGGTGATGGTCGTCGAGGACGCCGACCGGTTCACCGAGCAGGCCGCCGACGCGCTGCTGAAGAGCATCGAGGAGCCGGCCGCCCGGACCGTCTGGGTGCTGTGCGCGCCGACGGTCGAGGACGTCGTACCGACGATCCGGTCGCGCTGCCGGCTGCTGGTGCTGCGCACCCCGCCGACCGAGGCAGTGGCGCGGATGCTCGCCGAGCGCGACGGTGTCGACCCGGCGCTGGCCGGGTTCGCCGCGCGCGCCGCGCAGGGTCACATCGGCCGGGCCCGCGCGCTGGCGCGCGACGAGCGGGTCCGGGACCGTCGCGCCGCGGTGCTCGCGGTGCCGTTCGAGCTGCGCGACCTCGGCGCCTGCCTGAACGCGGCCTCCACGCTGGTCGAGGCGGCCAAGGAGGAGTCCAGGGAGAGCACGGCGGAGATCGACGCGCGCGAGAAGGCCGAGCTCGAGCAGGCGCTCGGCGTCGGTACCAAGGGCGCCAAGCCGCGCGAGGCCGCGGCCGCGGTCAAGGAGCTGGAGGAGCAGCAGAGGGCGCGGGCGAAGCGCTGGGAGCGGGACGTGCTGGACCGGTCGCTGGTCGACCTGGTTGCGCTCTACCGCGACGTGCTGGTGCTGCAGACCGGGGCCGGTGCGGAGCTGGTGAACACCGAGCTGCGGTCCCGGATCGAGGAGCTCGCCGCGCACTCCGCGCCGGAGCAGACGCTGCACCGGATCGACTCGCTGAGCGTGTGCCGGGACGCGATCGAGGCGAACGTGGCGCCGCTGCTGGCGCTGGAGGCGATGACGATCGGACTGTTCGACGGCGCGAAGCCGCCGCCGGGCCCGGTGCCCGCGAGGGTCGCGGCCTTGCGCCGATGACACAATCGATGTAGCAGGTCGCGGCCGCCACCCGATGAGCCGATGACCAGTGCAGCGCAGGATCGGGGAGCCGATGACCCAGCCGCCGTACCAGCAGGAACCGCACCAACCGCGGTTCCCCGAGTATGCGCGCCCGCAGGACCCGGCGCCGCGAGACTCGGACCCGCAGGACACGCCCCGGCCGGACCGTCCGTCCGACCCCACGTGGACGCCGCCCGGCGGCCCGTCGTACCAGGGTCCGGGCCAGCAGCCCTACCAAGGCCCGCCCCCGGGACAGCAGTACGGCGGCCAGCAGTACCCGGGACAGCCCCCGTACCCCGGCCAGCCGCCTTACCCGGGGCAGCCGCCGTACGGCGGGCCCGCGTACCCGCCGCAGTACGGGTACGGCTACCCGTGGTCGCGCGCACCGAAGACGAACGGCCTGGCGATCGCCGCGCTGGTCGCCAGCCTGGCCAGCTTCGTGCTGGTCGGGATCCCGCTGCTGGCGGCCATCCCGCTCGGGATCGTCGCGCTGGTCCAGATCCGCCGGACCGGCGAGGACGGCAAGGGCCTGGCGATCGCCGCCCTCGTGATCAGCGGCCTCCAGGTGATCTTCGGCGGGCTGATCCTGCTGGCGATCATCGCGGCGGGTGGCGACGACGAGCCGGACGCGTCCGCGCCGCAGACCGGCTACTCGCAGCCGGCGACCTCCGCCCCGACCGGTCCGACGGACCCGGCGGAGATCCCGGTCAGCATCGGCGCGCTCGGCGTCGGGAAGTGCTTCGACGACACCGCCAAGCACGACGACGAGGTGCTGACCCGCACGTGCGGCGTGCCGCACGACGCCGAGGTGATCGGGCGCGAGGACCTGCCGAAGCGTCCGTACCCGGGTGAGCGGGCGGTCTCGGACTCCGCGCAGCAGGCGTGCGACGCGGTGTTCACGTCGTACATCGGGATCTCGCCGTACAAGAGCAGGTTCGACGACTCGAGCTTCTTCTACCCCGGCAAGGACTCGTGGGACAGCGGCGACCGCGAGGTGATCTGCGTGGTGTACGACTCCGGTGGCGCCCCGATCACCGGGAGCGTCAAGGGCACCAAGCGCTGACCGCGCCTCCGCGTGCGGTCCAGGTCGTAGGGTGGGTCCGTGGGCATGGTGATGGCGGTGTCGTTCGAGCGCTACGGGCGGCTGTACTACCTGGACCCAGGCCCGCACACGCCGCGGGTGGGCGACAAGGTGCTGGTGCCGACCGACGACGGGCCGGAGGTCGCGGAGTGCGTGTGGGCGCCGCAGCTGGTGCCCGAGGACATCGGCGGGCTGCCGCTGTGCGAGGGCATCGCCACCGACGCGGACCTGGAGCGTGACGAGAAGAACCGGGTACGGCGCGCCGACGCGCGGGTCACCGCGAAGCGGCTGATCCGCCAGCACGACCTGCCGATGAAGGTGGTCGGCATCGACTTCGTGGACCGCCGGGCCGACGTCGACCAGCTGGTGATCGTGTACTTCTCCGCGCCGCACCGGGTGGACTTCCGTGAGCTGGTCCGGGACCTGGCCCGGGCGCTGCGGGCCCGGATCGAGCTGCGCCAGGTCGGCGCGCGCGACGAGGCCCGGCTGCAGGGCGGGATCGGGCCGTGCGGGCGGGACCTGTGCTGCGCGACGTTCCTGAAGGACTTCGAGCCGGTCAGCGTGCGCATGGCCAAGGAGCAGGACCTGCCGTTGAACCCGCTGAAGATCTCCGGGGCGTGCGGGCGGCTGATGTGCTGCCTGAAGTACGAGCACCCGCTCTACCAGGAGTTCAACGCGAAGGCCCCGGCGAGCGGCGCCCAGGTCGAGACGCCCCTCGGCGACGGTACGGTGGTCGGCCACAACGTGCCGAGCGACACGGTCGTCGTCCGGCTGTCGGCATCCGGGCGGCGGTGCGCCTGCAGCCGCGCGGACGTCTGCTCACCACGACAGCAGTACGACGAGAGCCAGCGAACGCGGAAGCGCCGCCGTACCCGTCGCGAGAACGATGCCGAAGGCAACGACGAGCAGATCGACCCGGGAGAGCCGACCGAGTGAACACGCGCAGGACGATCGTCACCCTGTCGGTATTGCTGAGCTTGACCGCCGGCTGCGGCCTGGCCACCCGCGCGCAGGACGCGCCGAACCGCGGCTCGGCCAGCGGCAACCCGACCGTGGACCCGACGCAGCCCGGTACGACGACCGGCCCGGCGGGTCCGGTGCCCGCGGGACTGGAGTCGTTCTACAACCAGAAGCCGGACTGGCAGCCCTGTGGCGCGGGCCAGGAGTGCGCGACGATCAAGGTCCCGCTCGACTACTCCAAGCCGGCCGGCAAGACGATCGAGCTGCGCGCCCGCAAGGTGCTCGCCGCCAGCTCGCGCAGGATCGGCACCCTGTTCATCAACCCCGGCGGGCCGGGCGGGTCCGGCCTGAGTTACGCGGCGGCGGCCCACTACATCATGGGTCGGCCGCTGCTGCGCCGGTTCGACGTGATCGGCTGGGACCCGCGCGGGGTCGGTGAGTCCACCCCGGTGCGCTGCCTGGACACAGCGCAGATGGACGAGCTGGTCGCGGCCGACGGCAGCCCGGACGACGACGCCGAGATCCAGGCGCTCGACAAAGTCGCGAAGGAGCTCGCGAACGGCTGCCAGCAGCGCTCCAGCGAGCTGCTGCCGCACGTCGGAACCAAGGACGCGGCCCGCGACATCGACGTGATGCGCGGCATCGTCGGCGACCCGCAGCTGTACTACCTGGGCAAGTCCTACGGCACCTACCTGGGCGCGACGTACGCGGAGCTGTTCCCGAAGAACGTCGCCCGGATGGTCCTCGACGGCGCGGTCGACCCGGCCCGTCCGACCGACCAGATCCACATGACCCAGGCCAAGGGCTTCGACGTCGCCCTGGAGGCGTTCGCCGCGGACTGCGCGCAGCGGTCCTGCTCGCTCGGCAGCACCAAGGAGGAGGTGCTCGGCAAGGTCGACAAGATCCTCACCGAGACGGACGCGAAACCGCTGCCCGGAGACGGCAAGCGCACGGTCACGCAGGGCGTCGCGGTCCTCGGGGTGATCTTCCCCTTGTACGTGAAGGACTACTGGCCACGGCTCGAGCGGGCGGTCGGCACCGCGCTGAACGGCGACGGCCTGAAGCTGCTGCAGCTCGCCGACGAGTACACCAGCCGCGGCCCGACCGGCTACGAGGACAACTCCGGCGAGGTGATCTACGCGGTCGACTGCATCGACCACCCGGACATCACCTCGATCGCGGACGCGAAGTCCAAGGCGGTCGAGTTCCAGCGGGCGTCACCGCGCTTCGGCGCCTACCTGCTGTGGGGCTCGCTGCCGTGCGCCGAGTGGCCGGTGAAGCCGGTGAACACCCAGCACGCGATCAAGGCCACCGGCTCGAAGCCGATCGTCGTCGTCGGGACCACCCGCGACCCGGCCACGCCGTACGAGTGGGCGGTCGGGCTCGCGAAGCAGCTCGACCGCGGCGTGCTGGTGACCCGCGACGGCGACGGCCACACCGGCTACTACAAGGGCAACGAGTGCGTGGACCGTGCCGTCGAGTCCTACTTCCTCGACGGCACCGTCCCCACCGACGGCCTCAAGTGCTGAGGCGAGGCCGGTAGAGCTCGGCGGCCCCCGCCGCGAGCGCCAGCGACAGCAGCAGGAACCCGCCGGTCAGCACCCACACGTGGCCGTCGGCGCCGAAGAGCAGCCACAGCAGGATCGCCGCCGCGACGATGGCGACCGCGCCGGCCCAGCGCGCCAACCTCCGCCGGCCGCTGAAGGCCAGTCCGCCGATTAGCAGGACGGGCAGGAACGGCACGCCCGGCCCGGCGAAGACCGGCACGCAGACGACGACCAGCAGCCGCCACCAGCGACTCCGTCCGGCCCGGCGAACGCCGTACATGAGTCCGAGCGCGAGCCCGCCGATCCCGGTCGCCCCGAGGATGAAGCCGGTGCCGGACCAGGTGAACTCCGGGTCGGTCGAGATCAGCCGCATCCAGATCCGGGCGGCCACGCCCCAGGCCACGCCGAGCGCCAGCCCGGTCGCGGCCGCCCGCGGCACGCCGGATCGCGCGCGCCGCGGAGCGACTTCGAGTGCGGTCACCACGACACCGGCAGGCACGCGAGCCGCGGGCCCGCGACGCCGTTCGGAGCGGTGAAATCCCGGTGTATGACGATCGCTCGGTTGCCGGGCGCGGGCACGAACGGGACCTGCGCGACGGCGTGGCCGGTGCCGCCACCGGTCACGGTGAAGTCGAGCCAGATCTCGGTGTCCGGCGACGGTTGCCCGCCGGCGTTGAAGTGCGGCCCGGCCGCCGCGCCGTCACCTGCGACGCACGGTCCGACGTGCAGGTGCGCGCCGAAAGTGTGGTCAACCGCGGACCGGTCGATCCCGCGCACCGTGAGCACGGCGGTCGTCGAGCCGTCGTGCGACGCCATCGTCAGCGTCGCCTCGGCACCGTCGAGCGGCCCGGCGGCCGCCGGCTCCAGGTCGCGCAGCTCGCCCTGTACGGTGACGGCCGCGCCCGGCGAGTCGTCCGCGCCGGCGGGTGTCGCCGCGATCGCCGAGGCGGCGAGCATCGCGAGCGTGACGGCTGCGGTACGTGTTGTTACTGTCATGACTCCCCCTCGAGGTTCATGCTGGAACTGCGGATCACTGGAACTGACGGGCCACCCGGGCGGTCCGGGCGACAACCGAAGTCGGCCGATACTGGCCACCTCCGGCTGTCACCCGGCCGTGCCGGCTCGCTCGTCTGTACAAAGGTGTGGGGGCGATGGAGGCGACCGAGCTGCCTGCCGGCGGCGTGCGGCTGGATGCCGACACGCTGGTCGTGACGCTGTTCCAGGCGGAGGCGGCGCGGCTGGTGCAGATGGCCCGCTGGTTCGTCGACGACCGGACGGCGGCCGAGGACCTGGTCCAGGAGGCCTTCATCCGGCTCGCCCGCAGTGCGCACCGGATCCACGACACCGACCGCGCCGCGGCGTACCTGCGGTCGATCGTGATCAACCTGGCCCGCGACCACAATCGGCGCGGCCTGGTCTCACTGCGGCACCGCCCGCCGGCCGACGTCGACGACCGCTCGGCGGAGGACCACGTCACCGAGGACGAGAGCCGCCGGCAGGTGATCGAGGCGTTGCGCGGGCTGCCGCGCCGGCAGCGCGACTGCCTGGTGCTGCGCTACTACGTCGAGCTGCCCGTCGGCGAGATCGCCGAGACCCTCGGGTTGTCGCCGAACTCGGTGAAGACCCACCTGCAGCGGGGCCTGCGCTCGCTGTCGGCCGACCTGGAGGCACTGCGATGACGACGCGCGAACCGAGCCCGATCGAGCGGCAGCTCTACGAGGCGCTGTCGCCCGGGACGGTACGCCCGCCCTCGCCGGACCTGTTCGAACGGGTCCGCGGCAGCATCGCCGACGACCGGCTGCGCCGCCGCCGGGTACGACGAACCGCGGCGCTGGTGGCCGCCGTACTGATGTTGCTCGTGGCAACGATCTGGATCACGACACCGAAACGGAACGGGTGGCCGGAGATGGACTGGTGGATTCTCGAACTGTTCACGACGGCGCTGCTGGTCGGGCTGGCGCTGTGGCTGGGGCCGTTCATCAAGCGATTCGGCCGGGCCTACGCGGCGGATGTGTTCCACGACAACCCGCAGACCGGCAAGAGTTACATCGTGCTGACCGACATCGTGTACTACCTGATCTTCGTGGCGTACATCCTGTTCACCATCAGCTTCGAGCCGCGGGTGACGTGGGGGGACACAGTCCGGCCCGCGCAGGTCGAGTTCGAGGCCGCCCGGGTGGGCGGGATCCTGCTCATCATCGGTGTGCTGCACGGGCTCAACATCGTCCTGATGCCCGTGCTCGGCCGGCTGTTCTCCCTGAACCGCAAGCTCTCGGGCCGCTAGAGCTGAAAGCAGACCGCGACCGGGGTCTGCTGACGGCCCTGGCCGAGCGGGTTGTCGGCGAAGAGCTCGGCGAAGAACGCTTCCGGCCGGTCCGTGTCCTGGCCGAGCACCTCGCGGCCGAGGTCGTTCGCGTCGATCACCACGGTGCCGCCGAACGTCGCCGCGACCACCGCGGGCAGCGTGGCGCGGATGGCCGCGCTGACCTGCTGCGCGACGCGCGCCGGGTCCTTCGGCGGCAGCTTCGCGGACACGTTCGACGGATAGGCCGAGTAGGGCGTCGGCCCGTCGATCGTGTTCACCCGGTTCCCGGCGACCCGGTAGAAGTCGCCCTTGCGCTTGAGCACCTTGCCGGCCGCCCCCGCCGCCGACGCCAGCAGGATCCGGCCCAGACCCGCCTCCTGGATCGCGAGTTGCATGGTCGACGGGCAGCCGAGCCCGATCCCGTACTCAGTGCGCGCCACGTACCGCGACAGCACTCGCGCGGCCAGGCCGGTGCGGATCTCCCAGGTGAAGTACGACCGCCCCTGGGAGATCGCGACCACCTTCTCGCTCACCACGGCGTACCAGGTCTTGTCGAACCCCGTCCCGATCGCCAGCCCCGGATGCGTGCGGCGCACCGTCCGGTCGACGTACCGCGTGACCTTGGCCGCCACGTCGTCACCGCGCTCGAACAACTCGGTCCGCACCGGAAGCCGCGCCCACAGCTCGTCGCCGACCCGGATCGCGAGCGACTTGCCCTGGTTGCTGACCAGCGCCGCACGCGCCCTGCACGGCCGCTCGCAGACCGCGGTCGCCCCCTCGTTCCCGTACATGGCCCCTCCCGGCGTTCCCCGACCAACACGTGCCTCCTTTGACGCCGTCCAGGACGAAAGTTGGCCTGCCCGCACTGTGTCTACGTCGCGTTTCATGCCCGCTGACGCGTTCCGTGGTTGCTGACGGCTCGCGGCGTCGGATGGCCTGCTACAGCACGCCACCAAGCCCCTCAAGCCGTCATCAACCACGAAACGCGCCATCAGCCACGCAACACGACATAAGGACAGCCACAGGCCGGGCGATCATCGGCAAGACTGGGCGCATGGGACGTCACGCGCAAGCCGCGCCGTTGCGCAAACGGCTGAGGCTCGGCGTGGTCGGCGGTCGGTGCAGATGACACCGCTTCAGGTGCGGATGGCGACCGTTGGTCTGCGCGTGATCGACGACGACGGATTCGTCCTGGCGGGCGGTTTTGCGCTGCGCGCGGACGGATTCGGCGACCGGCCGTCCGACGACATCGACCTGTTCACCAACGTGATGGACTCCGACCGGTTCGACGCGGCCGTCGGCAAGCTGGTCGGCGCCTACCGTGCGGACGGGCTGACCGCGGACGTCGTCCGGCGCGCTCCCAGCTTCGCGCGGATCTCGGTCGCGGACGAGCAGGGTACGTCGAAGGTGGATCTCGGAGTCGACTACCGGCAGCTCCCGCCGGCGCGGACCGAGCTTGGTCCGGTGCTGTCCGCGCAGGACGCCGTGGCGAACAAGGTCAACGCGCTGTA
>WNGA01009858.1_pt1 | contig 16530 bp, 18 predicted proteins | sample 5400061 | NCBI WGS metagenome assembly WNGA01 (sample SAMN13153366, study PRJNA577476) | soil metagenome | isolation source: 100 cm soil or saprolite under grassland replicate 2 | place: USA:California | collected 2016-06-15 | reverse complement strand
ACGGAGATGGCGATGCCGGGTGATAACACCGAGATGACGGTGCGGCTGATCGCGCCGATCGCGATGACGGAGGGGTTGCGGTTCGCGATCCGTGAGGGCGGTCGGACCGTCGGCGCCGGCCGCGTCATCAAGATCCTCAGGTGATGCGATCCGCACTGGCGGGGAAAGTCGCGTAGGCTCCTATCCAAAGCACGTTCGGGGGGCTGAAGGAAGGATCCACCATGGCGACCACCGATACCAGGCCCAAGATCACCCTCGCCTGTACGGTCTGCAAGCACCGCAACTACACCACCACCAAGAACCGGCGCAATGACCCCGACCGGATCGAGCTGAAGAAGTATTGTCGCTGGTGTGGCAGGCACACGGCCCACCGCGAGACCCGCTAGCCAGCGGGCCACCCAGACCAGAGCCCGGCTTCCGCGCCGGGCTCTCGCTTGCCCGCGGGCTGCCGGCGGGCTAGCGTCGGTCCGTCCAGGCCGCCGTCGCCGAGGAGCGTGCAGGCCATGCCAGTGAACCGAGCGCTGGTCGGCAGGGAGTACCCACCGATCCGGTACGAGGTCGGGCGCGAGAAGCTCCGCGAGTTCGCGGATTCCGTTGGCGAGACCGACCCGATCTACCACGATGAGGATGCGGCCCGGGCCGCCGGCCATCCCGACATCCCAGCGGTCCCGACCTTCCCGGTCGTGCTCACCCTCCGGGTCGGCCAGAAGGTCTACAATGATCCGGAGCTGGGCCTGGACTACACCCGCGTCGTCCACGGTGAGCAGGAGTTCAGCTACCAGCGGCCCATCTTCGCCGGCGACCGGCTGCTGGCCGTCGGACGGGTGGCCGCCGTGGAGGTCAAGGGCCGTCACGAGCTGCTGGCGATCGAGACGAGGGTGACCACGGAGGCGGGCGAGCCGGTCTGCAGCGCGGTGGTGACGCTCATCTCGAGAGGGACAGCGCCGCGACCGGCATCCGGCCCGGCCGGCGAGCCGGGCGACGGTGAGGCTGGAGGGTCGGCATGAGTCCCCGGCGCGAGATAACGCAGGTCACCAGCGGTGCGGAGCTGCCCGCGGTGGAGCACTCCATCCAGCGGATCGACCTCGTCAAGTACGCGGGCGCCTCCGGCGACTTCAACCCGATCCACTGGAACGACGAGTGGGCAACGTCGGTCGGCCTGCCGGGGGTGATCGCCCACGGCATGTTCTCGATGGCGGTGGCCGGGCGGGCGATCTCCGCCTACGCGGGCGACCCGGCGGCGATCAAGCGGCTGCGGGTGCGCTTCTCCGCCATGATCCGGCCAGGCCAGACCCTGACCATCAAGGGCGAGGTCGCCGCGGTCGACGGCAAGCAGGTCTCGGTGCGCTTCTGGGGTGAGGACGAGGCCGGCAACCGGGTGCTGTCCAAGGGCGAGGCCGAGCTGGAGCTGGCCTGAGGTGCCATGTCGGAGTCGTCGCGCCCGCCTCGGCACGTGGTCGACCTGGTCGCGGAGCGGCAGTCCGCCCGTGAGACGCGGGACTTCGACCGCGCCGACGCGCTCCGCGAGCAGGTGCTCGCGGCCGGCTGGCTGATCAGGGACACTCCCGCCGGTCCTGAGCTGGTCCCGGCGCCGGCGTGGGAGGTGGTCGACCCGTCGAGCCTGTCGCCATGCTGGGACGAGCCCGACCGCCACCTGGTCTCGGTGATCACCCACGTCATCGGCTGGCCGGGGGACGTCGCCCGCGCGGTCGCGGCGCTGGCCACCCACTGCGGGAGCGTCGACTACGAGGCGCTGCTGCTCGACGATGGCACGGGCGGCCAGCCGGGCGCCGCCCTGGAGGAGCTGGCCAAGGCCGACCCCAGGGTGCGGGCGCTGCACCTCGATCCGGCCGTCGGCTTCGGGGCGGCCATGGACCTCGGCATGAGCCAGGCGACCGGCGGGGTGCTGGTGTGGCTCGACCCGCACGTGGAGGCGACCGGCGATCTGCTGAGCCCGCTGGTCGACGCGCTCGCCGAGCCGGGAGTCGGGGTGGCGGGCGGCTGGGGCGTGGTGAGCCATTCGATGCTGGACTTCGAGGCCGACGTCGGGCCCGACGTCGACGCGATCGAGGGCTACCTGCTCGCCGTCCGGCGGGCGCTGGCCGCGAGGGTGCGGCTCGACCCCCGGCACCGCTACTACCGCAACGCCGACCTCGACTACTCCTTCGCCGTGCGTGACCTCGCCAGCACTCTGGGTGCGGGGGCCGCCGGAGGCGCTGAGCCGCTGCGGGCGGTGCGGGTGCCGGTGCCGGCCAGGCGCCACCGCCACCGGGCGTACCACGAGACCGACCCGGTGGAGCGGGAGCGCGCCTCGAAGCGGAACTACGACCGCTTCCTCCGCCGCTGGAAGACCCGCACCGACCTGCTCACCAAGGGGTTCACCGGCTACCATCGCCACCCGCCCTCCAGCGATCAGGCCTGATCCACCTCGAGACACGCCCGGAGCGGAGAGGTAGGATCGCCTGAATGCGCACGAGATCACCATCCGTGGCCGGTCAGCGGTAACCCGTGCGTCACGTTCAGGGTCTAACGTTCACCAGTAGTAAGGGGACCGAGGTGGAGGTCGACCGGGAGCTCGTCGAGGCCGCCCAGGCGGGTGATCGCTGGGCGCTCGAAGAGCTGGTGCGCCAGACCCACCGGAGCGTCTATACGTGCGCGCTCCGGCTTGTCGGCAACCCGGACGACGCCGCCGATGTGACGCAGGACGTGTACCTCCGGGTAGTGCGCAAGCTCGGAGGCTTCCGCCACGAAGCCTCCTTCAGCACCTGGCTGAATCGGGTGACGACGAATGTGGCAATGAGCAGCTTGAAGCGCCGGACGCGGCGGATCGCGGTCGAAGGGGCGGTGGTGCCCGTCGAGACGCGTGATCCCTCGCCCGACCCGGCAGAGCGGGCCGAGGCGGTTGCCCTCGCCCGCCGGCTGGAGCGGCTGGTGGCCGAGCTGCCGGAAGGCCAGCGCCAGGTCCTGGTGCTGCGGGACGTGTACGGACAGTCGACAGACGAGGTGGCAAGCGCGATGGGGCTGACGCCCGGAGCGGTCAAGGTGCGCCTGTTCCGGGCGCGGGAGCGACTCAAGGCCCAGCTCGAGGCGGCCGAGGGAGGCCAGGTAGTGGCGCTGGCGGGACGCAGGCGCGCGACGGGACGGCGGTCGTGATGGGCTGTCACGACGTCCGCCCGCTGCTGCCGGCCCGGGTCGAGGAGCTGAGCCCGCTCGAGGCGCGCATCCGCGCCGAGCACGTCGCGGGCTGCCCGCGCTGCGCCGCCGAGGCCGCCGCCTACAACCGGCTGGTGTACGCGCTGGCGGCCATGGCGAGCCTGGAGGCTGAGCCGGTGGACGGGACCCTGGAGCGCGCGCTGGCGGTCCTCGACAGGCGCCGGGCGCTGATGACCGATCCACGGCTGGCGATGTTCGCCGCCGGGTCGGCGGGCGCCCTTGTCGCCACGCTGGTCGTCGCCCACGCCCTGCGCCAGCGCCGCAGGGCACCGCGCGACACCGGGCCGATCCGCGGTCTCATGATCCCCGCGCCCGCCTTCGCACGCGCCAAGTAGCGCTGTCAGCTCGCGCGCTCGAGCCTCACCGAGCGGCCGTGTACACGAACGGCCGCTCGCGGTTGGGGATCATCACGGCCACCCCGGGAAAGTGCCGCTGGGCGAAATCGACCAGGTGGGCGGGATAGCCCAGGTTGATCGCGAACATGTCGTAGTGCATGGGGACGAGCAGGCTCACGCCGACCCGCGCGGCGAGCTGGACGGCCTCGCGGTGATCCATGTTGCCGACGATGCCCTGGCGCTCGCGGAAGCGGTCGCGGCCGTTGATGGGCAGCAGCGCGACGTCTGGAGGCAGGCGCCGCAGCCAGTCCTCCATCCCGTCGTACAGCACCGTGTCGCCCGCGTGGTACACGCGCACGCCGCCGGCCTCGACCACAAAGCCGAGGTAGCGGTAGCGCCCATCCGACAGCTCCCGCCCGAAGCTGTAGGCGTCGGCGACGTCCACGCCGTGGCATGCCGGCACCGGGTGCACCGTGACCCCGCGCAGCTCGATGGGCTGCTCCGGCTGGGCGGCGATCACCCGCTCCGGCGCGATGCCGAGGTCGGTGACCTGGGAGACGATCGGGGCCGGCACGACCACCGGCGCCGAGGGCGAGGCGGCGGCCATCGCCGGCAGGCTGTCGACGTCCAGATGGTCGATGTGCTCGTGGGTGCAGAGGATCGCGTCAACGCCGCCGGCCTGCTCGGGCGCGAACGGCAGCGGCACCAGCCGCTTGTGCCCGGAGGAGAGGAAGGGGTCGAGCAGCAGGGTCGCGCCCCCGCCGCGCAGGACGAACCCCGCCTGGCCCAGCCACCAGAGCGCCACCTGGCCCGCTCCGAGCCGCAGCCCCGCGAGGTCCGCGGGGGACCTGCCGCCGCCGGCCACCGTCATCGGCGATCCCTCCTCGAGCGCCACCAACACCACAGGCGGTCCCACTTACTCCCGGGCCGGCTCGGCAGTCAAGCGGTCGGGCCGGTGTAGGCGGCGCGCGGCCGGATCGGGCTGTCGCGCTGGTACTCCTCGAGGGCATGCGCCAGCCAGCCTGCTGTGCGCGCGACGACGAAAACCGCCTCTCCGGCGCCCCTGGTCATGCCGGCGACGCTTGCGAGCGTGGCGAGGGCGAAGTCGACGTTCGGGGCGGGCAGGCGCCGGCGCCGCGCCGCGGCGATGACGGCCTCGGCCGCGGCCAGCCGCTCGGACCCCGCGGCCGCCGCACGCAGCCGGTCGAGCAGGAACGTCCCGCGCGGGTCGGCGTCCCGGTAGATCACATGGCCGAACCCGCGGATGCGCTCGCCGCGCCGCAGCCACTCGCCGACCGCCCTCGCCGCCTGGTCCGGCCGCCGGACGCCGGCGAGGAGGGTCTCGATGTGGAGGGAGGCGCCGGCGTGGAGGGCGCCGCTCGCTGTGGCCAGCCCGGCGGAGGTGACCGCGTAGGGGTCCGCCCGTACCGACGCCGCGACGCGGGCGGCCACGGTGGAGGCGGCCAGCTCGTGGTCGGCCAGCAGCACCAGCGCGGCGTCGAGGATTCGCAGCAGCGCGGGCTCTGGCGGGCCGGGCGCCAGCTTGGTCCACAGGCGCTCGGCGATCCATCCCGGGCCCACCCCGGCTCGCCCGCCGCCGGCTCCGGCGGCGTCCGGCAGGCACGCGACCAGCCCGGCGATCAGGCTCTGAGCCGCCGCGACCACGGCGGGCGGGTCGAGCTCGAAGCGCAGCTCGTCGGTGGTGGCGAGGGCGGCGGCGATGACGCGCAGCCGCTCCAGCGGGAGGGTGCCTTCGGGCAGAGCGGACTGGGCGGCGCCGCCGACCGCCATAGCGGCCGGCTCGGCGTGCCACGGCGACAGCGGTGCGAAGCGGCCGGTCCACAGCCACTGCGCGACCTCCTCGAAGCGGTGGCCGGCCGCGAGCTCGGTGGCCGCCAGACCACGGTAGGTGAGCGCGTCGCCACGGATCGCGGTGATCGCCGTCTCGATCACCAGGTCAGCGGGGTCCCGCCGGTCGGGCCGCCGGCCGTGGCGGGCGAGCCGCTCGACCTCCGCCTCGTCGTACCAGCTCCGTCGCCCGTCGGCGGAGCGCTCGCGGCGGAGCAGTCCGCGGCTGACATACGCGTAGAGCGTCTCCCGCTTGACGCCGAGCCGGCCGGCCGCCTCGGCCGCGCCGAGCCGGCGGCGGCCGGCCGGCGGCGGCCCTTCGCCGCGTCGCTCCGCGTCAGACCCCCCTGCGGCCACGAATCCTCCAATAGTTGATTGAAATCAATGTTGACGATATTCGCTCCACCGCGTCAACCTGGCGTCGAGGCATCCGATGTTGGAGGCAACCATGCCGGCCGTGCGCTTCCTCGACGTGACCAACCGTGACGGCGTCCAGACCGCCCGGGTCAACCTGTCCAAGTTCGGCAAGACGATGGTCAATCTCTACCTGGGCCGGCTCGGCGTGGCCCAGTCTGAGCTGGGCTTTCCGTTTCTGTTCCACGAGGTTCCCTACGTGCGCGCCAACCTGGCACTGGCCAAGGCGGGCGCGTTCGGTCACCTCAGGCTGTCCGGCTGGACCCGGGCGGTGGTCGCGGACGTCGAGCGCTCGCTGCCGCTCGGCCTGGAGCACATGAACCTGTCCATCAGCACCTCGGACCAGATGATCCGCCACAAATTCGTCGGCCGCCTGGACCGTGCGGCGATCCTGCGCGAGATGACCGCCGCGACCAGGGCGGCGAAGGCCGCCGGCGCCGTGACCGTCGGCGTGAACGCCGAGGACGCCTCGCGCACCGACGACGCCTACCTGCTGGAGTTCGCCCAGGCCGCCAGGGAGGCGGGCGCGGATCGCGTGCGCTACTGCGACACCATCGGCGGCGACACCCCGCCGCGCATCCGCGAGCGCTTCGCCCAGCTCGCGCGCGCCGCCAAGCTGCCGCTCGAGACTCACTGCCACAACGACCTCGGCATGGCCGTGGCGAACTCGCTCGCCGGCGCGCTCGGCACCCTCGACGCCGGCCAGGACGTGTGGGTCAACACCTGCGTGAACGGCATCGGCGAGCGGGCAGGGAACGCCGACCTGCTGAGCACCGTGCTCGCCTTTCGCCACGGCTTCGGCGTCGCCGACAGGGTCGAGGTGGCCGACGCCCTCGACCTCACCTGGGCGCGGCGGTTCGGCCTGTGGGCCAGCTACGCGTTCGGTCAGCCGCTGCCCCTCAACCAGCCTGGCGTGGGTCGCAACGCCTTCGCCCACGAGTCCGGCATCCACGCCGACGGCGCGCTCAAGAACCGCCACAACTACGAGCTGTACGACGACGGGGCGCTGGGGCCGTTCCCGCACGACTGGCACGCGCGGGAGGGTCGCGTGGTGCTCACCGGCGAGTACGGCGGCAAGGCGGGCTTACGGCACGTGCTGGACGGGCTCGGCATCGAGGTCGCGGCCGCCGACGAGGACCTGGTCTTCAAGCTGGTGCAGGTCAGCAACGCCGCCACCGGCCGTTCCCTGACCGACGACGAGCTGCGCCTGCTCGCCAGCTACCCGCACGAGCTGGCGCTGCTCTACCCGGGCCAGCTCGGCTAGGATGGGGGCGGGCCCTGACCACTTGGGGCCTGGTCGCCGCACGGATGTGCCGCGTGCGGGGTACGCTTGGTAGTCTGAGACACCCTGAGTGTCCGGGCACGATACCAAGCACCTTGAGCGGGTTGGATGGCGACCCCTATACTCATTGGGCCCTGGGCTCGGGGCTCGGCACCGGTTACCCGTAGGCCAGTAGCTCAATTGGTAGAGTCCCGGTCTCCAAAACCGGTGGTTGGGGGTTCGAGTCCCTCCTGGCCTGCAAGCCCCTTGTCCCGTGACCGAGAGGCTGCGACGCTCACCACGGACAAGGGTTGACGATCATCAGTGCGCCGCCCGGCGCAAGGAGCACGGCTTGCGATGAACAGGGAGACCAAGCGAGCGATGGCTCGCCAGCAGCGCACCACCGATCAGGCGGCGCGCCTGCAGCAGTTGCGCAAGCAGCAGATCGCCCGCCAGCAGACCGCCAGGACTGCGAAAGATGGCGTAGCGGCCAGGCGGAGGCCCCGGCTGCGTGGCCTCGGCACGTTCGGCAGCGAGGTCGTCGCCGAGCTGCGGAAGGTGAACTGGCCGGACCGCCGCACCGTGTTCGGGTACACCATGGTGGTGCTCGTCTCGGTGAGCGTGATCACAGCCGTGATCTTCGGCCTGGACACCGCGTTCGGGAAGCTCGTCCTGGCGATCTTCGGCGGCTAGCCCTACATCGAATCACCAGGAGTGCTATGAGCATCGAGGACATCGTCACCGAAGAGGCCGACCACGACTACGGCGCCGGGGACTGGTACGTCGTCCATACCTACGCGGGCTACGAGAACAAGGTCAAGGCCAATCTCGAGAGCCGAATCTCGTCCATGAACATGGAGGAGAAGATCTTCGAGGTCGTCATCCCGATGGAAGACGTTATGGAGATCAAGGGCGGCAAGAAGCAGGTGGTCTCGCGCAAGGTGTTCCCGGGCTACCTCCTGGTCCGCATGTACCTGGACGATGACTCCTGGTACGTGGTGCGGAACACGCCCGGGGTCACCGGGTTCGTCGGGTCCGGCGCCAAGCCGACGCCGCTGTCCGAGAAGGAAGTGGCCAGGATCCTCGAGACCAAGCCGGTGGAGAAGCTCAAGCCGCGGGTGGAATGGCAGGTCGGCGAGTCCGTGACCGTCATCTCCGGCCCCTTCGCCCAGCTACCGGGCACGATCGCCGAGATCAACCCCGACCAGCAGAAGGTCAAGGTGCTGGTGTCGATCTTCGGTCGCGAGACCCCGGTCGAGCTCTCCTTCGACCAGGTGCAGAAGCTGTAGCGAGGCAGCGAGCCTCGGAACGCCAAGGAGCAAGGAAACCAGATGCCACCCCAGCAGACCCGTCGCCGCAGGGTGACGGCCGTTCTCAAGATCGAGCTCACGGCCGGTCAGGCCACGCCGGCCCCTCCGGTGGGCACGGCCCTCGGCCCGCACGCCGTGAACATCATGGAGTTCTGCAAGCAGTACAACGCGGCCACGCAGGCGCAGGCCGGCAACGTGGTGCCCGTGGAGATCACCATCTACGAGGACCGCACCTTCAGCTTCGTGCTGAAGACCCCGCCGGCCGCTGTGCTCCTGCGCAAGGCGGCCGGTGTCGAGAAGGGCTCGGCCGAGCCGCACAAGGTCAAGGTCGGCAGCGTCACCCGCGAGCAGGTCCGCGAGATCGCCGAGACCAAGATGCCCGACCTCAACGCCCGCGACATCGAGGCCGCGATGAAGGTCGTCGAGGGCACCGCGCGCTCGATGGGGATCACGGTCGCGCGCTGACGACCCCAACTGCTTGGAGCCGCCGGCTGGCGGCACGTTGGATCATCAGATGACAGCCGACGCGGACCGCGTCGGCTGTGTGGGAGGGTCCCGAGGGCCCGCCAGGACCACAGGAGGTATCGTCGCATGAGCGGCAAGAAGTACGCGGAGGCGGTCAAGAAGGTCGACCGGTCCCGCCTCTACCCGCCGTCCGAGGCGCTGGAGCTGGCCAAGGCCACGAACCCGACCCGCTTCGACGCCACCGTCGAGGTCGCCTTCCGGCTGGGCGTCGACCCGCGCCGGGCCGACCAGATCGTCCGGGGCACGGTCTCGCTGCCCAACGGCACCGGCAAGACCATCCGCGTGGCGGTGTTCGCCGAGGGCGACGCCGCCCGCCTGGCCGAGGAGGCCGGAGCCGACGTGGTGGGGGGTCGGGACCTGGTCGAGCGGGTGCAGGGCGGCTTCCTCGATTTCGACGCGGCCGTGGCCGTCCCGGAGATGATGGGCCAGGTCGGCCGGCTCGGCCGCATCCTGGGCCCGCGCGGGCTGATGCCCAACCCGCGTGCCGGCACGGTCACGCCCGACGTGGCCAAGGCGGTCTCCGACATCAAGGGCGGAAAGCTCGAATACCGCACCGACCGCTGGGGCAACGTCCACCTCATCCTCGGCAAGACCTCGTTCCCCACGCAGGCGCTCGTCGAGAACTATCAGGCCGTGCTGGACGAGGTGATCAGAGCCAAGCCGGCGGCGGCGAAGGGTCGCTACATCAAGGGCATCACCGTCTCGACCTCGATGGGGCCCGGCATCAAGGTGGACCCGTCGCAGACCCGCGGCGTCGTCGAGGCGCGAAGCGCCTAGCGGCGCCGCCCGCGCTCCAGTCCCATGTCCTCCGCTGCCTGGCACCTTGGCTGGTGGGCCCCACTGCCACCGGCGGTGGAGCCGGACGACCTGATCGACCCTGGCGTCCACGGCCCGCTGCTGGCCGCCGCCGGGTCGGGTGCCCCGCTCGACCGTCTCGGACAGGCCCGGCTCGACGTGCTCAAGGCCGCCGGGCTGGCCACGCCGGAGGGTCGGCCGCGGTTCCCGGTGGCCAGCGCAGAGCACGCCAAGGGGCTGCTCGCGGCGGCGGAGGACCTCGGCGGGGCGATCGCGCGCCTGCTGTCCGGCGAATGGAGCCGGATCGAGGTCGAGTACGAGCCGCTTCGCGCCACGGTCGCCGGCTCCGGTGAGCCGACCATCGCCTTCCTGGTGGTCGGCGGGCTGGTCCTCGACGTGGGAGTCCGCCGCCTGCTGCGCCTCCAGGGCGTGGCCGCCCCGCCGTTCGGCAGCGCCTACGCCTGGCTCGCGGAGGGCGAGACCAGGGCGGTGGCGGGAGTGTGGTGCGCCCGCGTCACCCCTGTGCCGGCGCGCGGCCACCTGGTCCGCTTCGGACGCCCCGACGCGCCGCAGTGGGAGCTGGCCGCGCTCGATCCGGAGGCGGCCCCGGCGCTGCCAGCGGCCCGCGAGCCGGCCCTGCGTGCGCTGGTGGAGGGCGTCGGCTGGTCGATGGTCAAGCTGGTGGAGGACGCCGTGCCGGCGCTGGACCCGCAGCGCCGCCGCATCCCGGGCTGCGATGACGAGGGCGCCTTCCTGGCGTGGGCGTACTCCCTGGCGATCGACGCCGCCCTCGGCAACCTCTCCGGCCGCGGCCTGCTGGCGCCGCCGATCGACGGCGTCGTCTCGATCCGCGTCGCCGACCCCGCGCTGGCCGGCATCTAGGGCCGCAGGAGCAGCGATGATGGGGGAGGGGCCGGGCCGGATCCTCCGGCCGGATCGTCGCCTGGCGTGAGCAGACGGACGCGGGAGCTTCGCTGGGGTGGTTCGAGCGCTCTGGTGACGCTGAGGTCGGCCAGCCAGCGGCCGCGCTCGAAGCCGCGGTCGAACTGGCGCGCGCCCTCCTCGCCGATGCGCCCGGCGGCCCACAGCGCCATGGCGGCGCCGCCGACCACCAGACCGACGAGCAAGCCGATCATGACCGGTACGGCCATCACTGCCTCCTTCGGTCGGTTGCTTCCCCTCGCCCGCCTCGAGGCGACCGGGATGCTACGGCTTCACCGCCCTGCCCGCTCACGGTTATCCACACCCCCCCTTGCGGCCAGCTTTGCCCACCGGGACCCACCGGGTCGCTCATTTGCCCGGGAACCGGGGGATCGCTACCCTTGGGCGAGCCAGAGACCGCCCGGTTGCCGCACGGCATGGAAGCCCATCATGGGCGCCGGCGTAGGCGAGGCCCACCGAGTCCATCTCGGCCCGGGTCGCGACGCAGTCGCGTGCCAGCTCGCAGCGGGCGGTCCAGGGACCGTCCGTTTTTTGTCGTGCCCGCCTCCCGAGGGGCGGGTTGAACCGAAACGAGGTGAGGCCGTGCCGAACCCGAGCAAAATCGCTGAGGTAGAGGCCATCAAGGGGTATCTGAACGACGCCGTCGCCGCGCTGCTCACCGAATACCGCGGGCTCAAGGTCAAGGACATGGGCGAGCTGCGCGACGCGCTGCGCGGCTCGTCCACCGACTACCGGGTCCTGAAGAACACGCTGACGGGCATCGCGGTGCGCGAGGCGGGCTACGAGGACCTGGTGCCGCTGCTCGACGGGCCCACCGCGGTGGCGTTCGTGCACGGCGACCCGGTCCAGGCGGCCAAGGACCTGGCCGAGTTCGCGCGAAGGCATCCCGCGCTGGTGGTCAAGGGCGGCGTCCTTGACGGCAAGGTGCTGGACGCCAGCTCCGTCCGCCAGCTCGCCACGCTCGAGTCGCGCGAGGTCATGCTGGCCCGGCTGGCCGGCATGCTCCAGGCCTCCCTGCAGCGGACCGCGATCATGCTGGCGGCGCCGCTGCGCCAGGTGGCCACCATGACCGCAGCCCTGCGGGACAAGACCGAGGAGTCCGGCGGCGCCGAGGCATCCGCCGGGGAGGCCCAGACCGAGACAACGTAACGAACCACCAGGTCCGGGCGACGAGGTCGCCGAGTGGCCATGCCCGGGACGAGAATCAGAGAAGAAGGAGAAGGTACCCAATGGCCAAGCTTTCCAATGACGACCTCCTTGACGCCTTCAAGGAGATGACCCTGCTCGAGCTGTCGGACTTCGTGAAGCAGTTCGAGGAGACCTTTGGCGTGTCCGCCGCCGCCCCGCTCGCAGTCGCCGGTCCGGCCTCCGCCGCCGTGCCCGCCGCCGCCGAGGAGGAAGAGGAGCAGACCGAGTTCGACGTCGTCCTCACCGGCGCCGGCGACAAGAAGATCCAGGTCATCAAGGAGGTCCGCGCGCTCACCAGCCTGGGTCTCAAGGAGGCCAAGGATCTGGTCGACTCGGCCCCGAAGCCGGTGCTCGAGCGCGTGCCCAAGGAGCAGGCCGACAAGGCCAAGGCGCAGCTCGAGGGCGCCGGCGCCTCGGTGGAGCTGAAGTAGGCGGGACCGACGCCAACAGGCACGGGAGGTTGCGGCCCGCGTGCCGCGGCGCACGGCGCGGGGTCGCAACCCGTCCGAGCGAGCCGCGGCGCCGGGTCGCAACCCCGCCCGAAGACAACTATTCAATAACTTCGGAGGGCGGCGCTCCCGGCCCGAGCGGTACCCGAATCGACTCGAAGCAACCAGGTCAGAGCACTATTGACCGGCTGACCTCTTGACACCGACATGAGCGGGCGGCACACTCCCGCTCATCTAGACGAAGTGAGGTGCAGACGCCAACCCTCAGTTCGGTGTTGACAGCAGTGTAGAGCGCAGCTACACTGCTCTTTCGCATGTCTTCGCGCGCCTGTGATCGCTCACCCCTTCGTACCACCCACTCACCTACTTCCCGCGAAAGGGGAGAGACGCCTGTTGAGCGACCCGCGCACCCCGGCATCGCCACGACTCTCCTTCGGCAAGATCCCCGAGATCCTTCCCCTCCCCGACCTGATCGCCATCCAGCGCGAGTCTTTCGAGTGGCTGATCACCGATGGCCTTCACGAGGTCTTCGAGGAGATCAGCCCGATTGAGGATTTCACTGGCCAGATGGCGCTCACCTTCGGTGAGCATCGCTTCGAGGAACCCGAACTGAGCGTCGAGGAGTGCCGAGAAAAGGACCACACCTACTCCCGCAAGCTGCACGTCCAGGCAGAGTTCCAGAACCGCACCACCGGCGAGATCAAGTCCCAGTCGGTCTTCATGGGCGACTTCCCCGTGATGACCGAGCAGGGCACATTCATCATCAACGGCACCGAGCGGGTCGTCACCTCGCAGCTGGTCCGCTCGCCAGGCGTCATCTTCGAGCAGGAGCCAGACAAGACCCTCGACAAGGTGATCACCTCCTGTCGGGTGATCCCCGCCCGGGGTGCCTGGCTCGAGTTCGACGTGGACAAGAAGGACACGGTCGGCGTGCGGCTGGACCGTAAGCGCCGCCTGCCCGTCACCGTGCTGCTGCGCGGCCTCGGCATGACCGAGGCCCAGATCCGCGAGCGCTTCGGCCATTCAGAGACCATGATGCTCACCCTCGAGCGGGACCACACCCGCACCGAGGAGGACGCGCTCATCGAGATCTACCGGCGCCTGCGCCCGGGCGAGCCGCCCAGCGCCGAGTCCGGCCGCCAGCTCCTGCACGGGCTGTTCTTCCAGCCGAAGCGCTACGACCTGGCCAAGGTCGGCCGCTACAAGCTCAACAAGAAGCTCGGGCTGGACGAGTCGCACAAGGAGCTGACCCTCACTGTCGACGACGTCATCGCCACCGTCGACTACCTGGTCCGCCTGCACGAGGGCGACCCCAGCTGCAGCACCGACGACCAGGACCACTTCGGCAACCGCCGGCTGCGCTCAGTCGGCGAGCTGATCCAGAACCAGGTCCGCATCGGCCTGTCCCGCATGGAGCGGGTCGTGCGCGAGCGCATGACCACCCAGGACGCCGAGGCGATCACGCCGCAGACGCTGATCAACATCCGGCCCGTGGTGGCCGCGATCAAGGAGTTCTTCGGCACCTCGCAGCTCAGCCAGTTCATGGACCAGACCAACCCGCTGGCCGCCCTGACCCACCGCCGGCGCCTTTCGGCGCTCGGCCCGGGCGGGCTGTCGCGGGAGCGGGCCGGGTTCGAGGTGCGCGACGTGCACCCCTCGCACTACGGCCGCATGTGCCCGATCGAGACGCCGGAGGGCCCGAACATCGGCCTCATCGGCAGCCTGTCCACCTACGCACGCATCAACGAGTACGGCTTCGTCGAGACGCCCTACCGCAAGGTGACGGCCGGTCGCGTCACCGAGCAGGTCGACTACCTCACCGCCGACGACGAGGACCTCTACGTCATCGCTCAGGCCAACGCGCCGGTCGAGACCAACGGCAGGTTCGTGGGCGACCGCGTGCTGGTGCGCCAGGGCAGCCGCTCCGCCGCCGTCGCCGGCCAGCGCAGCTTCGGCAGCGCGATCACCGGCGAGGTGGCCTACGTGCCGCCCGAAGAGGTCGACTACATGGACGTGTCGCCGCGCCAGATGGTGTCGGTGGCGACCGCGCTGATCCCGTTCCTGGAGCACGACGACGCCAACCGCGCCCTGATGGGCGCCAACATGCAGCGCCAGGCGGTGCCGCTGCTGCGCTCGGAGGCTCCGCTGGTCGGCACCGGCATCGAGCGGCGCGTGGCCGTCGACGCCGGTGGCGTGGTGGTGGCCTCGCAGCCGGGCACTGTCGAGGAGGTGTCAGCCTCCGCCGTGACCGTGCGCCACGCCGACGGCAGCTCCAAGGTCTACCGCCTGCGCAAGTTCGAGCGCTCCAACCAGGGCACCTGCATCAACCAGCGGCCCATCGTGGTCGAGGGGCACAAGGTCGCCGCCGGCGACGTGCTGGCCGACGGGCCCTGCACCGACACCGGCGAGCTGGCGCTCGGCAAGAACCTCCTGGTGGCCTTCATGCCCTGGGAGGGACACAACTACGAGGACGCCATCATCGTGTCCGAGCGGCTGGTCAAGGACGACATCCTCACCTCGATCCACATCGAGGAGCACGAGGTCGACGCCCGCGACACCAAGCTCGGCGCGGAGGAGATCACCCGTGACATCCCCAACGTCTCCGAGGACGTGCTGAAGGACCTCGACGAGCGCGGCATCATCCGCATCGGCGCCGAGGTCTCTCCCGGCGACGTCCTGGTCGGCAAGGTGACGCCCAAGGGCGAGACCGAGCTGACCCCGGAGGAGCGCCTGCTGCGCGCGATTTTCGGCGAGAAGGCGCGCGAGGTGCGCGACACCAGCCTCAAGGTGCCACACGGCGAGAACGGCAAGGTCATCGGCGTCAGGGTGTTCTCGCGCGAGGCCGGCGACGACCTGAACCCGGGCGTGAACCAGCTCGTGCGGGTCTACGTCGCCCAGAAGCGCAAGATCTCCGACGGCGACAAGCTCGCCGGCCGGCACGGCAACAAGGGCGTGATCGCCAAGATCCTGCCCGAGGAGGACATGCCGTTCCTGGCCGACGGCACCCCGGTCGACATCATCCTCAACCCGCTCGGCGTGCCGAGCCGGATGAACATCGGCCAGGTGCTCGAGACGCACCTCGGTTGGGTCGCCGCTCACGGCTGGTCGTTCGACAAGCTGCCAGACTGGGCCAAGGCGGGCGGCTGGACAGATGGCAGCGTCCACCGCGTCGAGCGCGGCAACCTGGCCACACCGGTGTTCGACGGCGCCACCGAGGCGGCCATCGAGGACCTGCTCACCGCCACCCAGGGCACCTACGAGGACCCGGTGACGAGCGAGGAGCGGCGCCTCGTGGACGCCGAGGGCAAGGCCGTCCTGTTCGACGGCCGCACCGGCGAGCCCTACCCGACGCCGGTGACCGTCGGCTACATCTACATCCTCAAGCTGCTCCACCTGGTCGACGACAAGATCCACGCCCGCTCGACCGGCCCGTACTCGATGATCACCCAGCAGCCGCTGGGCGGTAAGGCCCAGTTCGGCGGCCAGCGCTTCGGCGAGATGGAGGTGTGGGCGCTGGAGGCGTACGGCTCCGCCTATGCCCTGCAGGAGCTGCTCACCATCAAGTCTGACGACGTGCTGGGACGGGTGAAGGTCTACGAGGCGATCGTCAAGGGCGAGAACATCCCTGAGCCGGGCATCCCCGAGTCGTTCAAGGTCCTCATCAAGGAGATGCAGTCGCTCTGCCTGAACGTCGAGGTGCTCTCGGCGGAGGGCCAGGAAATCGAGATGCGGGAGACCGACGAGGACGTGTTCCGCGCCGCTGAGGAGCTCGGCATCGACCTGAGCCGGCGGGAGCCTTCGTCGGTCGAGGAGGTCTGACTTTCGTGCTCGACGTCAATTATTTCGACGAGTTGCGGATCGGCCTGGCCACGGCCGAGCAGATCCGCATGTGGTCCAACGGCGAGGTCCGCAAGCCGGAGACCATCAACTACCGCACCCTCAAGCCCGAGAAGGACGGCCTCTTCTGCGAGAAGATCTTCGGCCCGACCCGCGACTGGGAGTGCTACTGCGGTAAGTACAAGCGCGTCCGCTTCAAGGGCATCATCTGCGAGCGCTGTGGCGTCGAGGTGACCCGTGCCAAGGTCCGCCGCGAGCGGATGGGGCACATCGAGCTGGCGGCGCCGGTGACGCACATCTGGTACGTCAAGGGCGTGCCGAGCCGGCTGGGCTACCTGCTCGACATGGCTCCCAAGGACCTCGAGAAGATCATCTACTTCGCGGCCAACGTGGTGACCTGGGTCGACGACGAC
>WNGA01006553.1_pt1 | contig 16534 bp, 19 predicted proteins | sample 5400061 | NCBI WGS metagenome assembly WNGA01 (sample SAMN13153366, study PRJNA577476) | soil metagenome | isolation source: 100 cm soil or saprolite under grassland replicate 2 | place: USA:California | collected 2016-06-15 | reverse complement strand
GCGCGGTGCCCGAGGTCACGGCTGATGTCTCGTCCGATGTCACGGCCGAGATCACGCCCGAGGTCGCGGCCCAGATCGCCGAGATCAAACTCGGCGCTGCGGCGCTCCTCGATTCTGACCGAGAGTTGTTTGACCGCGCGGTCGCGGGAGACCTCGACCTTCAGCGTCTCGCCGGACTTCATGCCCCGCACGACATGGGTCAGGTCGCGGCCGGACTCGACGCGCTCGCCGTCGGCGCGGGTGACGATGTCGCCGACCTGGATCCCGGCTTTCGCCGCGGGGCTTTCGCTCTCGACTCCGGCGACGAGCACGCCGGCGTCCTTCGGAGCCCCCAAGTGCGCCCGTAGCTCGGGCGTCATCTCGAGGAGGTGAATCCCGAGGTACCCCTGCCGGGCGCGCCGCGGCAATCGCCAGACGAGCGGCTCGTCGCCGTCGGAGGAGAAGACTTCGCCGTCGTTGACGATGACTCTCTTCTCCTTTTTTTCGGATTTCTCCGTCGGCTCGTCGCCGGGGGCAACCGCGGCGGCGCAGGTCGCGATCAGAAGAAGGGCCAGCGGTATTGCCTTCATCGCGGTTGAGTTCATTTCCAGATACTCCTTTCGGAGAGGGAGACGGTCCTCCGCCGGAAAGGTTTCTGAGGCTTGCCCGCGAAAAGCTGGAATCGACCGCTAACGAGCCGCCCTGCCTCCGGTCGAAGCAGGAAGAACTCATCTTTCTGAACCATCTCATCCTCGGTTTTCAGGCTTACATCGGGAGCGGCTCGAGGGATCCGATGTCCCTCGAAATCCTCGGATCCCTCATCCGGCGCGCCCGCGCCCATCAGGAGCGGAGGAGGACCGGGACTGAGCACTCCGGCGCAGGCACCAGGAGATCTCCTCGCGGGTCAGGAATGACGTGACGATGACCGAAGAAGGAGGGGAGTCGAGGGCGGCAAGCACGCGCTCGACGATCACCCCGAGGGGCGTTCTCGGAAGAGAGGCGATCCGCAGCAGGCTGCCGAGCCCGTTGACCTCCATGTACCGCCGCGAGAGGAAAGCGATCGGCTTCAAGGCCCGAAGGATGGCCTCGACATCGGCCGTGCTCCGCACGCGAGCCTCCACCGGCTCTTCCGCTTCGCATCCGTCGAAGACGTTCGAGACACGTATCGCAATCGCGTCCTCGCGCTTCTGGATGTCCACATACCAGAGCCGTTTCATGTCCAGACTTTTCGGGCGTCCCGGTCCCGGAGTCCGGGACGCCCGCTACACCCCCCGCTCAGCCGGGAATCGGGCCGTAGACGTCGCGCAACAACACGGCGGATAGAGTCGTTCTCACGTGAGCCTCCTTTTGCCCGTTGCCGGGCGTCTCGTTGGAAGCGGTTTGTTCTGACCCGCTTCCTGCCTATGAAGTGGCGGGAAGAGGGCGATTTTGGCGAGGCCGCGAAAATTTATTTTTGGGGTCAGCGCCCAGGACCCTCGGTTCTCACACGAGGATGAAGACGCCGACTTTGTGGTTCAGGAGGTTACGTCGGCTGGCGACCCATAGCAGTTTGGGGAGGAGAGGGGGCGGGTTGGTGCGGTGAGGGGCGGCAAGCCCCCGCTTTAGCCCGCATTATTCATGATCGACTCCGGTCGCCGCTCCGATCTTTTCCGCCGATACGGCGTCAGCGCTCCTCTGCGATGCGCCCCGGTATCGCCGTCGTCGCGCTTCCTTGTCTCGACGAAAAATCTCAGTCGCGGACAAACTGTTCCCGACCGCACTCATCGGTTTTCTGTCACAACGTTCTTTGGTTTAGTGCGTTGCCCGTGTTTCGGCCGGGTGACCATGAATAATCCGGGCTCAGCCGAACTTCTTCTCGAAGCGTTCCCGCATCATCTGTCCCGCGGAGTCTCGCAGCTTTGCCACCTCTTCGAGATCAGGATCATTTCCCGAGAGAGCCGCCTCCAGCTGGCGCACGATCACGGGATCGAGCGCGTCGTGGCGCGCGACCTCGGTCCGGAAGATCTCGAAGCGCTGAGCGGCGCGCGCAAGCTGTCCACACGCTGCCCAGCTCTCGATCTCATACAGAGAGGCCGTCAGGGCGTTGGCAATGTTCCCAAGGTCCCGGAAAAGGCGTGATACTTGGAGGAAGGCGAGAGCCGCCGCCCGGTAGTTTCCGGCCTGGAAGAGAACCAGCGCGAGGCCGTTTCGGATGTAACCGACCCAGGCGGCGTGTCGGTCGCGCGAAACCGATTGCAGGGCCCTCGCGTACTCCCGGCGCGCCTCGTCGAGCCGTCCCTGTCTCGCGAGGCACGCTCCGACGGCGTTGACGGCTCCCACGTAGTTGCTCCACAGCTCGCGCTTCTGGAAAACCGGAACTGCGCTTTGGAACGCTTCAAGGGCCTCACTCTCCCTGCCGAGCTTTGACAGGGAGATGCCTTCGGCGACGCGGGCGCGGGCAGCATAATCCTCGAGTTCCAGCTCCTCGAATGTCGCCCGGGCCCGTCGGGCCAGCGAAAGGCCCGCCTTCGGGTCGCCCGCGAATGCGCGGCGCTGTGATTCATAGAGCTCCACGATTGCGAGACTCAGGTCGTCCCCCGTGGATTCGCCGAAGGCCCGGTAGGCTTGCTCAAAGTGCCCCCTGGCCTGCTCGAGCTCGCCCGTCCAGTTGCGCCCCTGCCCCGCGAGCAAGTGTGCCTGCGCCGCGAGCGTTCTCAAGGGCAGGATCCGCTCGGCCGGCGTCATGGGATCCCCCGCCACTTCCCCCTGGAGGCGGTCGAGCGCGGCGAGGGCGAGTCCGAGCGCTCGCATGGGACTCTCCGCGATCTCCAGTCCCGCTTCCTGCAGGGCATAGAGGAGCGCGAATCGGACTGTCAGATCGGAGAGAGACGAGCCGGACAGGAAAGAATCCAGCTCTCGCCTGGAGCTCTTCGCGGTCTCGAGGATGCGGCCGCTCTCCGTGCGAGCCGCCTCCGAGGCCTCGAGAGCGACGGTCGCGAGGTTCTCGGCTTCCCGGGCGGGCGCCGCGGCGCGCGGACGCGGCAGCGTCTCCGGCCTCCGTGCGAAGGGATCGGCGGGATCGAGGTCGCCCGAGGGGGCGAAGTCACCCGTGATCGCTCTCAATTGCTGGTCGAGTTCCTCCATCGCGGACAGCGCCGCCACGCACCGCTTGCAGACATGAAGATGATCGTCCGCGGTTTCCCGCTCCCGGCCGTCCAGGTCCGACGCGGCGTACCGGAGCAGCGTGAACTCGTCGAGATGAGCACTCATGTTTCCAGACATGCTCGGAGTCTCCTCAGGCAGCCGTTGATCCTGGTCCAGACGCCGGAATACGGAAGAGGGATTGCCTGCGCCGTCTCTTGAAGGCTTCTTCCTTCGACGTAGTAGGCGAGAAGAATCTTGCGGCAGGAGGAGGAGATCGTCTCCAGCAGCTCCTTGAGCTCGATCCTTCTGTGCGTCGTCTCGAGCGCGGTGACATCGCAAGCCGCCTCAAGCGGTTCTTTCGCGGTAACGAACACCCTGGTGTGCGTGCGCCGGGCCTGGATGAAACGGCAGCATCGCAGATGAAAGACCTTGAAGGTAAAGCCATGCGGGCTTCGGACCGCGGTCCGCTGCCGCAGGAGCTCCAGCGCCGTTTCCTGAAGCAGGTCCTGCGCGTCATCGGACTCGATTCCGAACCGGGAGCGGGCATAGGCGAGGAGCCGGGACCGCTGCTCGGTGTCGAGCAGTACGGCTTGCACGATTTCGCGCGAGCCCGGAGGGGAGACTTCCGATTCCATCGAGTTCTCTGGTTCTCGGTCTCTATCCTATTGTGCCAGGCGGTGGCTTGTCACTTAGTGGCAGGCGGCACCCGGAAGGCCGCCGTTCGTTGTCAGAATTCTCATTCCCCGGCGAAAGCTCCTGCGGCGTCAATGAGTTGCGGTCGTCCCACGATGGCGCGTTCGTTGCTCCTCCACCGCGCGTGAGCGTGACGAGTATCACGGCGCGATTGCCGCGCGTCGAGGATCGGCTTCTTCTGCACAAGCAGATGATCGAGAGTCTGCCCTTCGCGTTGCTCGTCTGCGACGCTCGGACTCTTAGGATTGTCGAGCACAACGCCGCCGCCTCAGCCTTTTTCGGCGAGGTCCTGGCGTCATCACAGTCTTTGCCCAGTCTTGTCGGGCATGGAGCGGGCGATTTCCTACCAGACTCCGCGGAGACGCTCAAGCCGCTGCTGCGCCGCGCCGTCGAGACCCAGGAAACCTGCTGCGCCGACGAGCTCCGGCTTCCTTCTCCGGGCGGCGGCGGCGAGCGCTTCGTCGCGGTCACCGTGCAGCCGATGGCGGTGGACGAAGCCGTGCTGTATCTCATGGTCTCGGTTCTGGAAGTCACCCAGAAGGTGGTGGCCCGCGAGAGGCATCAGCACGTTCAGCGCATGGAGAGCGTGGGGACCCTCGCGGGCGGCCTCGCGCACGATGTCAACAACATGCTCTTCGCCATCGGAGGCCATGCGTACCTGCTGCGAGCGCGCAACGAGCTGACGCCGGAGGCGCTCGAGGAGCTCGACCAGATCGACGCCGCGATCGTCCGCGCCCGGACGCTGACGGCCAAGCTGCTGACGTTCGCACGGGGAGGATGTCCTGAGCGAGGACCCGTGCGGATCAACGAGACCGTGATGGAAACGCTCCGGCTGCTCTCCGGCTCGCTCGGGACGGACGTGACCCTCGACGTCTCGCTCGATCCCGATCTGCCGCTGATTCTCGCCGACAGCGGCGGCCTACAGCAGATTCTGATGAACTTCTGCGTCAACGCGCGCGATGCGATGGAAGGCCGGGGGCGGCTGTGGATCCGAACGGCGCAGGAAGGCAGTTCGGTGCTGCTCGAGGTGCGCGACAGCGGCCCTGGCATCCCGGAGACGGTCCGTTCCCGAATTTTCGAACCCTTCTTCACGACCAAGAGAGGGCACGGAACGGGACTTGGCCTTTCCGTCGTTTACGGTCTGGTCAAGAATTACGACGGCAGCGTGACCGCCGACAACGCGCGTGGCGGAGGCGCGCGATTTACCGTCCGCCTGCCCGCTCTTCAAGACTGACGCGCTCCGCGCGTCAGGTTCCAGATTCCAGATTCCAAATTCCAAGTACTTATTCTTTACTCCTCGTGGAATCTGGAATCTGGAATCTGGAATCTGGAATCCAAGATCAGCGCGCAAGGAGCACCGTCACCGTGTGGTCCTCCGGACTCGCGGTGACGGCGTCCGCGCGGCCGTTTCCGTCGAAGTCAGCGATCAAGACGCGCCAGGATCTTCCTGTTCCCGGCACCGTGCCCGTGCGGGAGGGGGAAACCCCATCGGAGCCGCCGAAGGCGATGGCCAGGTCACGACTTGCCGCATTGACGATGACCGCGTCGGCGATACACCCCTCACCCCGATCCTCTCCCGTCGGGAGAGGGAGAAGACGCCCCTCACCCCAACCCTCTCCCGCCGGGAGAGGGAGAAGAGTGGCGGCGGAGAGAGTTAAACGGGGGCTCGGCTCCCGGCTCCTTGTAACCTCTCGCAACGCCGCCTACACCCTTTTTCAGCACCCTGCTAGCATTGGGTCATGAGAATTTCCTCTCCAAGACAGCTCTTGTTAGCGCTGGCCGCCGCCTCGGCGTTCCTCGGCGTGGGCTCCGCGGAACCACGCCCGGCCGTCCCATTCATCGCGGACGACTACCCGGGGGCGCTCGCGCAGGCCCGCGCGAAGAAGCTTCCGATTTTCGTCGAAGCCTGGGCACCCTGGTGACACACGTGCCGGTCGATGAGGGCCTTCGTCTTCACGGACAAGGCGCTCGCGCGGCGCGCCGGACAGTTCGTCTGGCTCTCGATTAACACGGAAAAGCCCGGCAGCGCTTCGTTCCTGACGAAGTTCCCGGTCGAAGCGTGGCCCTCCTTCTACGTTCTGGATTCGATCTCCGAAAGAGCGGCGCTGCGATGGGTCGGCGGCGCCACTGTCGGTCAGTTCATGAAGATCCTGGACGACGGGCGCCAGGCTGTGCGGGGCCGTGAGAAGGGCGTCGAGGAGATCCTCGCGCGCGCCGATCGCTTCTACGGCGAGGGGAAAAACGCCGAGGCGGTCCGGGATTATCGCGAGGCGCTTTCCGCCGCCCCGAAAGACTGGCCGCGTTACGGCCGCGCGGTCGAGTCGGTCCTCTTCGCCCTGCAGAGAATTCACGACAATAAGGGATGCGCCGAGACGGCGCGCGAGGCGTTTCCGAAACTGCGCCGGACATCCTCGGCCGCCAACGTCGCCGCGAGCGGGCTCGACTGCGCCCTGAAGCTCAAGCCCGAGGAGCCGGCGCGGGTGGAGCTCGTCTCGACGCTCGCGGCGGATTCCCGGGAAGTCCTCTCGAAACGCCGGCCCGACATCGCGGCGGATGACCTTTCATCCGTCTACGAGATGCTCGCGGATGAGCGGGAGGCCGCCAAGGACGAGGAGGGGAGGAAGAAGGTGCTGTCGGAGCGGGCCGCGTTTCTCGAGGGGGAAGCGGCGCGGGCGAAGAGCCCCGAGGCGCGCGCCGTCTTCGATTCCCACCGGGTCTCGACCTACCTGGCGCTCGGTCAGCCCGAGCGCGCCATCCCGATGCTCGAAGCTTCCGAGCGGGATCTTCCCGAGGATTACAACCCTCCCGCGCGCCTGGCGACCGCCTACAAGGCCATGAAGAGGTACGAGGAGGCTCTGGCCGCCTCCGACCGCGCGCTGGCCAGGGCCTACGGCCCCAGAAAGATCGGAATCCTGCAGACGCGAGCCGATATCTACGCGGCAAGAGGAGATCCGGGCGAGGCGCGCAAGACCATGGAAGAAACTCTCCGTTACGCCGAAGCCCTTCCGTCGGGACAGCGCTCGGACAAGACGATCGCGGCGCTCAAGAAGAAGATCGAAGCGATGCCGTAAGGCGCCACCCGTACAACCTTGTCATTCTGAGGAGCAAAAGCGACGAAGAATCTGCTCCGCTCCAATCGGCTCGTCGTGACTGGAGCAGATCCTTCGCGGTGCTCAGAGCTTGCCCTGAGCAGGAAGGCGAACGTCGAAGCGACGAGAGCAGATCCTTCGCTTCGCTCAGGATGACAAGGAGGGCGCGAAGGGATGACAGACAGACTTGGCAGGCCGCACGACTCAATTTTTCGGGTTGCTGTCTTCGGGCTTGAGGGTGGCGAGCCAGCGCTCGAACGCCTCTCGGTCGTCGCCCTTCAGGCGGCGCAGGGCGCCTGCCGAATGAGAGGCGAGGACGCGCGGATTATCGAACGGCAGCCGGTCGTACATCTTTCCGCCTGGCTCGTGGCACGGCGCGCAATGGGACTTGAGAACCGGACGGACGGTCGTGAGGAAAAGGTCGGGGACCTCCGTGGGCGCGAGCGTTGGGGAAGGAACCGCCGTCGGGACGGCGGTGGCCGTCGCTGATGGCGGAGCCGTTCTCGGCGAGGTTCCCGTGCAGCCCCGAGTCTGGAGGATCGCCGCCAGCGAAGAGGCCAGGACAGCCGCCAGAAGCCGCGTCATCAGGTTCTCATACGGACGTGCGGAGCCAGAGATTTCATTTCAGTCGGGCGATGGGGAGGGCGGGGGCGGCCAACCACCCCCGACCACTAGGTTCCTCTATTTGACTCCGAGCAGCTCGACCTCGAAAAGGAGGGTCGCGTTGGGCGGAATGACCTTGCCGGCCCCGCGCGCCCCGTAGCCGAGGGAGGGAGGAATGAGCAGGTTGCGCTTTCCGCCAACCTTCATCGTCGCAACCCCTTCGTCCCACCCCTTGATGACCCTGCCCTGGCCGAGCGGAAACTCGAAGGGCTGGCCCCGGTCCACCGAGCTGTCGAACTTGGCGCCCTTCGCGCCGTTTTCCCAGAGCCAGCCCGTGTAGTGCATCACGCAGGTCTGGCCGGTCTTCGGGGCAGCCCCGGTGCCCACCTTGACATCCTCGTACTGGAGACCGCTCGGTGACTTTTGCATCTTTGACTCGCTCTTCTTCTCTTTCTCGCCGGTTTTCCCCTTCTCGTCGGCGGACGCGGGAAGAGCTACGAGAACGATTGCCGCCAATCCCGCCAGGAGAAACAATGCTGTCCTCTTCATCGGTTCGGTATCCTTTCAGGCAAATCGGGCCTTCCCATTAAGGCGCGCTGGCCGCATTATGACCGAAGGCTCCCTCTCCACCCGCGCAGCGGGGGGAGAGGGAGGAGGCGTATGAACGTGGAAGAAGGCGAATATCTCAAGGAGGCCGTCCGCCAATTGCGGGGCTTGAAGAAGGTGGCCGATAAAGCCCTCGCGCAAACGGAGCCGGCTGACTTTTTCGCCGCGCTCGACGAGGAATCCAACAGCATCGCGCTCATCGTCAAGCACCTGGCGGGCAACATGCGATCACGCTGGACCGATTTTCTGACGAGCGACGGAGAGAAGAAGGACCGGCATCGAGACTCAGAATTCGTGCTGGAGCCGGGCGACACGCGCGAGAGCCTCGAACATCGCTGGCACGAGGGGTGGAGTCTTCTCTTCTCGACGGTCGAGCCTCTCGCGGAGGAGGACCTGCGCAGGTCCGTGACGATCCGGGGCGAGTCTCTCTCGGTTCTGCGGGCGATCAATCTGCAGATTGGCCACTACGCCTACCATATTGGGCAGCTCGTGCTGCTGGCGAAACACTTTGCGGGGAGCCGGTGGGAATCTCTCTCCATCCCGCGGGGAAAATCCGAGGAATTCAATGCACGGCGGCGGGAGGGACGTTAGCTCGACAATTGTCCGAGAGACCATCGTCCAAGAGACAACCGGGGACGCCTGGGGCAGAATAGAGGGAACAGATTCGAAGAATTCGCATCGGAGTCCGTTTGGGAGCGGAGGACGCATGGTTAGACAGGAGAAGCAGGATCACCAACCGGAACCATGGATGCAGAACGGCCGTTACATCCTGGGTGCCGGCGGTTGGACGCTGGCGAGCACGCGCTTCCCGGCCGATGCGCGCCGCATCGTCGCCGCGATCAACGCCGTCCAGGGAATACCGACCGACGCGCTGGAGTCGTGGTTCGTCAATGTGATCGGCGAGCCCGCGGGGGTGGCCGTGGCCGCAGGAGCCCGGCCGGCGGAGACCCTTCCGGACGATCGGCGTGTCCGCGAGCGGCGTCGGGGAGAGCGGCGCGCGACGCGCCCGCAAATCCGTATTTTCGGCGGACCAGGACTTGCCGAGGACCAGGGCGAGGGAGAGAGCCGCTGAAATAGGAATGGAACCTTCGGATTTTCTCTTCGACGGTCCCGAGCACGCCCCGATCACCCTCGTTCTGGCCCACGGGGCCGGGGCGCCAATGAATTCCACGTTCATGAATGTGGTCGCGCGCGGGGTGGCCGGAGGCGGGATTCGCGTGGCGCGCTTCGAATTCCCTTACATGCGGGAGCGGCGGCCGGGCGGTCCCCGGCATGCTCCCGATCCCGGGCCGGTCTTGAAACAGAGCTGGCTTGCGGCAATTGCTCAACTGGGCGGCGCGGAGCGGCTCGTGATCGGAGGCAAGTCGCTCGGCGGTCGCATCGCGAGCATGGTGGCGGACGAAGCGGGAGTCCGCGGGCTCGTGTGCCTGGGCTACCCCTTCCACCCGCCCGGCAAGCCCGACCGCCTCCGGACGAAACACCTGGAAGCCCTTCGCACGCCCGCGCTCATCGTGCAAGGGACGCGCGACGCTCTCGGGTCGCGCGAAGACGTGGTGGGCTATCGTCTCTCCACATCGATTCAAGTCGCCTGGATCGAGGACGGAGACCACTCCTTCAAGCCGAGGAAGAGCTCGGGCCGGACGGAGGCGCAGAACCTCTCCGAGGCGATCATCCGCGTCCAGGACTTCCTCTCGGGCCTATGACTGAGGACTGAGGACCGAGGACTGAGGACTGAATGGGCTGGCGTCCGGATGATCGGGATTCAGGGGACAGCCGGTTGAGGCCTCAGTCCCCGAGTCCTCAGTCCTCAGTCGCGCCGACTCCGAGCTGCCGCAGGAGATCCTTCAAGAACAGCTCCTTCTTCTTGAGGTCATCCCGGAACTCCTGGCTGTCGGTATTGGCGACCTCCATCCGCAGATCCGAGACGTAGTCCTCCAGCACTTGTGCGAGGGTTTCCGCCTGCTCGGAGCTCAGGTTCAGTGTCGGCACGTCCGTACCTCCGGAAAGAGATCTTGCAAGAGCGAAGCCGTCCGCGCAAGGGGAGGTAAGCTCTTGCCATGGCCAGGGGTTGGGGCCGAAGCGAAGAGGACCTGGGAGCCGAGAAAGAACAGGCTGTTGAAGAAAAGGGCGCCGGATCGAGTGTGCGGCGGCCCGACGCCGATGCGACCGCAACCCGCCGGAGGCTGGAGATGACGCTGGCGCGCATCGAAGAGCAACTCGCGAAGAAACCGAGCCCGGTGCGCCGGCAGGCCCTGGAGACCGCGAGGTCGGAACTCCTCGCCCGATTGCCCTCCGGATGAAGATCGCCACCTGGAACGTCAACGGCATTCGCGCGCGCGAGGCGCAGTTACGCGAATGGATCGAGCAGGACCGCCCCGACGTCGTCTGTCTCCAGGAGATCAAGGCACACTCCGCCCAGGTCCCGGCCGCGCTCTGCGAGATGGAGGGCTACTGGTGCTACTGGCACGGCGAGCGGGCCTACTCGGGGGTGGGTCTGCACGTCCGCAAGGACGCCTTTCCGGATAAGCCCGAGTTCTCGCATCCCGCGTTCGATCACGAGAATCGGATCGTCGTGGCGAGAATGGCCGACCTGCGTGTCGCATCGATCTACGTCCCCAACGGAGGCAAGGACTTTCCGGCGAAGATGCGGTTCCTCGAGGCCATGGCCGGGTATGTCGGAGAGGTCCGCGCGTCGGGCGGGCAGGTCGTTCTCTGCGGAGACCTGAACGTCGCGCGGGCCGACAGGGACGTTCACCCCAAGGAGCGCAAGCCGACGATCATCGGGCAGCGGCCCGAGGAGCGTGAGATCTTCGAGCGGATCCTCGCCGCGGGAGTCGTGGACTTGACGCGTACTCTCGATCCTGACAACGACGAGCTCTTCACGTGGTGGGCGCCGTGGCGCAACATGCGCCAGCGAAATATCGGCTGGCGTATCGACTACATCCTCGCGAGCGAGCCCCTGGCCGGGCAGGCGACTCGTTGCGCGGTGCTCGCGGACATCGGTACGAGCGACCACGCGCCCGTCATTGCCGAGTTCGCCGGAATTCCAAGTTCCACATTCCAGATTCCAGGTGGCAGCGCCCCCGCCTGAAACTGGAAGCCTGGCACCGGAAACTTCTTTTCCCTGGAATCTGGAATCTGCTCCTCGGCCGGGGATAGAATTTTGTTCAAGCGATGAGAACTTTGGGTGATCGGGAGCGACATCTGTCGGGACTCGACCGGCGACGGTTCCTCATGTTAGCCGGGGCGGCGGCTCTGGTGCCCGCGGCGGCGTTCTCCCTGCCGCCCGGCACGGTTCCGAACTCGCGGCGCCGGATGCTCCAGGTCAACGGCTACGCGACCGACGCCGAGACGCCGCTCGACGCCCTGACGACTTACATCACGCCCAACGACCTCTTCTTCGTGCGTCATCACTGGAACCCAACCTATCAGGATGCCCGGCGGTGGACCCTGACGATCGACGGCGAGGTTGAGCATCCGATTCGACTGACGATCGCCGAATTGAAGAAGCTGCCGAGGGCGAGCGCGACCTGCGTGCTCCAGTGCGCGGGCAACGGGCGCGGCCTATACAGGCCGTTTGTGCCGGGCGTGCAGTGGAAATACGGCGCGGTCGGAAACGCCCGATGGACGGGCGTGCGCGTCCAGGACCTGCTGGACAGCGCCGGCCTCCGGGCTTCCGCGCGCCACCTGCACACGTCCGGCGGCGACAAGCCTCCCGGCAAGGTCCCCGCGTTTGAGCGAAGCATCGAGATCGAGAAGGCGCTGGAAGACGGTCTTGTCGCCTACGAGATGAACGGCGAGCCGCTCGCGCCTCTTCACGGAGCGCCGGCTCGCCTGGTCGTTCCCGGCTGGGCCGGAGACCACTGGATGAAGTGGCTCTGGCGTCTCTCGGCACAGCCGGAGCCGCAAAAGGGTTTCTACATGGAGACCGCCTACAAGTATCCGAAGGAGCCCGGGCCACCTGGAGTTGCCTTCAAGCCCGACGAAATGCGAGTGATCACCGAGCTCTTCGTCAAGTCGAACATCACGCAAGCGCCGGCACGCGCGAGAGCGGGCGAGGCGATCGCTCTCCGAGGCTTCGCCTTCTCCGGAGCGCCGGACATCGCGAAAGTCGAGCTCTCCGACGACGGCGGAGAGTCCTGGCGGCCGGCCGCTCTGGACCCACAGCACGATCCCTATGCCTGGCGGCTCTGGTCCTTCCGTTACACGCCGACCGCCGCCGGGCGGGTCACGCTTTTCGCTCGCGCGACCGACAGCCGCGGCAGCGTGCAGCCCAAGGAAGCCGTGTGGAACCAGAGTGGCTACCTCCACAACGGATGGCACTCCGCGCAGATCGAGGTGACCGCATGAGACGCGGACGTACGCGAGTCCTCCTCCCGCTTCTGCTCGCCCTGCTGGTGTGTCTGCCGGACCGAACGCAAGCCGCATCGAAGAAAAAGAAGAGACGCGCGAAGGCGAAGGAGACGCCCGTCAGCTTCGACAAGAATCTGCCCGTTCTGAGCACGCGCCTGACGCCGTTCCCTCCAGGGGAAGGGAAAGCCATCGCCGATCAGGCCTGTCTGAACTGCCATTCGGCCGACATGGTCCGCCAGCAGCGCCTGGCCGAGAAGCAGTGGACCGCCAGCGTCACCAAGATGGTCGGATGGGGAGCGGAGGTGCCGGAATCGAAGAGAGAGGCGCTGATCGCCTATCTTGTCAAGAATTTCGGCCCGGACAACGACCGCTTCGAACCCGTGATCACGCGCCCGGTCGGCCGGTGAGTTGTTCGCCGACGAAATCCTGTCATCCCGAGCGAAGCGAGGGATCTGCTCCGTACCTCCCCGATGATTGCCGAGCAGATCCCTCGTCGCTTCGCTCCTCGGGATGACAGGGAAGGAAGACGCTCCTCGTGAGAAAAACGTTGCCGGGGAAGCTTGCCGTCTTCCTGATCCTGGCTGCGACGCTGGGCGCGGGACCCGCGCCGCCGCCCGAGATCCAGCAGGTCGAGCGCGGGCTGCGGCCGGCGGTCCTTCTCAAGGGAGAGAAGACCTGGACGATCGAGGAGAGGATGCGGCTCCACAAGGTGCCCGCCGTCTCGATCGCGGTCTTCGGTTCGGGAAAGATCCTGTGGGCGAAGGCCTACGGGCCGGCCGACGCCGACGCGCTCTCCGCGGCCACTGACACGACGCTCTTCCAGGCGGCTTCGGTCAGCCAGCCTGTCTCGGCGATGGCGGCGCTTCGCGAGGTGGAGCGGGGCAAGCTCGCGCTCGACCGGAACATCAACGAGTACTTGAAGTCCTGGAAGCTCCCGGAAAACGACTGGACGCGCAAGAAGCCCGTCACGCTCGCGATGCTCCTCTCCCACAGCGCCGGCGTCACGGTCCACGGATTTCCCGGATATGACGCGGGGCGCGAGGTCCCGCAGCTGTCGCAGGTCCTCGACGGGGTTGCCCCCGCCAACACGGCGCCGGTCCGCGTGGAAATCGCCCCGGCAACCGAGTTTCGCTACTCGGGCGGCGGCTACACGATCGTGCAGCAGGCCTTGATCGACGTCGAAGGAAAGCCCTATCCGCAAATCATGGCCGAGACGGTCCTCGCTCCGCTTGGCATGACACAGAGCACCTACGAGCAGCCCTTGCCTCCCGAGCGGCTCCGGTCCGCCGCGGCCGGCCACGATGGACAGGGACGGCCGATCCCGGGCAAGCGGCACACGTATCCCGAAATGGCGGCCGCGGGGCTCTGGACGACGCCGGCGGATCTCGCGCGGTTCGCCCTGGGGCTCGAGCGCGCCCTCGAAGGAAAATCGGGAAGCGTGCTGTCGAAACAGATGGCGGCCAGGATGGTCACGCCCCGCTTGGGCGATTATGGATTGGGCCTGGCGGTCGTGAAACGCGGCGGGGCATCCTACTTTTCGCACGGCGGCTCGAACGAAGGCTTCCGCTGCCTGCTGATCGCGCACGGGGAAAAGGGATATGGCGCCGCCATCATGACCAATTCGGAGAGCGGCGACGAGATCCTGCCGGAGATCCTGCGCTCGATTGCCGCCGCCTATCAGTGGGAAGGCTACCGCAACGAGCCGATCGAGCCGGCAAAGCTCGATGCGGCAGCGCTCGCCTCGCGCGCCGGGCGCTACCAGCTCTCCTCCGATGAGGTCCTGACGCTCACGCCCCATGGAGAGCGCATGGACGCGCGCGTCACGCTCCAGAAGAACTTCGAGCTCATCCCGATCTCGGCCGACACGTTCCTGCGAGCCGACGCGGAGGTCCAGTACAGGTTCGCGAAGGACGTTTCCGGCCGCGAAGAGATCGTCATCGCGCCGCAGCAGGGCGAGACGCGCACCGGCAAGCGCATCGCGGAGACCGTGCGCGTGCCGGCCGAGGACCTGGAAGCGGGCAAGTTCAGCGTTGCGGCCGCGGGCTACCAGAGGCTGCGCGACGCAAATCCCTCCGACCCTTCGGTGGCGGAGGAGAGATTGAACGCGCTCGGCTACGCGCTTCTCTCCCGCAACGAGCTCAAGGGAGCCATCGCGATTTTCCACGTGAACTCGCAGCTCTATCCCGACTCCGCGAACACCTACGACAGCCTCGCGGAAGCCCACATGAAGGCCGGCGACCGCAAGCAGGCGATCGCGCTCTACCGCAAGGCCCTCGAGACCCTCTCGCGCGACAAGTCCCCGGAAGGCGTCAAGGAAAGCGTCCGAACCAGCGCCACCGCGAAGCTAAAGGAACTGGGCGCCGAGAAACCGTAACCTGGTCACCTTGTCATCCTGAGGAGCATGTTCCTCCCACTGTCATCCTGAGGAGTCCCTCCGCCCTTTATGTCATTCCGAGCGGAGCAAGCTGTCTTCGTCATCGCGACCGAGGCGCCATTCAAAGTCGGGACAGGCTCCGCGACGAAGGATCTGCCCTCGTCGGAGAGAGCAGATCCTTCGCTTCGCTCAGGATGACAAAGAGGGAGGATGACACGGAAAGAAGCGGCTCCTCTGCTCTGATTAGCGGGTCGTGAGATCGGCGGTCGGCAGGAACCTCGGCGGGCGGCGGTGTTTCGTGGCCTGTTCGTAGGCATAGGCGATCTTGATCAGCGTCGGCTCGCTCCAGGGGCGGCCGAAGAAGGAGATACCCACCGGCAGGCCGAAGTCGTGGCCGGCCGGAACCGTGATGTGCGGATATCCGGCGATGGCCGGCACGGTCGAGCTCCCGTTGACGCCGTAGTCCCCGTTGACGAGGTCGATCAAGGTCGGGGGCCCGCTCGTCGGGGCGACCAGGGTGTCAAGCTTGTGCCTGTCCATCGTCCTGTCGATTCCCTCCTTCTGCGAGAGCCGCAGGTTCTTCTCGAGCGCATCCCGGTAGGCCTTCTCCGTGAGAGGACCCTTCGCCTCGGCCTTGACGAAGATCTCGCCCATTCCGACAGGTTCGTCTTGCCCAGGATCACGGCTCCCGCCTCGCGCAGCATCTTCGCGACGAAGGAGTCCGAGGAGGGGATGGATCCCTCCAGAGCAAGCGACCCGGCCGTCGTCGTCATGCGGTCCGCAGTCCCGATGTTGTCCTTGACCAGGATCGGGATGCCGTGCAGCGGCCCGCGAACCCGTCCGGCCTTGCGTTCCTCGTCGAGCTTCGCGGCGATCTCGATCGCATCCGGGTTGATCTCAAGCACGGAGGCGAGCGCCGGCCCGCGCCTGTCCAGCGCTTCGATGCGGGCGGTGTACTTCTCCGCAAGCGACCGGGCCGACTCCTGGCCGGAGACCATCCGTTTCTGCAGGTCCAGAATTGTCGCCTCCTCGAGCTCGAACGGGTCGGGCTTAGCCGACTGCGCCGCGGGGGCCGGCGCGGACCGACCGGCGCCCGCCGGGAGCAGGGCCATGACGCCACCCGCTCCGGCATAGCGAAAGAGCGTCCTCCGGTTCAGGGCTGGGGTCTTCGCGATCCGGGCGCGTGACTTCATCCGTTCCTCCATTCTTCCGCTGAAGGTCGTCGAAGAGATATCACGGAGCGGCGCTTTAGCAGACCTTAAGCGCGATCAACCCACCGAGCGATAAGACCTTGCGGCCTTCCTCAATTTCAGATGAAGACGCGACGGCTGCGGTGGCAATCCGATTGCTCGTTTATCGGGGTGTCGACATTGGGAAAGGAGTTGGAAATGAAAAAACTCGTCACCATCACGATGTTCCTTCTGCTGGCCGTCGGTTACGCGGCCTGCGGTGGAAACTCGTCTCCGACGGCGCCGCAACAGCCCGCGAACGTAACCCCCTCGCCCGCCCCCATGGTCACCCCGACCCCGTACTGAGCCTTCTCCCACTCTCCCGGAGAGGGATAGAGTGAGGGCGCCGGTTGTGCCAGGTCTGATCTTCGGGGAAGCAACCTCATCGGGCTAGCCGTCTCCAGAATGCCCGGATGGTCACCATCCGAAAACGAAACGCTCGCGGCGGACGTCCGCTCCGCCCCGCAGCGTGCCGGTCTGCGGGT
>WNGA01010754.1_pt1 | contig 16540 bp, 17 predicted proteins | sample 5400061 | NCBI WGS metagenome assembly WNGA01 (sample SAMN13153366, study PRJNA577476) | soil metagenome | isolation source: 100 cm soil or saprolite under grassland replicate 2 | place: USA:California | collected 2016-06-15 | reverse complement strand
CACCGCAGCGGCGACGAGGTAGAACGCCCACAGCAGCCTGTCCCTGCCGACCGTTTTCGTCGTGAGCTTGTACGCGCTGATCGCGATGATGCCGATGACGGCCGCGCCGACGCCGTAGAAGACGGCCTGCATCCACGCAAGTCCGCCGTAGGCGACGTAAGCCGCGCCGATCGCGATCACCATGAAGAAGGAAGGCAGCACGAACGCGAGCCCCACCAGCGTCGCCCCGACGGTGCGGTAGTGGACGAAACCGAGGTAGATCGCGAGCTGCGCGGCGAGCGGCCCCGGCGCGAGCTGCGAAAGGGCCAGGCCTTCGCGGTAATCCTCCTCGGAAATCCACTTGCGCTGCTCAACGAGATCGCGATGCATGTAACCCACCAGCGCGATCGGGCCGCCGAAGCCGAGAGTGCCCAGGCGCAGCGCGTACAGGATCAGTTGCCCCATCGAATACCCCGGCGCCGCCCCGGAAGCGCCGCTCGACAAGTGCCTCTCTTCATTCACGCTGCTCGATCTCCGCCAGGGTTGCGTTCATTTTGCGGCGCACGCCTCGTGACGCGCCGCCACGTCGCTCCAGCGGACGTTCCGCATGAACGCATCGACGTAAGCGCCCGCCTTCGCTCCGTAGTCGATGTGGTAGGAATGCTCGTACATGTCGAGCGCAAGTATCGGCGTGCTGTGCGCCAGTGCCTGCGTGTGGTCGGACGCCCACTGATTCATCAGCCGGCCGTCGCGATGCGAGTGCACGAGCACCACCCATCCTGAGCCGCCGCCGAGGGCCTTTCCCATCGCCGTGAATTCGGTACGCCAGCGCTCGACGCTGCCGAAGTCGCGTTCGAGCGCTCTGGCAAGCGCGCCCGAAGGTCCGTCGCCCTCGCCGAGATTCGCGAAGTACAGCTCGTGCAGGATCATGGAATTGGCCGCAACAAGCTGCTCGCGCTTCAGCCCATTGATGAGAAAAACCGGCGCGCTCGCGAAATCCAGTTTGCCGAGCTGCTCGGTGATGCTGTTCAGCCGCTTCACCGCACCGCCGTAGTTGTTCTCGTAATGGCTGACGATGAGCTTTTCCGACAGGCCGCTCAGCTTCGCGGGGTCGCAGGAAAGCGGTTTCATTGCGTGATCCATATGCCCTCCGGAACGTTGCGCGCGACTAGCCTACCGGTACCCAGCGGGATTCCACGTGTGCACCTCGTCCTGCCCTGCCTTGCACCAGGCGTAGAGCGCGTCGTACATCACCATACCGTGCTTGAGCATCTCGTGGTCGTCGGCGAAGTTGCGCGAGAGCCCGAGCGAGAGAGCCGCTGATCTCTTGCCCGTGCACGCAGTACGCGACGACGCGGGTTGCGCGCGGCAGCTCGCCCGCCCAGTCGGCGACGCGCTCGGGGTCGCGCCACAGCGCACCCGCGATCATGTCGGTCGCCGCGCGAAACGCCGGCTTTCGCCGCACGTCGATGATCAAAGGAGGCTGGCCGCCGTGAAGGGCGGACAGAACTTCTCTTGTCGATATGAAACTTGCTGATGTCGGCGCGTCCATGGCTTCTCCTGACTAAAGTCAGTGAAGCAGAGCTTGGACGCGGACGTCTTGGACCGGTTTGCACCGGGCGGGGAGTCTGCATTTCCCCGCGAGGGCGATAGTCTGGAACGGCGCCGCCGCGATGTCAAGACGTCGGGGTCATCGGGCTCTCCTTGTCTGTCGGACGGATCGTACAGGCCGCCGCACGCCGGCCGCGTCGAGCAGCACCTCGGCTGCGGCGCGCGCCGAGCGCGCGAGCGCGGGATCGCCGCGCACCATGGCGGACGCGAGGGCGCCTTCGACGAGGATCTGGAGCTGGGTGGCGAGGGCGTCGGGGTCCCTGGCCTGCAGGCGCTCGAGGAGGACGCGGAACCAGAGCCGGCGCTGCTCCTTGAACTGCAGCGCGATGCCCGCCGCGGCGTGCTTGGGATCACCGAGCTCGGTGACCGCATTGACGTAGGGGCAGCCGCGGAAGCTGCCGTCGGCGAACATGCGCTCCAACCGGTCGAAGTTGCCGAGGATCTGCTCGCGCGCCGGCGCGTCGGAGGGCGCGAGGTGCCTGAACCGCGCCGTCAGATAGGCGGCGATCAGGTCGTCCTTGGAGGGGTAGTAGTTGTACAGCGTGCGCTTGCTGACGGCCGCCTCGGCGGCCACGGCGTCAACGCCCACGGCGCGAATCCCCTGCCGGTAGAAGAGCTTGTCGGCGGCGGCGAGGATGCGCTCAGCGGGGGTGGCGGTTTTGTGAAACGCCGTCTTCATGTAAACAGATCGGTGTAATTAATGGTTGACAATAGTATAAGCCCTGTATGATGATTTGGTATACAGATCTGTTTACTCCATGACCACCGTCCAAAACCGCCGCGCGATGCTGGTCCTCATCGTGCTGAGCGGGCTGATCATCTCGCTGTGCATGGGCCTGCGCCAGAGCCTGGGCCTGTTCATGCGGCCGATGACGCTCGACCTCGGGATCTCGGCAGCGACTTTCGGCTTCTCGATCGCGCTGCAGAACATCGTCTGGGGCGTATCGCAGCCCTTCGTCGGGGCGCTTGCCGACCGTTACGGCCCGCGGCCGGTGCTGATCGTTACCGCGCTGCTGTACGCCGCCGGACTGCTGCTGATGGTGTTCTCCAAAGGCATCCCGGGCGGCCTGGAGGTGGCGGGCTTCCTCATCGGCATCGGCACTGCCGGGGCGGGCTTCGGCGTCCTCATCGGCACGATCTCGCGCGCGACGCCGCCGGAGAAGCGCAGTCAGACGGTCGGCCTGGTCGCGGCGGCGGGGTCGCTCGGCACCATGGTGATCGCACCGGTGGGCCAGTGGCTGATCGACGGCTTCGGCTGGCAGGCGGCGATGGTGGCCTTCGCTGCGATCGCCGGCTCGATGGCGGTGCTGTCGCTGCCCATCCGCGAGCAACCCGTTTCGGGCGAGCCTTCATCCCGGGTGAAACTGAATCTGGGCGAAGCGCTGCGCGAGGCGATGGCGCATCGCGGCTACCTCTTCATGACGCTGGCGTTCTTCGCCTGCGGGTTCCAGCTCGTGTTCATCACCACGCACCTGCCGGCGTACCTGCAGCTCTGCGGCGTGGCGCCCGGCGTGGCGGGGACCGCGCTGGGGCTGATCGGCCTGTTCAACGCGGTCGGCACCTACATGTTCGGCCTGCTCGGCGCGCGCTACAGCCAGAAGCACCTGCTGGCGCTGATCTACCTGCTGCGCACGCTGTTCATCGTCGCCTTCCTGCTGGCGCCGATCAGCGCCACCTCCACGCTGGTGTTCGCCGCCGCGATGGGCTTCCTGTGGCTCGGCGTCGCGCCGCTGGTGACCGGGATCATCGGCCGGGTGTTCGGCCTGACGCACTTCAACACGCTCTACGGCATCGTGTTCCTGAGCCACCAGGTCGGCTCGTTCTTCGGCGCCTGGATGGGCGGTGTGGTGTTCGACCGCTTCGGCAACTACGACTTCGGCTGGGGCGCGCTGATCGTGATCGGCGTCACCGCCTTCACGCTGCAGTGGCTCATGGACGAGCGCCCGCCGCGCGAGCGCAAGCCCTCCGGTGAGCCCGAGGCGGTGCCGGCGTAGATCCCTTTCTCAATTCGCGAGCAGGTCCGGGCCGATCTCGACCGCCGAACGCACGCCCGAGAGCTGCATGGCGCGCACCAGTTCGTCGCGCAGGATATCGAGCGCGCGCGCCGCGCCCGCCTCGCCCGCCGCGCAGGCGCCGTACAGCGTCGCCCGGCCGAGCATCACGCCTTCGGCGCCGAGCGCGAGCGCCTTCACGACGTCCACGCCGCGGCGCACGCCGCCGTCCACGAGCACGCCCATCCTGCCTTTCACCGCGCGCACGATGGCCGGCAGCGCATCGAGCGCCGCAATGGCGCCGTCGAGCTGGCGCCCGCCGTGATTGGACACGACCACCGCGTCGATGCCCAGGCCTGCGAGCCGCTCGGCCTCGTCGGCGCGCAGGATTCCCTTCACCAGCATCTTCCCCGGCCAGCGGTCGCGCATCTCTTTCAGGCCGTCCCAGTCGAAGTCCGCGTCCCAGAATTGCCCGACCGAGGACGCGATCTCGGCGGTGCTTTTCGCCTCCGGAGCCAGATCCACCACGTTTTCCAGCACCGGCATGCCGTGCCTTAGCACCGAGAGCACCCAGCCGGGATGCGAGGCGAAATCCAGAACGTTCCTCGGCGTGAAGCGGAAGCGGATCGCAAAATCGTTGCGGAAGTCGCGCTCGCGCTTGCCCCCGACCGGGACGTCCACGGTGACCATCAGCGCCTCGTAGCCGAGCTGCCGCGCGCGCTCGACGAGGCCCATCGTCATGCCGCGCTGGCGGAAGATGTAGGCCTGGAACCACAGGCGCCCTCCCGCCTCGCGCGCGATGCGCTCGATCGAGGCGGTCGCCATGGTCGAGAGCGTATACGGGATCCCGGCCGCGGCGGCCGCGCGCGCAACGCCCACGTCCGCAAACGGCCAGCCGAAGCCGATGCCGCCGGTGGGCCCGACGGCGATCGGGAGCTTCGCGCGCGCGCCGAGAATCGCGGCCGACGTGTCGATCCGCGCGACGCCGGCGAGCATTTTCGGGGCGAGCCGCACGCGCTCGAATGCGGCGCGGTTGCCGGCGAGCGTGATCTCGTCCTCGGCCGCGCCGTCGAAGAAATCGAATACCGCGCGCGGCAGGCGCCGCTTCGCCATCCGGCGCAGGTCCGCGATGTTCCAAGCGCGCAGGACGCGCGCGGAGGCACTTCGCGAGATCGGGCAGGAAGAGGCTGCAGGGGCTGGAACTCCGGCAGCAGGTTTGCGAAGCCCGCTCGCCGTGCTCATTCGGCCTTTACTCCGGAGGCCCGGATCACGCGCGCCCAGCGTTCGTGGTCCTTTTTCAGGAACGCGGCGAATTCGGACGGCGTGTCGGCGACGGTGACGGCGCCGAGCGCTTTCATGCGCTCCTGCGTTTCGCGCCTGGCGAGCGATTTGCGCATTTCGTCGGCGAGGCGATTCACCGCCGACGCCGGCGTGCCCGCCGGGGCGAGCATGCCCACCCAGGGCGCGGTCTCCTCGAAGCCCGGCAGGCCCGATTGCTCGAGCGTGGGCACCGCGGGAAAATCGGCATGCGGCCTTTGCGTGCCGACCGCCAGCACTTTCAGTTTCTTCGCCGAAACCTGGTCGGCGATGCCGACGATCGGATAGAACATGAAAGTCACGCGGCCCGCCATCACTTCGGCGAGCGCCGGGCCGTTGCCCTTGAACGGAACGTTGATCATTTTCGTGCCGGTCGCGTTCTCGAGCATCGCCCCGGCGAGATGCGTCGAGCCGCCGTTGCCCGAGGTCGCGTAGCTCAGCTCCCCGGGCTTCGCTCGGGCGAGCACGATCAGGTCCTGCATCGAACTGATGCGGGTCTCCGGGCTCGTCACGACCACCATCGGCAGCACCGCCGCGTTGCTCACCGGTGCGAAGTCCTTGAACGGATCGTAGTGGACCTTGCCCTCCATGAGGATCGCGTTCACCAGGAGCGAGAGCGAGGAGAAAAGCAGGGTGTAGCCGTCGGGCGCGGATCGCGCCACCGCCTCGGTCGCGATGATGGCGTTGGCACCGGGCCGGTTCTCGACGACGAAGGACTGGCCGAGCGACGCACTCATGTCCCCCGCGACGATGCGCGCGATCACGTCGGTCGGGCCGCCGGCCGCGAAGCCGACCAGGATCTTCACCGGCTTCGCGGGATAGCTCTGTGCCCCGGCGCTGCCGGCCAGCGCGCACCAAGCCGCGGCCGCAAGCGCGGCAAATGCTTTTTTCAGTGCACCTGTCATGCCCTTCCCTCTCCGTAGAACATCGTCGCCATCACCTGGCAGCGCTTGATGAGACGGTGCTCGCCGGGACCGTAGTCGGCCACGGCGTTGTGGATGGTGCCGATGTCTTCCCACATGAGGACGTCGCCCTCCTGCCAGTGAAAGGCGTAGCGGTACTCGGCCTTCAACTGGTGCCCGAACAAAAACTCGAGCATCTCGTCGCTTTCCCTTTCCGGCAGCTCGTTGATCCGGATCGAATAGCCGGGATTGGCGTAGAGCACCTTGCGCTTCGTGATCGGGTGCGTCAGAAAAATCGGGTGCGGCACCGGTAGCTTCGCCTTCTTCTGCGCCTCGGTGAGCGGCGGGCGCCGGCTGCCTTTCTCGCGCCTCATCATTTCCCAGAATTTATTGAAATCGTGCAGCACGGTCATGCCTTCCAGGTCGCGCTTCATTTCGGCCGGCAGGCCGTCGTAGGCGGCATGCATGTTCGCGAACTCGGTCGCCCCGAGCGGCTTGCCGTCGCGCCTGGGGATCTTGATGCCGTAGAGCACGTTCGCAAGCGCGATCGTGCTGCTGTAGGACATGTCGGTGTGCCAGTCCTGCCCCGCGTCGGAGAGGCCGATCGGCTTGCCGTTCTCCACGATGTTGGAGAGGATCATCACCTCCGGAATCCCCGGCTCCTGGAAGGCGTTGGCGACGTTGATCTCCAGCTTCCCGAAGCGCGCGCTGAAATCGGCGAGCTGCCGGCCGGTCAGCTCCTGGCGCGGAAAACGCACCACGCCGAATCCCCCCAGCGCGCGCAGCACGGCGCCGAACTCGTCCTGCGAGAGCGGCTGTGCGAGATCGAGCCCGTCGATCGTCGCGCCGAGAGTTTCTCCGCTCGTTGTCACTTTCATCCGTGGCCCTTCAGTGCGGTGGATTTTACGCCAACCGCGCCCTCGGGGCGGCCGGGCGCACCGTCCCGGCGCGTGGCACTAATTCACGTCATCGCTGCGCCCGGATGCGCGGTCAAAAGAAGCCGTCCTATAATGGCGTACCCGCAGAAAATCGCGGCATCGCCCGACACCAACCACAGGGGAAAAACCATGGGTCTTCGGCTGAAGTTCAACTTGGCGCTGCTGTTCGTATTCACACTGGGGTTCGCTGGCTCCGGTTATCTTTCCTACAACCTGCTGCACAAGAATGCACGCGATGAAGTTCTGCGCAACGCCGGCGTGATGATGGAGGCGGCCTTGTCGATGCGCCAGTACACGGTGAGCCAGGTGCGCGACAAGCTGGTGCAGAAGGAAGGCGAGTTCCTGCCCCAGACGGTGCCCGCTTTTGCCGCCACCGAGATGATGAACCAGCTGCGCAAGAAATATCCCGATTACGCCTACAAGGAGGCGGCGCTCAATCCGACCAACCCGCGCGACCGCGCACTGGGGTGGGAAGCGGACGTCGTCAACCAGTTCCGCAACGAAGCCGGCCGCCTCGAGCTCTCGGGAACTCGGGTCACGCCCGAGGGCGTATCGCTGTATCTCGCCCGGCCGTTCCAGATCAAGGATCAAGCTTGTCTCTCCTGCCACACCACGCCGGAGATGGCGCCCGCGGCAATGGTCACGCGCTACGGGCGAGACAACGGCTTCGGCTGGCAGCTGAACGAAGTCATCGGTGCCCAGCTGGTCTCGGTGCCGATGTCCCTGCCGATCCAGAACGCGAATCGCGCCTTCCAAACGTTCATGGCCTCGCTCGGCGGCGTTTTCCTCGCTCTGTTCGTCATCCTGAACCTGATGTTGTACGTCCTGATCGTGCGGCCGGTGAGGAGAGTGGTCGCGGCGGCCGACCGGCTGAGCATCGGCAGGACCAGCAGCGCCGACAAGGCCATCCCGGAACTGCCCGAGTCGGGCAAGGACGAATTGGGGGTGTTGGCGCGGTCCTTCAACCGCATGCGCCGCAATCTGGAAGATACGATCAGGGCGATGGATAAGAGATAGCTTTGCCCCGGACCGCCGGGAGCGCGGCTGCTGCGAACCGAACGCGGAGCCGCGCTGCCGTCGGTATCGTTATCGTCGGCCCGCGAGGCTAGAACTTGATCTGCAGGCCGACGAAACCGCCTTTATCCACGTTCAGCTTGACGTTGTTGTCGAGCTCGGCCTGCATCTGGCGGTAGCCGACGTACACAAAGCTGTTCCTGATCACCTCGACCTCGGCGCGCACTCCAGCGTCGAAGAACCGCTGGCCGTCCACCAGGGTCACGACGTGGGGCGCGTAGAAAACGTAAGTTGCGAGAGCAAACGACCCGTTGCCGGGAAACCAGCGCACCTGGCCGCCGAGCGCCAGCGCGACAAGGTCCCCGCTGCCGACCGTCACGGAGTAGATCTTGCCGCCCAACCCGCCTTCGAATCGCGAATTCCCGATGGCGGAGTCGCCCGTCGCAAGCAGGCCCACGTTGAGGGCGCGGTCCTTGCTATCCCTGTTGTACAAACCCCCGAAGGTCCAGTCCGCGGCACCCGCATTCCCGTAGAACTTGGCCTCGATCGTGTCGTTCGACAGATTGATATCCACGGAACCCGCCGCGGCCGAAAAACTCGCCGCGGCGAGCAGGGTAAAAACGATCAAACGCATAATGCTCCTCCGGATTGAAGTTGTGGAGCCGTCGCAAGTGGACGGCAGATTATCCCATCCCCCGGTTCATTGCCACAGATTATTCCGGCCCGTGCCGGCAGGAGGCGCGCCGCGCTTCGCTCACTGCCGGTCTTTTCCCTGCGACACGTCCATGATCAGGCGCGCGAGGAGATAAAGGCGCGGCTCGATCGAATCCACCGCGACATACTCGGCGTCGTTCGAGTGCGCGCCGAAGCCCTGCAGCCCGAAGCGCTCGAGAACCGGCGCCCGGGTTTCCAGGGATGCGAAGGCCGCGTCGGTGCCGCCGCCCTCGGCGACCGCATCGACCACGAGTTTTTTTCCGATCTCGGCGTAGATGCGCAGTGCGTGCTCGCCGAGCGCCCGCGAAGCGGGCGTCGCCTCGAGCGGCGGGCGGCGGCGCTCGAACGTCATCTCGATCCGCGTGTCGGGGATGAGCTGGCTCCTGATGCGCTCGCGCACCGCTCGCTCGATGCCGTCGTAGTCCGACACGCGCAGCACGCGCACGTCAGCGGTGGCGACGGCGTCGGCGGGGATCACGTTGCGGTTGGTCCCGCCGCTCATCAGAGTCCAATTCATCTTGAGGCCGATAGAGGGATTGGAAAGGTCGCGCGTCTGCAGAATCTGGTGCGCCGCCTCGTAGAGCGCGTTGCGGCCCTGCTCGGGCGCTGAGCCCGCGTGCGAAGCGCGGCCCTTCACCTTGAGGATCACCGAGGCGATGCCCGCCGTGGCCAGAGCGAGCTTGTCGCTGTCGACGCGCGAGGCCTCGCAGGAAAACACCGCGTCGTGCCCGGCGCCGAGCCGGGTGAGGAGGTGGCGCGAGCCGGGCGAGCTCATTTCCTCGTCGGCGTTGACGAGCACCGTAACGAGGCCGTAGCCGCGGAAGTCCATCGCCTTCAGCATCGCGATGGTATGAAGGATGAGGGCGATGCCCTGCTTGTCGTCGGAGATGCCCAGGCCGTAGGCGCGGTCGCCCTCGACGCGGAAAGGCTGCTTCGCGAGCATGCCGCGCAGGTACACCGTGTCCATGTGCGCGAGCAGCAGGATCTTCTTCGTTCCCTTGCCCTCGAAGCGCGCGTGGACGATTTTCCCGATGCGCGACGGCGTGTCCTCCATGCGGTACGCCCCCTCGCTCGGATCCACGAGCTCGACCCTGCCGCCCAGCGCACGCAGTCGCCCGGCGATCAGCTCGGCGGCGCGATCGAGGCCCTCGAGATCGCGGCTGCCGGTCTCGATCGAGACGAGCTCCTTCAGCGTATCGAGGAGCGGCTGGCGCTCCTTCTTTGCGAGCGCGAGCACGGGCTCCACCGGCTGGGCGGCGAGACCCGGCAGGGCGGGTGCGAGGAAAGCGGCGATGCAGAGGCGTCGAACGATCGGGCTCACGGTGCCTCCTTCGGGCGGTGGGAAAACGGAATTCTATCCGGGGCGGCCTACGCCGCCGAGTTCGGCGCCGATCCGGTCCGCGCCTACTGCGGCTGGATGTTCGCCTGCTTTGCGATATTGCGGAAAACCACCATCTGCTCGCGCACGAACTTGCCGAACTCGTCGGGCTTCATCGGAACGGACGTGATGCCGATCCTGCCGAACTGCTCGCGCACTTCCTTCCCTTGCAGGATCGCGTTCACCTGGGCGTTCAGCTTCTGGACGGTGGCGGGTGGCGTTCCGGCTCGCGCCCACATGCCGAACCACAGCGACAGGTTGTAGTTCGCCAGGCCCTGCTCGGCCAGCGTGGGAATGTCCGGCACGACCGAGGACCGCTGCGCGGTGGAAACCCCGAACGGGGTGATCTTGCCTTCCTTCAGGTGCCCGATCGCTGCGTCGAGCGGCGCCATGTAGAACGAAGTGCGTCCCGCGATCGTGTCCTGGATCGCCTCGGGCGAGCCCTTGTAGGGGATATGCAGCATCCTTATCCCGGCAACCTGCGCGACGTATTCCGCCGCCAGGTGCGTCGAGGTCCCTACGCCCGCGGAAGCGAAAGGGATCTCGCCGGGCTTCGCCTTGGCGGCGTCGATCAGCGCTCGGAGCGTCGGGTAGGCGCCGGCCTTCGCCGCGATCATCACGTAGGGCGTGTTGCCGATGAGCGCGACGTCCACGATGTCCTTCAGCGGATCGTAAGGCAGGCTCTTGTAGATCGCCGGGTTCGCCGCGTGCGAGGCCGATTGCACCATCAGCGTGTAGCCGTCGGCATCGGCGTTCAGGACCGCCTGCGTGCCGATGATGCCCCCGGCTCCGGGGCGGTTCTCCACCAGCACCGGCTGCTTGAACGCGTCGCTCATGTACTTCGCGACGATGCGGCCGGCGATGTCGGCGCCCGAGCCCGGAGTGAGGGGGACGATGACCCGGATCGGCTTCGTCGGATAGTCCTGCGCGATGGCGACGCCGGCCGCGCAGAGAATTGCGGCGGCGGAAAATCTGGCGATGGTATTCATGATCTCCCCTGCTATTTGAGAATTCCCGCTTCGCGCATGTATTTCAGCACGCCGGGATGGATCAGATCCTGACGGGGCGCGGCGGCGAGCGTGTTGGCGAGCGTGGATTCCTTCGCCTGCGCGAGCTTCGCGCCGAGCGCCCCTTCGGCCTTGTGCAGCGCGCGCGCGAGCCTGTACGCGGCCTCGTCGGGCAGGCCCGGCCGCGCGAGCACCAGCGACCACGAACCGAGCGCCGCGACCGGCGCATCCTGCCCGGGATAGCTGCCCGCGGGCAGCGTGATCGGCTTGATGAACGGATATTTCGCGAGGATGCGCTTCATGCCCTCGGCGTCGGGGGTGATGAAGCGCGCGCCACCGGGCGCCTTGGATATCTCGACGAATCCCGGCCAGCCGACGCCGCCGCCCCACAGCGCGGCGGCGCGGCCGTCGAGCACCATTTTCGAGCCGTCTCCGGCGTGCTCGAGAAAGATCGGCGTGAAGTCCTTGTCGATGTCCATTCCCAGACCGTCGAACACGTAGCGCGCGAGCACCACGAAGCCCGAGCCGCTCGCGCCCCAGGCGATCGGCTTGCCCTTCAGGTCGGCGATGCTGCGGTAGGGGCTGTCCCCGCGCACCATGAACATGCCCGAGTTCGGGTACATCGCGTTGATGATCTTCAGGTTCGCGGGCGGCCTGCCGATTCCCGCGAGCGCCTCGTGGGTCACCTCCCCGGTCGCGAGGCCGATGTCGATCTTGCCCTCCGCGAGGAGCGGCGCGTTCTCGGTGCTGCCCTTGGTGCTGCGCTGCTCGACTGCGAGCGTCGCGTCCATTTCGTTCAGGCCGGCGGAATACGCCGCGCCGTACACCTGGAAGCCGCCGCCCGGCGTGGCAGTGCCGAGCACGACGGTGGTTTTTTGCTGAGCGGCAGCTTTGTCCATGCCGGCGCCTGTCATCGCGGCCGCGGAGAACGCGGCGAACACGAATTTTCGAAAACGATGGTCCACGACCTCTCTCCCATTGTGCTGGTCTTCAATCGGCACGCGCGCCCGAGGACCCCTTCTGCAATATAGTCGATTACCGCCGCTTGCGGGTCTGCTTCCGCCCGCGCCTGCCGGCGCGCTTGAGCGACTCGATGTCGCGGCATGCGATGTCGATCGACGTTCGCACCGGGATCGGGTTGCCGACATAGTAGGAGAGCGCCGCTTCGGCCCGCTCGCGCAAGCTTCTCGCGGTGATCAACCGGTTTCTCGCGAGCTCCAAGATGTCCCCGCGGTCGATGTCCGCGAATCTCGCAAGCTTCGACACGGCGAGGTCCACGGGCTCGAGAACGAATATGTGCGCGCTTTTGATGCCCTTTAGCGGCAGGCGCAGGGCATTCTCATGCGCGTCCTCGTGGAGCAAAGCGTAGGTTTCGTTGTAGTTCACATCGAAAAAGACGGATCTCGCCTTGCCTTCGGCGTCGCGGTAGATCACCGCGAGGTCCGCGGGCACGAGAAGCTTCCGGTTGAACACCGCGTCGACATCGTCCGTCATCCGGGCACCCGTGTAGAAGTGCATCGCCGCGCCGCCAGCAAGGTACATCGCGATCGGCTCTTTTGAACCGGCCGAGCGCAGCAGCCGCTGGATGAGCGTCCTGAACGCTTCCACGTAAGCGGGGTCGGCCCGTTTACTGATTCTCAGCTCGCGCATGCGTTCGCCGCTCGCGATCGATCATGGAAAAGAGCCTCGGCAGGTTCGGCCGATGCGCCCGATGCCAAGCCTCGTGCCGGTCCAGCGTGCTCGCGCCCGGTGAAAGCGATTCAGCCAGCGCGAGATACGCCGCCCGGTCGAAGCCGGAATGTCCGGCGAGCATGATTGCGACGCCGGCGAGGAACTCCGCATCGCCGAGCCCTTTCCAGAGCTCGGCATCGGGGGGAAAATGGGCGCATAGATCGACGAACGCCTTTTCCGCGTCGCGATCCGAGGGCATCCTCGTCAACCGGACTTCGCGCAACTCGAGCGCGGCGACCGCGGCCAGCAACAGCTTCACCGACGGCTCGTCGCGCTTCAAGTCGAACACGACCCGGTTGGCCTGCGTCCTGCGGGAGAGAAGACCCGAAGCGAGCAGGCGCTCGAGCTCCCTTTGCAGGGACGAGAGCGACAGTCCCGCTCCACGGGAGAGCTCGCGCAGGTGCACGCCCGATTCGGAACTGGAGCGGAGCGCCTCGATGAGGCGGCCGCGCGCCGGGCCGATCAGCTCGTGAAGGGGATGAGTTGTGGGCGCCATGCCACATTGTACCAATAATTGGTACACATGGCGAGTCAAACCGTTAAAAGAAGCTTGCAGGCGAGCCGGTGTGTCTCCGGATCTTCGCCCGCAAGCGGGTTGCGACTACGGCTGCTTTTTCACCGCGAGTTTTATCGAAGATTACCTTCGATTTTCACGCGCGCAGCACGCCGGAGGCCTTGGCCGTTTGGGTCGCGATGAAATCCATGAGCGGCGGGGACAGGCAATCGTAAGGCTCGAGCTTGAGTTCCCTCAACCTTGCCCTGACCGCGCCCATGTTATCGGGGCTGGCACCCGACTCGATGATCGACGAAACAAATGCCGCGAACTCAGGCGGCGCCCAGCCCGATTCGTTCGAGCGCTCGGTGTGAATGAAATCGAATCCGTACAGCGGATGGCCCTTGTTCTCGATCCGGCCATACATGTGGACGCCGCACTCCTTGCAGGCATGCCGCTGAATCGTCGCCTTGGAATCCACGACCGCGAGCTTGTTCCCGTTCGCCTTGACGCTCAAGTTGTCGCGCCCTACGACGGCGACTTGCGAGAACAGCGCCCCCTTCGGCTTCCAACACTTGGTGCAGCCGCACACGTGATTGTGCGCGCACTGCCCCTTGATCGCTATCTCGACCTTATTCTGCGAGCAATTGCACAACAGCGTCCCGCCTGCAAAGTTCTTCGCCGCGGGTTTCAGTCCACCGTCGACCGCTGGATGTATCTTGACACTAGCCATGATGATTCCTCCTTTTGGACACTACGCAGGCCACCGACGCGGCGGGGCCGCGCGGTGATGAATCAGGTTGCACGCGCCTACTTTCCGGGCTTCGCGCCGCGGGTGAGCGAGGGATCGGCCGCAACGGTCATGATCCGGCCCTCGTCATCCAGTTGCGGCACCCCGTAAGCGGCGAGGATCGCTTGAATGCGGAGGCGGTTGGCGTCGAGCAACCGCTCGATCCTGTCCTTCCACTCGCGCTCGCCGAAGCGCACGCCCATCGCGATGCGAAAGTCGAACTGGATCTCCGGGTCCGGCTGGAACGGCACGACGGCCACCGGGCCGGAGGTCGCGCTCTTCGCGAAGTAGCCGGCGATCGGTCCCCATACGAACGCGACATCGATCGCGCCGGTCGCCAAGTCCTTCTCGATGATCTCGCCCGGATAGCGCTCGGGATCGCCGGACTGGGGTTGATAGGAAACGACCTGATCGAACAGGTGATGCTTGAGCAGCCAGTCGGCCGGCGGCGATTGACCGAATACGCCGAGCTTGAGCGATTTCAGCTTCGCCGGCTCGAGCCTGAGCAAGCCCTCGGGAACGGTTACGCCATCGAGCCCTTTGCCCTTCGCATAGACGAGCGCGTAAGTCGAGCGATAATAGGGCTTGGTGGTGGACGCCAGCTCGAAACCGACCGGTACGCCCAATACCAGGTCGCACTTGAAGCGGTTGGAATCAGGATCGCGCCCGCGCAGCGTGTTGCGGATGAATCCCATGCGCTGCGGGAACCACGTGTACTCGAGCGTCCATCCCAGTTCGCGCGCCAAGAGCTCGGCGAGCTTGTTCTCGAAGCCTTCGCCCGCCCGGTTGGAGAACGGAAGGTTGTTCGGGTCCTCGCAGACGCGCAGCACCCGGTCGCCGCCGGCGGTCTCGCTTTGCTGCGCCGATACGCCAGACGACAGCAGCAGAGCCGACGCCATGAGGGCGAGGCCTGCGATGTGTTCGGAGCTCTTTCGGGTCATCTTGTCCGGGCCGGGAGTCCGCGCGCTCCTCGCGTGTTCGCGCGGTCGATCCCTCTTACGCTGCGAAAGGTGGCGGCGGTGAAATTCGCATCGGCGAGATTGGCGCCGGTGAAATCGGTGTCGATGAAATTCGAGCCGCTCAGATCGGCGCCGGCGAGGTTGGCGCCGCGCATATCGGTTCCGCTGAACTCCGCCCCGCTCAGTCTGGCGCCGGCGAGGTTGGCGCCCGAAAGGTCCGAGAAGCTGAAATCGGCGCGGGAGAAATCAGACCCGGAAAGATCCGCACCTCTCAGGTTGGCCGAGAGGATATTCGCCCGCATGAGCCCCATCGACTGGTTTTTCATGTCCGCGGCGCCATCCACCTTTGCGAGCACCGCCTGCTCGAGATTCGCCCTTCTCAGATCGCCGATCAGGCGCGCACCCGAAAGGTTCGCCCCCTTCAGGTTGGCGCCTTGAAGCTGCATCGAAAACATCATCGCGCCCTGCAGATTGGCGTTGCTGAGGTTCGTGTCTTCGGCAAAGCTGACCGTGAGATTGCACCGGGAGAGGTTGGCGCTCGCGAGGTTGCTGCGGTTCAGGACCGCCGCCGCGAGGTTTGCTCCCTTGAAATCGATGCCTGACAGGTCCAGCCCGGAGAGGTTCCTGGAATACAAATCGGCCGGGGCGGAAGCCGAAGTCTTGGCCAACGCCGCGACCACTTGTTCGCGCGTCAGTTTCTCGTAGCCGGGCCATTCGGCGGCGCTTGGCAACCGCGGCAGCAGCGCGGCGGCCGCCATGACGAGCTCGATTGCATGGAACTGCGTGCGCCGGGAAAAGCTCATTTCAGCTCTTCGAGACGGCCGGGCCGGATCGCGCCGTCGGCGCGTCCCTTCAGGTAGGCGTAGAGGCCGTCGATGTTTTCCGTGACCATTTTGCTGCCGTCGAAGTTCGGCATGCCCTTTTCCGGGCGCCCCTTCAGCATCGTTTGCTTGAACTCGTCTTTCGAGAGCCGCTTCAGGCTCTCGACCAGAGGCGGCCCGACCAGGCCTTCCTGCCGCGCGCCATGACAGCGCTCGCAGGCGAGCGCACGCCAGGTGCGCCAACCCTCGAGCGTGATCTTGTCGACCTTGTTGCCGTCGGCGACCCGATAGGGCTGGTCATCGGCCGCGACGGCGTAGCCCGGCGCAAGCGCGGCGAGCGCGAATGCGATCCCGGCGATGAATTGCGTGTTTTTCATGCTCAGCGATCTCTACGAGATTAAAAAGGCTGACACCCCGAAGGATGTCAGCCTATTGACGCTTGATGCTATGAGTCTTACGGCAAAACGAAGACAGTGAGGACGCCGCCGAGCTCGGTGTAGTTCTTCAGCTCCTTGTAGCCGCCCACCGCGCCCAGGCCGTCGGTGTCCTTCTCGAGGCCCGCGGCAAGCCCGATTCCGGCCCATCCGCCGATGCCAGAGAGCACGCCGATGTACTGCTTGCCTCTGTACTCCCAGGTGTTCAGGTTGCCGATGATGCCGGAGGGCGTCTTGAACTTGTACAGCTCCTTGTTGATGTCGTTCGCATCGACGCACTTCACGTAGCCCTCGAGCGTCCCGTAGCAGGCGATGCCACCGGCGGTGACGAGCGCGCCGCTCCAGACGGAGAATTTCTCGGGCTTCGACTTCACGATCTTGCCGGTACCCGCATCCCACATGATGAAGTTGCCCATGCCGCCGTGGCTGCCCGGCGCCGGGAACATCGACAGCGTCGCGCC
>WNGA01014106.1_pt1 | contig 16541 bp, 13 predicted proteins | sample 5400061 | NCBI WGS metagenome assembly WNGA01 (sample SAMN13153366, study PRJNA577476) | soil metagenome | isolation source: 100 cm soil or saprolite under grassland replicate 2 | place: USA:California | collected 2016-06-15 | reverse complement strand
TCAGCCGGGCACAAGCCAGAATGCTCGGGGATGAATCCTTGCCGATTATTTATAACGGAATCGAGGTAGAGAAAATTCCTTTCAATGATCAGCCGGAGGATTTTTTCATCGCCGTAGGACGGATGACACCGGGAAAGGGCATTGCCGAAGCCATCCGAATCGCTAAAAAAGCAAATGCGCGGCTCCTGATCGTCGGCCAGATTACTTCGCATCTGCCATGGAGCGAAAAATATTTCTCGAATGAGATTCAGCCACACATCGACGGCGACAGGATCAGGCACATCGAACGGTTACCCCACGACGAACTCATGCAAACCGTGGGACGGGCAAAAGGATTTCTCTTCTCTCCCCAGTGGGAGGAACCGTTTGGTCTCGCGGTGGCCGAGGCGATGGCGGCCGGAACTCCGGTCCTGGCCTATCCGCGCGGATCCATGCCGGAGCTGGTGAAACATGGAGAGAGCGGATATTTGCTACGCACCGAGGACGAAATGGTTGAAGCGATTCACCGGATCGAGAGCCTTGATCGGCGACGGTGCAGGGAGTGGGTCGAAGGGAATTTCTCGGTAGAACAGATGGTTGAAGGCTATGAAAAGCTCTACCGGCAAATCGCGGGTAGTGCTCGAGACTGAGCAGCCGCGCCTACTGAGCCGATGCGCTACAAACGATGGACTCCTCAAAGGCTCCGTAGCGTAGGGAGCTATTGGCAAGCGCGTATCCTGAGCACTGCGGTCCACTTGGAACTCTTTGATTGGCTCGGAAAAGAAGCAAAGGGCTCGAGAGCCGCAATGAGCCATTTTGGTGGAACTCATGAAGCATGGCAGATCTTTCTCGATGCGCTTTCTGCAAACGGGTTACTCAAAAAACGGGCACTGAGGTATGAGAATTCTCCTTTCACTCTGGATTACCTTTGCTCTGGCAAAGGATCTTTTCTCCTTCCCGACCATGATGCGTGGGAATTATGGGGAAGGCTCCCCGACCTTCTGACGACGCGGGCCCGGCCTAAAATCTCCCAGCCTTTTTTTACCGACAGAGGGCGCACCGAGCGGCTGCTTCAATCCCTCGATCGCGACGCCCGTAGGGTCGCACCTTATTTGATCGCGCGGATGCCGTTAAGCCGATCGAGGACTCTCCTCGATGTCGGTGGCGGACTTGGAACCTTTGCTCTTGCTTGCTGTCGCCGATTCCCTCAACTTCGGGCGACCATCGTGGAACATCCCAGGGTCGTTCCTACTACCCACCACGCGGTCAAGAACGCAAAGATGGCAAAACGGGTGCAGGTCATTGGCCTTGATATTATGAAAGATCCGTTGCCGCGCGGATTCGACTTAGTCCTGATCTCCAATGTCCTTCACGGACAGGGAGCTAAGGAAAACCGCGCACTGCTAACAAGGGCCTACCGCTCTCTAAACCAAGGAGGGCGGACTTCTTTTGCACACACCCAACGGCCGCTGTCATGCGCTGGATGAAGTGCGCGCCTGGCTCCGTCAGGCGGGATTCTCGGGCATCCAAGGACCGCTTCGCTCCAGTCCGTTATCCTTTGATCCCGATTCGATCTTGATTGCAGCAAAGAGCTGAATAGTCAGTACAAGAGGCCGGTCGGGTATGGTGCGGAGCTGGAGGAACTGACCTAGCGGGTGAGAGCAGACCAAGAAGACGAAGAAGTGGCAAAAAATTTGAGACAACCTGAGCTCAACTAGCCTTCTTCCGAGACATAGGCTTGGTTCAGACATTTTTTTACTTGTGCTACGAACTTTTTGCCAGTGACCTTCTCTTTAGTATATTCTTTGTCAGACAGCGTGTGAGTTTATTTCGACGATTGGATTTCCAAATTGGCCGGGTGCTGTTCGTTGTCACGCTCGGCGGAATCATAGTGCTGAGTATGTTTATAGATAGTGGCGCAAGGCCCGAGTCGAGAGCGCTGGCCGCCACCCGCCCCCCGGCGACCGCTCATGGTGGCTGGGCATGATAGGCTTCCTCGACGTCGGAACGGTTCCATGCGAAACACCGTCGGCCTGAAGATCCTCGGCATCGTCGCCCTGCTCTCGCTGATCGCGGGCGCTGTTGCCTGGGTTAACGCCAGAAAATCGGCCGAGGTCGAAAGCCTGCTGATCAGTGTCAAAGAGACCTACGTGGCGAGCTACGCGGCGCTCGCACGAGCTCATATTCGCTCGCTCGAGCAGTCCGCATATCTGCGTCGTCTGGCGATCGTCAGCTTCAAATCCCCCATTGACCGAGCCGAGGTCGCGCGGCTGCGATCTTTGGTGGCGCAGAAGGCAAAGGAAGCCGACGACGAAATCCGCGCCGCCCGCAAGGCCATCGCCAGGGCGATCGAGGACCGCGCCAGCTTCGGCGACGAGGTGTTGTTGGGCCGGCTGGATACACGCCTCGGGTTCGTCCAGCGCTATCATGCGAGTTATGAGAAAGTGCGCAGTCAGGTCGAAGGTGCGCTCGCGAATCACGATGAGGCTCGGTTTCGCGATATCCTCGTCTCTCTCGACCAGGCGCGCGATACCCTCAATGCCGAGAGCGAGGCGGTCCGGCGCGAGATGCTCGGCTTGCTCGATCAGGCGATGCGCGACGCGATCACGGAGCAGAGCCGTTCCGTACGATACGGTATCATACTGCTGGCCGCTGCCCTGGCCATCGGCCTCGTCGTGGCAGCGGCGATGACCATGAATCTGGTCCGGCCCCTGCGGCGGCTGTTGAAAGGCGCGATAGCCGTGCAGGGGGGTTCTCTGGACACCGAACTTCCCGTCACCTCGCGCGACGAGATTGGCGACCTGACGGCAGCCTTCAACGCGATGGTGCGGGAGCTCCGCTCCAAGGCGCGCGTGCGCGAGACTTTCGGAAAATACCTCGATCCGCGGATCGTGGAGGGACTGATCGAGCGGCCGGAACTGCTTGGGAGCAAGGGCGAGCGCCGGGTGATGACGGTGTGCTTTACCGACATGAAGGGTTTCACGTCGTTGAGCGAGGGCGTAACGCCCGTAGCGCTGGTCAGTGTGGTCAACCAATATCTGACGACCATGTCGGAGCCGATCCGCCGGAGCGGTGGCATCATCGACAAGTATGTGGGCGACGCGATCATGGCCTTCTGGGGTCCGCCCTTCACAGCCGCGAACGAGCAGGCCCGCCTCGCCTGTGAGGCCACCCTGGGGCAGCTGGGGCTGCTGCCAAGCTTTCGGCAGAGCCTGCCGGAGGTACTTGGCATCAAGCGCAACGTGCCGCACGTCGACATGCGCATCGGCATCGCCTCCGGCGATGTCGTGGTCGGCAATATCGGCCCAGATCTGTCGATGAGCTACACGGTGATGGGAGACGCCGTGAACCTGGCCTCGCGACTTGAGAACGTCAACAAGGTTTACGGCACGCACATCCTGGTCAGTGCCATGACTCAAGAGATGGCGAAGGACGCCTACGAGTTTCGTGAAATCGACTCGATTCTCGTGGTCGGCAAAGAGGAGCCGGAGCAGGTCTTCGAGCTGCTCGGACGTCGGGGTGAGGTGGCGCAATCGACGCTCGATCTAGCCGAGCGATTCGCGCTGGGGCTTGTCGCGTACCGGCGGCAGGCCTGGATGGACGCCTTGGCGGCGTTCCGGAGCTGCCTCGAGCTGGCGCCCGGCGACAGCCCCGCTCGTGTCTTCCTCGACCGCATCCCACTGCTGTCAGCCCAGCCGCTGGCGGCGAATTGGGACGGCGTCTGGATACTCTCCGAGAAGTGAGGCATCCACACCTCCTCGATCTTCCGATTCCTTGCTTCCAAGCGTCTGAGATCCGTTGACTTCAGCGACCGGCTGTTGCGCAGTGAAATCGACCTCGCGGCTGAGCCCGGCCATGGTCAGGGCGATCTGGACTTGGTCTTCCAGTATGGCATGGCGCGACCGCGCCCGTGGGAAAGCCGCGGTCGCGCACGAGATGCGCGTGTACCATCGCGCAGAGCCACGCCTCACCCGTCACATAGGCGGTCGTGGAGTTCGCGGACGGGAGGCTTTGGCGCGCGAGCCAAGAGACGAGCGCCGAGCCGGGTCGCCCGGCGCGATCCACCCAACGAACCGCTTCGGGGCGGGCAACCTCGGGATCGGGCCAGCGGCGGTCCATCGAGGCGACCTCGAAGCACGCGAGCACGACTGCCTCCGCCGGCAAGGCTCGAATCAGGGCCTCGGCCGAAGCGATCGAGGTCTCGTCGCCGAACAGCAGGTGCGCTTCTACCGAGCGGTCGAGTGCGATCGGGAGGGCGCGGGAGCGCGAGATCTCTACCGGGTCCCCGACCGCGCACCGCGCGGCCCACTGGCTCCCCGGCCCCAGCCCGTGCAGTACCACACACAGGTCGAACTTGCCCTCCGCGGTGCTCTTCCACACGGAGTAGTGGCGCTCGTCGGCACCCCCGTCGCCACGCGGCAACCGGATCGCCACGTCCGCGCCGGGCTCGAAGGCGAAGCCCGCGAGCGACTCGGCAGCGATCGTGACGTTCCTGACTTGGGAAGACATTAGCCGCACCGCGGAGACGCGGCAGACCTCAAATCCCTGGGGCATGCGTGCGATCTCAGCCGGCCGTCCTCGGTCCCGCGCGGCGGGCAAGGCGCATCAGCCCGTCGTAGGCGGCGTACTTGTATGCTTCGCTCCGCGTCGGAACGGCGAACGTCGCGTCGATGAACCGGTCGATGGTGCCGTCCTCGTGCATCACGAACTGCCCGATGTGGACGAGCTCGCTGGCGAGCTCTCCGACGATATGTACTCCCAGAAGCGTCTTGTCGGGCACTCGGAACACGAGCTTCACGAGACCGTCCGGAAACCCCGAGATCCGGGCTTTCGCGTTCGTGCCGAAGGAGGATCGGCCTACTTCGTAGGCGATCCCGGAGGCGCGCGCCTGCTCCTCCGTGAGGCCGACCCAGGCCGCCTCGGGGATCGAGAAAACGTAGCTCGGCCGGAAGCGATCGGTCTCCTTCTTGTAATCGAAGCCGAAGGCGTTGCAAACCGCGACCCGCGCCTGCTCCATCGCCATGGACGCGAGACCGAGGGGGCCGATCACGTCGCCGGCGGCGAACACTCCCGGAGCGGTGGTCGCGTACCGGTCGTCGACCCGGACCCAGCCGGTGGAGTCGATCTCGACTCCGGCTTCCGCCAGTCCCAGGCCCTCGATTTGAGAGTGCCGGCCGGCGGCGATCAAAATCTTCTGGGCCTGGAGCGTGCGCCCGTCGGCGAGCCTGGCCTCGAGCGCGCCGGCTTCGCGCGCGACACCGGACACTGAGACCATGGGGATCACGCGAATTCCCATGGAGTTGAAGGACTCGGCGAGGACCCGCGCCATCTCGACATCGAGCGCCGGTAGCAGGTGGCTGCCGGCATCCACGACGGTCACCTGCACGCCGAGCCCGGCGAAGATCGACGCGTACTCGCAGCCTAAGGAGCCGCCCCCGATGACGAGAATCGATTCCGGCGCTCCCTCGATCTCGAGGATGTTCTCCGAGTCGTGCACGTCGGGATCGTCCATGGGAATACCAGCGGGATGCCTGGGTCTCGACCCCGAGGCGAGCAGCACGACATCGGCCTCGAGTACGACCCGCTCACCTCCTGGCTTCTCGACCTCCACACGACGATCAGGGAGGAAGCACGCGCGGCCGCGCATCCGCTCGATGCCGTGGCGCACCAGGTTGCGCTCCACGGCCTTGGTCATGAACTCCGAGACCTCGAGTTTTCGAGCCATGAGCAAGCGCCACGAGTCGCGCGCGCTCGCCGGCGGCACGCCGGTCGCGCTCTGGCCGAGGCCGCAGAGATAGATGGCTCCCTCGCGCAGGGTTTTGGTCGGGATCCCGGCCGTGCTCACCGCGATCCCGCCTGGCCGGGGATTTGGATCGACGACGGCGACGCGCTTTCCGAAGTACGCGGCCTGGGCCGCTCCCTTCTCGCCGGCCGGCCCGGCACCGAGCACGACTAGGTCGTACTTCGCCGCCATGCGCGCGTCGGGCTCACCAGGGCTGGCTTCCGCTCTTGCCGGATAACGGCCGCACACCCGCACCCGCAGGATTCTCGAAGAGCGTGCCGCGCATGCTCGCCGAGAAGGAGCAGACGTAAAGAACCGGTTCCCAGCCGTGATTCGCAACCTCGTGCTTGACACCCTGCGGGATGTACAGCGTCTGCCCGGGCCCGATCTTTAAGTTTCGGTCGCCCAAGCGCACGTCGCACTCACCTTGGAGCATGAACACGATCTCCTCCGCAGCCGTGTGCCAGTGCTCGGGGTTGGTTTTTCCCGGAAGGATATGCACGAGCCCAAAGCTCTGCTCACAGCCCGGGGCCAAGTCGTTGTTGGCGACCCACTTGACCCCTCCCCACTCGTAAACGACAGGCTCAATGTCCTTGGTCTCGGTGATTATGCAATCCAGCATTGGTACCTCCTTGCGGGTCGAGAGTGAAATTGGCGGCCATCTGGCGCCCTCCATCCGGCCGCGGCGCGGCAGCGAAAGCATTCTGCCGTTCGAGACTGTAGCGAATTGTATCGCTCTTACAATAAAAAATGTTCATCATCTTGTACAGAAAAAGATTTGTACGTAGCCTAATATAAATGTCCGCTCCCGACAATATTAAGATAATAAGTGTCAGTGATCGAATCTCGGGTTACTCTTTATTGGCAATGAAACCTGGATAGTAAACGGCTGAGGTTTAGAGTCTACGTTGTGATCAAGTGGCGACCACGCAACGACGAATGGAAAATATTGGACTCATCCTGACTCATCGCCTTTCTCCTTCGGTTAGGATGCGGCCTTTGTTAAAAATGTGGCGGCTCTATAATCGGGTGTCTCATGTCTGATTATGACTATGAACTGGTTGTCATTGGCGGCGGACCCGCCGGCGAAAAAGGTGCCGCGCAAGCGGCCTATTTCGGTCACAAGACCATCGTCATCGAAGCCTATCGCGAGCTAGGCGGCGCCTGCATCAACTGGGGCACTCTCGCCAGCAAAACCCTGCGTGAATCGGCCCTGTTCCTCTCCGGCTTCCGCACTCGCCAGCTCGGCGAAGGCTTGAACGTACAATTCAAAGCTGACATCACGCTGAACAGCTTCATGCACCGCAAGAACCTCGTCCAGCGCCGCGAACAGGAGCGCGCCGCGCGCAACCTCGCCGCCTCTTGGCACAACATCGCCCGCATGACCGGCGTGGCCCGCATCGTCGATCCCAATACGGTCCAGGTCATCTGTCCCGACGGCTCCGTGAAAAAGGTCCGCGGAAAAATCATTCTCGTCGCCACCGGCTCGACTCCAGCGCGGCCCAAAAATGTTCAGTTCAACGACGACAATATTTTCGATGCCACCACCGTGCTGGAGATGAAGCAGCTTCCCAAGTCGATGGCAGTGATCGGCGGCGGCGTCATCGGATCGGAATACGCCTGTCTCTTCAACGCTCTGGGCGTCAAGACCACACTGGTCCATCCCAAACCGCGGGCACTGGATTCGCTGCTCGACGGTGAGATCGGCGAGGAATTCATGAGCCGCATGCGCCGCGACGGCATCGAACTGCGCATGAACGAAAGCCTCCCCGACGCCAAGGAAGACCCGGCGGCAGTCGTCTCCGAAAACGGCCAGGTCAACTTCAAACTCAAGAGCGGCAAGGTCCTGACGACCGATGCGGTCCTCTACGCTCTCGGACGCGACGGCAACACAAAGGATCTGGGACTGAAGGAACTGGGCATCCCGATCAATCAATACGGCCTGTTGATGAAGAAAGGCCCCGACCCCAAGCGCGAAAGCCCCGACGGGTTCGATCCGATCACCTTTCAGACCAAGGTCCCTAGTATCTACGTCGCCGGCGATGTCATCGGCGCGCCCGCCCTCGCCAGCACCAGCATGGAGCAGGGCCGCCTGGCCATGTGCCACGCCTTTGGGCTGCGCTACAAGACCAAGCTCGCCCCGATTCTTCCGGCCGGCATCTTCACGATCCCGGAGATTTCCCAGGTGGGCAAAACCGAAGAAGAATGCAAAAACGCAAATATTCCATACGTCGTCGGCAAGGAGAAATACGGCAATCACGGCCGCGGCCAGATCATCGGCGACACCGAGGGGATGATCAAAATGATCTTCGAGGTCCCCAGCGGCAAGCTCCTGGGCGTGCACGTCATCGGCGAGCTCGCCAGCGAGCTAGTTCACATTGGTTTGGCTTGCCTGAGCTTCGGCGGCGACATCGACTTCTTCATCCACACGGTGTTCAACTATCCGACGCTGGGCGACGTCTACAAATACGCGGCGTACAACGCCCTGGGCAAATTGAACACTGCCCGCGAAGCGGCCGCCAAGACGTGACAGGCGAGGGAATTTTGCACAATTTAGAGGGTCAAATCTTTTACGGCTTGTTGCCTAAATACGGCGTGAGTTGCGAAAGTCGTGATTCAACCGCGGGGATCGTTTGGATTTAGCAGTAGAGAGTAGTGCTTAATTACGATGTCTCAAGATGCGCAAACCACTGGCCATGCCGAGAGCAAGTGCCGCTCTCGGTTTTGGCCAAGCGTGGCAATCAAGAGTTGGAGGTTCTGCACGATCGCAATCAAGTAATCCTGAATTTGCACGCGCCACTGTCCGCGCCACCGTGCTCGTTTCAATCAGGGGATTCCCTGATTTTAGATCGGGAAATCACTTAGGCAATGTGGGCTGGCTTTGTATCGCTCATCGTCTAAGGGTCACATCGTCTAAGGGTCTCAGGCGTGATATTTGCTATTCTCTAAGGCGGAGGTGCTATTTTCTATCCGAATAGCAAGTGTCACGCCTGACCTATCATTGATCCGATTCGATCTTGATTGCAGCAAAGAGCTGAATAGTCAGTACAAGAGGGGTGTCGGATATTGTGCGGAGCTGGAGGAACTGACCTAACGGGTGAGAGCGGACCAAGAAAGAAAATGCCTCGAGCTCATGACCTCTGCTTTGCTCGTAGCTGCTCGATCAGCGCCGTGATTTCCTCGAGGCGGGTGCGAACCTCTGTCTCGGTCTTTTTCAGCTCCTCAGGTGATGCACCTTTATCGACCGCATCTTCGAAAGCGGTGACTGCAACCCCAAAGACTTTCAGTACGCGACGGGTCTCGTCGGTGGGCATAAAAAGCGACCTCCGTTCGAACGGTTCAAATGGTTCAAGCCGTTCAAAACGTTGATACCTATTAGGACAATTCGCCTATGTAACATGTGACATAGTCTGCGTCCGGGCAGCAAGTCTTTCTGAGCGCGTTCAGCTCTGCAGTTGACAGTATTTGATATTTAACGGTTTGAACTGCTTGAACGACTTGAACTCTTTAAATGAGGCCAAGCTCCCTCAACTTGCTCTCAGGAATAAATCCGTTTTCATTCCAGTCTCTGGCGCAATAATAGCTTTCAATCATTTCACGCAATTCGTCAGCCGAGAGCTCGACACCCTGAGCAACACCATCCCGAATCGGTTCGCTCAATAACCTCATCGGCAGCCAGTCATCCGCTGGTTGCCAGCCCTCGCGGATGTTAAAAAGTTTTTTTAACGTACTGATGCGCTCGCCGGTCCGGCGCAGATCGGCGTCCGAATAGCTCCAGCCCGTGACTCGTTCCACCAACTCCGCCGATTCACTGTAGAAGTCGTGGAAACATTTGCGCAGAAACTTGCAGACGATGAGGGAGTCGAGTGTGGCGTTGAAATCCTCCGATGCTTTGACCAGAGCGCCGCGGCCGGCATCCCCCTTCAGGCGATCGACTGATCCGGAAAAATCTGCTTCATAGGCACCGGAACGATTGTGGCAAGCGCCGCGCGGACTCACGGCCAAACCCAGCGCCATGGTCTTTAAACTGCGTGGCTCGTATCCGGGCATCTCGAGCCCCTTTACATGCATCGCCCAATGAGCGGCTTCATCGCCCGTCAGCGCCGCTGCCCGTCTCGATCCTTCGGCTAAAACGGCACCGAGATCGCTGCGCTCCGCGATCAATGAAATCATCCGCAGCAGCGCCTCGCCTTGACCGAAGCGCAGACCTTGTTCGGCGACTTCGGGAAGAATCCCTTTCTCTGCACACTCCATCGCCCAAGCCAACGTGCCACCGGTACTGATCGTATCGATGCCGTAGTGATCACACAGGCGCGCGGCCTGCAAAACAATCTCGGGATCCTGCACGCCGCATAAGGGGCCAAGGGCAAAGAGAGTCTCATACTCCAGGCGCTGTTCGTCGCCGGACAGTGATTTAAAGAGGCGTTCGCAGCGAATCGTACAAGAGGCGCAACCTTGTTTCCGGCTGAAGCTGTTTTCCGTCAAGCTTTCGCCGCTCACCCCTTCGGCATGTTCGAAAGTCGCTTGTTGAAAATTGCGGGTTGGCAGCGCGCCGAGTTGGTTGAAGACCGCCAGGTTCGCCACCGTTCCAATCTCACGGTACTTAGCAGTGAGCGTACCCAAGCTGCGCTCGCGGAGGGATGCCGCGATGGCGGCCACGCCACGCGGATCCGCCACCGCGACTTGAGCATGGCCGCGCAACGCGATCGCCTTCAAGTTTTTCGATCCCATCACTGCGCCGACGCCGCCTCGACCAGCGTGGCGTCCTTCATTGCTGATGGTGGCGAAGCGGACGCAATTTTCGCCCGCCAAACCGATCGCTGCAACCCGGATCGCTGGATCCTCATGCTGCGCGCGGATAAGCGTTTCCGCCTCGCTCGCGCTTTTGTGCCAAAGATTGTCCGCGCTTAGCAGTTCCGCCTTTTCCTCCTCGATAAAAAGATAAACCGGAGATGAGGCGCGGCCCGTGATGACCAAAGCGTCGATGCCAACGCGCTTGAGCTCCAAGGCAAAGAAGCTCGATGACAGCGAGTCCGCAATAAAACTAGTGAGCGGAGACTTGGTTACAACCGCATACTTCGCCGTGGTTGTCAGTCCGGTGCCGACCAGTGGCGCGCTGGTAAAAATCAGCGGGTTCGCGGGAGAGAGGGGTTCCACGCCTGCTGGCGCAAATTCATACAAAAGACTCGTGCCAAGCCCGATGCCACCGAGGAAGTTTTGCAAACGTGATTCTTCCAGCTCACGCCACGAAGTTCTTCCCGTGCTCAGATCAACATGAAGGAAGCGTCCATGAAAGCCGTACATTGTCATCCACCCGCGTCCGCTGAGACGATAAAAATGCGATCGCCGGAATGTATTTTGGTGGTGGAATCTCGAATAAAATCCCGGCCATTGACGTTGCACGCTTGGCCAGCGACCAGACTTTCCCGGTCAGGCGCGATCACGCTTCCGACCAACGTAGGCAAACGGTCAGCCAAGGCAAAAAAGACTTTCACGAGATCTGCGTTCCGTGGCAGCTCCAGCGTCACCGCTTTAGTCTTTGCCCGCAGGCGAGCGACACCGAAAAGTTCCACTGTACAAACGATTGATTGATCTTCGGTAGCATTGGTTCTATGAAGCTGCCGCCATCTTTGCAGCGCTGCTTCATAATCCTCCGGCGTATTGGCGTATTCATGTTGAGAAAACTCAATCCTTCGGGATCGAAGCGGCGGATTTCCTCTTCGTCGATTTTTCGTGTGCGAACTTTGTCGAACAGAAAGATCGGCCGAAGTTCACCCCGTTGAAGCTGCGCGTGTAAATAGGGCGTTACGTCTTTTCTATAGATCGCGAAAAGCGGCTGATAACGTCCCTCCCAATAGGGAACCACTACGTCGTGATCGTGGATGTGAGAAAAAAGATAAGAGATCAACGAAAGATTCAAGAATGGGATATCGCAGGACGCAACAAAACTCACGTCGCTCTTGGCTGCGTTCAGGCCATGATAAATGCCGCTGACCGGCCCTTGGTAGGCGACCTCATCGCGCACCAAGGTGACTGGCAACGCTGGTACAGCTTGACCCGGCCCAAGCACGACCACAACGTCGGCGAAAAGTTCTTTGAGAGAGCGGACGATGTGAGCGATTAAGGGCTCTCCGTCGAAGGGAAGAAGCGCTTTGGCTTGACCCATCCGCGAACTTCGCCCGCCCGCGAGGACAATCGCAGATCTCTCATCGGTCGGCCTCTTGTTAGACATAAGCCGGCTGGCTGAATGGCTTCTCCTTAGCACTGAATACAATGAACGTGCTTCTACATAAGCGCTATTTGGGTTTTTCGCAACCTTCAGAAAGCCGGAAATCCAGAAGCTTGACGTCTAGTAAACGAGTCGATGATCTTGAACAGCTCGCGCTTCGACGATTGTTCCAAGAGGCCGGCGACCTCTTGCGACCATTCTTGAAATTCTTTCTTCTCAGTAACTGTTTTGATCTGCTGTTCGAGCGCTGCGGGGTCTTCCACTTCCTGCTCAAATAGTAAGTCAGGGGCGCCGAGCGAACTGAAATGAGTACGCATTATTCTAGGTTTAGAACCGCCTGCTTCATGGACCCACTGCGCAAGGGTCATCAGCTTGCTTTCGACGGCTTCGGTCTTTCCCGGCAACGTGTGAAAAGCTAAACGTGATAAAAACATCTTTTAGCCTCCTTATAGTGTATATAACTCTATAAAACGAAGACTAATAGTACGGCCTTGACATGGATTTATTTCATCAAGACAGACCTCCACGGTCGCCAAATACTCGATCCACGTCAAGTTGGCGCGCCTAATTCGCAACCACCAATGGTGCCTAATTTCAAAAAACCAAGTTCCAGGCCAATAGACCCAGTCCAGCCAGTTCAGCAAGAACTCCTAGAGGACTCGTCGCATATTTCCATGCGAGCACGAGCGGCATGGCTCGTTTGATTGTTTCAAAAGGAATGAGTTTTTCCATGCCCCATCGAGCAATAAGATATCGTTCCTGCCCCAGTAAGCCGATCGCGATAGGGTCTTTTTGGACCTGGCGCGCGCGCCAAATCTCAACCCGATCAAAATGCTCCGTAGCCTTTCGGATTTCGCCACCCACCTGGAAAGGAATTCCCTCACTCAGAAGAGCAGTGGGGCTGAGGTTCAATGCAGCAATCTTATCTATTTTATGCGAGCGGACCGGCAAAAATATACTCCACACTCGCCAATCGTCCTGGGAAATTTTCGGGTAAGGGACCATTCTTGATTGCCCTCCCGCCATGATCGATTCCGCATCTTCGCGGCGATAATTCTCGATAAACATGATTTATTCCTCCTTCTGTCGTTTTTAAAACTTTAGTTCGCCTGACCTGATCTCTCGATTACACCGCACGCAACCCGTTCCCCGGAGTTGCCGGCGGGGTCGGTATCGTAATCATCCGGACCTTGATGGATCACCAGCGCGGAGCCGTCCGAATCGAAGACACTCGTGCTGCCGCCACTGAGACTCACCTGCGGCACTAAGAATTCGACTGTTAGAGCGGCGTTTTCCGGCACATAGATATTCGGCAAGTCGCCCAAGTGCTTTCCTTCCTTGCCGAAAAAGCCGTGCTTTTTGTTAAACGGATTGAAATGTTCCCCGGCCGATTTGAACGGTGGCTCGCATTTTCCCACATCGTGGATGTGAATGGCGTGCGGACCGGGCGATATTCCGTCTGGCTTCGGGCGCAGATTGAGACGGATTAAGACCCCATTCGGAGTTTCTGAAAGAGTCGCCTCGCCGACCTCCTGGCGATTGCTGTTGATTATTTTGAGTTTGGCGAATTTCGACTCGGCAGCAAAACTATGATCGCCTATCAGCGCAATCAATGCAGCGGCCGCCACGGCTGGAATACTTTTCATGGGAGCCTTAGAACGGTTTATGTGGTTAGACAACACCGCAAGTCCTATGCCCGATAGAGTGACCGCTGCAGCGAAACATCATTTGCGCTCTCGACTCACTCAAACTTAAACGCTGAGCCGCGCGAAGGGCCGCCCAGACCTGTACATGCCCGCGTATTATTTCAACTTTCATGGTCTTGCTTGACAATGCCTAGTTCCATTCGTACCTTCCAACTAGTGACTTAATTTCGTTCGACAAAAAAATAGGAGCGACATGGCGTCCCAAGACTGGGATATATTGATTTGGCAGCGCGCAAACGCGCTGCTCCAACAGGCTGAACGCATTCAGCGGAATTTTCTCCAGATCGCTGTACGCTCCCATTATCGCACTGTTCAAGGTCGGAGTACGTGCTGGGAGCCACCCATCAATGTGGTTGAAACCGATGAAACTCTTTGGGTGATCGTGGCGATACCGGGAGTAAAACCGGACCGCGTTGAAGTTCGCTTGGATGGAGGCGAGCTTACGATCGCAGGCGAGCGGCCGTTGCCCGCCTGCTGCACCGAAGGTGAACTTAGTACATGGGAAATACCGCTTGGACGCTTTGAGCGGCATCTTGTCCTCGAAGGCAGATATCCATTGTCGATCGGCAAAACCTCGCTCCAAGACGGCCTCCTCGTCATTGAGCTCAGGAAGCAATTATGAGTTCCGAACAAAAAGAAGACCCGAAAGTCAATCGCCGTGTCACAGTGCCCCCTGGCGCTTTGATGCTCTTGCCGTTGCGGCAAGCCGTGCTCTTTCCTTCGACCGTCATGCCGCTCGTGGTGGGGCGCCCCGCGAGCTTGCAGGTCGTTGAAGAAGCGGTGCGCCAACAGTCGCGCATCGGCTTCGTCGCACAACGCGATGGAAGTATCGAGGCGCCCCGCCCGGAAGATTTATTTCCGGTCGGCACGGCCGCCGACATCCTTCGTATGTACAGTCTTCCGGATGGCCAGCGTCAGATCATTATTCAGGGCCGCCAGCGCTTTGAAATCGCCGAATTTATCGACACCGATCCGTACCTGATTGCCCGGGTCACTTTGGTCGAAGAGAATACTCCTCAATCCAACGAATTTCAGGCGCGCATCATCCACTTGCGCCAGGAAGCGGCCAAAGCCTTGGCGCTCTTGCCCGAGCCGATGATCGAGCTCAAATCGACCATCGAAAGAATCGACAATCCGCTGGCGTTGATCGACATCATCGCCAGCACGTTGGATCTGCCGCTCGAGGAAAGGCAAGAAATCTTGGCGACGCTCGATCCGCAGCAACGCGCTCAGCTGGTTTCAGAAAAGTTGGCCCGGCAAATTTCCCTGCTGGAGTTGAGCAAGAAAATCGGCGACCAGACCAAACAATCGCTCGATCAGGCGCAACGCCAATATTTCTTACGCGAACAGCTCAAGGCGATTCAAAAAGAGCTCGGCGAAGAAACCGGCGAAAACATCGAAGTCGAAGAGCTCCGAAAAAAAATTGCCGATGCCAAAATGCCGGCGGCCGTGGAAACGGAAGTGCTTCGGGAGCTCAGCCGCTTCGAGCGCATGCCGGAGATGGCCGCGGAAAGATCGATGATCCGAACTTATCTCGATTGGATGGTCGAGCTGCCGTGGAGCGTCAGCAGTGAAGAACAGATTGATCTGCCGAGAGCCCGGGCGATCCTCGATACCGATCACTACGGTCTCGAAAAAGTCAAAAAGCGCATCGTCGAGTTTCTCGCCGTTCGCAAGCTCAAGCCTGAGGGCAAAAGCCCGATCTTGTGCTTCGTCGGCCCGCCGGGCGTGGGAAAAACGTCATTGGGCCAGAGCATCGCGCGCGCGATGAACCGCAAGTTTGTCCGCCAGAGTCTCGGCGGCGTGCACGACGAGGCGGACATTCGCGGTCATCGCCGCACCTACATCGGCGCGCTGCCGGGAAACATCATTCAGGGTATCCGCAAAGCCGGCACCAATAATCCCGTGTTCATGCTCGATGAAATCGACAAGCTCGGCGCTAGCTTTCATGGCGATCCGTCGGCCGCCCTGCTGGAGGTCCTGGATCCCGCCCAAAACACATCGTTCCAGGATCATTATCTGGGCGTCGATTTTGATCTAAGCCGCGTGATGTTTATCGCCACCGCCAACGTGCTCGATACGATCCCGGCGCCGCTTCGCGACCGCATGGAAATCCTGCAGTTGCCCGGCTACATCGAAGAAGACAAAGTAGCGATCGCGACTCAGTACCTGATTCCCCGGCAAATTTCCGAAAACGGTCTCAGCGATGGGCAAATCTCCTTTAGCTCCGATGCGATCCGCGAAATCATTCAGGGTTACACTCGGGAAGCCGGGGTGCGCCAGCTCGAACGTGAAATCGGCACCATCTGTCGCGGCGTTGCGACTCGGGTAGCGGAAGGTCACAAGGAAGTGATCTTCATCGAGCGTGATTCGGTGCGCGCCTATCTTGGCCCGGCGAAATTTTTCAACGAGATTGCCCTGCGCACCAGCATGCCCGGCGTGGCTACGGGCTTGGCATGGACCCCTGTCGGCGGAGACATCCTATTCATCGAAGCGACCAAAATGGCCGGCGATGGCAAACTGCAGCTAACCGGTCAGCTCGGCGATGTCATGAAGGAAAGCGCTCAAGCCGCGATGAGCCTGGTAAAGTCGCGCGCCGAGTCACTGGGCATTGCCCCAGAGCAGTTTCGCAACCAGGATATCCACGTTCATATTCCTGCCGGCGCGATTCCCAAGGACGGCCCCAGTGCCGGCGTCACTCTATTCGTTGCGCTCGTGTCGCTGCTTCTCGGCAAGCGCGTGAGAAAAGACTTGGCCATGACCGGCGAGATCAGTTTGCGCGGTCTGGTGCTGCCGGTGGGCGGAATCAAAGAAAAGGTGCTGGCGGCCAAACGCGCCGGCATTA
>WNGA01006549.1_pt1 | contig 16544 bp, 10 predicted proteins | sample 5400061 | NCBI WGS metagenome assembly WNGA01 (sample SAMN13153366, study PRJNA577476) | soil metagenome | isolation source: 100 cm soil or saprolite under grassland replicate 2 | place: USA:California | collected 2016-06-15 | reverse complement strand
CCCGTCGCGTCATGCTGCGGCTGTCATACCTCGGCGAGGGCTCAGCCCCGGTACGACGCCGGACCAGCTTCGCCGACCTGGTCACCGATGCGGACGACGCCGCCACCGTCACCGAAGTCGTGAACCAGCTGGCGACGGCCCGGATCGTCACGGTCGACACCGATCTCCACACCGGCGATCCAACGGTCGAAATCACCCATGAAGCCGTACTGCGTGCCTGGGGCCTGCTCGTCACCTGGTTGAAAGAGGACCGCGAAGCCAAACGAGCGCAGGAGGACCTCAGCAGCGGCGCACTGATGTGGCAGAAGCACGACAACGATCCGAGCTACCTCTTGCAGGGCGCGCGACTCGCTACCGTCGAAGGCGCCCGGCGTACTGGCGGACTCACGCTGAACGCACTCGAACTGCGCTATCTCGCGCGCAGCAAGCGCGCCGAGAGCCAACGGCGACTTCGGTCACGATTCGTCGCCCTGCTCGCCGCCGGATTCGCGGTCGCAGTCGTCATCAGCGTCGTCGTGGTCGCTCAGCAGCGCCGGATCGCCGCGCAGAAGACCGTCGCCGACGCGCTCCAGCTCGCGGCGCAATCGCGGTCGGTCGTCCAGCAGGAACGCGACCTCGGTGCACTGCTGGCGGTGGCCGGCACCCATACGCACGACGATCCGGTGACCCGTGGCGCGGTGATCGATGCGACGGCTTCACGGACCGGGCCACTCGCCTACCTGCTGCCTGCCGACGTACAGGCGACGACCGTTGCGGACACGTTCACGGCCAACGGATCCGCGATCGTCGGCACCGCGGACGGCGCCCTCAGGATTCTGGATCCTGGCGACGGGCACGACACGGCACCAGCCCTGACCGGACACCAGATCGATGTGACGGCAGTGGACTCGGCCGGCGACCTCGTCGTGTCCGCCGACGCGACCGGAACCGTCCTCCTGCATCGGATCGGCACCACCGCGCCGATGTATCCGCCGGTCGCCACCGCCAGCTCGCATTCGCGAGTGACGACCATCGCGATCAGCAAACGGTACAACCAGGTGCTCGCCGCAACCGCCCTCGGCACTATCGAGCGCTGGCAGATCGACGGCCGGCTCGCGCCCCTCCGCGCACTGCCACGCAGTACCGGCGTCATCGATCTCACCATCGACGAGAGCACGGACCAGGTGATCGCGGTGACGGGTAACGGTGGTCTGCAACGCTGGCGACTCAGCACGGGCCAACAGCTGCCCGACCTCGCCGCGGAAGGAGCGCTGGGAACCGGTGGCAGCAAGAGCCTCGACGTCGCCGCCCCGGGCCAGCTCGTCGCCGTCGCCAACAACCACCTCGGTGTGTGGGACCTGCACACGGGCCGACGAACAGCGTGGGCCGACGCACCCGCAGGCACCGCTGTGACGTCCTTGCCGGATGCACGAGGCGCGTACGTCGGGACGAGTGGCGGCGCGATCACTCCCTGGCTCATCGAGACGACGCCGATCGCGACGGGGCCCGTCCGTTACGGACTCACGGCCCCGGTGACCGCGCTTGCGGCGGGATCGTCGTACCTGGTCGGCGTCGAGGATCACGGTCGCGTGCTGTCCTGGGATCTGACCGGTCGCCGTTCGCCGGCCGCCCATCCGGTCATCGAGTTACCGGACGGCGTCGCCGCCGCCGCGATCGGTCCGGATGGCGTCATCGTCTCGGCCGGCGCGCACGGCACGCTCCGATTGACTCGCGGCCGCACGACATCGGCCCCGCTGTCCCTGAACGCTCCCGTCAATCGGTTGGCGTGGACGCCGTCCGGGTCGATAGTCGCCGGCACCGCCGACGGGCGCGTACTCGAGGTCAACGTGGCAACAAGCCAGATGCGCACACTTGCCAGTCGAGCCAAGACCTCCATTGTCGCCCTGGCAGTCGACAACGACGGGATCGTTGCGGCGATCTTCAGTGACGGGCAAGTCTTCCTGTCCAACCGGCAAGGCGCGCCGCTGCCAGCGGCCGAGGCCCCAGCCACCTCAGGCGCATGGAGCGCTGACGGGAAGTCTCTCGCGATCGCCTCGTGGGACGGCAACAATGACCACCCGCCAACCATCACAGTCAGGCGGGCAGACGATGGATTCCGCGGCGCCCAGACGCTGACAGGTCACACGCTGCCGGTCAACAGCCTCGCCTTCAGTCCCGACGGCAAGTTCCTGGCCAGCGGAAGCGACGACACGACGATCCGCATCTGGTCCCTCACGAAGGGCGCGACCATAGCCGAACTGCGGGGCCACAGCGACATGGTCCTTGGTCTCGCCTACACGCCTGACGGGCAAACGCTCGCGTCCGCAAGCCAGGACGGCACAGTGCGGCTCTGGGACACTCAACGCCACCTGCAGATCGGCCAGCCACTCCGATACGTCGACGACCACGAGTTCCTCTCGATGTCGGCATCCCCGGACGGCAACAACCTGGTCGCAACCGACGGCGAGTCAGCCATCGAATGGCCATTCGCAGCCCAGTCCTGGACAACCCAAGCCTGCCAACTGGCTCGCCGCGAGATCACCCCGACGGAATGGACCACCCTCGGCCAGCAAGGAAGCCCACCCCACCTGTGCTCCTAACCGCAACCCGTGGTCACGGAGATCATCTGCGCGATCGAGGAGTCGATCACCACCGGACAAACCGTGGACCTGCGCGACAACGAGCAGTGATTTCATGGTGGTGTGGAGCACGACCAAGAAGAGGTCCTCGAAGTCGGGAAGGCTTCGAGGCGTGGGCGCCGAGGGGCCGGTTGGATTCTGGTCCTGGTGGCGCTGCTGACCCTGATCGTTCTCCGTGCCTCGACGGATCGTCCGCACCATCAGGCGGGGCCGAGTACCACCCCGTCCGACGCAATCAACGCGATCCCGGCCGGGCCGACGGCGAGGGCTTGGCCGACGGCGCCCGGCGCATGTGGGGCGGACACGCCGCTGCCTATCGTGTCGAGTGCGCCACCGGCGGAGCACACCGGGATCCAGGTGCTACTCGGCGGAGACCGGCTCCGACTCGTCGACTTCGACAGCGGCCGCGCGACGACCTTGCCTGACGCAGTCGTCCGTCCGGGCGAGTACGCCGCTGTGCTGGCCGGTGATCCGGTCACGGCGTACGCGACAACCGGGTCGTGCAGCGAGACGGCTCCCTACGCCATGTTGCGCATCAGCGTCGATCACCGGGTGAGTGTCATCCGCCCACTCGGTCCCACCGAGTGGGCGCTGACCGATGGCAATCGGGTCTGGATCGCTTCCTTCGCCAGTGACATCGACAACCCCTACGGGACGATCGCTCCGGTCGCCGGCGGGCAGCGGGTGCGGCTGCCGCTCGGCTTCTACGCATCCGCAATCGTGGGCGACACGATCGTCGGGATGATGCAGCCCGATCCGTCGATCTCACCGACGTGGCTCGCGCTCGTCGATGCACGCACCGGTCGGTTGCAGGCCAAGCTCGAGCAACACGTGGCGCCGCTCGCGGCCGGCGCAGGCCACGTCTTCTGGACAAGCGGCTGTCACGACGGCGCGTCACCGTGCACGCTCCACCGCCGGTCGATCGACGGCGGGGAGACCCTCGGGTCCCCTCTTCCACGTCCCGCCTGCTGCGGTGTCGTCAGCCCTGACGGCACGAGGATTGCCTTCCTGATCGAACGAGCATCGACAGACTCACGTTTCGACGGCCATCCGCTCCCGCCCATGGACATCGCGATCATGCAACTCGACGCCGGCCGGCTGAGCATCGTGCCGGGGATCGAACTGCCCGCCAAGTCGCAACCCGGGCTGGCCTTCGCCGGCCGTGGAAACTGGTTGGTGATCGCCCTCGACGCGGGATCCCGCACCCGGCTACTCACCTGGCGGACCGGACTGCAGCAGCCGTACGAGACGAACGCGCTTCCCGGCCTCGTCCACGACCCACCGACACTCGTCGTCACCAGCTTCTGACCACCTCGTCCTCGTGGTCGCGACACCCTCTCCCACCCGGCACAGCGCACCTGAGTCACGGACCCCTGGAACAGTCTGCTCGGAGCGTAGAACGGGCGCGCCTCACGTCCAGGCGGCGCTGAGCCGCTCGTACTCTTCGGCGGTCACCGGCAGCACCACGCCGTGGCAGGGGTCCTCCGGCAGCCGATGGTCCTGGGAGGGTATCCACTCGCCGCCGGCGAGGTCGGTCGTCTCGAAGGGGACATACCGGCGTTCCGACGTGAACTCGTCGATCCAGAGGTACCACCTGTTCTCCGTGTTCGACTTGTACACCAGCGGGCCCTCGCCCTGGCTGATCGCCCCGAGGCCGATGCCTTCGGCCAGCGGCTTCCATTCGTCGGCCGTCAGCGACGTCGAGGTTTCGGAGAAGATCGACTTGCCGAACGGCGTCTTGCCGCCGCGGCTGCGTTCGTCCTTCAGGAAGCGGTAGTAGACGCCCTCGTGGTCGATCACGGTGGTATCGATCGTCTGCCAGCCTCGGTCGATCCACACCCGCGGCTCGGAGAACTCGCGGAAGTCGCGGGTGATCGCGTACATGATCCGGTTGTAGCTCTCGCCCTCATGTTCGGCGTTGTCGTAGAGGGTCGAGGACCAGTGCACGAGGTAGGCCTCCTGCTCGGGGTCCCAGACCGCCTCTGGGGCCCAGGTGTTGCCGGCCTCGGGCGGTGCGACCTCGACGAATCGGCCCTCCCCCCAGTTCACCAGGTCCGGCGACTCCCAGACCATGATCGAGCGGCTGCCTCGGCGCTGGTGCCGGTCCCAATCGTGGCTGGCGTAGAGGCGCAGGTCGGTCGCGACCAGGTAGAACCGGTCGCCTTGCGGGGAACGGACGATGTGCGGGTCGCGGACGCCGCCTTCGCCCAAGGAGGAGTACAGGACCGGCTTGCCGCCGTTCAGGTCGTCGAAGTGCAGCGGGTCGTTGCCGTCGCTCAAGGCGAAGTAGATCTGCTCACCGTCGGCAGATTCACGCTTGAAATGCGCGTACAGGTAGCCCACGTAGTCGGGCTGATGCGGTGGCACTCCGGTGGATTTCATTGGGCTGAGTCATCCTTCTGTGTCGTTCGACGGTCGGAACCTGCAATCCGGGTGGTCCACAGGCCGTCAGGTCATTCGGTGAGGGTCCCGTCCGCGGTCGGCCGGTCGTGCAGGTAGTTCTCGACGGTGTCTCGTTGCGACGCAACGGTTCTTGGGCGGCGGCGACTTCCTCCGGGCGGATCTGCGGCGCTGTCGCGCTGGCCTGGCTGCTGGCCCAGCGGCCGTGGATCGTCCCGATCCCCGGCACCCGCCGTACCGCCCGGGTCAAGGAGAACGCCGACTCGACCCGGGTGGGACTGTCCGCGGACGAAGTCGCAGACCTCAACGCCCTCGCTCAACGAGCCGGCGTCCACGGCGACCGCTACGACCCTACCCACATGACCTACGTCAACCGCTAGGGCGTCATTCCAGGCGGAGGACGCGGGCGGAGGGTTCGGGGGTGTTGGCGGTGATGACCAGGGCGTCGTCGGTCCAGGTGTAGGTCCAGTCGCCGAGGTCGGTGGGGAAGTGTGGCGCGATCTTCGAGCGTGGGATCGGGAGGGTGATGGTGGACGGGCCGGGGGCGCGGTGCCAGAGGGTCAGGTAGGAGACGTCAGAACCGTTGAGTGCGAGGGCGATCCAATCGTCGGTCCACTTCGGTAGGCCCAGCGGCCAGGCCGGGACGAGCGTGTGCAGATCATCGAGTACGGCGCGATGGGCGGTCAGCGCGGACCGGATGAGGTCCAGCTCGGCCGGCGTCATGCGGTTGAGGTGACCCGAGAGGTAGAGACGGCCGGGGATGCCGTTGACGAGTGCGAAGGTGAACTCCTCGCGGGTGGTGCCGGTGATCGGGTAGGCCCAGTTGCCGGCTTGCTCCGGGAGTACGGCGGCAAGCGCGGCCGCGGAGATCGGTGCATAGAGCAACGGATGTTCCTGGTCCGAGGTCGACTGCAGGTGGAGGCGGGACAGCATGGCGTAGTCCATCCGCATCGCGCCGGAGGCACAGTTCTCGATCAGCAGGTCCGGATGGCGCTCCTGGATGGCGTCCAGCCAGCTCAGCAGTGCGCGGTTGTGCTCCAGAAGGCCATGCCCCAGAGACGTCCCATCCTTGTCGGTGCCGGGCCCGGTCATGCTGTTGTTGTCGAACTTGAAGAAGCCGATGCCGAAGTCGTCGACCAGCCGGTCGACGGTGGCGTCGAGGTGCTTGCGGGCGGCCGGGCTGCGCAGGTCGAGCAGGTAGCGATCGTTCTCGGCGACTCGCTTGCCGTGGCGGGTGAGGAAGGCGTCGTCGGGTAGTTCGTCGGCGATCGGTGAGCGGACGCCGACGACCTCGGGTTCGAGCCAGATGCCGGGCACCATTCGGTGCTGGTGGATCCGGTTGATCACCTCGGCGAGTCCGTTCGGGAACCGCGTCGTCGACGGTTCCCAGGCGCCGACGGTGTTCCACCAGTCGCCCTCGGCGTACCAGCCGGCGTCGATGCAGAAGTAGTCCGCCCCGACCTCGGCCGCGGCGTCGATCAGCGGCAGCAGCTTCTCGGTCGTCGGGTCACCCCTCAACGTGTTCATGTAGTCGTTGAAGATGACCGGCATCCGGTCCTCGATCGGGCGCCGCTTCCGGATCGCGCGGCGCTGACGCGTGAGCGCCGCGAACACGCTGTCGACGTCGGTCCCGACGACGAGCGACACCGGCACCGTCGTGAACGGCTTGTCGGCGGTGACCTCGACGCTCCACTGGTGCTCATGGTCGGTCGGTCCGCTCAGCAGCAGGTAGCCACCGCGTCTGGTCTGACCGAGCTCGTAGTGCCATGGGCCGTTGTGCTCGATCTGCCAGCCCAGGGCGTACGGCATACTCCGGTCGACCAGAACGCCGACGGGCAGCGTTTCTCCCGTGGACCACGAGTTCGTACCGGTCACCGCGTGCCGGCTGTTGGCGACGTGGTGGTGCGGGTCGCGGACGATGTCTGCCAACACGTCCCGGAGTACGCGCTTCGACCACCGGTTCTCCGCCATCCAGCTGTTGGCGGCGGAGTACAGCTCGGCGTCGATCGACGCGAGGCCGACCACGAGGGACGACAGGCTGGTGAGTTCCAGAGAGCCCGGCCCGATGATCGAGGCTTCGGTCCAGGCGCGGACGCCGGCTCCCGCTTCGAAGACGCTGGTGACGCGCAGACCCGTGGTCGGCTCGTCCTGGACGATGCGCAGCGTTGTCTCGGTCTCGTCGTGCCGGGCGTACCGCAACTGCCGCCCGAGGACGGTGCCGGCATGACGATTGCTGGAATGACCGTGCCCCACGGCGGTGACCTCCACCAAGGGCTGGCTCGGACCAGGCTCGCCACCCCTCGGCTGTGAGGCCTCGCGGACAGCGATCAGTCGGACGGGACCGTCGTCGAGGACGAAGGTCAGGGCGAGGTCAGGCGTGGTCCAGCGCAGCAGGTTGGTCATAAGTCCTCAGTGCGTCGTAGGGCTCGGCGTGCGGTGTTCGAGGTAGTCCTCGACGGTGAACAGGTGCGCGGCCATCCGGGTCCGTGCGGGATGGGTCGTGATTGGTGAGGGCGGCGAGGATGGAGAGGTGTTCGCGGCGCGCGGTCTCGTCGGCGCCAGGCTCGACGGTCGGTTCACTGGCCGGCGATGTAGGGGATGGTCTGCGGCCCTTCGGGGAGAATGCACAGGCGTGCGTCCGGACCGGCCGCCGCGAGCGAGTCGGCAACCGCCGCGGAGATGTCCGCGGTCTGCTCCAAATGCGCGGCGGCCAGATCCCCGTCGGTCAGGAAGCCCGTGTGCATCACGACCCGGCTGGTCGACTGAATACGCGCCTGGATCTGTGCCTGCCACTGATCCGGTGACGTTTCGGCCGTCCGTCCAAGCTGATCCAGCAACGCCTCCGGCGACTCGGCCGACTCCAGGATCGAACGATAGGAGCCATGATCGGGAAAACCGTCGCGGCACTCCGCCGCACAGACGATCGTGCCGCCCGGGCGAACGATCTGATGCGCTGCGGACATGCCTTTGACCGCCTGATACACGTTCTGATCGAGTGGATATCCCGAGTTCGTCGTGACCACCACGTCGAACGGCGCCGGCACCGGTTGCATCGCGACTCGCCGGGCTTCGGCGCAGGCTGCAGCGTGCATCGCAAGCAAGTCACCCCCGAAGGCCGCGACGATGTCTTTGTCCCGATTGAGCACGACGTCCAGGGCGAAAGAGACACCCGTCGCCTCCGCGATCGCCCGCACGTCGTCGTGAACAGGATTGCCCTGGGTCACGCCCCAGGTCGCCCTCGGGTCGCCGATCCGCTTGGCATCGTGCAGGACAAGAACGGTTTCCAGACCGGCGAGGCCGGGTGCGACGAGCTTCGGACCACCCGAGAACCCGGCGAAGAAGTGCGGCTCGACGAACCCGGTGGTGATCCGCACGTCCGCCTCCACCCACGCGCTGTCGAGCCACACCGGTACGCCGTCACCATGCTTACCGCACCAGGACAGCTGGTCCCGATCGCGAGCGTCGTGATTGACGATCTGCACGGAATCCACGACCTCGTCGCCGAACATCTGCCGCAGTTCCCTGTCGCTGTTGGCGCGGTGCGTGCCGGTGGCCACCAGGACCACCACGTCGTCGAGGTCGATCAGACCGTCGAGTTCGGAAAGGATGGCCGGGATCATCAGGTGCCTGGGCTGCGGTCGTGTGCCGTCACATGCCGAGATGGCCACTGTCTGTCCGCGGCGGACTCGGTCGCGCAGCGGCGGTCCTGCCAGTGGAGCGCGCAGGGCCTGCCTCAAGAGCCCGTGTGGATCCGGAGCCGCGGGCCGGTGGACCGGCTCGACCACTGTTGTCCGCGCGGGATCGACATCGATGTCGATCCCGCTCTCACCGTAGGCCAGGCGGACCTTCACGCCTGAATCCCCTCCATCCAGCGATGCCCACGGCCGGTCACACTGTCAGATCCAGAGCGAGACAGTGAGCGGTCGAGACCGGACTGCGATCCGGGAGGCGGGCCACGAGTACGCCGTGGGGCTGTTCGAACGGCACCGGGCCGTGGCCGAGCAGCCGGACGCCGGTCACCGCCTCATGGTCTGCGAGGCTGCGAATCACGGCGCGCCCGTCGTCAGGCCACGCCAACTGGAATGCGTAGACGGTGTTGTCCCGGCGGGTGAACCGGAAGTCGGAACTCGTCCAGTTCACGCGGTCTTCGGTGAACCCGTCGATGATCACGCTCGACGGTCCCTCGCCGAACACCCGGAACGGTCTCGTGCCGTAGATGCCTTCGCCGCACACCTGCGTCCAGGCACCGAGGTCGTCGAGCAACTGTGAACATTCGAGGTCGAGCGTCCCGTCCGGCAACTGCGGCACGTTGAGCAGGAGGTTGCCGTTCTTCGACACGATGTCCACGAGCATCTCGATCACGTGTTCCGCGGTTTTGTAGATGTCGCGGACGTTGTAGAACCAGTCGCCGACCGAGGTGTCCGTCTGCCACGGAGCGGCTTGGATGCCGGAAGTCTGGCTACGCTCGATGTCCAGCACACCGACCAGGCTCACCTGAGGTCGACGGTCCTTCTGCTGGTAAACAGCGCGATTCGCCCCGTGAGTCTGCGTACTGGTGTTGTAGAGATGGGCAACCGCGCGGAGGCCAGGTGTGTAGCCGGCATCGCCGAACGGCAGCGGCCCGTCGGAATACAGCAGGTCAGGCTGGTATCGGTCGATCATCTCGGTCACGGCCTCGAGCCAGTAGTTGTGCCACTGGGGATCGTTGCAGTACCACGGGTTCGGAACGTCGACGTCCTGGGCGGGCAGGTACCGGCTGTTGTCGAGGTACAGGTCCTGGTGGGCGGGATCGGTTCCGTCGTACCGCACGCCGGTGAAAGGCCCGCGCTTGTCGCTGCCCTTGTTGACCGCCATCCACCCGAGCGCTGCACCGAGGTGCTCGGTGATTCCGAACGGCAGCCCGCGCTCGTCCGCGGCAGCCTTCCAGAGCGCAAGGATGTCCTTGCCCGGACCCACCTTCACCGAGTTCCAGCGGTGGATGGCCGACTCGTAGTTGAAGAAGTTGTCGTGGTGCACGGCTTGCGACACGAAGTACCGAGCACCGGCCGCCACGAAACGGTCCATCAGCTCGTGTGGGTCGAACCGTTCGGCCTTCCACAGCTGTACGACGTCCTTGTAGCCGAACTCCGAGGGGTGCCCGTACGTCCGGAGGTGGTAGCGGTACTGATCGCTGCCCTCCCGATACATGTTACGCGCGTACCAGTCGCCGTACCGCGGCACTGACTGCGGTCCCCAGTGCGACCAGATACCGAGCTTCGCGTCCCGGAACCAGTCAGGGCATTCGAACGTGGCCAGGGATTCGAAGGTTGCATCGAACGGCACTGAGCGCTCCTAATCAGTGATGGGAGCCTGGACCGGCCGGCGTCCGCCGGCCGGTCCAGGGTCGACCTACTTGTTGGGCATCTTGTCGTAAGCGGTTTGCTGGATCTCGAGGTAGCGCTTCAGGCCGAGGCCGTCGAGGCCCTTGACGTAGGCGTCCCAGTCGGTATCGATGTTCTTCGAGCCGGTGACGAACTGGAGTGCGTTCTGCTGCACGTAACTGTCGACGTTGGTCTGCAGTGTCGCGACCTCATTGGCCAGTGACGGATCGATCCACACCTTCCAATACGGGTAGATCTCGGCCTTGTCCTCCTTACCGGCGTACAGCTTGGTCGCCTCGAACAACCGACGCTCATAGCCTGCCTGCGAGTACAGGTCGGTGCTGATCGCCTCGGAGTTCCGGAAGGTCGCGGTGTTGTTGTACTGCGCCAGTGCACCCCATCCAGAGTTCGGCGGCTTCGACCCGGGCTTCTGCGAGATCTGCTTGAACACCGGCTTCAGGGACTTGTCCAGCGCGACCTCGCCCGCCCCCGGCTTGGTCCAGGTCTTGCCCTCGGTGCCGAACATGCCGTTGATCTCGCCCTCGTCGGTAAAGATGTAGTCGAGCAGCTTGATCGCCTGGATCTGCTCCTCCTGCGTCGCCTTGCTGGTCAGCACGAAGGTGGCGCCGGGCGCGCTCGGGAAGTTGTAGCCGGTGAAGTTCGCACCCTGCGGCCCGGTCAGCGGCGGTACGGCGTCGTACTGCTTGTCCCGCCCGTCCGGCGAACCAGTGGTAACGAAGATCCCTGGGTGCAGCACGGTCGCGGAGCCGAGGATCACCGAGCCGGCGTGATTGCCTTGCTGCTGCAGGGCGTCAGGGTTCTGGGTGAACGCGCCCTTGTCGATGAGGCCTTCCTTGTACAGCGAGTTCAGGTACTTCAGACCTTCTCTCCAGCCGTCTTTGTTCGCCTGGAGGTCGACCTTGCCGTCATTCAGCACCAGCGTGGAGTTGTTGTTGCCGCTGGAGCCCTGCGGGTCGTAGATGAAGGCGTTCATGAAGTACGGGATCAGGGCGTCCCGCACATCAGCACTGAGCGGGATCTCGTCGGCCTTGCCGTTGCCGTTCGGGTCCTGGGTCTTGAACGCCTCCAGCACCTTGCGCATGTCCTCGGTGGTCTTCGGCTGCTCCAGACCGAGCTTCTTCAGCCACGCCGAGTTCATCCACAGCTTGTCCTGGTACGAGCAGTGGAAGCAGTCCACCCACTGCGGCATGCCGTAGATCTTGCCGTCCGGCGCGGTGGCCATCTCCTTGTAGCCCGGAGAGGCGTCCAGCGCCTTCTTGATGTTCGGCGCGTACTGGTCGATCAACTGGTTCAGCGGAACGACAACGCCCTGGTTCGACAGCCTCAGCAGATCCGCCTGGGTGAACTGGTCGACCCACGGGATCAGCAGGTACAGATCCGGATAGTCACCACTGGCCAGCGAGATCTGCCGCTTCTCCTTGGCCGGCCCGCCGTCGAACGTCGTGTTCTGCCACTTGATGGTGATGTTGAACTTCTCCTTCACCACTTTGGTGAAGTCGTTCGTGGCGAGGTTCCAATCGGCCGATTGGGGCGCGAACACATCGAGAGTGACCGCGGGATTCCCGGTGACCGTGGGCAACGGCTTACTCTGCTCGTCGTTCGAGCCGCCACCGGAACAGGCCGCAAGCGCGAGTGCCAGGAGACTGATGCCGGCGATCGCGGCACGCCTCCTCCTACTGAACTGTACAGACATAGGTCCCCTCACAGGGTCGAGGTGATGCGGAAGATCAGCCCTTGACGGCGCCGATCATGATTCCCTTGGTGAAGTAGCGAGCGACGAACGGATAGATCAGCAGCACCGGGACGCTGGCCACCACGATCAGCGAGTACTTGAGCAGGTCAGCCAATTGCTGGCGCTGCAGGACGACGGATGCGTCGACTGCCCCACCGCCGGTCGTGTTGAGGATCAGGATGTTGCGCAGTACCAACTGCAGCGGGAACAAGTCCGGGTTCTTGAGATAGATCAGGGCGTCGAAGTACGAGTTCCACTGCATGATCGCGTACATCAGCGCCACCACCGCGATCATCGGCTTGGCCAGTGGGATGACCACCGACCAGAGGAACCGCAGGTCACCGCACCCGTCCAGCTGCGAGGCCTCGACCAGCTCCTCCGGGATCGCGGTCCGGAAGTAGGTCCGGGCGATGATGACCTGCCAGACCCCGATCGCCTGCGGAATGATCAGCGCCCACCGGGTGTCCAGCAGCCCGACGGACTGGACCACCAGGTACGTCGGGATCAGGCCGCCGGTGAACAGCATCGTGAAGAGGATCAGCGTCATCACGACGTTCCGGCCGACCAGCGTCCGCCGCGACATCGGATAGGCGATCGCAATCGTCATCGTGACGCTGACGACCGTGCCGACGACGGTGTAGAACAACGAGTTCAGATACCCCTGGACGATCTGCGGGTTCTGGAACACCGCGTGGTACCCGCGCAGCGAGAACTCCACCGGCCAGAACAGCACCCGCCCGGACGACACCGCCGCCGGGCTGCTGAACGAGCTGGCCACGATGTACAGCAGCGGCAGCAGGACGACCGCAAGGAAGACCGCCAGCAGCAGGTACACACAGAACAGGAAGATCCGATCGGTCCGCGGCTCGCGGATCCGGCGGGCCCGCGCCGCCTGGCGCTCGATCCGCTTGCTCGGCAACGTTCGCACTTCACTCTGAGCGCTCATGACCACAGTCCGTTCCCGGTCATCCGCTTGGCGACCGTGTTGACCATCAGCAGCAGCACCAGGTTGATCACCGAGTTGAACAGCCCGACCGCGGTCGCCATGCTGAAGTCCGCGTTCAGCAGACCCGTCTTGTAGACATACGTCGCGATGATCTCGGACTGGCTCAGGTTCAGCGGGTTCTGGAACAGGAACGCCTTCTCGAAGCCGATTGCCATGATGTTGCCGACAGCAAGGACCAGGATGATCACCGCGGTCGGCATGATGCCTGGAAGGTCCACGTGCCGGATCCGCTGCAACCTGGTGGCACCGTCGATCTTGGCCGACTCGTGCAGCGCCGGATCAATGCCGGACAACGCGGCCAGGTAAATCACCGCGGAATACCCGGTGGTCTGCCACACGTCGGACCAGACATAGATGTGGCGGAAGTAGTCCGGGTTCCCGAGGAAGTCGATCGCAGGAACGCCGAAGAACCCCAGGCCCTCGTTGACGATTCCGAGCCGCGGCGACAGCACCAGGATCGTCATGGACACGACCACTACCGTGGAGATGAAGTACGGCGCGTACGTCACCATCTGCACTGTCCGCTTGAAGAGACCGTTACGGACCTCGTTCAAGGCAAGCGCGAGGATGATCGCGATCGGGAAACTCGCCGCCACGGTGTAGACCGAGAGCAGGAAGGTGTTCTTCACCAGGGTCCAGAACACCGGGTTGTGGAAGAACAGGTCGAAGTTCTGCCAGCCGACCCACGGACTTCCCCAGATGCCCTTGATCACGTTGAAACTCTTGAACGCCAGGACCGCGTTCGACATCGGGATGTACTTGAACACCACGAACCAGATGAGCGGCACGACCATCAGGACGTACAGGGTCCAGTGCCGGTGCAGACTACGCCGCAGACCGGTGATGGTGGTGCGTTCATGACGCCGGCGTCGTCGCCGTCGGGACGGTGCCTCGCCGACGGGCGGCGGGATCCTTGTCAGGACTGCCATTCGGGGTCTCCTCCTTCCAGGCCTGGTCAGCTCAAGCTGAGACGGTGGGCCGTGCCGGCGCGCAACTGGACCGCGATCCGCTCGTCGCCGTGACGGACGATGCGCTGCTGGTCCCGATCCGCGCTCAGTACCGCGTCGACGCCGTCTTTGCTCCAGGCAATGTCCACGGTGACGCCGCCTCGGGCGCGGAGACCCGTCACCCGGCCGGTCGGCCAGTTGCCCGGCCGGGCCGGTAGCAGCTCGATCTCGTCGGTGTGGCTTTGCATGAGCATTTCGGCGATCCCCGCCGTCGCGCCGAAGTTGCCGTCGATCTGGAACGGCGGGTGGGCGCAGAACAGGTTCGGGTAGACGCCGGCTCCGCTGCCGACGTAGTCCGTGCCGGTGTCGTCGGCCGGCGTCAGGAACGCCCGTACCAGCCGGTGCGCGCCGGCCGCGTCGCGCAGCCGGGCCCGCAGGTTGATCTTCCAGGCCAGGGACCAGCCGGTGGCCTGGTCACCGCGCAGGTCGAGCGTGCGCGCGGCGGCTGCCGCGAGGGCCGGGGTGCCGTCGGGGGTGATCGCGTCGCCAGGGTGCACGCCGACCAGGTGCGACATGTGCCGGTGGTGCGGGTCCTCCTCGGGCAGATCCGCGGCCCATTCCTGGAGTTGTCCACGGCTACCGATCGGCGGCTCGGGGATCCTCTTGCGGGCCAGGGCGAGACGCTCCACCAGTGGATCGAGCAACCCGAGGAGTCCGGCGGTCTGCACACACCGGTCGAACAGGTCCGCGATCAGTGCAAGGTCCATCGTCGCCGAGACCGTGACCGACGCCGGCTTGCCATCATCGGCCAGGTAGTCGTTCTCCGGTGAGGTCGACGGCGACGTCCCCAGGCTGCCGTCCGGCAACTCGACCAGCCAGTCGAGGCAGAACTCGGCCGCACCGCGCAGGATCGGCCACGCCCGCTCCAGGAACTCCAGATCGCCACTGAACGCGTAGTGATCCCATAGGTGCCGGACCAGCCAGGCACCGGCCATCGGCCAGTTGGACCACCGCGGGTCGCCCTCGACGGGAAGCGTCCAGCACCACGCGTCGGCGTTGTGATGTGCCGTCCAGCCGCCACAGCCGTAACGGTCGTTCGCCGTACGACGACCTGCCTCGGCGAGATGCCCGAGGTAGTCGAGCAGTGGTTCGTGGCATTCGGGCAGACTCGTCGTCTCGGCCGGCCAGTAGTTCATCTCGGTGTTGATGTTGACCGTGTAGTTCGAGCTCCACGGCGGGCGCAGGATGTCGTTCCAGATGCCCTGCAGGTTCGTCGGCAGGCCACCGGGACGAGAGCTCGCGATCATCAGGTAGCGCCCGTAGTTGAACACCAGCGCTGCCAGCGCGGGGTCGTCGCCGTGCTGGGTCAACCGCATGTCGGTCGGCAGATCCGCGAGGTCCGGCGATCCGGTCAGCTCGAGCGACGATCGGCGGAACAGCCCCTGGTGGTCCACGGTGTGCTCGGCGACGAGTTCGTCGTACCGGCGTTCGAGCGCAGCGAGCACCTTCTCGTCGGCGGCCACCCAGCACTCCTCTGCCGTCCGGGTCGGCGGTGTCGACGGGCCGTCGTACCCGGTCTCTGTGCAGAGGATCAGAGTCAGTTCGCCGGCCCCCCGGATGGTCAGGCCGTTCTCGTCGGCGGTCACCTCACCGTCGGTCCGCGCGCGCAGTGCGATCGCCGCTGACATCCCGCGATCCGGGCCGTCGGAGTACCGGATCGGCTCCGGTACGTCGCGATGCGGTGGTGCGACATCGGCCGGAGCCTGCAGCAACAGTCCGGCGCCGTCGCCGGCGACGTGCGGCCGCGAACGCAGCTGCGAGGTCAGCCGCGCGGTGACGCCGAGTGCAGCTGACTTCGACGCGGTCAGATGCAGGACGAGCACCCCGGCCGGTGCGCTGACGAACACCTCCTGCCGAACGGTCACTCCCCCGATCTCGTACTCGGCCAGCGCCATCGCGGTGTCGAGATCGAGCTGCCTGCGGTACTGCGCTACGTCCCCTGCATCCGGCGCGGAGCTGTCGACCTCGATGTCGAGGAGCAGGTCGCCGAGCGGCAGATACGCCTGCGAGTAGCCGGAATGGAATCCACGGGCCAGCTCATGGGCACGCCGGATGTCGCCCGCTGCCAGAGCCGCGCGCACCGCCTGCACGGCCTCGGCTCCGATGGCCCCGAGCGGCTCTGACAGCAGGCGCGCCGTCTCCGGACCGCCTGACCAGCAGGTCTCGTCGTTCAGCGCGATCCGGTCGGCTCCGACGCCGCCGAAGCACATCGCCCCGATCCGGCCGTTGCCGAGCGGCAATGCCTCCAGCCAGGTGCCGGCCGGCCGGTCGTAGTGCAGCCGGGTCTCATCCGGGCGGTCCGAGCTCACCAGCTCGCTCATTCCAGGCGCCTCCGTCGAAGGGTGATGGTGTGGTAATCGTCATATGAATTCAGTGGATCGTAGCGCTGAGACGGTGTGT
>WNGA01018109.1_pt1 | contig 16545 bp, 15 predicted proteins | sample 5400061 | NCBI WGS metagenome assembly WNGA01 (sample SAMN13153366, study PRJNA577476) | soil metagenome | isolation source: 100 cm soil or saprolite under grassland replicate 2 | place: USA:California | collected 2016-06-15 | reverse complement strand
CCCTCGAGCCAGCGGAACTGCAGCGGCACGGCCTCTGCCTCGGTGGCGGTGCCCACGATCGACGAGTCGCACTGGTCCGCCGTGCCCACCGTCCGATCGGCGCCGGCCTCGGCGACCGGGTGGTTGATAGTGACCGTCTCGATGAGCGTGCTGATCGTGCTCGCGTTGTAAGTTGACGCGCTCAGCCGCGAGCCGTCGGGCTTCGTGACCGTCCACGCCTTCATCGTCAGGGCCGGGCCGCGGACCTCGAAGGTGAGGTACTCGTACTCGCTTCGCGCCTTGACGACGTGGCGGAACGCGCCGGTGTTGCTCGTGTCCACGTTGTAGAGACCCGCGCCACCGCGCCTGTGGTCTGCCACAGCACGGTCATCGTCGTGTTCGTCCCCTCGAAGATGAGATACGGCCTCTTCAGCACGCCTGCGAGGGCCGCCGTCGTCGTCAGGAAGTAGACGAGCAGAGCGCCCGTCGCTCTCGCGATCGTTCTCGTGAAGCTCTTCATGGTCACCCGTCCCGATCCTGCGGCGGTCATGTGTTCGGGTCGGCGCTGCGCCCATCCGCGCCGCGCCGCCCTGCTCGTAGACCGTCGATGTGTGAGGTGACCGTACGCGGCGAGGGTTACGACTCCGTGGCGCCCACACGACGAATGAACCAGGAGCTCGTGTCCGACTGATCGCGATCAGACCCCTCGCTCCTAGCGAGCGCGCCCGCGCCGTGGCCGTCGGGCCCGTTTACATCGACAGGAACTACACGAGCGCGTCCATCGTCTCTTGCGGACGCTCCTCCATGAGCCAATGTCCCGTGTTCTCGAGGACGATGGTCGTGACGTCCGATCCCACGAGCTTCGTTTGCTCGGCGAGTGCAGCTCCGTTTGCCTTCCCGCCCCCGATCGAGAGCACCGGCATCGTCAGCTTGGTCCGAGCCAGCTCCTCGAACTCCTTCGCGGTGCGCGGAAACGAGACGAAATAGGCCCATCCCGACCGCATCCGTCCGGGGCGAGCGTAGGCTGCAGTGTAGGCTGCGCGATCGGCCTCGGGGATCGAGTGCGCCTTGTCGGCGGCGAAGTCATTCCAGTAGTGCTCGAAGTACGTTCGCTCTCGACCCTTCACCAGGGCTTCGGGCGTCGGTCCGTTGAAGCGGAAGTGCCAGATGCCCGGGTCGTCGTAGATGGCCTCCCATCCGGCGACACCCGGGAGGAAGGCATCCATCAGCACGAGCTTCTCCACTTCCTGGGGAAACTGGGCGGCGTAGGCATAGGCCACCATCAGTCCGATGTCGTGACCGACGACCCTCGCTCGATCGATTCCGAGTGATTTGGCAAGAGCGTGGACGGCGACGGCAGCGCTCTTCATGTCGAGCCCTGCTTTCGGGATCTCCGAGTCGCCGATCCCCGGCAAGTCGGGGGCGATCACCGTGAACTTCTCGGCGAGACGCGGGATGAGCGGCCTCCACATGCGCGAGGTCTCGGCGTAGCCATGCAACAGGATCACGGCTGGGCCATGACCGGCGGTGAGGTAATGCAGCTTCACTCCGCCGGCGGCCGCGGTGCGCGACACCATCGCGTCGTTCACCGCCGCGGCATCGGCATCGCCGGTGGACGCAGCGCAAAGAACGAACGCGAAGGAGATCCGACGAAGGACGGCCGGCGTGACGCTTCTCATGATCAGCTCCCGGTGAGCGGCAGGATCCGCCTGGGCTGCGCGTCGTGGATTCGCTGGCTTTATCGTCGACGCCCGCGCAGCGCCGTGGACTCTTGGTCGCGCGACGATGGCGAGCGAGCGATGCGGGAGCGAGCGCCTCTCGTGGTCGTCCGCTCACCGACTCCACGCCGACTCGCCGCGAGGTGAAGGACCGCGCGCCGGTGCCCAGCGTTCCTGAGGGGCGTCCCGTTGGAGCGAGGTCGCAGAGCTGGCAGCCGGACGGCGCGCGCGGGCGCGCTCCGGGCCCGGCTGCGCGGGGTGGGCGAGGCCGCGACGCGACCGGTCATCGGGTGGCAGCGCTGGCACGAGCTCCTGTTCCTGCACTGGCCGGTCGCGCCGGAGGCGTTGCGGGGCGTCGTCGACGAGCGGCTCGAGCTCTGGGATCTGGTTCTTCAGCCTCGACGCGGCGAGCGCGCCCGCCGTGGCGCTCGCCCGAGCCGCGCTCGGGCTCCCCTACTTCCGCGCGCGCATGACGCGAAGCGCATCCGGGTCCACGCACCGCTACGAAAGCGAGCGGCTCGCGCCCGGGCCGCGCCCGGCAGAGCTCCGCGCCACCTGGAGCGTGGGCGCCGCGTTGCCCGATCCCCCCGGCGCGCTCGACGAGTTCCTCGCGGACCGGCACGCGCTGTACTCGACGATCGCCGGAGCGCTGGTCCGGGTCCGCGTGCGCCACCCGCCCTGGCGGCTGCGCGACGCTCGCCTCGAGGCGCTCGACGAGACCATCACGCGGGCCGCCGCGATCGACGTCCCCGGGCGGCCGGCGCTCGCGCGGTTCTCGGAAGGCGTGGACGTGGAGGTGCTCGCGCCGGAGGTGGTTCGCTGAGTTGCGGCGGGCCCGCCGCGTCGAACCCCGGCGGTGGCGCCGTCACGGCCTCGCGCCGTCGCCTCGCTCCTTCATCAGCTCCTGCACCCGCTTCTGCTGCTCCGGCGGCAGCTGCTCGAGCTGCTGGCGCACCCGCTCCCTCGACTCCTCGAGCCGCTGCTTCTGCTCCGGGGTCGCGAACGCGTCGACCGCGCTGCCCTGCTGGTAACCGGCGGGGACCGCGAGCTTCTCCGCCGGGACCTTCTCGCGCTTGGCCGACTCGAGCTGGACGCTCGACTCGACCTTCCCCGAAGCATCGAACGTCTGCCAGCGAACCGGGAGGCCGGCGAGGCCGGCCTTGTCGAGCGCACCGAAGAAGTTTCCGTTGCGATTCCCGCCCCGAAACGCGCCGAACATCGGGATGACGCCGTACTCCTTGGTGACGCAGACCTCCATGTGACCGTTGCCCTCGAGGGTGACTTGGGCCTTCTCGCAGGCGTGGCCACCGGGACGCAGATCAACGACATCCTGATCAGCACCTGCGGCAGCTTCGGCGCGTACCACTTCTTCGGCGAGACGCTCGTCTGGGATGTGGAGATCATCCCCGTGCCACCGTTCGTCGTTCCCTTCCTCAGGCCGCAGAGCTTCCCGTACACCGTCATCCCGACGGCGTGCGCGGCGGACCCGAACATCGGGCTCCTCGACGGAGTCACCGCGCTCTCGACTCACGAGCTCATCGAGGCGGTGACGGATCCGATCATCCTCACGGGCTGGATCGACAACTCGAACTTCGGCTTCAACGGCGACATCCTCACGAAGGGTGAGGCCGCCGACATCTGCGAGCTCAACGTCGGCGCGGTCCCCACGAACCTGGTGCGGATGACGGACGGCCTCCTCGTGTCGCCGTACTGGTCCAATGCGGGCAGCGGCGCGTGCGTCCCGATCGTCCGGAGGTTCCAGCTCGCCGAGACCGGTCTGCCGGGATCGGTGGCGCACGAGGCGCAGTTCGACGGCGGGACGGTCACCCTCCCGTTCAACACCACCGTCGACGATGGGACGACGCACAGCTACAGCTTCCCGTCGCCCGTGAGCGATCCCAACCCGGGGATCCGATACGTCACCCCGGAGCCACCCGCGACGGTCGTCGTGACTGCCGACTTCTCGAAGACCGCCGCGTACGGGACCCAGTACTACCTCGACGTGCAGACGGTCCCGCCCGCGGCGGCGCCCCTCGACGTGACCCTCACGCACAGTGACTGGTTCGACTCGGGCGCGGTCGTGACGCTGAATACCGACCCGCTCATCACGCTGGGAGCGGACAGCCGCTACCGCTTCGACCACTGGAGCGGCGACGTCTCGAGCAGCTCGCCCTCGACGGTGATCTCCATGAATGCCCCGACGACCGCCATCGCGAACTACGCGCTGCAGTACCTCGTGACGGTCTCGACGAGTGGCCTCGGCACCAACCTCACCCACATCCTGAACGGCGGGCTCGTGATCGGCACCGCGAACGACGTCTCGCCGCTCGTCCTGTACCTCGACGCGGGGCCGCTCACGCTCGACGCGGACGCGAACGTGAGCGACACCTTCGGCGTCCAGTACTTCTTCCAGGGCTTCACGCCGGCGGCCCCCTCGACGCTCGCCGGACCGCTCACGACGGTCGCCGTCTACAAGACGATGACGCAGCTCATCCAGGAGGCGCTGGCGAGCGGCGGGATCTACGGCCCGGGGGCAGTCGGGCTCGCGAAGTCGTTGCTGTCCGAGTTCGCGGCGGTGCAGGCCGACCTGGCGGCGGGGAGGTACGTGGCCGCGCTCCAGGACCTGCAGGCGTTCATCAGCCACCTCCAGTCCCAGACCGGAGTCCACGTCACGCCCGCGCTCGCCACCGAGCTCGAGCTCGACGCGTTGCTCGTCTACCACAGCACGCTCTGCCTCGGAGTCGCGGCGGGTCAGATCAACCCGACCTCGGCGGCGAACGCGTACGCGTACTACAGCGCCCTCGTGACGCTGCTCGGCGGGATCGTCCTCCCGGCCTGCTGATCATCCGGCGGCACCTGCGGCGCGGCCAATGCGGCTGCGTCGCAGGTGTCCTCCCGCGAGGACCTCGCTCACCGGCTCGCGCTCGTCGCCGCGCCAGGCGTGAGGGGCTCCAGGGCGCGGCGAGCCGCGCCCGTGAGACCTGCCCGGCCGTCCACGATGACGCGTACCGGGACGTCCTCGAGCAGCGGTCGGAGCCGCCCCTTGTCGAGGAAGGCGGCGAGAAACGTCGGCCGCTCGAGCCAGGTGAGGATCTGCGGCGCGATCCCGCCACCCAGGTACACGCCGCCCGCGGCGAGCGTGCGGAGGGCGAAGTTCCCAGCCTCCGCGCCGTAGACCGAGACGAAGAGGTCGAGGGCCTCGGCGCATACCCCGGAACGCTGCTCGAGCGCGGCGCGGGAGATCGCGACCGCGGGATCGCCTGCGCGGAGCTCCTCCGCGAGCCAGCCGGGCTCGTCGCCGTGACCCGTCTCTCGAAGGAACCGATAGACGTCATACAGCCCGGGACCCGACAGCACGCGCTCCCAGCTCGCCCGCCCGTACCGGGCCACGAGCCAGCGCAGGAGCGCGATCTCGATCTCCGTGCGCGGAGCGAAGTCCGCATGGCCGCCTTCGCTCGCGAGCACCACGGCGCCGTATCCGGCCCGCGCGAGCACCGCCTCGCCGAGCCCGGTGCCGGCGGCGATGACCACGCGGCTCCCGCTCGCGACCCCCCGCCCGGCCTGAAGCTCCACGAGCCCCTCGGGGGCGAGCACGTCCAGGGACCAGGCGAGCGCCTCGAGGTCGTTCATGAGCACGACCTCGGGGACGCCGAGCACGCCCGCGAGCTCGCCGGCGTAGACGACCCACGGAAGGTTGGTGGTCGCGACGCGGCCTTCCCTCACCGGCCCGGCGACTCCGAAGGCGGCGGCCTCCAGGCGCTGGCCGTGGAGCTCACGAAACTGCCTCACGAGCTGCTCCAGCCCGCCGTGCTCCCTGCTCGCGTAGGTCTCGAGGGCCACGAGGGCAAGGCCGCCCGGGCGTGACTCGAAGAGCGCCAGCCGTGCGTTCGTTCCGCCGATGTCGCCGGCCAGGATCACGTCCCGTCGAGCCTCACCCCGCCAACCAACGCGTAGCGGAGGAAGCGCTGCGACGCAGGTCTTTCGTGGCTCGGACCGTGGGGGAGGCGCTAGATGCCTCGCATGACGGTGGGAGGTCGATCCCAGCTCTGGCTCATCCGCCATGGCGAGACCGAGTGGAGCCGTGTGGGCCGGCACACGGGGCGCACCGACGTCCCCTCACCGCCACCGGCGTGGAGCAGGCCACGGCGCTGCGCGCGAAGATCGGGGACCGGCGCTTCGCGCTCGTCCTCTCGAGCCCTCTCCGGCGGGCGTGGGAAACCTGCCGGCTCGCCGGCTTCGCCGACGAGGCTCGGGCGACGAACGACCTCCTCGAGTGGGGCGCGCTGGTACCGGGGCGCTCGGCGTCCTCGGCTACGAGAACGCCACCCGCGTGATCCGGACGTGGAACGCCTGAAGCTCGTTCGCCCCGCTCCTTCAGCTCGCACCATCCGTTCTGCTCGTCTTTGTCCTCGCTGGGCTTGCCTTCCCGAGCGTGTTATCGAATTCGGAATCGACTTCTCAGATCGTCGACCGTTGCACATGGGCGGGGGGCCCATCGCCATGACCGAGTTCGCCGAGCCGGTGCTCGAGACGCAGCCCGCGGGTCCCACCGATCCGCCATCCGAGGCCCCTGTCGAACCTGCGCCGCCGGCTCGGAACCTGCCGTTCAAGTTCACCGGCACCGGCGGGGAGTACTTCCGCATCTGGGTGGTGAACCTGCTCCTCACCATCGTGACGCTCGGCATCTACTCGGCGTGGGCCAAGGTCCGGAAGACGCGCTACTTCTGGAGCAATACGCAGCTCGACGGGGCGGCGTTCCAGTACCACGGCAGGCCAGGCGCCATCCTGCGCGGCCGGATCCTGGTCGGCGTGATCTTCCTCGCCTACTCGCTGGCCGGGCGGATCTCCATCCAGGCCGGCGTCGTCGGCGCCGCCGTCCTGGGGGTGCTCGCTCCCTGGTTCTTCTACAAGGCGATGCGCTTCAAGCTCTCCAACACCACGTGGCGCGGCGTTCGCTTCGGCTTCGACTCCACCGTCGGTGCGGCCTACGGCGCCCTCGCGCCGGCGGTGATCCTCTGGGTCTTGCTCGCCGCCGAGCTGGCGACGATGCGGCCTGGCGAGAAGCCGAATCCCGCTCCGATCCTCGTGCTGGAAGGCGTCTTCTTCGCGCTCGTGCCCTTCCTCCACGCGCGCATCAAGCGCTACCAGCACCGGGCCACGACGTGGGGCAGCCAGAAGTTCGAGTTCGAGCCGTCGACCGGCGCCTTCTACGGGCTGTACGGCAAGACCTTCCTCGTGGGCTTCGTTCCGTTCCTCCTGGTGGGACTCCTGATCGGCGTCGGGGTGGTGACGATGAAGGGATCGAGTTCCGGGTGGGCGCCGTTCCTCCCCTTCGTGGCCTATCCCGTGTTCCTGCTGCTCTACTTCGTACCGGTCTCGTACTTCTCCGCTCGCCTCCAGCGGCTGGTCTGGGCGCGGACCCATGGCGGCGCGTTTCGCTTCTCCACGACCGTGCGGACGCGAGGGCTCATGCGAACCTGGCTCAAGAACGGCCTCCTGACCTTGCTCACGGTCGGGCTCTACTGGCCGTTTGCCGCGGTCAACATCGCCCGCTACCAGATCGAGTGCATGACCCTGGAGGCGGCGGCGTCGCCCGGCTCGATCACAGCCGGTTCCCTGGCCATCGAGCCGTCCGCCGCCGGTGACGGCGCGGTGGACTTCTTCGGGTGGGACGTCGGCCTTTGAGCGCCACCGTCCTCGAAGGCCTCCTCTTCGACGGACGAACTGCCGCGGCCACGCTCGTCCAGGTGGCCGTCGGCGACGGTCGGCTGCGCGTCACCACGCCGGCGGGTGACCCCCTCCACGAGGCGTCGCTTGATGACCTGGTCGTCACGGAACCCCTCGCGAGCGCGCCGCGTCACGTGAGCCTCGCCGGTGGCGCCGTCGTGGAGGTCACCGACGGAGCAGCTCTCACAGCCGCGCTCGCCGCGGCCGGCCAGCGTCCTGGCCTCGTCGATCGGCTGCAGCAGCGCTGGCTCGCTGCGGTGGCGTCGCTGGTGGCGTCCGTGGCGCTCCTGGCAGGCGCCTACGTCTACGGGTTGCCGGCCGCCGTGCGGGCCGTCACCGCGGTCCTGCCCGCGAGCGCGGAGCGGCGGCTCGGGAGCGGCGTGCTCGAGGTCCTCGACGGCCGGTTCCTTCACCCGAGCGCGCTCTCGGAGTCGGAGCAAGGCGACGCGGAGCGCCGGATCGCGGAGGCCGCCCGGCTCGGAGCGCCCGGCGTGCGATACCAGGTGCTGTTCCGCTCGATCGACCAGAAGCCGGGCGTCAATGCCTTCGCGTTACCCGGCGGCACGATCGTGATCCCACTCCTGAAGGCCGCCGGCATCGGCGCGTTCGCGAGCCTGCTCTGGGGTGACTTCTCGGGGCAGGCCGCGAGCATCCCGGTCGTATTCGCGATGCTCGACTACTCGCGCGCCGCCGAGCGCGAGGCGGACGAGGACGCCGTCCGGTTCCTCCACGCGGCCGGTCGCTCGGCGAAGCCGATGTTCGACGCCCTGTGCCTGCTCGCGGACGTCGAGCGCGAGCTGGGGATGAAGGGGGTTCCGAGGCTCCTGTCTTCGCACCCGGACATCGAGGAACGCCTCGCGCGGGTTCGAGCGGTGGGTCAGGTCTGTGCCTAGGAGCACGCCGGCGCAGCAGCACCCTGACCGCAGCGCAGGTTCACCTCGGCGCTGACAGCCGAAGATCGTGAACGACTCGCCCGAGGGGAGCGGCCGCGCTCCGCGTCATCCCATGGTCGCCCGAGCGGCAGGCGATGCGTGGGCGGCGAACAGCTCCTCCAGGGCCTGGATGCTGGGTGGCTTCGCGAGGTGCCGGCGAAACCCGGACTCGGTCGCGCGCTGGATGTCGTCGGGCAAGGCGTAGCCGGATAGCGCGACGAGGTACGCCGTCTCGAGCGCCGCGTCGGCGCGAAAAGCTCGTGCCACCGCGTTCCCGCTCATTCCCGGAAGCCCGATGTCGCAGAGGACGAGCTCGGGACGGAACTCGCGCGCCAAGGCGATCCCCGCGGGACCGTCGTACGCGACCTTGACCTCGTGTCCCCAGAGCTCGAGCAGCTCCTTCAGGCTGTCGGCCGCGTCCAGGTTGTCCTCGATGACGAGCACCCGATACCGCAGGACCGGGCGCACCCTCGGCGCGGGCGCTGCCAGTTGCGGCGCAGGCTCGAGCGGCAACCTGACCGTGAACTCGGAGCCGCGTCCCAAGCCGTCGCTCGCGGCCGCGGCGGAGCCTCCGTGGAGCTCCGCGAGTCCCCTCACCAGGGCGAGCCCCAGCCCGAGCCCGCCACGGCTCCGATCGAGGCTCTGCTCGGCCTGGGAGAAGGGCTGGAAGAGCCGCTCGACCACCTCGGGCGCGATGCCGACCCCGCTGTCGCGCACGCGCAGGATGGCCGAGCCCTGCTCCTCGCGCAGCTCGAGCTCGACCTCTCCGTGCGGCGGTGTGAACTTCAAGGCGTTGCCCAGCAGGTTCCCGACGACCTGGGCGAGCCGCGTCGAGTCGGCGTCGGCCCAGAGCGAACCCTCGGGCAGGCGCGCATCGAGGTGGACGCCGCTCGCGGAGAACGACTCCCGGTAGTCCTCGACCGTCCTGCCCACGACGTCGACGAAGTCCACCCGCTGGCGCTGCAGCAGGATCTTCCCCCGCGCGATGCGCGTCACGTCGAGAAGGTCGTCGACGAGCCGCGAGAGGTGGGTTGCCTGCCGGCGGATCACCTCGAGCGCACGCCGGGCCTGGTCGCCGCCGGGCGACGCGCGATCCAGGATGTAGAGGCTGTTCTGGATGGGTGCGAGCGGGTTGCGCAGCTCGTGGGAAAGCACGGCGAGGAACTCGTCCTTGCGACGGTCCGCGTCCTGGAGACGCTGGTTCGCCTCGTGCAGCGCCCGCTGCGCCTGGATGTGCTCCATCGCCACCGCGACCTGGTCGGCGACGGTCTTCATGAGGACCACGTCCTCGTCGGAGAAGCGAGCTCGCGTCCTGGTGCCGAAGGACAGCGTCCCGAGCAGTCGGCCCCCGGCGACGAGCGGATGGCAGCAGTACGCCTGGATCCCGTAGGACCGGACCAGATCCGCGCGACGATCCGATGATCGCAGGATGTCCTCGGCGAGGATGCGCTCCTCGTCCCTCGCCACGCAGCCGCACACCGTGACTCCGTAGCCGAGCCGCTCGATCCTGCGCGCCTCCGCATCAGGGATGCCTGCGCAGGCGTTGAGGTGCAGCTCCTCCGATACCGGATCCGCCAGGTAGTTGAAGAACGCCTGGCAGTCGAGGTGCTCCATCACCGCGTGACAGAGCTTGCTCACGACGCCCTGCGGATCGTCGGTGGAGAGCAGGAGGCTGGCGCTGTCGGACAGGAGCTTGAAGCGCGCCTCGCTCGCGCGCAGCGCGCGCTCGGCCCGTCTCTCGTCCGTCACGTCCCGGAATGCGAGCACGACGCCGAGCAGCTCGCCGCTCTCGTTGCGGACCGGAGCGGCGCTGTCCGCAATGGAGATCCGCCGGCCGTCTCGCCTGACGAGGGCGGTGTGATTCGCGAGGCCGACCACCATGCCGCTCTCGATGACCTTGCGAACGGGATCTTCCGCCGGCTCGCCCGTGTCCTCGTGGATGAGGTTGAAGACGTCGCGCAGCGGCTTGCCCGCCGCCTCCGCCTGGGTGAAGCCGGTCAGCTCCTCGGCGATGCGGTTGAGCATGATCGCTCTCCCCGCGGTGTCCGTGGAGATGACGGCATCGCCGATGCTCCGGACCGTGACGAGAAGGCGCTCCTCGGCGGCTCGCCGCTGCGTCTCTGCCCGCTTCCGGCCGGTGATGTCGGAGAAGGTGACGGCGAAATAGCCCTTCTGCGAGCTGAAAGCCGAAACCGCGTACCACCTGTCGAGCGCCACCGCGTGGCTCTCGAACTGCGCCGGCTCGCCCGTGAGCGCTACCTGCCCGTACCTTCCGATCCAATCCGTCGGATCCGTCTCGATGCCCGGGAGGACTTGCGTGACCCTCTTCCCGAGGATCTCCTGCGCGACGAGTCCCGTGAGGCGCTCGAAGGCTGGGCTCATCTCCAGGAACACGTAGTCGCAGGGGCTCCCGCGAGCATCGAGGACGATCCGGTGGTAGGCGAACCCCTCCGACATGTTCCTGAACAGCGATTGCAGCTTCTCTTCGCTGCGCAGGAGCGCGTCGCGAGTCGTGCGCGCTTCGGAGCCCTTGAGTACCTCCCACCGGCCGGAATTGCAGACCAGCGCGAAGCGGTGATCCTGCACGCGTTCCATGAGGTCGACGACACCGAGCTCCGCACGTGGGTAAGGGAAGGCCGCGATGACGGTGAGCCTGCCGATGCTCTCGACGACCGCTGCGAGCTCTCGCGCGTTCGTGCTTCCCCCGCCGTGCCGTACGAACCTGAGGCCATCGAAACCGGCCAGGATCGCCCGGTCGAGTCGGCTCTCGAGCGCCTCGTACGGCCGCAGCCGCGCCGCGGGGTCCTCGGACGACGACACGAGCTCGACCTGTCCTCGAGCCGCGTACCTCGCGAAGTCAGGCACGGCCCCGACGAGCGCGCTCGTCGCCTCGGCGACCGTGAGCGGTGCACGGACCTCCCACGAGCAGAGCTCGTTGCTCTCCAGTCCCGCCCGGATGAACGGAACCAGCACGTCGAGCAGCTCCCGCTGTGACGTGTAGAACACGCAGAAGTGGCTGCCCCAGGGCAGCTCGCCGATGGACCGAATGCCCGAGGGGCGCGGGTCGATTGGCTTGCTCATCTCTCCTGAAGGCCCGCGTTGCGACGGGCTTCGATCGCGGCAGGGGAACGACTACGCGGCGAAGCAGGGCGCAGGCATGGTGACGACCTGCCATGTGCCCTGGTTCATCGCCACTGCGAACTCGTGGTTCTTGACGACGTCGAGAATCTCCGCGACGCCGCACTTCTGGAGCGAATAGGTGCAAAGCACCAGGAGGTTGGTGCCGCCGATCACCTTGTTGATCTCCGCCTCGTAGGCGGCGAAGTCGTCCCAGTCCTTCTTGTTGTCGATCCAGTACGGCGTGCCGCTCACTCGCAGCCCGGCGAAACCGCGCGAGAGCGCCTCATCGTGCTTCGCCATCCACATGTCGAGCGTGCGCTTCAGGTCGAAGGTCCCGCCCTTGAGGTACCAGTCGGTGTGCGGGAACACCTCGATCTGCTTCCTCGCGAGGTAGTCCGAGAAGCCGGGAACACCGCGCTTCAGCGCCTCGAGGGCGTCGTCGGTGGTGAGGAAGTCCGACGTGACCCAGATGCAGAGCTCGCCGTTCTCCAGTCCGGCCCGGAAGTAGGGCACGACGATGTCGGTCATGTCCTTCTTCGTCTTGTAGAACTGGCAGAAGTGGCTGCCCCAGGGCAGCTCGCCGACCACGGATATCCCCGAGCTGCGCTTGCTGGCACTGGCGGTCACCATGGATGGCTCCTCCTCGGCCCGTTGAGCCCGTCACTGTAGCGCGCTGTGCGTTGGACGGCTACGCGTGAGCGAGCGGCTTGATCGATCTCAATCCCGAGCTCACCGCGTCTTCGGGACCACGGCGACGAACTCGATCGGTGCGTCGCCCAGGTTCTCGCCCGCGTGTCTCTGCCGCGAGAGCCACCCGGTGTCGCCCGCCCTCTGCCGGAGGTCTCTGGTCGAGCCGTCGGGGAACGTGAGCCGGAGGTGCGCATCCGTCAGCCACACCACCACCCTTGGCGTCACCTCGTGCATCGCGGTCTTCTGGTGCGGCGCCATCTGGAGCCGGATCACCGTCACCTGCTGGGAGCCTGACGAGCGCCAGCCGGAGCGAGCTACCGGTGACCGCGTCCTCCGCGTCCGCCGTGACCGCCGTGGCCGCCATGGCCGCCGGCGGAGCGACCGCCACCGCCGAAGCCGCCGTGCGCGGCGAACCCGCGCCCGCCGCCGGGAGCTCCGGAGCGAACGCCACCAGACCCTCGGCCGATCGCGCCGTGCGAAGGAAAGAACCCACCGCCGCGTCCGTGGCCGACGAACGCGGACCCGCCGCCGCCGAACGGTGCCGGCCTCCCCCACCCCGCGCCGGCGCGGTACGTCGGCGCAGGACGGTACGGCGCGGGACGGAAGCCGGATCCCGCGTACCCGCCCCGAGCCGGCGCGTAGTGCCAGCGCTGCGGGGAACGCCACCAGCCGTGCCCGTACCATGCGAAGCGCGCCGGACCGAACACGCCGAAGACCGGCCAGGGGCCGATGCCCCACACCCACGGCGCGGCGAGCCACTCCCAGCCGTACGCCGGGTAATAGACGTAGGCGTAGGGCTCGCCGTAGCCGTTCGCAGGCACGCGGGTGTACGCGTCCGAGTACGGCATCCAGATCCAGCCGTACTGCTGCGTGTAGACCCATTGCCCCGGAGGAGCTGGCGCGGCCGGCTGTGCCTGCGCTTCAGGTGCGGGAGGCGTCTCCGCCGGGGGTGCGGGCGGGACCTGGTACTCCGGCGGCTCCGCCTGAGTCGCGGTTCCGCCTTCCCACTGAGCTTCCCACCCGCCCTCGGGGTCGTCCGCGTCGTACTGCGCACGCGCGAGCGCCGGAACGAGGACCATGGCCGCCGAGACCGCAAGAGTTCCGATGAGCTTCGTCATGGCGTTCACCCTGGGCCGGGTTGAGCATCGACCGTGCCACGGGCGATCGGCCGCCTGACGCTCACTTCCGTTCCGCAGTGTGCGCGGGTGCCACGCCCCGAGTGGCGAGCGCGCACACCCGGCATGCGAACGCCTCTCCGGCACGCGGTGTGGTGAGGAAGCGGGGCTCCGCCTGCCCTCGCGGCGCATTCGGCTACGCCTCCCGCACGGCGCGGAGCATGACAGCGAGCGAGCGCTCCACGTCCGCGTCGGTCGTCGCCCACGACGAGACGCTGATCCGCATCGCGACGTGGCCCTGCCACGTCGTGCCGCCGCACCAGCACGTGCCGTCCCGCTGGATGGCGGCGATGACGCGACGCGTGCGGTCGGCGTCGCCGAACGAGACGATCACCTGGTTCAGCACCACGTCGTTCAGGACGCGGTGGCCTGCCGCCGCGAGCCCGTCCGCGAACCGCCGCGCCTCGCGGCAGTTCCGCTCGACGAGCTCGGCGAGCCCGCTGCGGCCGAGCGCGCGCAAGGCGGCCCACGCCTCGACGCCGCGGGCACGGCGGGAGAGCTCCGGCGTGTACTCGGCGGGATCGCGCAGGAGCCCCTCGGGCAGGTACGCCGCGCTCATGCTCATCGCCGCCCGCAGCGCGCCCTCGTCACGCACGAGGGCGACGCCGCTGTCGTACGGGACGTTCAGCCACTTGTGCAGGTCGGTCGCCCAGGAGTCCGCGTCCTCGAGGCCGCGGGCGAGCGCGACGCGGCGCGGAGCGGCCCGCGCCCACAGCCCGAAGGCGCCGTCGACGTGCACCCACGCGCCGCGGGCGCGGGCGCGCGGGACGAGCACCTCGGCGGGGTCGAAGGACCCGGTGTTCACGTTCCCGGCCTGCAGGCACACGATGGTCCGCGGGCCCACGGCGGGAAACGCGTCGGCGCGCATGCGCCCCTGCCCATCGGCGGGGACCACCGTGACGCGGGACCTGCCGAGGCCGAGCAGCGCGAGGGCCTTGAGCACGCTCACGTGCGCCTCCTCGCCGATCACGACCTCGAGCTCGGGGGCGGAGAAGAGCCCTCGTGCCTCGACGTCCCAGCCTTCGCGTGCGAGGAGCGCGTGGCGCGCGGCCGCGAGCGCAGTGAAGTTCGCGAGCGTCGCGCCCGTGACGAACCCGCCGGCGGTGCCCGCGGGCAGCGCGAGCGCCTCGACGATCCAGCGGAGCGCGACCGCCTCGACCCGCGCCGTGCCGGGCGTCACGTCGGAGCGGGCGGAGTTCTGGTCCCACGCGGTGGCGAGCACGTTCGCGGCGACCGCGGCGGGGAGCGCGCCGCCGATGACGAACCCGAAGAAGCGCGGGCCCGCCGTCGCCATGGTGGCGGGTCCGACGATCTCGTCGAGGTCCGCCAGGATCGCCGTCGCGTCGGCCGGTTCCGCGGGCAGGGGCACCTCGAGCGCGGCGAGGCCCTCGATCGCGGCGGCGGACGGCGCGACGGGCCGGTCTCCTATCGTCTCGAGGTAGCGCGATGCGCGGAGGGCCGCATCGCGGAGGAGGGCGGCCGTGTCGGACGTGGACATGGGGGCGGTTCTATCCGAGCTCGCGACGCACGGCACGGGGGCGGGAGGTCCGCAGGGCGCTCAACGTTTCGTGACAGTCGTCTCCGTAACGGGGATCATCCAGGCCCAAGGAGATCCCCGAATGCCGTCGTTCCGCCTCCTCAGCCTCCTCGCAGGGATCGCCTCGGCCAGCGCGCCCACCCTCGCCCGCGCCGAGGAGAAGGAGCTCACGCTCTACACCTCGCGTCACTACGAGACGGACGAGAAGCTGTACACCCACTTCACCGCGAAGACCGGCATCAGGGTGAAGCGGATCGAGGATAAGGAGGACGAGCTCCTCGAGCGCATCAAGCGGGAGGGGGCGAGCTGTCCCGCCGACCTGTTCATGACGGTGGACGCGGCGCGGCTCGGACAGGCGGACGCGCTCGGGCTCTTCGCGCCGGTGAGCTCGAAGCTGCTCGAGGAGCGGATCCCCGCGCGCCTGCGCACGGGCACGTGGTTCGCGTTCTCCACGCGCGCGCGCGTGATCGTCTTCGACCGCCTCAGGGTGAAGGCGGCCGACGTGAGGAGCTACTTCGACCTCGCGGACCCGAAGTTCAAGGGGAAGGTCTGCGTCCGCTCCGGTGGCCATCCGTACAACCTGTCCCTCGGCTCGGCGCTCGTCGCCCACTACGGCGAGGCGAAGACGCAGCAGTGGGCGAACGGGCTCGTGGCGAACCTCGCCCGCGCTCCGAAGGGAAGCGACACGGACCAGATCCGCGCCGTGGCGGCGGGCGAGTGCCAGGTCGCGCTCGCGAACTCGTATTACGTGGCGCGGCTGCTCCGCTCCGCGAAGAACGAGGACCGGGAGCTCATGAAGCACGTCGGCGTGGTGTGGCCCGACCAGCGCGGCAACGGAACACACGTCAACGTCTCGGGTGCCGGCGTCCTGAAGACGGCGCCGCACCGGGACACGGCGGTGCAGTTCCTCGAGTACCTCGCGAGCGACGAGCCCCAGGCCTACTTCGCGGCCGGCAACAACGAGTGGCCGGTCGTGAAGACGGCGAAGGTGGACAACCCCGCGCTCACGTCGCTCGGAGCGTTCAAGGCGGACAAGCTCGACGTCACGATGCTCGTCCGGAACGCCGGCCTCGCCCAGAAGATCTTCGATCGCGCGGGGTGGCGGTAGTCGCCCGGCTTGCCGGCGTCAGCAGGCGCCGTCCCCGTCCCAGATCGAGTGCGAGGTGATCAGCACCTTGCGCCCGTACCGCTCCTCCACCGCGATGCGGAGCCCGGCCACCAGGTTGAGCTGGTGCTTCTCCGCGAGGAACGGGATCCCTGCCACCTCGAACACCGCGTCGTCGTCGCTCGCCGTCTCATCCAGAGCCAGCCCGTAGGACCAGCCCCCTCAACCATGGCCGACGCGGACTCGAATGTACCGGGCGCCGCCGCCGTCAGCGAGGGCGGCAGCGAGGAGCGCGCGCGCTTCGGCGCTGACGTCGATGGCGGGGCTGCTTTCGGTCATGGGCGTCCTCGGTAAGCCGAGTCTCGTGTTGGAGCCGCGGCGGCCGGGGGAGATTCAGCGGCGGCGCGACGAACCCGGTCAGGCCGGACGGCTCGAACGATCGCGACGGCCCCGGTCTCGTGTCGTGGTCCGCTCCCCGAGATCTTCAGATGACCGACACGCGACTTCCGAGCACGTCAGGCGCCGCTTCCTCGAGGCAGCCCATCGCCCGGGCGGCGCGAGC
>WNGA01028097.1_pt1 | contig 16550 bp, 13 predicted proteins | sample 5400061 | NCBI WGS metagenome assembly WNGA01 (sample SAMN13153366, study PRJNA577476) | soil metagenome | isolation source: 100 cm soil or saprolite under grassland replicate 2 | place: USA:California | collected 2016-06-15 | reverse complement strand
ATTGACGCATGGTGTCGACAACATGCCGTCTGTTCCTGTGATGAAGCAGATTCCTCCCACGAAACAATCCGCCACTGGCCTACTCGTTACCACGGTCTAACGCGCTACTGCCTCCACGGTGCAGAATGACGCGCCACAGCCTTACGAGATGTTGGCGAAAATAAGGACCGCATTATTCCTTTACTCACTAACGCGCTCCAATCTCAGGACTTCGGTGTCCGCTGGGGGGCCATGATTGCTCTAGGTAGATTGGGAACAAATGCGATGAATGCTGTTCCGTTACTCACAAGAGCTCTGCAAGATCCTGACTTGGCAGTCCGTAGTCATGCCCGCGACGCTCTGAACCAAATCACCGAAATCGGAGCCGTCCCATAAGCGGCAAGCATAAAGGGGTCACCCATTAGGGCGCGTGGTCCCGCACAACCTAAGAAATGGGATCGGGCGCCGATGCTGGCCGGCGCAAACTCGTCGCATGGCTCGCAGGATTCGAGTCGAATACCCGGGCGCGATCAATCACGTTAGAAACGGTGCAAATCTGAATCGGGTCAGGTCTCCGGATCCTGGATTTCCCGGTTACGTTGCCAATTCGCCGCTGGTGAGCCAGATTACGTTCAAACAAAGCACCACGACGCGGATGACCACGACGAAGAATTACGATTATCTGGACCGGCTCACCTCGATTTCGTCGGTCCCCGCCTCTCAGAGCGGAATGGCGATATTACGAGGGGGCCAAATTTTTTACGTCACTGGGCTACCCGAATGTGTCTGTTGCTCCGCTGCCCGGAGTTGGGCCGCCCATTGAAGAAACGTCTTGCGATCCGAGCAAGTCAATCCGACCGAACGCGAAGTTTTTTGATTGGCAGTGGCTGCCGTATAAGAGATGTAAATGTAAGTACTAAATCTCTACTCTTGTCAGGCAATTTTGCAGAATAATGAGTAATACCAAACGGATAGCAGCAAAGCCTCGATTGTGGCTTACACTCGCCGCGTTGGCTCTTGCCATCGTGGTTGGCGTGCTGACGTGGCGTAGCTGGAGTTCACCAAAGGCGCAACTGGACAAAGAAACCACCCGTGCAAAACAGATCTTGGAACGATTTGAAGACGCAATCGATCCCGAGAAACTGCGAGCTTGGGCGTTACCCTTATTAACAGGCGACAGTGCCAAGACAAATGCGACCATCACACCTCCCGACAAAATACGTCATCTCGTTGGAGACCACTCAGCACAAATATTCGAAGATTCCAGAAGTCATCAGCGTTTTGTGTGCCTTTGGATTCACTTGGGCGGTTTTGGCCCTTATGAAAGGATAGTAGTGGGTAGCACGAATGCAACGATAGACGCTGAACAGTCCCGCCCGTCGTGGGTTCAATTGAAATGGAGAGACGGAATCTATTACCAACGTTGGTATCCGTGAGCGAAACGGGGTACACCACTATGTGACAGAACTGTGAAATTAACGAACTCACAATATCTGCCAACGGCAAAGTGGCCTGATTTCCTGACTATTAAGGAAGACGGTCGTCTTCGGAAACCAAGTTGGGTTTGGCTCAACGATGACGGGCACACGGTGGACATTCAAATCGAGTATGCGGGTTCCTTGGCATACTTGCGAGCACGAAATCGTTCGAGCCGGACTATAATCAAAGAGGATTTACGGTAATGTGGACGAGCAACATTTGCTTCTATGCGCAGCCGTAACAGGGAGCCAACCAACAGCAGCGGTTACGGAAAATCAGCGCATGCGGATCTGGTGCCCGGCTGGATTGATCCTGGAAAAACTCCAAGGCCGCACCCTCACATGTTCCTTATACCACAAGCAATCTCACAAATACCGGGGCGCAGGCTTCAGGCCGTTTATGAGATAAGTTTGCTCTGTTGAAATGGTCTGGCGATGGAGACACGCCTGGCGATGAATCGAGTAGGCCAAGACTTTGACCAGCGCTTCGCTCAACTGCCTTGACGCTTGGAGGGCTGCTGCTGGCCACGCGATGGTGGCGCCATACACGCGGCGAGGGGCGCCCTGGTGTCAGTATCAGCAACCTCTGGCAGCGCCGGAGCATGTGTTTACCGTCCGCCCGTTGTTGTAGCGGCGGCCATCCTGGCTGCCGTAGAGGGCGGCATCTTGCGCCCGGATTCGGGTTCTGCAGCGGGAAGCGTCGTGCGAAAGCCTGCGCTCAGTCGTACGAGCCGGAGGTTTCCCAAAATGACTTAATGCCCGGTGTTTGACGAGGAAATTGGCAGCGAACATGCTTAAAACAATTGTCCTTCTCAATGGAGAGGATGGCGGGCTTTGGTGTTTAAAAAACTGTGTGTACATCAAAACCCGCTTTTTTTTCTCGCCATCAGCAGCTTGCAACTCGTCCGACTGCAATCCAATCTCCCTTTCGTGCATAGAAACGGGCCCGGCGTTACGCCTGATTGCTGAAGACACTTGTCTGGTTGCTGATCATCCAGGGCATGGTGGCAGCGAGCCTGGCTGCCTCGGCAAAACCGTTTCTTCCCACCGAGCGTTCCTGTATGCGGTTGAATTCGCGAAACTTGTGTCAAACGGTCCGTTGCTTGAAAGCCACGGCCACAGTCAGTACTCGCTCCGCGAGGCGGCATCTCGGCTGTGATTCAATCCGTGTTGATCCGTGGAATCGGAGTGAAAGATTCTGAATTCGTGCGCATCCGTGTGCATTCGTGGTCGAGGTCGCTGGCCGCGTTGCTGCTGGTCTTCTGTCCGGCCGCACTGGCCCACCAGGGCAGCCGCAGCTATTTGAGCATCGCTATGGAGGGCGTGACCGTAACCGGTCAATGGGACATTTCATTGATCGATCTGGAGCAGGTCGTCGGGCTGGATGCCAACGGCGACGGCGACATTACCTGGGGCGAACTCAAGGCGAAACAAAAGGAAGTGGAGAGCTACGCGCAGACGCGGCTGGGCCTGAAGATGGACGGCGTTCTCCGGCCATGGAGAACCACCGAACTGCTGGTCGATAATTTCAGCGACGGCGCCTATGCGGTGTTGCGGTTCAGCGTGGAGAACTCCTCCCCGGCGGAAAACCTGGAGGTCGATTACCGCGCGTTCTTTGACATCGACGCCTTTCATCGCGGCCTGTTTCGGATCGAATATGCCGGCAAAGTGCAGACCGGGGTCTTCCAACCGGAGAAACCGACGCAACAATTCCCGCTGCTGGCACCGTCACGCGGGCGACAGTTTTTGGACTTTAATCGCGAAGGCGTCCGGCACATCTGGACCGGCCTCGATCACATTCTGTTTTTGCTGGCGTTGCTGCTGCCGTCGGTGCTGAAGCGCGAAACTCATGGCTGGCGTGTGGTGGAACGTTTCAGGCCGGCGCTGATCAACGTGTTGAAGATCGTCACGGCCTTCACCATCGCGCACTCGATCACACTGAGTCTGGCGACACTGGGGATCGTTCGGGTTTCATCACGTCTGGTGGAGCCCGCCATCGCCGCTTCGGTCATCTTGGCGGCGCTTAACAATATCCGGCCCATTCTGGCGGAGCGCGGCTGGGTCGTGGCGTTTGGTTTCGGGCTGGTGCACGGATTCGGATTTGCCAACGTGCTGGCCGAGCTCGGGCTGGCGCGGCAGACGCTCGCGCTGGCCCTGGTCGGATTCAACCTGGGCGTCGAACTCGGACAACTGGCGATTGTCGCGGCCTTTCTCCCGTTGGCCTTCGGGCTGCGCGGTTCGTGGATTTACCAAAGACTCACTTTCCAGGCCGGCTCGGCAATTATCGCGCTGCTGGCCGCCACCTGGATGATGGAACGCATTCTGAATCTGAAGTGGCTCCCGTTTTGAGGCTGTTTCTGACCACGAATGAACACGAATCACGGACTTACGCGAATTTCACGAATTGGTTTTGCTTTGACGACGAGGCGGTCTCTTCCTACTTATAGCTCAAGCTCCCAATGAACTTTGGAAGGAAAGATACCCTTATGAAACATTTTCAATTTCGCGCCTTGACCGCGGCCTGGTTGCGCGTCGCCGCGATGGCTCTTTTTTTGTCGCCGACCGCGTTTTCGGCCGTCGCCGCAGCGGCGGTGAAGGACGACACGAAGGTGCGCATCATCTGTTTCGGCGCGCATCCGGACGATTGCGAACTTCAGGCCAGCGGCGTCGCAGCGTTGTGGATCGCCAAGGGGCACAAGGTCAAGTTCGTCTCCGTCACCAATGGCGACATCGGACACTGGCGCGAGGCGGGCGGGCCGCTGGCACTGCGGCGCAAAGCTGAAGTCGAGGCCGCCGCCCGGATTCTCGGCATCGAAACGGAAGTGCTGGACATTCATGACGGCGAACTGTTGCCGACCGTGGAAAACCGCCGCACCCTCACGCGCCTGATTCGCGAATGGAAGGCCGACATCGTGATGGGCCCGCGTCCGAACGATTATCATCCCGACCATCGTTACACCGGCGTGCTGGTGCAGGATGCCGCTTACATGGTCACCGTTCCATTCTTCTGTCCCGATGTTCCGGCGTTGAAAGACAACCCGGTTTTCCTTTATTACCCCGACTCGTTCCAGAAACCGAACCCGTTCCAGCCGGACATCGCGGTGTCCATCGATTCGGTGATCGAAAAGAAACTCGACGCCCTGGGTGTGATTGTCTCGCAATTCGACGAAGGCGGCGCGAACGGCACGGCTGACCTTTTCCCCGCCGACCCGGAGAAGCAGAAGCAACGTCACAAGCAGGTCCGTGACGGTTTCGCCCGGCGCAATCAATCCGTGGCCGACCGCTTCCGCGTCAGGCTCGAGGAGTGGTATGGCAAAGAGCGTGCCGGCAAAGTCAAATACGCGGAAGCCTTTGAAATTTGCGAATACGGCCGGCGCCCCGATAAGGCGGAGATGGCCAGGCTCTTCCCGTTTTTCGGTGATTAGAAGCGGCGCCTGACTGGAAAACTTCACTTGCCCGCCAGGAGTCTCTGGCCAATCCGCAAGGCCGGAGAAATTGCGCAGATTCGCAGTCTGTCGTGTCGCTTCATGTCGCAGAGTTGCCCTCTGCGGGATGTTTGTCCGGATACACCCTGACGTTTTATGAAAAAGCGGATGGCCCATTACCCTAGGGTTCCACACTTTGCAAAGTGTGGAACTGGCCCGCATTGCCCATGCCCCTGCGATTGGATCTTGAAACTTTCACCGGTCACCGACCTTGCGCTCACGCCGAACCCGGCGCCATCTTCGTTCGCGGACACGGCCGGCTGACAGGGCTCTGCGCCACGAATGTCCGGCGATCGTTCAACGCGGGACCTGAACTCCGTCAACCGACCGCGCCGGCCTCGGCGAGGATGGCGCTGATTGTCTCCAACGCGTTTCCTTCAAACCGATTGTTCACGTAAATGAATGCCTTCGCCCGATGGCCGGCCGCCTTGGCCGCCTGGATCAGGCTGACGGCGGCCGCGCGCCCCTCGGGATAAGGTTCCCGGATGCATTGGTACGGACTGAAAAGCCTGACCGCCTCCTCGTATCCGCGCCCCGGTTTGAGCAGAAACCTGGCCCCAAAAAACTCGGGACACGTGCGGCTGGCGGTGATGGCGGCCTGCTCGCTCACCGTCGGCATGTCGGCCCAACTGTTGTAAATGTGGGAGACACCGTGCCGCGCCAGCGTCGAAAAATACCCGTCCCGAAGGAAATGCCGGTTTCGAATTTCGACGCCATAGCGCCAGCCTTTGGGAAGCTGCGCGAGAAAACGGTCCAGCGCCTCGACAAAATCCTCCCCGCGCGCAAAGTCACCTGGATAAAAACGCGAAAATTCAAACATGAGCAACCCGATGTTCTGCTTGAACGGTTCGCACACGGCCAGAAATGCCGAGGCGAAAAGCGCCGGGTCCAAAAAGTTACCGAGACGGTCTTGAACACATCCGCATACTCCGCCAGACAATGCCGCTCGAAACGCGTCTGTGAAAACCTGCCGTGCCAGACATAGCGGGCGTCATCGTAAAGGGTCCCGCGCCAGCCGGGGTACTTCCAGGAAGAAGTGCCGATGAAGACGCCCTCTTTCGCCAGGTCAACCACGGCCCTTTTCAGTTTGTCGCGGTCGAATTGCACGAATGGTTGTATCACCGACGGGTCACGGCGAAAAGAGGCTGCCGGCCAACGTTAACGCAACTTTCAATTTCCTCCACGGGGACCGGCATCCCCGGCGGCAGGCAACCATCCGTAATCAACGAGGAATCCGCGCAGTTGCGGACTGTCCACGGCCAGCGGCGGCAGCCAGAGCCCGAGCGGCGTGCGCCTCCACCAGGCGCCGCTCGGATCGGCCGGCGGCGCAAACTCATATCGGAACAGCTCGGCGCGAATGTAACGGGGCGGTTTGGCGGGAAACGGATTGTTCGCCAGCAAACCGAGTGTGCCGGCGTCGTTATGCAGCAGTTTCCAGACAAAATGGACCGTCCAGGGATATTCCTGCGGCACGGACATCGCCGCAAACCAGATCTGCCAATCGAGCCGGGAGTGATAGGGACTGATGACGCAGGGCCGCCGCATCGGATCGCCCGGTTTGCACTTGAACTCGTATTCCTTCCACTGCGTTCGCTCGCTGACGACCCTATCGTCCGTCCCTTCAAAAACAATTTCACGACGTTCCCGGCCGACACTGCCGAATGCCCCGTAGGTGTTGACCAGATGCAAAGGGTTGAATGACGTGTTCATAATCTGGTTCGGCGAAAGCAGATTGATCACCGGGTTGAGGCTCAGCAGCGCCACGACCACCGCCAACGCGGCGGCCAGCGCTTCCTGCGCGCGCGACGGTCTGGCCGTCTCCGCGGCCTGGACAGCGTGGTTCACCCATCGCCCCGGCACGACGCGGCGCAGCAACGAATCATCGAAGCAGGCCAGCATCGGCACCATCGTGAGCCAGTTGAGGAAGGAGAGATTGCCGCTGAGGATCAAGACGATCTGAAAACTGACCAGCAGAACGCCCGCAATGTGCCGCGCGGCGCGCGGCCAAAACGCAAACCACGGCACGATCAACTCGATGAAATGGTTCCACAGCGCGCCGAACTTGTGGAACCAGTGCGGCCGGAAATGGAGCCACCAGCTCAACGGATTCGGAATCGGCTGTGTTTCGTAGTGATAGTAAAGACAGGTCAGGTCGCCCCAGCAGGTATCGCCGCGGATTTTGATCAGTCCTGCGCCGAACATGATTCGGAACGCCAGCCAGCGGAACAGCCAGATGACCGGTGTCGGAGGCGGCCGGCGGGGAAACGGACGTCCGTCCAACAGCGGGCAAAGAAAGATGCCCAGAAAGCCGGTCTCCAAAAGCTGGATCTCCCAGCCGTAAGAATACCAGTCCTGCCCGATGTGAACGAACGAAAGGTAGAACGCCCAAAGAACCGCCAGCAGGATCGCGTTCGCATAACCCAGCAACACGATCAGCGACAACGCCACCCCCACCCAGGCGACGGCAACCAGGAAGCCGTCGCTGACGTTGAACCAAAAGAGACTCGGAACCTGCAGGAAAGCGCTCAGACCGGAACCGTAATGCTCCCGCACACGGCGCAAAAACGTTTCTGCCGGCAAAAGACCGTCGCGACCGATCAATGGAGCGATTTGTCGCGCCGCGATGAGAAACGCAACGAAATAGACCAGGCCCAGCAATCGCAGAATGACAAAGCGCGTGAGCCAGTAGGAGACCGTCTGATTCCTGGTAGCGAGCATCCGAAAGCTCAAGTCGCCTTGCCCAAGAGCCGGTTCAATTTTTCGCGATGCGAGCGGCTCAGCGTCAGCCGGGTGCCGTTGCGCAGGATGACCGCGTATTCGCCGTGAAAGAGCGGCTGCAGCTCTTTGATCTGTTCGATGTTGACGATCGTCGAGCGGCTGATGCGCAGGAATTTGTCGGCGGGAAGTTTGCCCTCCAACGCGGCCATCGTCTGCCGATGCAGATGGGAGTCGTTTCCGACGTGCAGGTTGACGTAATTGTCGGCGGCTTCAATCCAGTCCACCTCCTCGATTCTCACAAACACCACCTTGCCGCCCGACTTGATGGCCAGGCGGTCCGGCTGTTTGGCGCCGGACTTGAGATCGGCGAGCAATTCTGAAATCCGATGACTGAGTTGGGCCGTCTGTCGGGCCTGGAACTGATCGCGCACGCGTTCCAGTGTTTTTTCAAAACGCTCACGGTCGAACGGTTTGAGCAGGTAATCGAGCGCGTGCACCTCGAACGCGCGCAACGCGAACTGGTCGTAGGCCGTCACGAAAACCACCGCGGGCAATGTTTCGCGGGCGAGATGCTCCAGCACGCCGAAGCCGTCCAACTCGGGCATCTGCACGTCGAGAAAAACCAGGTCGGGCCTGTCCCGGCGGATCGCGGCCACCGCCTCGCGGCCATCGCCGCACTCGCCGAGGATTTCCACGTCGGTTTCTCTCTGCAGCAACTTGCGAATCCGCTCCCGCGCCAGCGGCTCGTCGTCCACAATGAGGGTCCGCATTTTCACGATTGGAAATTCAACACGCGAGTTCGAACGGCCGGTTGGATTCGCCGGTCTAGCGATACGGCGGCTGATTGACGGACAGCCAGTAGTAGCCCACATCGCCGATGATTTGCGCGTATTTCCTGCTGTCGGCGGGTTTGACCACGTAACTGTTCACACCCAGTTTGTAGCTCTCCACGCTCTTGATTTCCTCGCACGACGATGTCAGGACCACCACGGGAATGATCTTCGTCATCTCCTGCGCTTTCAACTCCCGCAGCACCTCCAGACCGCTGACCTTTCGCAGTTTCAAATCCAGCAGAATCAACTTGGGGGGACTCGAGGGCGCCCATTCGCCGTAAAGACCGGTGGCAAAAATAAAATCCAGCGCCTCGTCGCCGTCAATGACATGGAACACCCGGTCGCCGACATTGCGCTCTTTCAGCGCCCGCAACGTCATGGCCGCGTCGTGGGGGTCGTCCTCGACCAGCAAAATGTCCACTGCTTTTTCTTGAATTATCATGCCCCGTTAAAATACCTCGCCGACAGCCGCGTTTGAGCGGGCCGAACGACACCCTGTGCTTCCTCCAAACCACCGCGGATAGACTTGTCTCTCTGCTCCGCCGAATCCGCAATAAAAAAATTCATCGCGCAATGGCTCCTTGCGAGGGTGAGTTCAAGAAGGGTAGCCGCCGAAGCAAGGAGGCGGATTTTGGCACGAAAAACACTTCCGCCTCGTAACCTCGGCGGCTACGGCCCTTGCGACGATTCTTGAACTCACCCTGGGGCTGCTTCCGCGCCCGCGCCGGTTTTATTGGCCGGATGAAACGGCAGTTCAACACAAACCGCCAGCCCGCCCCCGGGCGCGTTGGCCAGTTCAAACCGTTGTCCCTTGCCGTAGAGCTGCTGCAGGCGCGCGCGGGTGTTGGACAACCCAACCCCTTCCTCCGGCGCCCGGCCGTCCGACAAGCCCTTGCCGTTGTCGCGCACTTCCACTTTCAGTCTTCCGTCTTCGCACCGGGCGCGCAGCTCGATCCGGCCCGGTCCGGCCCGCGGTTCAAGGCCGTGGCGGATGGCGTTTTCCACCAGCGGTTGCAGCAGCAGGTTCGGCACCAGCGCCTCGAGTGCGTCCGGCTCGATGTTCATGCGTACGGCGAGCCGGTCTCCGAAACGCGTCTGCTCGATTTCCAGGTAGCGACGCAAAAAGTCCAGTTCCTGCCGCAGCGGCACTTCCCGGGCATCGGTGTGCTCCAGCGCGTAGCGCAACAAATCACTGAGACGCGTGATCATCCGGTCCGCCGACTCAACGTCCTTGTGCATCAGCGACGAAATCGCGTGCAGCGTGTTGAACAGGAAATGCGGATTAAGCTGCATCTGCAACGCCTGCAATTTCGCCTGCGCGAGCCGTTTTTCCAATTCAGCGGCGCGGAGTTCACGTTCCTGCACCTGCCGATAGTAATCAAACGCGTGGCTCACGCTGACGATGACCCAGTAAATCAGCACGTTGAAATGAAACGTCTTCACCAGCAACGGAGCAAACGTTTCGGCAAACGAAACCGGTTTTCCCGCCATCAGGCTTTGCGCCTGTCCCACCCACGCGCGCAGCAGCATGTAAACCAGTGAGCAAACCGCGCTGGCCGCCAGATGGATCGCCACGTTGCGGACCCATTTCACGTCGTCGAAACGAAACCGTCGCGCCAGGAGAATGATTGGCAGCGAGACGATCGCCCACACATACCAGTCGCCCAGCGACCAGCTCACCGCCTGGCCCCACGTGACGGGGCGTCCGGCCTTGTAACTCGACAAATAAAACTGGCTGGCGAAGGAAAGTCCAATGAGCGTCCAAAACAGAAACACCAACGCCCAGCGGAATGAACGATTGCGAATGGGTGTCGCCGGAATCACGCATCAACTTTTGCCGGAATTGCGAAAATGAACAGAAATAACTATTCACCCTGGTTGAGCCGTGTTGAAATCCTTCCGGCGATGAATGGCACCGGCCCAGAACGCGAACCATCCGCCGGACGCGATGACGCGGGCGTTGGTCGCGCGTTTCGCCGGTCGCTGGTCGTACTGCTGTTGGTCTGCGGAATGGTCGCCGGCGTGACGTTCCTGCTGGAACGCAAACAAACCGGCGCCAAATCTCCTCTCGCCGACGGGAAATCCGCCACTCCGCAGGCACCGTCCGACTCCGAAATTCCCGTCGCGAAATTCACGGACATCACCGCGGAAGCGGGCCTCACCTTTGTGCATAACAACGGCGCTTACGGCGACAAATTATTGCCGGAGACCATGGGCGGGGGAGTCGCTTTCTTCGACTTCGACAACGACGGCGCTCCCGACTTGCTATTTATCAACTCGACCTACTGGCCCGGACACGTCCCCGGAGGCAGAAAACCCACTACTGCCGCTTTGTATCACAACGATGGCAAAGGCCGCTTCACTGATGTCACCGCCGGTTCCGGTCTGGACGTGAGTTTCTACGGCATGGGCGTGGCGATCGGAGATTACGACAACGATGGCCTGGACGACGTCTTCATCACCGCGGTGGGAGGCAACCATCTGTTCCACAACCGGGGAAAGGGAAAATTCGAGGAGCTAACAGACCAGGCCGGTGTCGCAGGTTCGAGCAGCGACTGGAGCACCTGCGCGGCGTGGATGGACTACGACAACGACGGCAAGCTCGATTTGTTCGTCGGCAATTACGTTCAGTGGTCCAAAGAAATTGATTTTCAAGTGGACAATCGGCTCGTGGGCGTCGGCCGCGCCTACGGTCGGCCGATGAATTTTCCCGGAACATCTCCGCGCCTCTATCACAACGACGGCGGGAGCCGTTTCAGCGACGTTTCGGTCCAGGCAGGCATCCGGATCAAAAACAAGGCCACCGGTTTGCCGATGGCGAAGACGCTGGGCGTAGCGCCCGTGGACCTGGACGGCGATGGTTGGATCGATCTGGTCGTGGCCAATGACACCGTGCAAAACTTCGTCTTCCACAACGAGCGAACCGGCACCTTCAAGGAAATCGGCGCGGTCTCCGGCCTCGCCTTCGACAACTACGGCGGCGCGCGCGGCGCGATGGGGATCGATGCCGCGCGGATTCAGGAAGACAATTCGCTCGGCATTTCCATCGGCAACTTCGCCAACGAAATGACCGCCTTTTACGTTTCCCAAAACGACCCGTTGACCTTCACCGACCAGGCCGTCCCGCAAGGCATCGGCGCGGCCAGCCGCCAATCGCTCACGTTCGGCATTTTTTTCTTCGACTACGATCTCGACGGCTGGCTCGACCTGCTGACGGCCAATGGCCACCTCGACGAGGACGTTGAAAAGGCGCAGCCCAGCCAGCGCTATCGCCAGCCCGCGCAACTGTTCTGGAACGCGCGCGGAGCCAACCGGCAGGGCGGCTTCACGCCTGTCCCGCCGGAGAAATGCGGCGGCGACATTTTCAAACCCCTGGTCGGCCGCGGCTCGGCCTTCGCGGACATCGACGGCGATGACCTGCCGCATCATTGGCTGCGCTTCAAACTCATCGGGACAACCTCCAATCATGACGCCATCGGCGCCTGGGTCAAAGTTCGCGTCAATGGCCGGACGTTTTGGCGTCAGGTGATGCCGACGCGCGGCTACCTTTCGCAATCGGAATTGCCCGTCACGTTCGGCCTCGGCAAGGCCGACCGCGTCGAGGAAGCCACTGTGATCTGGCCGGATGGCTCGAAACAAAAGGTGAACGCTCCCCGCCTGGACGCGCTCAACGTCATTTCGCAATCGCGCTGAACTTGTCCGCCATGCGCGAGAGCGCTATGGCTGTTGTAATAGTTGGTCACACTGGCGAAACGGCCTATCATCGGTGCGCACGGAAACTCCCGCCCAATACGTATAGCTGTTCGTGCCCAACGCGTCCACTATATTGGCAACGCAAAAGGAGCAAAAGTGTCAATAGTGAGGACTGACCCCTCTCCTCTCGGCCCCTCTAACCCCGTCCACCTTTTCCCCAAACCGATGTTATTGAATGCCAAGAGGACTGCGATGGCATAAAATATTTTTTGTAAGATTTCCACCTTTTCTTCCGTGTCCATATGTCCATAAATAGAGTGTGCCGTCTTGGGCGCTGATCAACAAACAGCCTTTGAGTAAAGCTGTGGCAACCAACTTTGGCATGCGAACTTAAACGGAGAAACTGTGACCTTATGAAACGAGGGAAAGCCAACGGCCCAAATGACCAACCCAATAGAGACTCCGACTTGAGTGTGAAGGTCACGCCAGTCGGTCCGAGCCAAATCGCCCTCGACGATATTGCGCGCGGCCTCATGCAGATGACCGGAATCAAAAAACAACTCCAGAAAACCCGGCATCGACTGATTTCCATTGTGCCAGCGGAGGCTGATGGCGAACTCAAAGTGGCACGTCCGCCCGTGTCTCCCAGCCGTTACCGCGCGGTCTTCTACGATTACACAAACAACCGTACGCTTATCGTAGATGGTCGGCTGAGCCGACCGCGCAATGTTCTAATCACTGAATCCGCCAGCCAACCCTTGCCGACGCAGGAGGAGTTTGCCGAAGCGGTCAAAATTCTGGCGCGCGACAAACAAATAGGACCAGGCATTCGGGAACGGCGGCTCCAGCCTTATCCCCCAATGCCGCCACTGCTTGGTGAACCGCAGCCTGACGGGAGAACCGAGCGGATTATTGCGGTCGGGTTGTTGCCGACCAAAGGCGAGCACCATCACGAAATCGTGGGAGTGAACATGAGTCGGCGATCCGTTATTCGTTTTGATCGTAACGCACCGCCGACTGCACAGGCCCACAATCCAATTTGCGGGCTTCCTTATGCCAGTCAGCCTTCGGCCAGCAATGTGGCTGGCCAGGTCTGGATCACCGTCAGACAGGGCAACACGACACTCTGGAAATTCCTTGCTGTTCGGCCGGCCGCATCCTCGGGCACGAACGGATCAGGCGTGGAATTGCGTTTTGTGGACTATCGCGGCAAGCGTCTGTTGTACCGCGCTCATGTTCCCATCCTTAACGTGAAATACAATGGGAATGCCTGCGGCCCGTACCGCGACTGGCAAAAGGAAGAAGGAATGATTCAAGCGACTGGAGCGGACGTTGCGCCAGGTTTTCGTTTATGTCCAACTCCCGCGCAGACGATCCTCGACAGCGGATCGGACACGGGCAATTTCCTTGGAACTGCAATTTATGTTCGGGGGCTGGAGGTTGTCCTCGTGTGCGAAATGCAAGCCGGTTGGTATCGATATGTGAGCGAATGGCGATTCCATGCCAACGGAACGATCCGGCCGCGGTTCGGGTTCTCGGCGGTGTCGAGTTCCTGCGTCTGCAATGTCCACCATCACCATGCCTATTGGCGGTTGGATTTCGACATTCGGACTCCGGGCAACAACCGCGTGCGTGAGTTTAACGATCCGCCGCTTGTCGGGTCCTCCAAATGGCACAACAAGTACTACGAAATTGCGCGCCCGCGTGGCCCGGCGCGCCATAGGAAATGGCGGGTGGAAAATGCAACCACCGGGGAAGGCTACGAAATCATTCCGGGCCCTGATGATGGCGTAGCGACCTCCTCGCCAGATTGGCCGTTTCCGAAGGGTGACGTGTGGATTCTCCGATATCGTGGGTCGGAAATCGACGATGGTGTCACCGCTGTTGGACCGCCTTATGAGGCTGGCCTTGACAACTGGGTTAACGGTGAATCCATCCAAAACCAGGATGTAGTGATCTGGTACGGCGCTCACTTCACGCATGACATAGCACACGAACCAGCAGGGTCTCACGGACACATTGTCGGCCCGATATTAAAGCCGGTGAACTGGTAGAAGCATGAATCAAACTGAATCGATGACATAATCTCTCATCTAAGGGACGATTATGGGACAATGAACCGAATACCGCAGCTTACATACAAGATGCGTCGATCTAATTTCTTTAAACAACTGTTCTTTGTCCACTCCCACATCGCTTTGGGCCGCCAACTTAATCAGTGAAATCGAACGCGTTTGGGCAAAGGGGCCAGCGAGTCGCGGAGAAGCCAAACCTTGTTGACGACACCTATTCCTATTTCAAGAATATGCATCCAAAACAGTCCAAGCAGAACCAACACTGGATCGTTACTCTTGTCGTCGCCCTCGCGCTTCCAGGGTGCATCATCAGCAGCAGACAACCAGATCGAGCGACTATTGAGGGCTCAACTCGCGTTCTCCAGGTTCGCGCGATTGATGACCTTCCCAAATGGATTCGCTCCGACGTCGAGAACACCGCACAAAACACAAACCTTACGACGCTGCAGGAAGCATTCCTCAGAGATCAGAAGCGCCGCATAGCCAGGCAAAATGAACAGGTGATCGCCCGCGCCATTCGAATGCAGGCGGCGGGTGGGTTCGAAGCAGCAGTGCGGAAGGAGCTTGGAGAACTGCGGAGCCAAATAAAGCAACCTCCTTCAGGTTCGCCATCGCCCATGAGAAACCCCTATTCAAGCCGCATTGCTGAGCTCGAAAAAGTGATTGATGTAACCTATCATTGTGTCAAGCCGACCGTTTTGTTTCTGAACGGCAGCTCGATTTCCCCAGGCGCAAACGAAATGATCGCGATTTTCGGGTGCAGCTTTGGCGACAAGGAGGGGGACGTGCGACTGCTTATGAATCCAGCCATGGGCACCTATTTTTCGCTAACCGTATTGGATGCCTCGATCCTGAAACCTGGTGAGTGGATTGCTTTTTCCGATACTGACTTGGTTATTTACCGTTCCACATTTCCCGGCCTCAAGACTTGGACCACCAACGTTATCCTGGCCAAGCTTAATGGCCCGGTACCTGGTTACCTCGACCAGCCCGCCCAGATCGTCGTCATCAGGAGTGATGGGACCCAGTCCGAACCTTACCCGGTCCAGTTTTACCAGCGACGAGTGATCCAGTATGTGGACGACTACATACATCCCGGCGTCGTGGGCGCACGGTGCTCAGACGCCAGCAACGACGATTGGTGCAAGAGTTTCGTTAGGACTAACGCTAACCCTTACCTGAATATAGTGAGATACGGTGCTCATCATAGGCGATTCTACAATCCGACGCAGGCGAGCGGTACCGACAAATGGTTCGTGAGACTGAAGAACGGATGGAAACCATTACATTGGGGTCAAGAATATTGGGATCCTGTGATGTTCGAACCGGTGAACGGCCTTTTCTCAAGCTACGAAGAGGTGGGAGACGCCGGACCGCTTCTGCAGGGAGGTCGGGTGGACAGGTTCACCTTCAAGAATTATCCTGGCGCAGGGGGCGCTTGGGTCGTGTACGAAGCGGACGTCGATTGGTGGGTGGACGGTTGGGACAGCCTAATCTTTTACTGGGGCAGCATTCCAATCATTGGCCCGGAAGGCGCGGCTTACTGGTAAGTTGTCGCGGCAACACTGCTCCACCCGTAAAGGGGTCCCGAAGATTCGCATGTTGTTCTCCTCATCGCGGGCGCAGGCATTTCGCCGCGTAACCCGCCACGCCCATCTGCAGGTAGCCGGCAATCCAACTCGACGTCATCGTCGTCTCGCTCCGCAAGCGCCGCGCGATCCTGGTCTTCTCCGCGTCCCACCCCCGTCGCTTCAACTCCTCGCTGAGGATACGTTGCGCTCTGGCTTCGGCAATTTCGCTCCGTTCAGGCCCACCATGGTGCGTCCCCATTTTGTCGCTCATTTGTTCCAATAATTCCGCGCGAAATTGTTCTTCCCCGAAACACCAGCCCCGAAACAGGTCGAGGCCGCGGACCCTTAAGTGTTTAAATTTCTCTTGCCAGCTCCCGTCATTGCGGCCGTGCGGGTGCCGTTGCTCCGTTCATTAAGCGCATCCACGCTGAACGTCACCTGCAATTCATTGTTTATCAGATCACTTAAATTGCGGGTAGCACCATAGAGGTACCCGGACGTTTTGGCCAGCCTGTTCAAAAGGGGACATCCCTTTTGGATTTCTTCGGCAGCTCCAGAACGGACGTTTGTCACGCTGCAACGATCTGCCGGCGGTTTTCCGGAGCTTTCGTCTGCGGTTTTCAGTGAACTCCAGCGGGCCATGAACGCCATTCATCCGGCCGATTAAAATAACGAAATTGGCCATTCCAGCCTCCGGCCCCTCAATTGCTCGTTCGAC
>WNGA01014157.1_pt1 | contig 16553 bp, 14 predicted proteins | sample 5400061 | NCBI WGS metagenome assembly WNGA01 (sample SAMN13153366, study PRJNA577476) | soil metagenome | isolation source: 100 cm soil or saprolite under grassland replicate 2 | place: USA:California | collected 2016-06-15 | reverse complement strand
GCATGAGATCCTGGCTGCACCGCCCGACGGCGAGCCGGAGGAGACCATGGACGAGGTGACGGTTGGGATCGCTGCCCTGGAGCGCACGCCGCTGTTTGCGGGGCTGGACCGCGAGGATCTCCAGCAGGTCCTTGGCTGCAGGCAGCGCGTCTCGTTCGAGCGTGGTCAGGCGATCGTCGAACGGTGGGACCCGGGCGATGCGATGTACATCATCGTGTCAGGTGCCGCCGAGGTGGACGTGGGGGGGCGGTTCTTTCGGCTGGAGCGGGGCGACTTCTTCGGCGAGATGGCGGTGCTGGCCAGCGAGCGGCGCGAGGCGGCCGTCAAGGCCGTGGAGCCGGTTGAGGCGTTGCGGATCCCCGCCGACGGCCTGCAGGCCTTCCTGCTGGACAACCCGAAGGTGGCGGTCGGCATGCTCAAGAGCCTGGTGGAGCGCCTGCGTGAGGTGCAGGATCGCCTCGACACCTGGATCGGTGGGGTCTGGTGATCAGCCCGGGAACGCTCCGCGGTGGCTTGCCACCGCTTCCAGCATGCCTCGTTCAACCTGGTCGCCCGGCACGACCGCGACCCGGCAGGGCGTGACCGCCCGCAGGGTGGCCGTGCGCCGCCCCCCGTCCAGCAGGGCCATCTCCCCCAGCACGGCACCCGGCCCCACCTCGGTCACCGGCCGGCCGTCCCGCAGCACCAGCAGCACCCCGTCGAACAGCAGGAACAGCCTGTCGCCAGGCGCGCCCTGCTCGACCAGGTCCTCGCCCGGCTGCAGCCGCACAAACCGCGGCTGGGAGTCGATGATGACGGCCGACAGCTGCCGCTCCAGGGCTGACTCCACCGCGGTCACCAGCGCTGGCGACTGCTCGTCACCCCAGGGCGTGTGGCGCCCGAAGGAGCGCCGGTACCACCTCTGGAAGTCGATCAGGCCACTCTTTTCGGCCAGCCGGCCGGTGTGGTCGTAGATCCAGTGCCGCGGGAATGGGCTGGCCCCGGTCATCTGGAAGTCGGAGCGGCCGTTGGCGTGGATGGTCAGTGCCAGGGTCGTCCACACCGCTGGCGCGGCCAGCTGCACGAACGGCCTGCGGCGCACCAGGTGGGGCGCGGCCACGCCGGTGCGGCCGCCCGCCGTCTGTTGGAAGCGCACCCAGCCGTTCCCGACCTGTGGCTGTGGGCGCAGGTCGGGAAAGGCCGCCCCGGGGAAGGACACCGCGGCGGGTCCCAGCCGCAGGGTGGTGCTGCCGATGCGGCCCCCTCCCAGGTGTCCGTGGGTGGTGATGCGCCCCTCCTGCACCTCGATGAAGGCGCGCAGCTGGTTGAGGAAGCGGGCCCCGTCGCTGGCCAGCAGGCCCGCTGGGTCGTGGAGTTGGTCAGGGGGTGGCGGGTCGTAGTGGGCGACCCCGCTGGCGAAGGCCAGCTCGGGCAGGGCCTGGACGGCCCCCAGCGGGAGCCACGAAACGGACGTGACCGAGGACTCGATACGCATGGCACCATCCTTTGCTCTGGCTAGGTCACGACGATCCGGCCGACCATGCCCCGATGCCACGTGCAGCTGAACTCCGTGGAGCCCTTCGGCGCGGTGAACGTCACGGTCATCACGTCGCCGTGGTGCATGGCCCCGGTGCTGACGTGCAGGCCCTCGACGGTGAAGTTGTGGCTCTTGTCGCCGGCGTTGCGGACCTCGACCGTCACCGGCGAGCCCGCCCGCACCTCCAGGACCTGCGGCTGGAACGTGTTGTCCTGCATGAGGACCCGCACCGCGCCCGGCCCGGCAGCGCCCGCCCGGACGTTGCCCGCTGCCTTCTCCCCCTGCTGGCAGCCGGCGAGCACGACCACGAGGCCGACGGCGAGCCCGACGGTCAACAGTGTCTTCCAACGATCCATCTGGATTCCTCCCGATTCGAGCTTGTCGATCTATGGCGCCAGCCCGGACCGCGGTAGGTCACCGCGTCCCCCGCTGCCGGATTTATGGCCTGCGTCAGTATCGTCGCGTTTCGTCTGTACGGGGGCCTGATTCTTGGCTCCGCGTGGAGCCGGAGGCTCACGGCTGCGTTGATGGCTCCCAGTGGTCGTGGCGGGCGTAGCGGGGCTGCCAGATCCGCCGGTAGACCACCCGCAGCGGCGCCGGGAGCCCCCCAAGGACCGCCTGGATCTGCTGCGGGGAGGCCGCATCCAGCAGCCAGGGAAACAGCTGGGCGGCGTGGCGGATGCCGGTCCTGCGGCGCTGGTCGTTGCCGAACGCCTGCCACTCGGCCTGGCTGAGGGACTGGTCGATCAACGGCAGCACGTCGCGCTCCTCATGGGTCAGGTGCCGGTGCAACTCGATGGCCAGGGCGTCGACGGTGTCCCCCAGGCGCTGGTGGCCGCCGTCGCGGTCGGCAAGCGCGCCCTCCACCGCGGCCAGCAGCGGGTCGATGCGGGCGTGCTCGTCCTGCATGGCCTGCAGCAGGGCCAGCTCGTCGGGACGGTCGGCCAGGTGGGTGCGCATGCGGGGCCACAGGTCGTGGTCCTCGGCGGTGTGGTGGATGTGCAGCTGGGTGGTGAACAGCTCCCAGCCCGCCTGCACGGCGGTGTGCCGGGTCGGCTCGTCCAGCTCGGCGGGGCGGCGGCTGGCGGTGTGGGCCAGGTGAGCGAGGTCGCGGCGGAAGGCGTCGTGGAAGGCCAACATCAACGTCAGGTCCAGGTGGCTGGTCGCCTCGCTGGTCATCGGCGTGCTCCTTTCGTGTGTCCTTGCGCCGCAGCGGTGCGGCCACGGTGGCATCGGGTGGGCTCGCCCACATGGGCCGGGTGGCTGGCCGCATGGTCCGGCCGGACCATGGGCCGGGTGGCGGCCGGCGGTCAGCCACCCCCGCCGCTGCGCTGCTGGCCACCCAGGCGGCGATCTGGACCCGTGAGGCAAACCCAGCTTGGTCAGAATGTGGGCCACGTGGTGGGCGATGGTCGGGCGGCTCAGGTACAGCCGCCGCGCGATCGCGGGATTGGACAGGCCCTCGGCCACCAGTCCGGCCACCTCCAGCTCGCGAGGCGACAGCTCGCTGATCGTCGCGTACCGGCTCATACGGTCTCCTCGTCATGGGCGGTGCGGCGTTGGTTTCGCCAGCACGCTAGCGGCCGCGACCGGTCGGGTCGTCACCCGGAGGGACCGTTTCGGGTGGGGACTCCTGCAAGCCGGGCGGGCCTGGGGGAACCGAAGGGAGTAGCGAGGTAGCAGCGGCGCAGCCTCGGCCCGCTCCGGCCTGGCCGGGCGAACAGGGCGAGCCGACCTTGCCGCAGCCCATCACTTGAAGAGGCGACCGCGTTAGCGGAGCAGGCCGAGCTCGCGGGCGCGGGCGGTCGCCTCGGTGCGGTTGGCCGCGCCGAGCTTGTCGAGGATGTGGGCGACGTGCTTTTTGACGGTGTTGAGCGCCACCACCAGCTCCTCGGCGATCTGCTGGTTGGGCCTGCCCGCCGCCAGCAGCCGCAGCACCTCAAGCTCCCGCTCGCTCAGCGGCTCCACCAGGCCAGCCACCACCGCAGTGCCCGGCCCCGCACGCGGACCGGTGACCGCGGTGGCCGGCTGGAAGGCGCGCACCAGCCGGCCGAGATAGTCCAGCGGGACGCGGCCCGCAACGGTCGGCTCGGTCCGCTGGGCCGCGATGAGCCGGCCCAGCAGGGCGCCCATCGGCGCGTCCTCGTCGGCGAACACCCGCACGTAGCCCTCGGGCCGGGCCAGCGTGAGCGTCTCGGCCAAGGTGGCCATCGCGCCGGCCTCCTCACCGACGCCGGCCAGCGCCAGCGCCTGCAGCGCCTGGATCTCGATGAGGCTGCCCGTCCGCTGCTGCGCCGCCGCCAGGGCGTGCAGCCGCTCCAGCAGCGCCAGTGCCGGGCCGGGGCGGTCTTGGGCGAGCAGCACCCGTGCCAGCACCAGATACTCAGGCTCCCGCTGGTAGCTCACCTCGTTGTCGGGGCTGAGGCCACGCTCTTGCGTCCAGCGGGCCGCCGCGGCGAGGCCGCCCTGGGCCAGCAGCAGCCGCGCCCGCTGCGCCGGGGTAGGGTTGAAGAGACTGGCCACGGACGGGCTTAGCGCCACGCGTTCGGCCTCGCCGATCGCCTCCAGGGCCCCGGCTGCGTCACCCGCGGCCTGCCGGATCCACGCCAGGGTGGCCAGGCCCGTGGCCAGCGGCGGAGTGTAGACGAGCTGGCGGCACAGCGGGATGCCCTCGCTGACGTGCCGGAGAGCGAGCTCAGGCTCGTTACGCTGGTAGGCCACCTCGGCCATGCCCACATGCGCCAGGCCCGCGGCGGGCAATACCGGCCTGCCGGGCGCCGCGGTCACCTCCAGCGCCTGCTGGTAGGTGGCGAGCGCCGCGTCCAGCCGGCCCTGGGCGCACTGGACCTGGCCAAGTTGATGGCAGCCCCAGGCGGCCAAGGTAGGCTCGCCGACCGCCCGCGACCGGGCGATGGCCGACGATGACGCGCGCTCGGCCTCTTCGAGCCGGCCGCGTAGCCACTCGGCCACGGCCAGGTGCCCCTGGATCATGCATTCCAGCAGCCACTCGCCCTCCCCGAGCTCAGCCAGGGCCCGCGACGCGAACGCGGCAGTCCCCTCGGCGTCGCCGCGGAGCTGGGCGAGGTAGGCACGCCCGAGCGCGATCGCCGCGGGGATGTTCGCCAGCTGGCTCGTGGCTCGACCGGCCGACGGCTCGAAGGGCTCATCGGCCGTACCCGGAGCGCCCGCCGGCGCGTGCTCGGCGGCATCCAGCAGCCCCTCGATCACCTCCACGCTGCGGCTGACGAGCGCCAAGCGCGTCTGGGCCAGCAGCAGCCGCGGCCGCGAGCCGGTCAGCTCGGCTGGGAGCGCCGCAAGCCATCGCTGCACCGTCGGCCCCTCGCCCCGCAGATAGATGAGCGCGTCAGCGTGCTGTTCGATCAGCCGCGCGGCCCAGGCGGCGTCCCCGGCACCCAACGCGTGGCGGATAGCATCGTCGGCCAGCCCGTGCGCTTCTGACCAGGCGGCAGCGTTGCGGTGCAGCCCAGGCACCCGCTCGGGCTGCTCCTGGACAAGGCGGGCGCGGAGCAGGTCGGCGAACAGCTGGTGGTAGCGCCACCAGCCACGCACCTCATCCAGCGGCGCCAGAAACAGGTTCGCCCGCTCCACCCGCTCCAGCATCGCCTGGCTGTCGCTGCGGCCGGTGACCGCGTCGCACAACTCCCCCGACAGCCGCTCCAACACTGAGGTCTCCAACAGAAAGGCGCGCACCTGTTCTGGCTGGCGGTCCAGGACCTCCTCGGTGAGATAGTCCAGCACGTAGCGGTGGCTGCCGCTGAAGGTCGCCACGAACCCGGCCACATCGGACCGTTCCCGAAGCGACAAGCTGGCCAGCTGCAGCCCGGCCGCCCACCCCTCGGTGCGCGCCGCCAACGCCGCCACGGCGCCCCCGGGCAGGTCGGCCCCGACCGCCGCGCGCAGCAGCGCACCGGCCTCCTCGGCGGTGCAGCGCAGCTCGGCTTCGCGCAACTCGGCCAGCTGCCCGCGGGCCCGCAGCCGCGCCAGCCCCAGCGGCGGGTCGGCGCGGCTGGTCAGCCCAAGGTGCAGGCCCGGCGGCCGGTGCTCCAGCAGGAACCCGAGCGAGGCGTGCACCGCTTGCGAGTCGATCAGGTGGTAGTCGTCCAGCACCAGCAGCACCTGGTCAGGTTGGGTGGCCAGCTGGTTGATCAGGGCCGTGACCAGCCCCTCAAACGACGGCGGTGGCGGTGGGCCGAGCAGCGGGCCGACCCGCTCAGCAAGCCCCGGCAGCGGCCGGTCCAACGCGGCGATCACATGGCGCCAGAACCGCGCCGGGTCGTTGTCGCCCTCATCCAGCGACAGCCAGGCAACCGGCCGCCGGCCGGTCCGGGCCCAGTCGGCCAGCAGGCTGGTCTTGCCGAACCCGGCCGGCGCGCACACCAAGACCAGCCCCCGCGCCAACCCCTCGTCGAGCCCGTGCGTTAGGCGTGGGCGGGCCACGAAGCCTGGCGGCGGACGGGGCAGGTACAGCTTGGTGGCCAGCAGCCCATCCGACCCGCCGGCGCCCGCCTGCTCGAGGGTCGTTGCGGGCGGTTCAGCCATCGCGCTCTTGCCCCACTCTCGCCAAGCCCAGCCACGCTCATTGTAGGGCGCAGGCCGGCGGCGCCACGACAACGGCACCCGCCCCGCGACGGCAGCCCACCCGATCCAGGCCAGGCCCCCCGTCGAGGGTGCGCCGCTGCTCCCCTGCTACTCCCTTCGGCTACCGGCCGGCCCCGCCCGGCTCGCAGGAGCCCACCCCAAACGGCCCCTCCGGGTGACGACCCAACCCGTGGCAGCCCCTAGCGTACAGGCGAAACCGCTCGCCAACCGGCGGCGTCCAGATGGTCTCGGCGCCGTCAGGAGACGACGGTATCGGGCCATCGGCCGGATGGAAAGGGGACTGCCATGGCGGCCAAGTTCGGCCTTGATCCTTATCGGCTGGACGACGCGGCGCTGGAACGCAAGCTGCGCCACCTGTACGCGACCCGCGAGGAGACGTTCTTCCACGGCACGCGCCAGGCGCTGCTCAACCACACCGAGCGCATGCTGCAGTTGGAGCGCGAGTACGCCAGCCGGTTCCCGGAGCGGACCAAGGCCGACGCGCTGCGGACCCGCAAGGGCTCCCGGATCCAGGCGGGGCAGCCGGCGGGCCGGCCGACGATGCGATCGGACCACCACCAGGGCCCGCCCCGAGGACTCGGGTCCTGATGGAATCGCAGAGGAGCTGATGTGTGGTGGCCAAGATGGTGACGTTTCCCACCGCCAGCGGCGACGGGCAGGGCATGCTGGCCGTCCCGCAGGCCCCGGGGCCTGGGGTGCTGCTGCTGCCCGACTTCCGCGGCCTGGCACCCGACACCGTCGCCGCGGCCCAGCGGCTGGCCCGAGCGGGCTGCCCGACGCTGGCCGTCGACTTCTTGCACCGCATGGCCTTGCGGTTCGGCGACTTCTACGAGCAGGCGCCCACTGCCGGGACTGCGCCCGCCAGACCGACCTGCTGGACCACTACTGGCAGGTGCAGCGCCAGGAGCAGGTCGTCGGGGAGGCGCACCGGTGGGCCCGGCAGGCCCGCCGCCACGCCCTCTGGGCGCTGTGGTGCGCCGCCATCGCGATCCTGCTGGCTGCCATCGCCCTGCTCACGGGCTGACCCACCGACTTGGAGGTGATGCACGACGGAGTCGCCAGTGCACTACGAGATCCGCGTCAACGGCGTCCTTGACCGCGGCTGGTCGGCCTGGTTCGACGGGCTGGGGGTCACCGGCGACGAGCATGGGCAGACCACCATCGCCGGGCCGGTCGCCGACCAGGCGGCCCTGCACGGCCTGCTGGCCAAGGTCCGCGACCTGGGCTTGGAGCTGCTGGAGGTGCGCCGCATTGACCCTGCCTGACTACCGACATGGAGGTATGCGATGCGGGAAGTTCCAACGCTACGGCGGGAGCATCGACCGCCACGGCGCCGGCAGCTCCGGGTCGCCCGGGCGCCGATCCACCGGGCCCGCCGGGCGGCGAGCCCGGTGGATCGGCGCACCCCGTCGGGGCGGCTGCTGCCCTACTGAGAGCACGCTCCCAACCCGCCTGAGCGGGCAGGTCGCCCCGGTCCACGAGAACCTCACCGGGCTCGAGAACCCGCAGCCTGCCGAGATCGCCGCGCACCTGGTGGTCGCCGAGCAGACCGCGAAGACCCGTGTCAGCCGGATGCTGACCAGGCTCGGCCTGCGCGACCGGGCCCCGCGCTGCGCTTCGCCTGTGAGACCGGCTTGGTCCGCGCCAGCGAATCGCCAGGCCGACGCCTACCAACCTCTGAGGCCACCGAATGCTTTAGAAGGAGTCAGACATGTGGGAATTGGCGACGAACATGAGCGAGGTCCTGGGCGGCCTGCTCCTGCTCACCTGGGCGATCACCGGCCACCGCGCGGGTCGGCTCGTCTTGCGGCCAAGCCGAGCCAAGCTGCGCCGCAGCGCACGGCTGAACCTGGCGCTGCTCGGCCTGAACCTGCTGGTGCTGCTGGCGCAGCTGGTGATGGTCGCGCTGACCTGGACGCAGGGCTGGGTGTTTGTGGAGAACCGGGTGGTGCTGGCGGTGCCGCCGATGCTGGTGGGCGCGGTCGCGGTGCAGGTGTGGTCGGTGCCCCGGCTGTGGCGCCTCGGCCGGGCCGCGCTGCTCGACCCAGCGGCTCCGGTCGGGGCCAGCGACCGGTCGGCGGCGTCGGACCCGCTGCTGGTGGTGCCCGTCCAGGCGGCCGCGGTCGGCGCCCTGTTGGACTTCTGGGTCGTGTTCGTCGCCCGCCCGGCCCCGCCGTACCTGCTGGACGCGATCGTGGGGTGGACGGTGCTGCTTGGCGCGACCGCGCTGCTGTGGTGGCGGCAACGCCGCCGCCAGCGGCTGCTCGGCGGCCCGGAGCCGCCCAGGCGTCCCGGTCTGGGTCTGCGTGGGCTGCGGGCGCTGGCGGGGGTGGTCGCCGTCGCGGCCGTGCTGGCCGGGTGGGTCGGCTACGGCCTGCGGGCCAGCAGGCTGCCGGAGCGGCTGACGATGAGCGCGATGGCAGGCGTCGACTGGGGCGGCGGTCCGGTCGGGATGCGACATGACGACCAGATGGCCATGCCCATGGTCATGCCGATGCCGGGCATGACCAGCGTCGCGGACCTGACCGGACCGCGGGACCAGCCCCCGGACGTCAGCTACACCCTGACCGCGCAGCAGCGGCGGATCCGGCTCAGCTCTGGGGTGGTCGTCGATGCGTGGACGTTCAACGGGCAGGTGCCCGGACCCCTGCTGCGGGTGCACCAGGGCGACCTGGTCGAGGTGACGCTGGTCAACCGGCTGCCGACCGAGGGCGTGACGGCCCCGACGGGCGCGGCGACGCCGTTCCGATCCCCGCCGACGCGCCCACCTTCGACTCCGCCCACTACGGCACGCCCGCGCCCACCCCGTTCACCCGGGCCAGCCGGTTCGACCGCCACTTCCGGCTGATCCTCGACGACGGGCCGGGCTTCTTCGACGGCCACTTCGGCCTGCTGCCCAAGATCAACGGCCACGTCTTCCCCGACACGCCGATGCTGATGGTCCGCCAGGGCGACCTGGTCACCACCACCATCGTCAACCGCAGCCACAACGACCACCCGATGCACCTGCACGGCCACCACGTGCTGGTGCTGTCCCGCAACGGCACGCCGGTCAGCGGCAGCCCCTGGTGGGCTGACACCGTCGAGGTCCTGCCCGGCGAGGTCGTCCAGGTCGCCTTCCGCGCCGACAATCCCGGCATCTGGATGGACCACTGCCACAACCTGCAGCACGCCGCCCAAGGGATGGTGCTGCACCTGGCGTATGAGGGCGTGACCTCCCCATACCAGGTCGGCCACGCCACCGCCAACCGACCGGAGTAGCCGTCGAGAGGAGCGCAGGAATGGAGTACGGGCAACACCACCCGGTGGCGGCCAGGACCGACGCGGGGGCTCGCGCCAGAGACCAGGGGCGAGACGACCGTTCGGCCTGTCCCATGCGGGGCCATGCTGCGCGCCACCAGCAAGGGTTGCGCAGCCTGTGGGCACAGACGTTGGGTGCCCCGATGTGGCGCTCGGTGGTGTACGGCGTGCTCTCGTTGCCTGCTGGGGTCGTGTGGCTGCTGCTGGCGCTGGTCGGCGCCCACCGGGCGTCGGCCCGGCTCCAGCGCGGCCTGGCCGACCGCTGGCTCCACCTTCCCCTGCCGCACGGCGGCGACCGGTGGGGCCAGGTGATCACCCACGCGCTGCTCACCTCGATGCTCGGGGTGCTGTGCTGGCTGCTGGTGGCGCTGGCGGGACCCAACACGGCCCGCAACGTGCTGCTGTACCCGATCACCAAGTGGAACCGGATCGAGCATCGGCTGTTCAGCGCGATCTCGATGAACTGGCGGGGCCGGCCGCTGACAAGCCATGAGGTGATCGTCGAGCTGATCGGGGCGACCACCACGCAGACGGGCTTGCGGGTCCGCGCGGAACTGGACCGTGGCCGCTACCCGCTTGGCGTCAGGGTGCGCGATGAGGAGTTGGCGGCGGTGCCGCTTGCGCGGCATGCATTTACGGCGAGTGGAACTACAGCATTCAACCAGCGGCAGACAAGCCACCACCGACGGCAAGGTAGTCGAGCACGACCCTGGAGGCCTAGATGTGACGTCCTTGCGGCAGCGGCTGCGGCGGGTTCCCGCGCCGGTGGTCGACGCGGGTCTGGCCGTGGCGCTGGCGGTCGCGAACACGATCGGGATCCGCGTGGCGCCGGCGCCGGGCGCCCGGCCGGATGCGTTCGCCTACGCGTGCGGGTTGACCATCGCCGCATTGGCGCTGGCCCGGCGGCGCTGGCCCCTGGCGGTGCTGCTGGCGTCGTCGGCGACCTTGGGGCTCTACGTATCCAATTACACCAGCACCTATCGCGCGATCCCGCTGTCGGTGGCGCTGGCCACCGCCTGGGCCGCCGGCCACCGCCGCTGGCCGCTGCTGGTCGCCGCCTGGTACGTCATCGCGCCGCTCGCCTACGCCCTCTCCCGGTCAGAAGAGACGAGAACGCCGCTGACCCTGCTGGGTGATGCGATGTCCAACGCGGCCATGTTCGCTGCCGTGCTGGTGCTGGGCGAGGCGGTGCACAGCCGTCGCGCGCTACAGCTGGAGCAGGAGCGATCCGAGCGGCTGCTGCTCAACGTGCTGCCCGCCCCGATCGCCGCCCGCCTCAAAGCCGGCGAGGAGGTGATCGCCGACGCCTTCCCCGACGTCACCGTGCTGTTCGCCGACCTCGTCGACTTCACCCGGCGCAGCCAGCGGATCGCCCCGGAGCAGGTGGTGGCAACCCTCAACGAGCTGTTCTCGGCCTTCGACCGGCTCGCCCAGCAGCAGGGGCTGGAGAAGATCAAAACCATCGGCGACGCCTACATGGTCGCCGGCGGGCTGCCCACCCCGCGCCCCGACCACGCCGAGGCGATCGCCGAGATGGCGCTGGCCATGCAGGCGGAGGTGACCCGCCGCACCGATCCCAGCGGCCAGCCGCTGCAGGTCCGCATCGGCATCGACACCGGCCCGGTGGAAGCCGGGGTCATCGGCACGGCCAAGTTCAGCTACGACCTGTGGGGCGACACCGTCAACACCGCCAGCCGCATGGAGTCCCACGGGATCGCCGGCTGCATCCAGGTGACCGCGCGCACCTACCAGCGGCTACGGGATAGCTACCGGTTCCAGCGGCGGGGACCGATCCCCGTCAGGGGCATGGGCGAGATGGTCACCTACTTTCTGGTCGGAAGGAACCGATGATCAGCCGAGCGCCTGCGATCAGCGGAACCACGCCCTCACCGGGCTACAGAGCAAGCAGCACAGTCGGCAAAATAGCCGAGCAGGGACCCCATTACTGCACCCAGCACGGCAGCGGGCTGGCCATGGACGTCTGGGAGCCGCCCGCCGGCGCGGCCCGGCCCGCCCCGGCCGCCTTGTACGTGCACGGCGGCGGGTTGGTGCTGGGCGACCGCAAACTCCACGGGCTGGGCGCCAGCCTCGCCAACCACGCCGGCGCCCTGCTGCCGCGGCTGCGCGCCACGCTCAACCAGCGCGGCTTCGTGGTCGCCTCGATCGACTACCGCCTGCCACCGCTGAGCCCCTGGCCAGCCCAAATCCAGGACGCCAAGTGCGCGGTGCGGTTCCTGCGCGCCCACGCCCGCGCGCTCGGTGTCGACCCCGCCCGGATCGGCGCCTGGGGCTCCAGCGGCGGCGGCACGCTGGTCTCGCTGCTCGGCCTGACCGGGCCCAGGCCGGGTTCGACCACGGCCCCTACGCCGACCAGCCCAGCAGCGTCCAGGCTGTGGTCGACATGTTCGGGCCTCCGACCTAACCAACCTGGCCGACTCGGCGCCGTTCGACCGCCTGGTCGCCCGGCTGGTCCTCGGCGGCTCGACCAGCGCGCGCCGCGCCGCCAGCCCGCTCAGCTACATCGGCTCCGCCGCTGCGGAAGCCGGGACCGCCGACGGCGCGCCGTTCCTCATCATGCACGGCACCGACGACCAGGACATCCCGCCGCGGCACTCCCAGGAGCTGGCCCGGCGCCTGCAAGCGGCCGGGGTACCGGCCAAGCTGGTGCTGGTCCAGGGCGCCAGCCACGGCCTGGACTACCCGTCACAGCGGCCCACGCCCGACCAGCTCACCCAGATGGTGGTCGACTTCCTCACCCGCTCCCTGGCCAGCGCATGACCGCGGCGCGTTGCGACCGCTGACGAGCGGGCCGTGACCCGGTTGCGGCGACGGCGGCGAGATGGGCCCCGAACGAACAGCGGAACAGCATTGAACGCGAACGAGCGCCGGCGCCAGGGTGCTGACGGCCGTGGAGGCGACGATTCGGCGGACGGCGGCGCCATCGAGGCACCACTCATGGCGTGGCCGCTCGGCCACAGCGGTGACCGCGGGCCAGTGGGCGTCGAGGAGACGGTCCACGAGGTCCTGGCGGCGCAGTCCCCCAGCCCGTAGGAGGCCTGTAAGGAAGCTGCTACCAGCCGCAAGCGAGAGCGTTCTCCCTGGTCAGCCCTCTGAATGGCGCTCTCGGAGCATCTATACGGGGAATTGGTCGATCACGGCGTCGCACCCACCGCGACGGCATCCTGGCCGCTGTCCGGCTTGGGATCAACAACGCCCGCGTCGAGGCGCTCAACAACAAGGTGCGGCTCATCACCCGCCGCGCCTACGGGTTCCACTCCGCCGAGGCTGCGCTCGCGCTGGTGATGCTCGCCTGCGGCCCGATTACCTTGCGCCTGCCACATGAGCAAACACACGTTCACCCACATTCAGCTTAATAGAGCCCAATTTAAGGGTGTCCGCGGTGCTTCTTCAGGTGGGAACCCGGTACAGCCACCGGCCGAGGCAGACAAGCGCGCCGGCGGCCCGGTAGACGTCCCGGACCCGGTACAGCAGCCCCCGCCAGCGGCGCAGCGCCCAGGCGTTGGCCAGATGCCCGATCGCCTGCTCCACCAGCGCGCGCAGCCCTGCCTGGAGGCGGTTGAACGCCCGCTGCCCCTCGGTGAGCCGATCCTTGGTCCTGCGGTCCCCGACCGGCACGTGCCAGTGCTCGCGCGCCTTGGCCAGCCCTCGGAACCCCCGGTCCAGGAGGCTGACCACCTCGACGTCGTCGAGCACCTGGTGCAGCCCCGACAGCTCGATGAGTTCGTGCTCGTGGCAGCTTCCCGGCCAGCCTCCGTCCACCCACAGCAGATCGCCGTGGATGGTCGACACGGCCAGGCCCTGGGCGGTGTGGGCGTGCCGCTTGGCGTCGTACAGGACCTTCTGGTTGGCCCACCCGCTGGGCCGCTGCACCCGGGTCGCCAGCCCGTCAACCACGACTGCCTCACCGGTCTGGGCCATCTCCGCAAGGTGGTGGCGCAGGTCGGCCAGGGTGGTGATGAAGCTGCCGTCGGGCTGGCAGAACCCCAGCGCGGCCAGCTCGCCCAGCAGCAGGTCCATGCTCTCGCCGACCTCGGTCTTGGAGATGGCGACCATGCGCCCGGCGCGCCGGTACGACAGCCCGTCCAACACGACCGCGGCAACGGCATCCAAGCGGACCTCCAACGGCAGCGGCGGGGTGCCGCCCCGCCCGGGCGGCCGGGGTGGCAGCAGGTGGGCCAGCCGGCCAGTCAGCCAGGTAAGGGCCTTGGCGGGCAGCGACGAACGTGGGCAGTATGACAACGAGACCGGACCTCCTTGGAAGGGGTGAACGCCTTCCTATAGTCCGGTCTCCCACATGTCCGGCGCACGGAGCATCGCGGACACCCTCAATGTTGCCCAACGGCCCCAGAAAGTGAGTCAAACCGGACTCATGTAGCCAGAACGCGACCCCCTCGTCAGCTCAAATTCCCTGCTCAGCGGGCAAGTGACACCTCCTGGAGCCACGTAACTTCCGGCTAGCTTTCCTTGCCCACGAGCTGGTAGGCGAGGATGACGACGCCCGTGCTGAACGTGGTGGTGTCGACGAGCCTGAACTCGGTCTTGCTGCCGTCAGGGAACAGTCGCTTGCCGCTCCCCAGGACGATGGGGTTGACCCAAAACCGGTATTCGTCGATCAGGTCATGCTGCATGAGCGTGTGCATGAGCTCGCCGCTGCCGTACATCAGGATGTCGCGACCGGGCTGCTGCTTCAGCTTGGCAACCTCGTTGGGAACGTCATCGCGGATCACGCTCGTGTTGTTCCACTCGACCGCTTCCAGCGTCGTCGAGACGACGAATTTGGGGAGGCTGTTCATCCGGTCGGCGAACTCACCCTCGCGGGACGGCCAGGCAGCGGCAAACCCTTCGTAGACCCTTCGTCCCATGAGTAGGGCGTCCGACGCCAGCAGCTGCTCCCATGCGTACTTCTCCATCTCTTCTTCGTTCCACAGCTCCCACTTCTCTGGCGCTTCCATGACGCCATCGAGGGTCACGTAGGTCGACACGACCACTCTTCTCATTTCGATCCTCCGTGGTTGGAGCCGGACCGGCTATCAGCCGATCGACCTGTCGACGATGACCTCCGTCAAGTCAACCGTGGCCTCCTTCGGATCGTGGATGGACAACTCAGGGCGCCAGGTGCCTTGGACGGTGCCTTGGACGTCCGGGTGCCTGCGCTCAGCCGGGCAGGCGACGCAGCCCCCACCCGTCCGCACGAGCTGGGCGGCAGCGGCCGGCTCGGCGGCGGTGGCCGGCTGCTGTTCGCCGGGCTCGGCCTGGGTCTGCGAGCTTGCACGCACTGCCCGGAGCGTGACCGTGGCCAGCACGGCGGCGCCGACGGCGACGGCGGCGCTGATGGCCGCGGCCACCTGCAGCCCGCTGGTGAACGCCTCGCGGGCCGCGGCCAGCAGCGCGGCGCCGACATCGGCGGGGAGCTGCCCAGCGACGCCCACCGCACCGCCGAGGGTGTCGCGGGCGGCCGCCGCGGCTTGGCTGGGGATGCCGGCCGGGAGGCTGCTGGCCAGGTCGGCGCGGTAGGCGGCCACGCCGATGCTGCCAAGGATCGCGATGCCGAGCGCGCCGCCGAGCTCGCTGCCGGTCTCCGAGATGCCCGAGGCCGCCCCGGCCCGCTCGAGCGGCGCCGAGGACACGATCAGGTCGGTCGTGCCGGTGAACACCGGTCCCAACCCCAGCGAGACGACCGTGGAGGTAGCCGTGAGGATCGCCAGGTCGGCGTCGTGCGACCCACCGACCTGGGTCAGCGCAGCCAAGCCAACGGCCGTCATCCCCAGGCCGGCGCCGATCACCAGCGCGGGGCGGACCCGCCGCAGGATCCGGGGGGCGAGGTTGGAGCCGACGAGCAGCCCTCCGGCCCACGGCAGCGACCACAGGCCCGCCTCAAGCGGCGACAGCCCGAGCACCAGCTGCAGGTACTGCGCGACAAACAGGAAGTAGCCGGTCGCGATGAAGATGCCCAGCAGGTTGGTGGCCAGCGCCGCGTTGAACGCACCGATGCGGAACAGCCGCAGGTCGATCATCGGGTCGGCCAGGGTCAGCTGCCGGCGAACGAACACCGCACCGACCACCAGCCCGGCCAGCATCCAGCTGACGGGGAGCCAGGAGATCCCGCTCTGGGCGGTCTCCTTGAGCCCGAAGACCACCGCCAGCACGGCGAGCAGGAGCATGGCCGCGCTGGCCACGTCCAGCCGGCCGGCGTCGGGGGTGCGGAACTCGGGCAGCACGCGCGGCCCGAGCACCAGCAGCAGCGCCATCACCGGCACGGCCAGCAAGAACACCGAGCCCCACCAGAAGTGCTCCAGCAGCACCCCGCCGAGCAGCGGGCCGATCGCGCCGCCGGCCGAGAAGCTGGTGATCCACACGCCGATGGCGGTCGAGCGCTGTCTGGGGTCTGCGAACATGCTGAAGATCAGCGACAGCGTGGAGGGTGCCAGGGTCGCCCCGGCGATCCCCAGCAGCGCGCGGCTGGCGATCAGCATCTCCGGGCTGGTGGACAGGGCGACGACCACGGAGACGGCGCCGAAGGCGGTGGCGCCGAACAGCAGCAGCCGGCGGCGGCCGATCCGGTCGCCCAGGGTTCCCATGGTGACCAGGAACCCGGCGACCATGAAGCCGTAGATGTCGGTGATCCACAGCAGCTGGGCGCTGCTCGGCCGCAGCTGGGCGCTGATGGTCGGCACGGCCAGGTGCAGCACGGTCAGGTCCATCGCGTACAGCAGGCAGGCCAGCGCGAGGACGGCGAGGCCCGTCCACTCGCGCCACCCGGCCCGGGTGACGGCCCCGGGTGCCCGCGGGTCGGAGCGGTTCATGTGCGCCCTCCTTTGGCGTTGCCGCTCCCCCGGTGGCTCGAGATTAACTGTGTCCTTCGGACGCTGTGTATACTAGACACAGTTCCAGGGCGATGGCAAGACCGGAGGCGACAACCCAGATGACCACCAGGAACGACAGCAGGCCAGGGGAGCAGGCAGGCAGCGTCGAGCTGCTGTGGGGGCTGCGTGCACAGCCGAGCCGGGGACCCAAGCCCGCGCTCACCGTCGAGCGCATCGCCCGGGCCGCGATCGAGATCGCCGACGCCGACGGGTTTGCGGCGGTCTCCATGCAG
>WNGA01006544.1_pt1 | contig 16553 bp, 9 predicted proteins | sample 5400061 | NCBI WGS metagenome assembly WNGA01 (sample SAMN13153366, study PRJNA577476) | soil metagenome | isolation source: 100 cm soil or saprolite under grassland replicate 2 | place: USA:California | collected 2016-06-15 | reverse complement strand
CGCAGCTGTTAGTGATCGTGGCGCCGTCCATCGTCCAGATCGAGGGCAAGCCACTGTCGTGCTGCAAAAGAATATCGGACTTGCCGTCGCCGTTGAAATCGGCCGTTGCAGCGACGTGCCACGCGGGCCCCCCAGGATTGGGAAGCGCGGCGCCGGTGACCTTGGCGCCGTCCATCGTCCAGATCGAAGGCAAGCCACTGTCATTCTGCAAAAGAATATCGGCCTTGCCGTCGCCATTGAAGTTGTGGGTCGGTACCAGTGCGGGGGCAGTGAGCGTCGCTGCAGGTTGGGACGCATCGAAAATGACCTTCACGCCATCGCCAGTATGAACGCCGTCGAGCAGCGCGACGGTGGTCCAGTGTACGCCATTGGCCATGCCGTCCTGGTCGATCTGCAGGATTGCGGCCGTACCGCTCGGATTCTCCAGCACCCGGACAAGATTACCGACAGGTTGGCCGCTGCCCGCCGCGAGCAACGCCGAGAAATCGAGCGTGTCGCCTTCGGCTAGATTGAATGTCCCGCTGTTGCCCTGATCGTAATCGAGGATGCGATCAAAGACGGCGGACCCTGGCTGGGCAGGAGTGAGTGCGAACTGATCGAACACGAACGTGTCGGCGCCAGGACCTCCGGCCAGCGTGTCGCTGCCGGTTCCGCCGTTAAGTCTGTCGTTGCCGGCCTGGCCATCAATGGCGTTAGCTCCGCCGTCACCCGTGAGGATGTCGACCTGTGCGCTGCCGACGATGTTTTCGATGCCACCCAGAGTGTCCTTTTGCGCATCGCCACCCGAGCCAAGCCCACTCAAGAGGCTCACGCTCACCCCCGCGGCGGACGATGAGTAATCCGCCGTATCGATCCCCGGGCCGCCGATCAGCGTGTCGGCGCCGGGGCCACCATTGAGCCTGTCATTGCCCGATCCGCCGAACAGCATGTCGTCCCCGCCCAAGCCCCGGAGGACGTCCGCCTGGTCGGCGGAAGGCACGGTGGGCGTGAGCCTGAAGACCTCGCCGTCGAAGTCAGTGATGTAGAGATTGCCTCGGGCATCTTCGCCGAACGAGGTCGGATTGTTAATCGCGCCGAAATCCGTGGTGATCTGTGAGGTCCGTTCGGTGGCGACCCACATGGTGCCGTCGAAGCGCAGCGTGAACACCTTGCCTTGCACGAAGTCGGCGAAGAAATATTGCCCCTGCAGCGCTTCCCCTTCGCCGCGATAGACGTAGCCGCCGGTGATCGATTGCCCCACGCTGTGGCTATAGAAGTGAATCGGTGCGACCGCCGACCCGCCGGTAGGTGTGCCGCCGGCGAAGATTGCCGGACCCTCGAACACGTTCCAGCCGTAGTTCGCACCCTTCTGTCCCATGTCGATCTCTTCCCATTGGCTCTGACCGACATCGGCGATGTAAAAGTCGCCGAGCCCGCGGTCGAAGCCGTCCCGCCACGGGTTGCGCAAGCCGAGGGCAAAGATCTCGTCGGCTCCAGGCACGCCTACGAAGGGGTTGTCGGCAGGCACCGCGTAGTTGCGCGCGGAGTCGGCGGGAAAATCATCGCCATGCACGTCGATCCGCAGAATTTTGCCGAGCAGGCTGTTGAGGTCCTGCGCACTGCCCGGGGTGTTGCCGCCATCACCGGTCGCGATGTAAAGATGCCCGTCGGGTCCGAAGCCAAGCCAGCCGGCCTTGTGATTGCTGGCGGTGGTTTGGTCGATGGTGATGATTGGGGAGACACTCGCGGGATCGGCGACGTTCGGGTTCGACGACACGTGATAGCGGCGGATCTCGGTATCGCCGCTCAAATTGATCAGATTGACGTAGAGAAAGCCGTTGCTTGAGAAGCCCGGATCGAAGGCGAGTCCGAGCAGGCCGCGCTCGCCGTCAGTCAGGATCTGGCTCGTCACGTCGAGGAACGGCGTTGGAAGAACCTGTCCCAAGGCAAGATCGAGGATTTTGATCTGCCCGGTTTTCTCGACAATGAACAAGCGGCCGGTATCGCCCGGAGGCGCGACGGCGAAAAGCGGCTGACTCAAGCCCGTCGCGACACGGGTGGCCATGATGGCGCTCGCCTGGCTCTGGGGTCCGTTCGGGTCAAACCCGTAAATTAGATCCGCGCCTGCGGTGCCTTGCAGCGAATTGCTGCCGTCATTGCCCACGATGAGATTGACGGGCATGGCCGTAGCCTCGTTTTGGTCGGTCGCCGTGACCGCAAGCGCCTGGGTGTCAATGCCGCCGTTGCCGTCTAAACCTGAACGGTTAGGTCGTAGACGTTGTTGCCGCCCGCGACATTCGGTGCTTCAAAGTTTGGCGCCATGATGGCGCGAGCGACATGGTGCCTGACACACTCGTCTTAAGGTGAGCACCCTCCAAGGCCGCCGCTAGCGCTTTGGCTATCTGTTCAGCAGCAGGCTTCATGGATACCATGTAGCTGTAACCGTAAAGGGCGGAAGCAACGCCGAGCCCCGTGAAACAAAAGAAAATCGCAACCCCTCCACAGGACCATCCGAAGGGATTGCTTTAGCTACTCGCGATTCGGCCCTTAACCGCGAATTGATGAACTCGCGCATGCGATCGGAGATGGCTTCGATGCGCGCGAATTTGAGGATTTCCTGCCCCAATCGCGGCGCTTTCCAATCGCATAGGATGTGCTCACGCCTGATAATAGGGAAGCACCAAATGGACGCTATGATGATCGGAGCGCCGCTCGGGCTCGGAGTGCTAATCGCTCTCGGCGTGTTGCTCGCGGTGACGAACCGTCTCAGCCAATCAAGGGGTAGCCATAGGAGTATCTCTCCACGGAGCCTCTAGGCATTTGGTCTCCAAAATATCAGCGCAAAAAGACTGATTGCCAGGATCACGAAACAACTGACGACTGCTGCCCAGGCTGCCGCACTACCACTAAATTCGACGCTGTACCTTCCAAGGTTGAAGGTGGCAATTGCCACCATCAAAACTAGGACCGTCTTGAGAGGTATATTCATGAGACGGGCGGACTCTCGCCGACTATGCTCCATCCCGGTCCATTAGACTATGGTCCGAAAATTCAAACAGATGCCTTACCTAGTTCTGGCAGCGCATGGTGGGACGCATCGACTTGGTCCCGCATCTGCGGGAGTCGCTGATCTTCGCCTGGCGGCGTCGTTACGCGGGTGTCTTGCTATCCACATCAGGCGATACCAAGACCCGCTCCGAATTGGCGCCTACCGCCATCTGATCGGGCCGAATGCGGCCCTTTCACGCGCGTGCCGCTCGATTTTACATCGCGACTTTGCGCTATCTGCATTTCAACCTCACGAAATCACTTTACTAGCGGCAAGCGTTGGCACACCATTCAGGACATCTGCGGATTTCACAAAGCTCAAGGGGGGCTTTAGCGTGGTTTAGGCTCAATCTCTTCTGTCGCTAACATCCGACCGCGTGCCGCGGCACCCGGTTCAACGCGTTCACGGCTAAGGCGCATCTGCGCTGCGGCAAACCTTCGAAAGGAGCACGACAATGGCTGTTACTGCTTTCTTTGACCCCGCCGCCGGCGTGCTGACGGAGCTCGGCGACAACCTCGACAATACGATCACGACGAGCCGCAACGCAGCCGGCAACATTCTCATCAACGGCGGTGCCGTGGCTATCCAGGGCGGCACCCCCACGGTTGCCAACACGAGCCTGATTCAGGTGTTCGGCCAAGGCGGCAACGACACGATCACGCTTGACGAATCGAACGGTGCGCTACCCGCCGCCCAGCTATTCGGAGGCGCCGGCAACGACACCCTGACCGGCGGCTCGGGCGGTGACATGCTCTTCGGCCAGTCCGGCGACGACATCCTCCTGGGCAAAGGCGGCAACGACTTTCTGTTCGGCGGCGACGGCAACGACACGCTCATCGGCGGCGACGGCGACGATCAGATGTTCGGCGAGGCCGGCGACGACCGCATGATTTGGAACCCGGGCGACGATACCGACCTGATGGAAGGCGGTGCTGGCATCGACACTGCCGAAGTCAATGGCGGCAACGGCGCCGAGGTCTTCACGGTGACCCCCAACGGCGCGCGCGTGCGTTTTGATCGCCTCGATCCCGCGCCGTTCAGCCTCGACATCGGCACGACCGAAACCCTCGTCCTCAACATGAACGGCGGCGACGACACCTTCATCGGCGCGAACGGTTTGTCCGCTCTTACCAACCTGATTGTCGACGGCGGTGCGGGCAACGACACGATCATCGGCGGCGACGGCGGCGACTCTCTCTTCGGCGGCGACGGCGACGATTTCATTGCTGGCCGACAGGGCAATGACGTTGCCTTCCTCGGCGCCGGCGACGACGTATTCCAATGGGATCCGGGGGACGGCAGCGACATCGTCGAGGGTGGGGACGGCACTGACACCCTCCTCTTCAATGGCAGTGCCGGGGCGGAGATTTTCGAGGTCTCGGCCAATGGGGGCCGGGTGCGCTTCACCCGTGACCTCGGCAATATCGTCATGGATCTCGACGATATGGAGCGCATCGACCTCAACGCGCTCGGCAATACTGACACGATCACTGTCAATGACCTGACCGGGACCGATTTGGTGGCGATGAACATCAACCTCGCCGGTACGATCGGCGGGGCGGCCGGCGACGGCGCGGCCGATACGGTCATCGCCAACGGGACGAACGGCGACGACATCATCGACGTGGTCGGAGCCGGAACTTCGGTTTCGGTCCTCGGCCTCGCCGCGCAGGTGAACGTCTTGAACGCGGAAGGCGCGAACGACTCGCTCGTCATCAGCGCTCTCGGCGGTAACGACGGCATCACCGCCACGACGCTGCCGGCCGGTGTCATGAAACTCACGATCGACGGCGGCGCCGGGAACGACACCATTCTCGGCAGCCAGGGGGCGGACGTGATCCTCGGCGGCGACGGCGACGACTTCGTCTTGGGTGATAATGGCAACGACATCGCCGTGCTCGGTGCCGGCAACGACGTATTCCAATGGAATCCGGGCGACGGCAGCGACATCGTCGTGGGTGGAGACGGCGTCGACACGCTCCTGTTCTTCGGCGCGAACATAGCCGAGAACATCAACATCGCGGCCATCGGCGGGCTCGTGTTCTTCTCCCGCGACGTCGCCAACGTCACCATGGTTCTCGACGATACCGAGACGATCGACTTCAAGGCACTCGGCGGCGCTGACACCATTGTGGTCAACGACCTGTCGGGAACCGACGTGACCGATGTGAAGATCGACCTCGCGTTCCCGTCGGGCAGCGGCATCGGCGACGGCGCGACGGATCTTGTGATCGTGGTTGGAACGACCAACGACGACGTGATCACGGTCAGCGGCGGGATCACGGTCTCCGGGCTTCCCGCGAGTGTCGTCTCCGGGCTTCCCGCGAGTGTCGAGGTCTCCGGTTCGGATGCCACCGACCAACTGGCTGTGAACGCGGGCGACGGTAACGATGTCATCGATGCGTCGGGTTTCCCAGTCGGCCAGATCACCCTGATCCTTAGCGGAGGGGCAGGTGCGGACCTTCTCATCGGCAGCCCGGGCAACGATTTCGTTTCCGGCGGCACCGGCGCCGACACCGCACTTCTCGGGGCGGGCGACGACTTCTTCGTTTGGAGCGTGGGTGACGGCAGCGACATCGTCGAAGGTCAAGCCGGCTTTGATCAGTTTGTCTTCATCGGCTCCAATGCGAACGAGAACATCGATATTTCGGCGAATGGCGGGCGCGTGCGTGTTAGCGATGTCGCCAACGCCATCGTGGACCTCGATGACGTCGAGGCAATCAACGTCAATGCCCTGGACGGCACGGACACTGTCACCGTCAACGACCTGTCCGGCACGGACGCAACGGAGGTCAATATCAATCTCGCGGGGACCCTTGGCGGCTCGGCGGGCGACGGTCAGGTCGATACGATCTTCATCAACGGGACCGAGAGCGACGACGTGATCCTGATCGCTGGTGACGCCAGCGGGATCACCATTCTTGGCTTGGCCGCCCAGATCAACATTTCAGGCTTCGACGCCAACGACCAGATTGTCATCAATGGCCTCGGTGGCGACGACGTCATTGACGCGTCGGGGCTCGCGGCGAACGTCATCCAGTTTACCGCTAATGGCGGCGATGGCGGCGACGTCCTAATCGGTAGCCCCGGCAATGACACCCTGCGCGGCGAGGCGGGAGACGACGTGCTAGTCGGCGGCGGTGGGGTCGACGTCCTCGACGGCGGACCCGGCGACAACGTCGTCCTTCAAGGCGCCGTCGCATCCTTGGACCCTTTCATCATCTAGCACCATCGCCGCCCGGCCCAACCGGGCGGCTCGACCACAATCGCGACCGAACGCCGCGAGGATTAGGCAGGGGAACATTTTACAACCTGTTAGCTGTTAGCAAGGGCCGCTGATGTCGACAGGCCGCGACGTCCGTGATGTCACAGAGCTTTCCAAGCGAACTTGGAGGAACCTCTGGCGCGCCGATCGCTAAGTCTAAAAGCGCCAGACGAACAGATCTATGTCTACTATATCCGAGCGGGCAGCCGTACGGCTTTGGGAAGTATTTCTTATTGGCGGCAAGGGGGGAGATAAGCCAAGCAAACTGCAATAGGTTTTATTTCTTTCTTGACGCGCGGGGATCGATTTCACAAACGGTAATCAACCGAGCGTACGTCTGCGCAAGAGTGGACGCAAGCCGTAATGCTTAAGGCAAACCCCACCGAGCGGCGGAAGTGGCTGGGAGGACGGGAAGATACTGGAAGCAAACTTCGGGCTGCGCTTGAGCGGGCGCGGCATGCGTCACGCGACGGCATCACCGACGGACTCAGGGTTTCCGATAGATGGCGTGCGCTTCTAAACTGAAGACTTGAATCACCGGTGCCGGTCCTGTGAGAGACCTCGCTTGGAATTGTAACCCTCTCGCTTGCGCTATTCGAAAACGGACCCGACGGGATGATTGAGATGGTACGCATCAGGCGCCTCGAGCTCACGTTTGCGCCACAGCCATGGCCATTTGCTGAGGCACGCCACGACGAGATCGTGCGGCATTTCGATCGGCTGAAACAGGTCAAGCCGGCGATATGGAACGGCCGTGTCCTGCTGCTCCACGATTCTCATATCGAGGGTGACGTCTTCCGAGGCGCGTATTTTGAAACCGATTATGCGAGCTTTGTTGCCTGGCGTGACTGGGGATTTCCCGACGCGACGGTGAGGCACTGCTTTTCGCTTGGCGCGTTACGTGCATCCGACGGCAGTTTTCTCCTCGGGGTGATGAACTCCCACACGCTCAACGCTGACAAAATCTATTTCCCGACGGGGGTGCCAGATCCCAGCGATATTGTCGGCGGAATGGTCGACCTTGCTGCCAGTGTACGACGCGAAATGGCCGAGGAGACCGGGCTTCATGCCGACGCCTACGAGGCCGAGGAGGGTTGGTATTGCGTCCTCGCGAAGCCACATATTGCTCACTTCAAGATGCTCCGCGCGCACGACACCGCGGTCGCACTGTGCGCTCGCATCCGTGCACATCTCGCGCGCGAGGTGGAGCCCGAACTCGCGGACGTCCGTATTGTGCGTGGTCCTCCCGACTTGGACCCGATGATGATGCCACTCACTGTCACGACGTTTCTCACGCATATGTGGAGCCAAGCGTCTCAACGAGTGCCATGAAAGCATTCGGCGGTACCCGCCAAGCCGGCCACGTTGCAGCGGCCGACCCCTAGACTGATGTCGTTTGCGTTCATCCTCGGTCAGTCCCGTCAGTTGCTCCATCGAGTGGCAATGGCCCTAGTGATCAATCATACTGGCCGTCTTGGCGTATCCCGATTGCTTCAAGGGAAGCATCGGCATACTGCAAACGCCCACAGTCGTAGCGTAAATAGTCCCTGACTATGCTACGCAGTTTGGCGCTAAGCTCTAGATTTAGTATTTTCACTATGCCATCTTTGGGTCGTATTCCATTTTTTTGCCGATGCAACGGATGATGCGAATGCGTGGATTGATGGTTCGCGGCGCCATCTGGGTTGGCGTGACTGCGGTTGTCGCTGCGAGTGTGGCTGCGCTTGCGCAGATCTCGGTCCAGGGGCCGCAGGATGCGAACCAAAAGCAGGTGTTTCTGGTTCGCAAAGACGTCTCCGAATGTTCGGGCACCGATGTTCCCAATGTGGATTCCCCTCTGGTCGGCGGCAATGTCGTGGTGACACGGCTGGACGATGGGACGACCAGCGCGAAGGTCGCTATGACGGCCAAGCCCAGCACGACATATCAGTTCTCTCTCAAATGCGTTCGGGTGCTCGGCAACATAACGACGGACGAGGAAGGGGTGGCAATCGTCACCCTTGCGTACCCGACGAATTCCGTCGGGAATGTGTACGCGTTCGAGATGCATCCGGAAGGCGCGCCGCCGGGAAACCGATACCAGAGCGCGCAGGTCGCGTTTTAGCTGCTGACGGCCGATATTGCGGAGCGCGATACGCCATCCGTAAGCGGCATGTCCACGTCGGAGGGCACCATGCGTAGGACTTCGCTCACGCTCCTTGCAACGTCGTTTGCGATCTTGCTGCAGGCCGCGCCCGTTCACGCCCAGGCGTTCCGGACCTGGGTGTCCGGCGTAGGCGATGATGCCAATCCATGCAGCCGCACCGCGCCGTGCAAGACGTTCGCCGGGGCCATCTCCAAGACCGCGCTCAACGGCGAGATCAACTGCCTTGATCCCGCCGGCTTTGGCGCGGTGACCATTACCAAGTCCATCACCATCGACTGCCACGAGGTGTTCGCTTCGATCCTCAACAGCGGGACGAACGGCATCAACATCCCTTTCGACAGCTTCGCCGCGGGCGACGTGCGAAAAACCGTGCGCCTGCGCAACATCAATTTCAATGGCGTCGACACCGGCCTGAACGGAATTCGGATCACGGGTGGTGGAGTCGTGGCCGGTGGCACGGTCTTCATCGAAGACTGCTTGATCGACGGCAATTTCGGGGGCACGGCGCGTGGCATCTCCGATGAGCGCATCAGCGGCGGCAAGTTGTTCGTCTCCAACACAACCGTCCGGAACCTAGGCCAGACCGGTATCGGTATCGCTCCGGCCTCCGGCACCACGAGACTGGATGCTGTGCTCGATAACGTGCACGTACAGAATGGCGCCTTCGGCGTCGCGGTTGCGGGCGGCACGAAGGTCATGATTAGCCGCTCGGTATTTTCAGGGCACACTCAAGCCGGTGTCTTTGCAGGCGCCAGTGCGGAAGTAAACCTCAGCAACAGCGTGGTCAGCAGCAACAACATTGCTGTCCAGAATGCCTTCGGAACGCCGGTAATCCGCCTCTCCAACAACGATATCACCCTCAACGGCACGGCGTTCAGCGGCGCCACGCAATCCTTCAGCAACAACAGGACCCAAGGAAACATCCTGCTCGGGCTGGCGCCAACGCCGATCGGAGCGACCTCGAATCCAACCGGTTTGCAGTAACAGGCTTCCTCCGACGCGCGCCGCGGCGGTGCCTATCAGCGGGCCGCGTATGGGATCGATCGGCCAGAGCAGGCTTGTGACAAAATGCTGGCCCAATTTAGAAGGCGCAAAGCGCATAATGGGCATCCGAATGCCGCCCAAGCTGCACGCGTAATAATTTGGCAACCCTAGCAACGAGGTGCTAAGGCTGCGCCAAAATATAAGAAATGCAGAAGGTGACGATGATAGCCGCGAGTCCTGCGCGCAGACCGTAGAGGTATGTCACCGCAGCAATTGCCAATCCAGCTACGACAATTTTCACGTCCATCGTGGTGAGCTTAGATTAGCGCGGGAAGGGCAAAGCCAAGCAATAAATTCAGCGACCCTATAACAAGCGGACGCGAACGCATGGCGCTTACCGATATCGTCTACTGCGTCCCTGGGGGCGAAGACAACCATGGGAGGTCAGGTTGGGGCCTCCAAAAGAGTTTCCGCCAACATACGAAGTTCATCCTCGAAGTCCACGCTCCGTCGATGGAAGTATTTGAGCGGGCCTCCGAACGCCAGAGGCCGAATTTTGGAAGCGATGAGGGTTCCTTGACTGCGAGTAGTCGAGGGCGCTCTTGCTCCTTTCGATTTAAAAAATTTCCGAGCGGCGGCCGAATGGAATGATAACCCGATCATCTTATTGATGAGGGAGGCACGCTCGACCCGTCCCTCAGATCCATTGACACCTGCGTCATTTGACGGCGGTCCAGGAGCCACAGAACCCCGCCCAACATGCTGACCGCAGCGACGATCAAGCCGAAAGCGATGCTCGCTCCAAGCGCCTGATCTGCCGGCAACCCAAGCGCGCCAAATGCCACGATCGCAGCGCCCTCGCGCACGCCCCACCCGGCCAGCGATATGGGCAGCATCGCTATTTCCATGATGGCGGGAACAAGCAACGCGCAGCCTGCCGCCAAGGGAAATGCGACTCCCATGCCGCTCAAAATGAGCGTGAAAACCACCATGTTGATCGCAGTGATCAAAGCGCTGAGCACAAATACCCAGGGAACGCGACGGCTCGCGAGAAGTTCATGGCCAACGGTCGATACCTCGACGATGAAGCCCGTAACGACGCCTGTGCGAATGCGGACAGGGAGAAGATTGAGAATACTGACGCGTCCACGCCTGGATCCGAGCAACAAAAGCATAGCGAATGCGGTCACGCCAGCGACTGCAAGCACCACCAAGATCATCTTGATCGCGCTATTCACTTCGCTGCTCAAGAACCAGGGGAGGGTTGCAAGCAAGAAAGCGTGATTGACCAGCGTACCGATGAGGCGGTCGAGGACGACAGCCGACGTCGCCTTTTGAAGAGTCAAGCCGAGCCGGCGAATTCGCCAAATCCGCAAGGCGTCTCCGCCCAGAAACGAAATGAAGGTTTGGCTGAAGAACATGCTTTCCAGCGTCAGCCGGTAGGAGTCGCCAAGCCCAAAGCGCGGGCCGAAGCGAGCTACCACCATCACGAGCCGCCCGGCAGCCGCAATGGATTGCACCAGCACGGCAATGATCGCAGCAAAAATCGCATAAGGAGAAATCGTTGAAAGCGCGTGTACCATCGAACGGATGTCAAATTGCCGAATGAAAAAGGCCAAGATGAGTGCGGTGACTGCGAACTTGAGCAAAAGCATGAACCAATATTGCATGTCGCCCTCGATTGGTGGCGCCGGCGACTTATCGATCAGTCCTGTCGCGGCGCAGCAGCGTTGTCGGTCGGCGTGATGCCTGAACGAGTGCAAGGTTCAGTACGGCCCCTTGAAATGATCCTCGCGCGCTAAATCGCCCACTCGACTGGGGTCATGGCCCAATGTCGCGAGGGCAGCGCGGGCGATGGTTGATGCCTTCGGATAGAAGGCCTGCTCGAGCTTCAAAGAAACAGGAGCGGGGCAATTGGCAAGCGCGATGCGCAGCACAGGCGCCTTGAGATCGGAAAATGCCTTCTCGGCAGCGAGCGCCGCGATCTCGCTCGCAACCCCGCACAGCTCCCAGCTCGTGTCCGCGACGACCAGATGCCCGGTCTTTTTGATCGATTGAAGAATCGTTTCCTCATCGAGCGGGCGTAGCGAGCGCAAGTCGATGATCTCGGCTTCGACTCCGTGCCGGGCGAGTTCGTCGGCCGCATGCAGCGCCTCCTGCACCATGAATGACGTGCCGACGATCGTGATGTGGCGGCCTTCGCGCACGCGTCTCGCCTTGCCGATCGGGGTCGCCTCGAAGCTCTCGGGCACCTCGCCGTCGATCCCATAGAGCGCGCGATGCTCGATGATCACAACCGGGCTGTCCTGCTGCAGGGCGGCAATGGTCAAGCCTTTCGCATCGTCAGGGAACGCAGGCATCACCACGGTCAAGCCGGGAAAATGGGCCAGCGTCGCATGGGTGCTCTGCGAGTGGGTGGCGCCTTGGCCCCATCCCTTGCCGACGACGGCGCGCACCACAAGTGGCATGTTGCCGGCATTGCCGTTGAACATGTGTCGCCACTTGGCCGCCAGGTTGATAAGCTGATCAAACCCCAGAAAAAGGAAATCATTGCGCGCGTGCACGATGATCGGCCGCTTGCCCATGGCGGCGGCGCCGATGACTATTCCGGTCAACGCATTCTCCATGGCCGGCGCATCGAATACGCGTGCGGGGCCGAATCGCTTGGCCGCCTCGGTGGTCGATCCGAAGATACCGGATGGATAATCGACGCCGATCCCGGTGACGAAGATGGACGGGTCACGCTCCATGGCCTGGCAGAGTCCCTCCGAAAGGGCTTGCGCGTAAGTCATTTTACGCATTGGCGATCCGCGTCTCTCAGAGATGGTTGAACAACGTGGAGACGTCAGGCCAGGGAGCATTGCGCGCGCGTTCGATGTCCTTTTCGACATCAGCCTTCATCGCCTGATACGAAGTTTCGAGCTGCGCAGGCGTCGCGATCCTGAGACGCGTCAGGCGCCCGGCGCTGCGCTTGAGCGGGCACCGCTCCATCCACGCCTTGACCTCCTCGCAGGTTCGATAGGTGCGGTTGAGCTCATGATCGAAATGAGGTCCCACGTGCTCGCGCCAACGATACGTCATGCATTCGAGAAAGAACGGCCCGCCACCGGCGCGCAAATTATCGAGCGCCGATTCGGTAGCGTGGTAGACTTCGTGCACGTCGTTGCCGTCGATGCGCGATGCATTGATCTTAAAGGCGCGCATGCGCTCGCAGAGGTCGGTTCCCGCAGGTTGCCGTAGCTGCAATGGGCTTTCGGTCGCGTAGAGATTGTTCTCGCATACGAACAGTACAGGCAATCTCTTCACCGACGCATAATTCGCACTCTCATAAAACGAACCCTCGTCCATGGCGCCTTCGCCGAAAAATGTGACGGCGACGCGATCGCTTCCATCCATCTTGAAAGCGAGCGCCGATCCGACGGCGCAGGCCGTGGTCTCCCCCAGGATGGCGCTGGTCGCAATGAAGCCCACGTCGCGCGCCGTGATGTGCACCGACCCGCCGCGGCCCCCCGAGCAGCCGTCGGCGCGACCATAGAGCTCGGCCGCGAGCTTGTAGATGCTGCCGCCCTTGGCGAGATAGTGATTGTGGCAGCGGTGATGGCTGTAGACTACGTCATCGCGCCGTAGCGCGTGACACACGCCGACGGCAATCGCTTCCTGGCCAATGCCAAAATGCGTGGGCGTGCGCATCTCCTGCTGCTTGTAGCGCTCCGCCAACAGTTCTTCGGTCAATCGAACTTTGAGCAGGCCCTGATGCAGTGAGATGAGCAGATTGGCGCCGGCTTTGTCCGTCGTCTTGCTATCCTTCTGTAGCATCTGCACCCACAGCCCCTGCTGTCGACATGCTTGGTCGCGTGGACGGCGCGGCAGGCCACTAACTTGCGAGCCGCGGGCCCAATTCCTCCTCCAAGTAGCCAAAAGGTCTATAGCATTCCCCAGTCAAACGGCAAATCGCGGCTAAGTTCCTCCTGCGTGGGCCCTGGAACCACCTGTACCAGGTCGCCCGCAGCAGTCACGTCTGTCAGCAGTCACGTCTGGTCGAGATCATCGCGGTGCTCAAACACATGAAAACCTGCGTCGACAACTTGAATCACGCGGCGGCTGACTGGATGTCGGACTTCCTGGTCGTGGCATGAAGCCTGTTATTGCGCCAGCGCTCGAGCGGCAGTTCGATGAGAAAGACGAGCGGGGCTGCGGCGGCGATACAGGCAAAAAGTAGAAAACGCGGCTCGATGAAATACCACAGCATGACGTGTAGAAGGTAAATCGGGTATGAAAACTCTCCGATCAGCCGGTCAATGCGGCTTTGACCCGTGAGTGCGAACATTGCCGGTAACGTCAAGCAAAAGATCGCGCCGACGAGTACGCTGCTGTACCATATCGCGGTCGTTTCCGGCCACGGGAAGGCAATCGGTTGAAGCCAGCCGGCGAAGAGAATCCAGGCGCTCACAAGCCACAGGCAGGCGCGGCCGCTCTTGATAACGTTCAGAATTTCACTCGATCGCCGAAATGACAGCATTCCGAGTACGAAGAACATGATTTCCGCGGGGAAAAAGCGCTGTTGCCAAGGGAAAAAGGGAAGGGGAGACGAAACAATGATCAGCCGCAGCGCAAGGCTTGCAGCGACAATAATCCATAACGTGCGGTCAGTTGCGCGCCATAGGAGAGGGACCAGCAGATAGAACCATAGCTCAAGGGCGAGCGACCATGCCTGCGGAATCAGCAAGTCGTTGGATGTGTGCGAGAATAGAATTGCGAGCAAATCCTGTCCGAGCATCATAAGATTGGAAAATATCAGCAGCGCCCATTCGCTTGCGCTATCGGATTTAAAGTTGGCCAGGAAAGTCGCCGGGGGGAACGACACACCGGGCATCAACGCGATAAGTAACACGGTCGCCGCAAGAACGATCCAGTACGAGACGATCAACCGGGAATATCGGTTCGAATAGAAGATCCAGATCGGAGCCGGCGCATATTTCTTGCGCAGCAATTCCATGTAGAAACCGGAAATAACGAAAAACGCCTGGACGGCAAAATACGCCGGCAGAGGACGCACGATCGCCATTTGTGGATCGTATCCAATCCACATCGGCGCATGACCGAAGACGACCGCCGCCGCCAATAAAACCCTGATGATGCCCACGTCGGCAAGTTACCTGTTTCGTGCCGCCACTGCCAGGGAGGATCTTTTGTTGATTCGGACGACTAGGGGCGAAGCGCTTGTATGGTCCGCAGTCTAGATTGGAACGGACCTTCTTCTTCGAAGCCGTCCGATTGCGGCGAGGATGAGGCGCCGGAGGATTAGCACCCCTAGTAAGGAAGTGCTGGCGTACAGCAAGAACGCAGGCTCTACGAGACGCAGAGGCATCACTCCCGAGGCGAGCGCAGGCAGCAGCGACATCGCGAAGAACATCAGAGCCGCCCATGCCAGGGCGGCGGCGCCTGCAAGATTTACCGGTCCCAAAAGCGCGAGGGCGCAGATCATAATCGCCGCGGCGACGACGAGCAGGGCACTGGCGGGAGGGACGAATTGGCCGGTAAAGAACTCCTTTACGATCGCTAGCGGCTCATAGAAAAAGATCGACTCCAGGACGTACAGTGGATGCTCGGCAACGAGGCGCAGAAAGACGCTTTTCACGACGCCTTCATACAAGCCCCACTTGTAATCGAACCGCCGATGGCTCGTCCGCTGCGGCCATCCTGCTTCGTCGTCTAGCAGGTATGGGGAGAGATTCTCGCCACGGCGAGCAATCTCCTTCTCGAATAAAAGATATGCGATTAGATCGCCGTAGCCCGGGATTTGGCCGAACTCCGGGTCTTCCACAGGAACACCGGCGACCTCTGGGCGCGCCGGATTGAAATTGGCCGCTACCAGCAAATGGTGCCAAAAGGTTCGATATTCCGTCTCATCTTGTTTCAGATATTGCGGATCGAGCGCGAATTTCGGATAGAGGACAAGCGCTGCCAGGACGAAGCCAACGAGGGCACCGGGCACAATCGCCTGATGTGCCATTGTTCGAGCGGTATGTCGGTCATTACGGAGCATCGACACCGCGACTCGGGCCACAACCCACAGACCAAGCCCCACGACCATCCAAAGACCGCTCAAGCGCGAAAACATCACGAAAAAGAGGATGCCTGCTTGAGCTGCAGCGGTCACGACTTGCAGCGGCTTCATTTTGCCACGCTCGAAGAGCATGAACAGGTGTAAGACCGGCACAATGCCTAGAAGCGGCAGGTACCGGCTGCCATGAACGGCATTCACGTCGGGGTCCAGCTCCTGCAGCACAGGAACGATCAGATACATGGCGCAACAGGCGGCAACGAGGCTGGCCAGCGCCAGGTGATCTCGGTAGAAGGCGACAGCAAAGAGTCCAACCGTGACGAAAAAAACCAACATGAATCCGTAGAACAGGCTCGACAACTGAATTCCGAACACCGCCATCGACAACGCATAGAAAAAAGCGAGGCCCTTCTCGTGCGGCCCCATGGAATTGACGGCCGTGCCGGGGTTTGGGATGGACGCTGCTCGTTGGAGTGCCTGATTAATGAAGCTTGCATCATGCAGGGCGGCGATATAACGGCTCGGCTCGCCACCAATGTTGCTGTAGTTCAGGCCCGCGTCGTACAGTGCTTGGTCGACCGACCGCAGGCTCGTGTAGCCGTGACAATGGCTGTAGGAGAGACACGAAATCGCGACCGCCAAGCCGTTGAGGTGTCGCGCCAAGGCGCCGGGCAGCGTGCGGTCTGCTCCCGTCCTCACTCCCTCCCAGACGGTGAGTGCGCACAGCGTTAGCGCACACAGAACGAGCAGAACAGATCGCGACAGTGACACCGTTGCCGGCTCGCCGATGGGTGGTTGCGATCCAAGACCATCGCACAGGGCCGCGGAGGTTGGGTGGCCAGGCAGAGCTGTCGCGCCAGATTGGACTTCCATCACAGGGTCCTGTTGCTAAGCCAGTACGTCGATTTTACGGCAGGTAGAACCCTAAGAGTCTGTCCGAAAACATCAGGCGGGATTACAAAGTTTTCGGAGCATGAGGCGGATTGAGGCAAGCCGCAGGAACGCCAGCGCGTTGCGATTGAGGTTCTCCCAATCCTTGGCAAGCCTTCGGCAGCGGTTGAGCCAA
>WNGA01006543.1_pt1 | contig 16555 bp, 16 predicted proteins | sample 5400061 | NCBI WGS metagenome assembly WNGA01 (sample SAMN13153366, study PRJNA577476) | soil metagenome | isolation source: 100 cm soil or saprolite under grassland replicate 2 | place: USA:California | collected 2016-06-15 | reverse complement strand
GCTGGCCGGGCCATTCGCGGGAAAGGCCTTCACGCGGACGGCCGCGACCTCGTCGAAGGAGCGCATGTCGGTCACGTACACCGTCACGCGGACGACGTCGTCGAGCGTGGCGCCGTTGGCGGCCAGCATCACGCGCAGGTTCTCGATGGCCTGTTTCGTCTGCGACGCCGCGTCCGTGCCGACGAGCCGGCCTCGCGCGTCCATGCCCACCTGGCCCGAGAGAAAGAGCAGCGCCGAGCCGGCCTCGACTTTCACGCAGTTCGAGTAGTAGGGCCGGATCGGCGGCGCGACCCCGGCCGGGTTCATCGCGATCTTGCGTGTCGTCGTCGGCATGCCGCGGCTCCTCTACTCGACCTCGATCTCGAGGTCGTGGACACGGTGGCCGCTGATCGGATTGAGGTCCATGGGGCAGGCGCTGACCGCCACGATGAGATCCATCAGCGCGGTCAACTCGACGACGTCGCCGGGCTTCGCCAGTGAGGTGTCGAACTCGACGCGGCCCTCCGGATAGCGCATGTGCTGGAAGAAGTTCAGCGGATGCGGCAGCTGGTGGCGCTCGATCCGCCAGGGCGCGAGGGCCTCCAGGAAGTTATCCGAGCACGAGCGATGGCCCGTGACCCCGAAGTCGTATTCGTACCGCCACGGGTCGCAGGCCGGGATCAGGAGATCGTGGCGCCCCGTGTCGTCCCGGGTGATCGTCAGCATGGGTCGACGGCGGTTGGAGCGGAGCTGGTCACCGGCGGCCGGAAACAAGTGCCCGATCGAGACCAGCGTGTGGGTCGTGCTGAACGTCTCGGTCAGATCGGCCGCATTGAAGGCCACGAAGTCGGCGACCTGGCGGCCCTCGACGTTTCGGATGACGAGCCGCTGACCAGCGCCGAGCGTGGTGGCGCGTCCCGTCCCGGCCGCGATGCGAAGGGGCGCGGCCATCAGCGACGGCCGGCTACTTCTTCTTCCGCTGCTCGAGGCCCTTGAGCAGACGCTCCGCTTGGTCGATGTTCTTTCGCGCGTTCGCGTGCTGCGGGTCGAGGTCGAGGACGACCTTCCACTCGGTGATCGCCTGCGGCAGGCGCTCCTCTCGGTAGAGACGGATGCCTTCCCGGTAGTGCTGCTCCACGAGGCGGCCCTTCATCTGTTGCAGCAGCTTGGGCACATCCTCGTAGTCGGGCTGCAGCCGCGCCAGCGTGGTGAGGGTCCGGTAGGAGCCGTCGTAGTTCTTCTGGTCGAGCTGGGCCTTGCTCTGCCGGTACAGGACGAGCTTCTTGAGGCTCAACCCCTCGCGGTGGCCGGGATCGCCGCTCAGCAGCTTGTCGAGGTCACCGAGGGCGACGACGTACTCACTGCGATCCAGCGCTTCGCGGGCCTCGGCGATCAACGGGTTGATCTCCGGTGGCGCCTCCTCGCGGGCAGGCTCCTGGCGCCCAGGCGGCGACGGCGCGGGTGTGGGCGCGGGCGCCGTGGCGTCGCGCCGTGGCGTCGGCCGCGCAAAAGGGAGGCCGGGGATCTCCGGAATTTTCAGCGTGCTGCCCGCCACGAGTCGCGGATTGGGGGGCAGCTGGTTGGTCTCCCAGATCACCTCGGACCGCGAGCGATCGCCGTAGTAGCGTTCGGCCAGCGCGGCCAGCGTGTCCCCGGCGCGCACGGTGTGCGTGAGGAACTCGACGTCACGCACCTCGCTCTGGAGCATGGTCATGCCCATCTTGTTGGCGGGGTCGAGGGCGAGGACGCCCAGCAGACGTCGCTGAGCTTCGACGTGGGATCCTCGCGCCAGCGCCGCGCGCGCCTCGCCGATCCGCTGGGCCACGAGCCCCTCGATCCGCGCGTCCAGGCGCGTCTGCGCCTCGCGGGCGGTGGCGTCGTCGGGGTCGATCGTGCGGGCGATCTTCCATTCGTCCCGCGCCCCGCGCAGGAGACCGTCGCGCTCCAGCGCGAGCGCCCGCTCCTGATGCGGCTTGGCGAGGCGCGCGCGGGGAGAGGGACCGGTGCTCGGCGGCGCCTGGACCGTCGGGGCCGGCGCGGGCCGCGACACCGTTCCCTCCGTCGCGCACGCGGCCATGGCGAGGCCGAGCCCGACGACGATCAGACGCCGGATCATCGGAGGTCCTCGGTGTGGAACACGTTGAGGTTCTTCGCGAAGTCCTCGAGGCTCATCTCGGCGTAGATCTGGCTGCGGTTGATCCGCAGGGGTTGCACGAACGCCGGGCTCCCCTGCCGCCGCACCGTGAACGCGGCGATGTAGCCATGATCCTTGACCTTCGTCACCACGTCGTCGTCCGCGCGACCGTAGGGATAGGCCAGCACCTGGCTCGACCGCCCCAGATGCCGTTGAAACAGCTTCAGCGGGTCGCCGAGCTCGGCCTGCATCCGCGCGGAGAACTGGGCGTCGGACTCCCCCGCCGCGCGTCGCAGGTCGGCGTGGGTCTTGGAGTGCGCCTGGACGTCGAAGCCCTCGGCGGCGAGCTTCTTCAGATCGTCCCACGACAGGGCATTTCGACCGGCGCCGACGTAGTCCGTGTAGACGAACAGGGTCGCGGGGAAGCCGAGCTCCTTGAGCACGGGGTACGCGTATTCGCGGAAGGCCCGGTAGCCGTCGTCGAAGGTGAGCACGACCGCCCGCTTCGGGAGCTGCCGCTTGAGCTGCAGCCAGTCGATGAAGTCGCTCAGGCTGATGACGCGGTAGCCCTGGGCCTTGAGATAGCGCATCTGCTGCTCGAACTGGGGCGCGCCCAGGAGCAGCCGCCCCTTCGACTGGGGCCCGAGGTTGTGGTAGCAGAGGATGGGCACGAGCTGATACCCGGTCGCCTCGACGCCCGTCGGGTTCCACGGCCGCGCCGGGATGACGACCTCCTGGCCCGCGGTGAACGTCCGGGCGCCCATGTAGTCCTCGATCACCCAGCTCTTGGCCTTGTCGCCGAGATACCGCGCGGCGAGGCTCTCGGCGGTGTCGCCCTCCTTGGCGATGACGACGACGAAGTCCTCGGAGGTGAACGCGTCGGGGAGCGCCGGCGCGGAGGACGGGGCCGGCGACGCCGGCACGGCCGCGCGTGGCGGCTCGGGCGCGGGCGGCGCCGTGGCGCAGGCCGAGGCCAGCACCATGACGATCCCCCAGACGACGACCACGGGCCTCATGCGGGCCCCGCCAGTGCCAGGACTTCGTAGACTTCCACTTCTTCCTCCTTGCCCTTCACCTTCATCGGCCCCAGCCCCTTGGCCTCGACGAGATCCCGCACGCGCTCGTACGTGGGCTGGCTGATCAAGATTCTTCCCGCCGGTCTGGCGTTGTCCACGAGGCGGGCGGCGAGATTGACGCTGTCGCCGATCACCGTGTACTCCATGCGGTCTTCGGTCCCCACCGTCCCGGCGACGACTTCCCCGAGGCTGAGCCCGATGCCGATCCCGATCGGGGCCTTGTCCTGCGCGACGCGGCGCTCGTTCAGGTCGGCCACGCCGTTTCGCATGTCCAGCGCGGTCTTGACCGCGCGGATGGCATGGTCGGGATGCGCGATCGGCGCGCCGAAGACGGCCATGACGGCGTCGCCGAGGAACTTGTCGAGCGTGCCGTCGTACTTGAACGTGGTCTCGATCATCAGGGTGTAGAACTCGTTGAGCAGGCTGACCACTTCCTCCGGGCTCAGCCGCTCGGCCAGCGGCGTGAATCCCCGGATGTCGCAGAACAGCACGGTGACCTCCCGTCGCTCACCGGTCAGGGCGAGCTGCTCGGGATCCTTGAGGATCTCCTCCACCACCTCGCGCGCGACGTAGCGCGTGAACGCGCGCTTGATCATCTCCTTCTCGCGCAGGCTGCGGGCCATCTGGTTGAACGACTCGGTGAGGCTGCCGAGCTCGTCGCGGGAGGTGACGGGCAAGACGACGTGGAAGTTGCCTTGCGCGATCGCCCGGGTCCCCGCCATCAATCGGGAGATCGGCCGGGACAGGAGCGTGGCCAGGCCCACCGCGCCGCCGATGCCGACCAGCACCATCGCGACCGTGACCAGCGTGGCGCGGTTACGCGCCGTCACCAGGGCGGCGGCGATGGAGTCCTTGCTGAAACCGACGTACAGCGCGCCGACCGGGACCTGGCTGAAGATCAGGGGCACGGCGAAGTCGATGATCGCTTGCCGTGACTCCGAGCGATAGGTCTGGATCAAGGGCTTGTCCCCGAGCGGCGCCAGGCCCGGGCGGCGCGTCAGGGGCTTGCCGATCAGCGCGACGTCGGAGTGCGCCCGGACGGTCCCCTCGTCGTCGACGAAGGCCACGAAGGCCACGTCACGGTCGTTCATCGCTTCCCTGACCAGGACATTGAGCGTCAGGTCGTCGTTGGCGACGAGGGCGCCCTTGCCGCCGGCGGCGAGATGCTCGGCGATGGTGTCGCCCCGCTTGATCATCTCCTGCGTGAGAGCTTGCTGCTGCTGGCGGAGCAGGAAGAAGCTCACGAGCGCGACGGTCAGGACGACGAGGCTGGTGATGAGGAGGCTGAACTTCATCTTGAGCGACAGATGGCTGAGGGTCATCAGCCGCTGCCCGAGCGCTCGCACGTTTCCTGTCGCTGACATCAGAAGCGCCACAGGTTACCAATTTGGCACGGGTGGGGTCAAACAAGAACTCCACCCGCCGCCCTCTGCCCGACCGGCGCCGCGGGCAAACCCCGCCCTACACGGTCAGGCGGATCCCGCGGCGGTCGAGGAGCCACATCAGCGCAAACCAGAAGCCCAAGTAGGCGATGGCAAAGGCCAGCGAGCCGTTGACTGGCGTCGCCCAGGGGGCGAACAGGTGGTCGAAGAGCAGCGCATGGAGCGGGCTCCGTCCCGCCGCCCGCTCCACCTTGATGACGATCAGCAGCCGCGCCACGAGGCTCGAGAGAAAGAACAGGGCGAGCGCGTTCACGCCGAGGATCACGAACGGCCGCGTCCAGGTCCGCCAGCCCCGCACCTCGGCGAGCCAGTAGCAGCCGGCCAGGGCCAGCAGGGCCGCGCCCGCCGTCAGCACGGCGTAGGAGCTCGTCCACAGCGCCTTGTTGACGGGAAACCACAGGCCCCACAGCTCACCGAGGCCGACTCCCGCGATGCCCGCCGCGAAGAGACCGCGCGCCGTCACCTCGGGGCGCCGTCCGGCCCGCAGCCAGCGGCCGGTCAGGACGCCCAGGAGGGTCGTGGCGATGGCGGGCAGGGTGCTGAGGATCCCCTCGGGATCGTAGACGCGGGCCGCCCGCCAGATGTGCGGGCCGAGGAGCGTGCGGTCGACGAAGGCGGCGAGGTTGCCCTGCGGATCGAGGTGGCCCGGTCCGAACCCGGGGACGGGCACCAGCGTCAAGGCCGCCCAGTACCCGACCAGCAGCGCGACGGCGAGCCCGGCCTGCAGCCGCCAGCTCGTCCAGACGAACACGAGAGAGGCGACGAGATAGCAGACGGCGATCCGTTGCAGCACGCCGGGAATCCGGATATTGGCGAGGTCGAAGTCCGGAATCGCGTGCAGGAGGAGCCCGAGCGCGAAGATGATCAGGCTTCGACGCAGGATCTTGACCACGATGGCCCCGCAGGGCTCGTTCCCGGCGACTCGGCGACCCAGGGCCAGCGGGATGGCCACGCCCACGATGAACAGGAAGAACGGAAAGATCAGATCGGTCGGCGTCCAGCCGTGCCACTCGGCGTGTCGCAGCGGCGGATACACCGCCCGCCAGGTCCCGGGGTTGTTGACGAGCACCATGGCGGCGACGGTGATGCCCCGAAGCGCGTCGAGCGATACGAGCCGCCCGGCCGCCGCCGGGCCTGGCGCCTCCGGCGTGACGCTACCTCGCCCCGGCGGGCCGCGCCGGCTCCGGGAACGCGCGGCTCACCGGCGCGTTGGCCTCGAACGGGCTCCACAGCCCGAGCTCCTTGCCGATCTCGCGCAAGGCGGGGAGCACTTCCTCGCCGAGGAGGCGGATGCAGGTGCGCGTGTCCTCGTGGGAGACGAAGCCGTCGCTGGCCCAGAAGCCCATGATCGACGGCCGCGTCTCCTCCAGCAGGCGGCGGAGCTTCGGGATGACCGTCTTCGGCGTGCCGGCGACGATCTGCTGGTTCTGGAGCTGATCCTCGAAGGCCGCGCCTCGCGGATTCGACCGCCGTCCCACCGCGTACTCGACGAAGGCCGCGCGGTACGAGGGCGAGAAGTATCCGGACGGGCTCGACCAGACGGGGTGCGCGAGGCCGGTGAACTCGCCCTGCATCCACATGAACTGGCGGGCGTTGGCGAGCGCCTTCTCCTCGGTCTCCGCGACGTGGCACCGCTGCAGGTAGCCACGGAACTCCGGGCCGCCCGCGTGGCCGGCGTCCGCGGCGACCTTGTCGTAGAGCTCCCAGATCTTCTTCGTCGCCTCGATCTCGGTGCTGAGCGCGATGTACGGGTAGCCCTTCTGGGCGGCCCAGACGATCGTCTCCTTGCTCAGCACGCCGGGAATCCACACGCGCGGGTGGGGCTTCTGCAGCGGCACCGCCCACGGGTTGACGACGCGATGCTGATAGTGCGTCCCCTCGAACCGGAACGGCCCGGTTTGCGTCCACGCCTTGACGATGAGCTCGTGCGCCTCCTCGAAGCGCTCGCGGTTGAAGGCGGGGTTGACGCCGGCCGCGAGCTGCTCCTGGCCGCCGCCGCGCACGAAGCCGGAGACGAGGCGCCCGCCCGACACCATGTCGATCATCGCCAGCTCCTCGGCGAGCCGGACCGGGTTGTCGGCGAGCGGCAGCGGGTTGCCGAGCAGCACGATCTTCACGCGCTTCGTCATCGCAGCCAGGATGGACGCGAAGATGTTGCACTTGGCCTGCATGCAGAACGGCGCGTTGTGGTGCTCGTTCAGCATGATGCCGTCGAAGCCCGACGCCTCGGCGAGGCGGTAGTGCTCCAGGTACTCGTTGTAGAGGCGGCTGCCCGCGACGGGGTCGAAGTGGCGGTTGGAGAACATCAGCGCCGTGGCGCCGAACTTCAGCCCCTCCTCCGCGTCATACGCCGACATCGGCTGCTCGGTGAAGTACATCAGGTGCATGCGAATTCTCCGACGAGACGCGCGAGCTCGTCCGGCTTGTCCATCTCCACCCAGTGCCCGGCACCGTCGACGACGGTCAGGCGCGCCTGGGGGAGCGCCTTGGCGAAGCGCTCGCCACACTCGAGCGGCACGATGCGATCCTCACGGCCCCACACGACGAGCGTCGGCGTGGCGACGCCGCCGAGGAGGTGCGGGAGCGACGGGTTGTACATGTACGGCTTCCAGGCGATGCGGAAGGTCATCTCGCGGTTGAGATCCCACTGCTCGAGCGTGGCCGTCGGCGGCTCCGCGCCGAAGATGCGATCGAAGGCCCGCTGATCGGCGAAGCCCCGGCGCACGTAGTCGATGTAGGACACGAGCGCCTGGTCGGCGATCTCGCCGTGCTCCGGCTTGATGCCCATGGCGCCGACGAGCACGAGCCGCCGGAACGCCCGTGGCGCCATCGTGGCCATCTCCGCCGCGATCCAGCCGCCGAAGCCGAGCCCGACGAGCGTGACGCGGCCGAGGTCACGGGTGACGTCCTGCGAGGCGAGCAGCCACTGGTGGACCACGGCGAGGTCGCGGACGTTGCGCAGCCAGGCGGGCCGCTCGGACTTGTCGTACCCGGGGTGCGAGGGCACCAGCACGGTGAAGTCGCGGGCGAGCGCGTCGTAGAACGGCAGTCGCTCGGGCGTGCCGATGTCGTGATGGAGCACGACGACCGGATCGCCGGCGCCGGCGCGGGCCACCTGCAGCGCGGCGCCGGCGATCGACGCGGGCTCGGAGGTCCACATGAGAGGGGATGCGCTCACGCCCGCAGACTAGCACGATGATCCTCGGCGCGGTCACGCGGCTCGTACCCGAGGACCGCGCGGGGATGGTCGAGGTCCCGGTAGCTCCACCGATTATCGGACATCGCGAAGAAGAGATCGCACGTGACCGCGGCGGGCGCCAGGACACAGAGCTCCAGCATCCGGGCCACGTCACGCTGACTGCACCAGACCGTGAAGTCACGCACGGTCACCGGTCGGTCCTCGGCGACGACGTGCCCGATGCGCACGCCCAGCATCGACAGGCCATGGGCGTCGGCGTAATGGCGGGCCAGCGCCTCGCCCCACACCTTGCTGACGCCGTAGAGCCCGGACGGGCGCGGCGGGGACTCGTGGGTGAGCCTCGGCCACGTCTCGACGTCGCGATACCGTCCCTCGACCAGGGCGCGGTACGGCTCCTCGCGCTCGTAGCCGCTCACGACCGCGCCGCTCGAGGCGTACACGACGCGCCGGACACCGGCCCGCCGCGCGGCCTCGAAGACGTTGTGGGTGCCGACCACGTTCGCGCGCAAGACGGCGTCGAAGGATGGGCTCGGGCCGACCGAGGCGGCCAGGTGAACGACGACGTCGACGCCCTGGAAGGCGGGCCCAATGGCGTCGAGGTCGCCGATGTCGGCCTGGTGGCAAGGCACGCCCGGCACCGGGCGTCGGTTCAGGGCGGAGAGCTCGTGCGTCGCGCCGAGGTGCCGGCGCAGCGCGGTGCCGATCAGCCCGCTCATGCCGGTCACCAGAATCTTCACGCCGTAAGCTATATCATGGCGGCCAGACGCGGTCGGCCGCGCCGCGACGCGAAACTCGAAAGGAGCCGCAATGCTGGAGCCCGAAACCCCCAAGGATCTGCTGGACCTGGTCGGTCGTGAGCTGGGCCCCTCGGAATGGATGACGGTCGACCAGGCGATGATCGACAAGTTCGCCGACGCCACCGGAGATCATCAGTGGATCCACGTCGACGTCGAGCGCGCGAAGCGCGAGATGCCGGGCGGCAAGACCATCGCGCACGGGTATCTCACCCTGGCGCTGGTGCCCCGGATGGCCGCGACGCTCATGCGCGTGAAGAAGCGCAGCCGGGGTCTCAACTACGGCTCCAACAAGGTTCGCTTCATCAGTCCCGTGCCGTCCGGCGCGCGCATCCGGCTGCACCAGCGCATCGCCAACGCCGAGCCGGTGTCCGGGGGCGTCCGGGTCACCTCGGAGATGACGGTCGAGGTCGAGGGTCAGGACCGCCCCGCCCTCGTCGCCGAGCTGATCGGGGTCTCGTATTCGTAGGACGGCCGGGGGGACGAGCCCCCGCTCTACGACTTCTGCGCGGCGGCGGCCTGTAGCTCGCGGATGTGCTCGGTCCAGTGACGGGCAAGCAGCTCGAGGCGCTGGCGTCCGGTCATCAGCTGACCGTTCGCGCGCTGAAAGCACGGGCGATCGAGATCGGGCGCCTTGCCGGCGGCGTGGACCAGCCGGGCGTGGGCCTGCCGGAGCTGGCCCAAGAGCTCATCGAAGCTCTCGTGCTCGTGCAGGCGCCGGCAGACCTCGTTCACCGCGTCGGCATCGCCCGGCACGGGCCACGGCGGACCGCCGTGCGCCGCGGATTCGATCCCCCAGGCGGTGGCGTCGTGGAAATAGATGAAGTGCATCATCACGTCGCGCGCCTGCCATCGGTCGACGCGCGCGTCGGTCCGGCGTCCGGGCCCCTCGAAGTACGCGAACGTCTCTCGCGCCACCCGATCCAGCTCGGCGATCAGCGTGTCCTTGGATTCCGTCGGCATCGGTGAGCTCCTTCCGTCAGTGATGTAGTACCACTCTATTTGTCGCCGATCACCCCGATGCCCTGGATCTCGATCTCGATGCCGGGGCGGGCGAAGTTCGAGACGGTGATGAGGGCGCTGCCCGGGAACTTGCCGTCCGGGAAGAACTGCCGGCGCAGCTCGACGAAGCGGTCGCCGTGACGCGGCTCCTTGATGAACACCGTCATGGTCACGAGATTGGCGAGCGTGCCGCCGGCGCGACGCAGCGTCTGATCCACCAGCTCGAAGACGCGTCGCGCCTGCGCCTCGAAGTTGCCCGCGATGTCCTGTCCGTCCTTGTCCGCGAGCGCCGTCTGGCCGGCCAGCCACACGATGCGTCCGCCCTCGGTGATCACGGCCGGGGAGTACGCGCGGCTCTTCTGCTGCTCGGTCCCTTCCAGATACTGCGCCATCAGCTCGACTCCTTTCTGATGTTCGCCTCGGACGGCGGGGACCCCAGCCCCGCGACGTCCTGCGGCTCACGCAACATTCTGATGTTCGCCTCGGACGGCGGGGTGGTGGGTTCGTGCCCGATGTCGAAGCCACGGTCGATCGTCCGCGATTCGCGCGCGAGCAGGCCGAGGGCGATGACCACGACCGCCCCCGCGCTCAGCGCCAGCGACCAGTGGATGCCGATCGCGGCGCCCAGCACGCCGATCGTCACCCCGCTGCCGGCCCGCAGGCCGAGGAGCGAGGCGTTGAACAGCCCGACCATGCGCCCGCGCAGGCGCGCCGGCGCCAGCAGCTGGACGAGGGTCTGGGCCATCGACGTGAAGGCGATGTTGAGCATGCCGGCGACCACGAGCAAGCCGACGGCGACGGCGTAGTTGGGCGCGAACGGAAACAGCGCCATCGCCACCGCCCACGCGGCCGCGCACGCGATCGCGGCTCGCGCGCTCGGCCGGAGCACGTCGACGCTCTCGAGGAGGATCGCGCCCAGCAGGGCGCCCGCCGCATTGCCGGCGAGCAGCACGCTGTACCAGACATCCGCCTGCTCCGCTCCGAGGTCGTGGGCGTACTCCGGCATCTGCGGCTGAAACCCGCTGCCCACGAAGAAGGAGGTGACCCCGGCGAGCACGATCATCGTCACGATGCGCCGATCGGCCCGCGCTTCGCGCAAGATCGTCACCGCCTCCTGCAGCCCGAACCGCGGCGCCGAGGGTCTCACGGCGGCGTGCCGCGTGTGGCCCGTGTACGGCAGGCGCCACAGCAGCACCGTCAGCGGCAGATAGATCCCGACGTTCGCGAGCAGCCCCCACGCGGGGCCCAGCAGCAGCAAGAGGCCGCCGCCCACCGCCGGCCCCAGCAGGATCGAGAGGTTCCGGCTGCTGGCGTTCAGGCGGATCGCGCTCTGCAGCTGCTCGGTGCCGACCATGTCGTGGATGATGAGCTGGGCGGCCGGCGCGCCGACGACGCCGGCGGCGCCGTGGATCAGGAGGATCACCACGGCGTGCCAGATCCTGAGCGCGCCCGTGAGGAAGAGCAGCCCCCACGCGACCGAGGCCAGCATGAAGAGCCCCTGCGAGATCTGGATGAGCTTCCGGCAGTCGTGGCGATCGGCCAGCGCGCCCGCGTGGACGGAGAAGAGCAGGAACGGCAGCCAGTGGCTGATGACCGCGAAGCCGCCCAGCGCCGGCGAGTGGAACGCCTGGAAGATGACCCAGTAGCTGATGACGTGCTCGATGTTGTCGGCCATCATGGCGAGCAGCGAGACCACGAAGTACCGGCGATAGGCGACAACCCGCAGGGCCGCGAAGGGCAGCAGAGCCGTCACACCAGCCGCTCCCGCACCTTCGAGCTGATCGCGTCGACGACCATGACCATCGCCACGGTCACCAGCAGCACCGTCGACGCCGCCGGATAGTCGATCGTCCGCAGATAGGTCTGCAGGTAGAAGCCGATCCCGCCGGCGCCGACGAAGCCGAGCACGGTGGCCGCGCGGATGTTCGTCTCCAGCCGATACAGCACGTAGGACAGGAACAGCGGCAGCACCTGGGGCAGGATGCCGAAGCGCAGTATCTGTAATCGCGTGGCGCCGGTGGCGGTGACGGCGTCCACGGGCCCGCGGTCGATGCCCTCGATGGCCTCGGAGTAGAGCTTGGCGAGCGACGTCGTCGTGTAGGCGACGACGGCGAGCACGCCGGGAAACGGACCGAGGCCGACGGCGGCCACGAAGATCAGCGCGTACACCAGCGTGTCGACGCTGCGGAAGAAGTTCAGGACGACGCGCGCCGGATAGAAGAGGGCCGCTCCCGCGACGTTGCGGGCGGAGACGAACCCCAGGGGCAGCGCGAGGACGGCGGCCACGGCGGTGCCGAGCAACGCGATCTCGACGGTCTTGAGCGCGCCCAGCAAGGCCTGGGGCAGCACGCTCGGGTCGGGCGGCAGCATCCGGCGCATGATGTCGACGATCCACGGCAGGCCGCGCACGAAGCGCACGGGATCGGCGCCAGTGTCCCAGGCCGTCCACGCCAGCACGACGAGCGCGACGAACAACCCGGCCCGCCTCATCCGCCGTCTCCATAGATCGCGTCCACGACGGTCGGCGTCACGTCCCGGGGCGCGCCATCGAAGCAGACGCGGCCGCGCCGCAATCCCACGATGCGCGTGGCGTAGGCGCGCGCGGTCTCCAGCTGATGCTGGCTCACGACCAGCGTGAGCCCGCCGTCCACGTTGATGCGGCGCAGGATGTCCATGATGCTGCCGGTGAGGGCGGGATCGAGGCTGGCCGTCGGCTCGTCGGCGAGGATCACCGCGGGCTGCTGGGCCAGCGCGCGGGCGATGGCGACCCGCTGCTGCTCGCCGCCGGACAGCTTGTCGGCACGCCGCTCCGCCATGGCGGCGAGCCCCACCTGCGCCAGGCACGCGAGCGCCAGCTCGCGGTCGGCGCGCGGGAAGCGCCCGAAGAGGCTCGCGAGCGCGGGCACGTACCCGAGCCGTCCGGCGAGCACGTTGTCGATCACCGAGGCGCGGCGCACGAGGTTGAACTGCTGGAAGATCATGCCCATGCGCCGGCGCGCGTGCCGCAGCTCGAAGGCCTCGGCCCCGGTGACCGCGCGGCCCGCGACTCGCACGGTCCCCCCCGCCGGCTCGACGAGCCGGTTGATCGCGCGCAGCAGCGTCGTCTTGCCGGCGCCGCTGCGGCCGAGCACGACGAGGAACTCCCCCGCGCGCACGGTGAGATCCACGCCGTCCAGGACGACGGTCGCCGGGGGCAAGACGGCGCGCAGGCCGCGGATTTCGATCATCGTGTCCACGCGCGGAGGCGCCGGGGCCAGAGCGGTCAGCGCGGGCGGAGGCCGAGCAGCTCGATGGCCGCCCGCACGGACTCGTACTCGCGATCGTCCGCGGGCCCGAACCCGTCGATGTTGTAGAGGCGGCGGAGGAGGTCGCCGTGCTCGGGGGCGCGGATCCGGATCAGAGCGTCGCGGACGCGCGTGAACATCGCGGGGTCGAGCCCTGAGCGGGCGGCGATGCCGGCCTCGGGGATCGGCGGGGTCTCGGCCACGAAGACGATGCGCTCGCGCTCCGCGGGATCTTTCAGGTACTCCTCGCGCGCCAGGTCGAAGGCCGCGATGGCGTCGACGTGCCCGTTGAGCAGCGAGCGCATGCTCGCGTCGTGCGCCCCCGAGAAGACGACCTCCCGGAAGAAGGTCTTGGGATCGCGGTTCTTGACGAGCCCGCGCTGGATCAACATCACCATTGGATAGATGTAGCCCGACGCCGAGGCGGGATCGACGAACGCGATGGTCTTGCCCCGCAGGTCCTCGAGCGTCTTGACGCCCGAGTCCTTCCTGACGAACACACGGGACGTGTACGTGCGCTTCCCGTGCCACTGGTTCTGGGCCACGATCTTGGCCTTCGCCTCACGGTTGGCGAGAACGTAAGCGGCGGGGTGGAGGAAGGCCAGGTCCGCGGTCTGATTCCGGAGCGCCTCGATGGCCGAGCCATAGTCGCTGGCCACGGTCACGCGCACCGGCATGCCCAGGATCCCGCCCAGCACGCGGCCGAATTCCTCCCCGGCGGCGAGGAGATCCGTCGGCTTCTGCGACGGGGTGAGGACCAGGTGCAGCGGCTTGTCGGCCGCCCCCGCCGGGCGCGCCACGCCGGCGGCCGCGAGGCCGCACAGCAGAGCGAGGATGAGCGCGGATCGTCGGCTCGTCATCGGGGTCGAGCATAGACGACGGGGGCCCGAATCGCCAGACGGGCGGGAGTATGATCGTGGCCATGCTCGCTGAGGTCGACCGCGTCGCGGTGACCACGGTCGTCGACAACTACATCGACTCGCTGCGGCGCGACGAGCCGCACGCGCGCCGGTTCAGCCAGGCGGTCGCCCGCAAGATGACGGACCTCAGGGCCGAGCACGGCCTGGCCCACGTCATCGAGGTCACCCGGGGGGCGGCCACGACGCGCATCGCCTTCGACTTCGGCCAGACCGATGCCTGCCTGAATCACAATCTCCGCGAGCTCGGGCTCGACCCCGCGCGGCTCGACGCGATCGCGCTCAGTCACGGCCACCGCGACCACTTCGGCGGCCTCATGGGATTCCTGCACGCCTACCGGCGCTTCATGCGGAAGGATCTCCCGTTCTACGCGGGCGCGGATCATTTCCTGCCGCGCTTCCACGAGCGCGACGGCGACCACATCTACATCGGCCGCCTCGATCGACGGGAGATCGAGCGCTACGACGTCGCGGTGGAGATCGTCAAGGAGCCGACGGCGATCGCCGACGGCGTGCTCCTCAGCGGCGAGATGCACGCCCAGGAGCCCTTCGAGCCGATCCCGGCCAACCTGCGGGTCGAGCGAGACGGCGAGATCGTGCCCGATACGTTCATCGGCGAGCAGACCCTGGTGGCCAACGTCCGCGGGCGTGGGCTCGTGGTCGTCGCCTCGTGCTCCCACCGCGGCATCGTCGGCATCTGTCGCAACGCCGTGCGCGTCACGGGCGTGTCGAAGATTCACGCCGTGGTCGGCGGCTTCCACCTCAGCGGGCTGTCCGACGAGCGCGTGACCCGCGTCGTCGACATGCTGGGCGGGCTGGACGTCGACCACATCGTCCCCCAGCACTGCACCGGCATCGAGACCATCGCGACGCTCTATCACCGGCTGCCGCGCCAGATGGTCGTCAGCTCCGTCGGAACCACCTTCACCTTTTCCGCCGACTGAGAGGCCACGATGAAACAGACCGATCCCGTGTCCGCCGTCGTTCCCGAAGCGCCCGTGCCGTCGCCGCCCGACCGCACGCTGTGGGGCAGCGACGCGATCGCGCGCATGCTGCAGAGCCTGGACCTGCCCTATCTCGCCCTCGTGCCGGGCGCGAGCTTCCGGGGCCTGCACGACAGCCTGGTCAACGACCTCGGCAACAAGCGGCCCCAGATGCTGACGTGCATCCACGAGGAGAGCGCCATCGCCATCGCCCACGGGTATGCCAAGGCGAGCGGCCGCATGATGGGCGCCGTCGTGCACTCGAACGTCGGCCTCCTGCACGCGAGCATGGCCATCTTCAACGCCTGGTGCGACCGCGTGCCGATGCTGATCCTGGGCGCGACCGGGCCGTGGGACGCGGCCAAGCGCCGGCCGTGGATCGACTGGATCCACACCGCGTCGGACCAGGGCGCGCTGGTCCGCGGCTTCACGAAGTGGGACAACCAGCCCGCGTCGGTGCCCGCGGCCTACGACGCCCTGCTGCGCGGCGCGCAGATGGCCACGACCGCCCCGCGCGCCCCCGTCTACGTCAACCTCGATGCCGGCCTCCAGGAGATGAAGCTCGACGCGGTGCCCCCGCTCCCCGATCCTTCACGCTTCGCCGCCCCCGACTCTCCGTTGCCGCCGCCGGAGCTGATCCAGCGCGCCGCGGAGCTGCTCGGCGCCGCCGCGTCGCCGGTGATCCTCGCCGGCCGGTTGAACCGGACCGAGGCGAGCTGGCGCGCGCGGGTGGCGCTGGCCGAGAAGCTCGGGGCGCGTGTGCTCACCGACATCAAGACGGGAGCGGTCTTCCCCACCCGGCACCCGCTTCACGTCGGACCGCCCGGCAGCTTCCTCTCCGAGGCGGCCAGCCGGACGCTGCGTGAGGCCGACGTGGTCCTGGCCCTCGACTGGATCGATCTGGCGGGGACGCTCAAGCAGGCGTATGGCGAGCAACCGCTCTCGGCGAAGATCATCTCGGCGTCCTGCGACATCCTCCTGCATCGCGGGTTCGGCATGGAGTACTTCGGGCTGCCGCCGGCCGACGTGAACCTCCTGGCCGAGCCCGACGTCGTGGTCCCGCAGCTGCTCGAGCGGTGCCGCCCGCGACGTGGCGCCCCGCCCGCAGCCGCCGCCGCCGATGCCCCGCCGGTTCGCACCGGCGACGTGATGAGCCTCCGGAGCCTCGCCGAGGTCTTCAACTCGGCGACCAGCGGGATCGATGTCTGTCTCACGCGGCTGCCGCTCGGCTGGCGGGGCGCGTACCGTGACTTCGCGCATCCCCTCGACTACCTGGGCAACGACGGCGGCGCCGGCGTCGGCTCCGGGCCCGGGCTCACGGTCGGCGCCGCGCTCGCGCTCCGCGGCTCGGGCCGCGTGCCGATCGCGCTGCTCGGCGACGGCGATTACCTGATGGGCGTGACCGCGCTGTGGACCGCGGCCCACTACGGCCTCCCCTGCCTGTTCGTCATCTGCAACAACCGGTCGTTCTACAACGACGAGGCGCACCAGGAGCGCGTGGCGATCATCCGCGGCCGGCCCGTCGAGAACAAGTGGATCGGTCAGCGCATCGGCGATCCCGACATGGATCTCGCGCTGATGGCGGTCGCTCAGGGCGCCAAGGGCATCGGCCCCGTCACCCAGCCCGAGCAGTTCGCGGCCGCGATGAAGGAGGGTCTGCGCGCCGTCATGGACGGCGAGGTCTGCGTCATCGACGCGCGCGTCCTCCCCGGCTACGACACCGACGCCAGCGGCGAGCGCCCGCC
>WNGA01006936.1_pt1 | contig 16567 bp, 20 predicted proteins | sample 5400061 | NCBI WGS metagenome assembly WNGA01 (sample SAMN13153366, study PRJNA577476) | soil metagenome | isolation source: 100 cm soil or saprolite under grassland replicate 2 | place: USA:California | collected 2016-06-15 | reverse complement strand
TGGCAGCCCAGTGGCAGGGCATGTCCGATCCGGAGCTGGTGCTGCCCGGCTCCGGTCAGGTGCTCACCACGCAGGTCGACGTGCCGGGGGCCGGCTGGCCGTGATCACCTGTGCTTCCGCCCGTGGGCCGCTCGCTGGCTGAGGCGCCTCGGACGACGTTTCCGGCCGGCGCCTCATTTCAGGTCGTGCAGGAAAGCGAACAGGGCCGCGGTGAGCTCCGCGGGCTGGTCCTCCTGAATCAGGTGACCGGCCCCGGGGATGATCCGCAGCCGTGCATCGGAGATCCGGGTGGCCAGCTCACGCCCGCGGTCCACGGGGATCCAGGCGTCGTCGTTCCCCCAGCACACCAGCACGGGGATCTCGATCGACCCGTACCGGTGCTGGATTTCGTCGACGAAGCCCGGGTCGGCCCGCCGCTGCGTGAGCTGGCGGTAGAAGGCCCTCTGCCCGGACTCCCCGAGCCACGGCTCGACGAGCGCGTCGAGGGTGGCCGGGTGCAGCCCGGGGCTGCTTGCGGTGCTCACGTACTCGCGTACCAGGGCGCGGTGCAGCCTGGCTGGCAGGCGTTCGAACCCGCTCGCGTGGTCGCCGACGACCTCGAAGAACGCGCTTCCCCACGGCGCCAGGGCGACGTGCAGCAGATGTGCGCCGAGCGCGACGGCACCACCGGAGTCGTGAGCCACCACGGCCGGTTCGGCGAGCCGCCAATGATCCAGCAGATCGGCGAAGATCCTGGCCTGCGCGGCCAGGGAGATGTCCTGGTCCTGGTACGTGTCCGACGTTCCGTAGCCGGGCATGTCCCAGACGTACACCTGGTGATGCTGTGCCAACGCGCGTGCGATACCGCGCCAGATGAAGGACGAGAAGGGCGTGCCGTGCAGCAGTACGACGGGCTCCCCGTCCGGATCGCCGAATCGATCCCAGCGCACCTGCCCCGACGGGCTCGAGTACGTGTTGCCGAGTCGCCAATCCAGCACCGGCTCTGTCCACCTTCCGCGCCCATGATCACACTGCCCAGCCATCGCCGGGCCAAAACCCCCGCATACGCTGCTCGTGTCTCAGGTTCCGTACGACAAGGGGTACGCATCGGCATGGCTTCCCGCATCGACCACCTCGACGACCCGGACGCGCCGGCGGCGAACAGCATCGTGCCGTCGGTGAACGTGGTGGTGTTGAACCGGGCGGGCGAATTCCTGCTGATCCGGCGTACGGACAACGGGAACTGGGCGCTGCCGGGCGGGGCGATGGATCCCGGCGAGTCGATGACCCAGGCCGCCGTACGGGAAGTCGAGGAGGAGACCGGCGTGGTGTGCGAGGTGACCGGCCTGGTCGGGGTGTATACCAGTCCGAAGCACGTCATCCACTACACCAGCGACGACGAGGTACGCCAGGAGTGCTCCCTGGTCTACACCGCCCGGGCGGTCGGCGGCGCGCCCCGTACCAGTGACGAGTCCTCCGATGTCCGCTGGGTCAACGGCGACGATGTGGACGATTATCGGATCCACCCCTCGATGCGGCTGCGGATCGACCATTTCCTGGCGGGGCTTCCGTCGCCGTACCTCGGCTGACCGGCTACGGAGGTATCGGATGCGCAGGACGTACGCCGTCGTGATCAGTGTGATCTGGTTCGCGCTCGCGCCCGGGGTGATCACCGGGTTGATTCCTTACTGGTTGACGCGCTGGGAGTCGGTCGATCCCGCGCCGTGGGTGCCGTTGCGCCTGATCGGCGGGATCGCCGTGCTGGTCGGCGCGGCGGTGTTGATCCACACGTTCTTCTCGTTCGTCGCCGAAGGCCGGGGCACGCCGGTGCCGGCCGCGCCGCCGCAACGGCTTGTGGTCGGCGGCCTCTACCGGTACGTACGCAACCCGATGTATCTCGCCGTGATGACCACGATCGCGGGTCAGGTGCTGGTGCAGGGTCAGCTGATCCTGCTCGCGTACCTCGCCGTCGTGGTGGCGATCGAGGTCCTCTTCGTCCGCCGGTACGAGGAGCCGGCGCTGCGCCGCAAGTTCGGCGCCGCGTACGACGAATACCGCCGCAACGTGCCGGGGTGGTTGCCGCGGCTCAGGCCGTGGACGCAGCCGCATTCATGACGCGGGACCCGCGAGTTGGCGGCGAAGGGACTCCAGGTCGCCGAGTACCCAGGCGCTGGTGAGGTGGCCGTTCTCGCAGGTGAAGAAGGCTGCGCCGGCGTACTCGAAGGACTCTCCTTGACCGGGCAGGCCGAGTAGGCCGCCCTGGTGGTGGCCGGTGAAACGCAGCCTGGCGGCGGCCCGGCCGGCCGAGGTGACCAGGTCGACGACCTCGTTGTGGAAGTCCGGCGCCGCCTGCCGCACCTTGTCCCGGTACGCCCGCCAGCCCTCCGGCCCGGTCACCTCGTCGCCGAGCGATCCCCGGAACCTGAAGTCGGGGGAGAGGATGACATCGACGACGGCGTCGTCCCAGGTGTTCCACGCCTGCTCGTAGAACGCGCGTACCAGAGCGGTCTCGTCCATGGGCACATCGTCGCAGCCCACGGCATCGCCGGGTTGGGCAGTTCGTGCGGTCCGGCGTAACGTCACGTATCGGACCGGTGGTGGAGGGAGGTCCGCCATGGAGCTGTTCACTACCGACCTCAAGAACCAACCGGGGGAGCTGGCCCACCTGTGTGAGGTGATGGCCGAGCACGGCGTCAACCTGGAGCTGTCCGGGGTGACCGCCGGCGACCACGGTTTCGTCTTCTTCACCGCCAGCGACGAGCCCGCTGCGCGTGCGGCGCTGAAGGCGGCCAACATCGGCTTCGAGGAGCACCCGGCGCTGCGGATCAGGTGCGCTGATCACCCGGGTGAGGCCGCGGTCTTCACCCGCAAGCTCGCCGACGCGAACATCAACGTCCAGGGCATCATGTCGGTGTCGATCTCCGGGGGCGAAGTGATCTTCGCGGTGGTCGTCGACGATCCCGACGAGGTGCGCCGGCTGCTCGGTAGCCAAGTCGTCGCGTGATCCCGTACGTTCGGCCGGTCACGCAGGTTCGCAGTCCCGGGAGGCGCCGGTGGCCAGGCCGACCGCCGACGACCTCGCCAACGCCCGCGACCGGTCCATTCCGGACGTGGTCGGGCAGGGGTTGGACGTGTTGTTCTGCGGCATCAACCCGGGGCTGTGGTCGGGGGCGCTCGGCCAGCATTTCGCCCGGCCCGGCAACCGGTTCTGGCCGGCGTTGCACCGGTCCGGCTTCACCCCGCGCCAGTTGCGCCCCGAGGAACAGTTCGAGCTTCTCGGGTACGGCCTGGGCATCACGAACGTCGCGCCGCGTACCACCGCCAAGGCCGAGGAGCTCAGCCGAGCGGAACTCACGGCAGGTGCGCAACGGTTGACGGCGCTGGTCACAGAGCAGAAACCGAAGTGGCTCGCGGTGCTGGGAGTGACCGCCTACCGGGTCGGGTTCGGGCGGCCGCGGGCCGCGGTGGGGCGGCAGGACGAGCGGCTCGGCGAGACCGGAGTGTGGGTGCTGCCGAACCCGAGCGGGCTCAACGCGCACTACCAACTCGACGAGTTGGTCGAGGAGTTCGCGCGGCTGCGCCGGACTGTCGTACCTGGGCGATAGCGTACGGGCCGTGGAGACGCTGGGCCTGCGGGCGCTGAACCGGGCGCTGCTGGAGCGGCAGTTGCTGCTGCGGCGCGATGACCGTTCCGTTCCCGAGGCGCTGGAGCACCTGGTCGGCCTGCAGGCCCAGTCGCCACAAGCGCCGTACGTGGGCCTGTGGTCCCGGTTGGAAGGGTTCACGCCGGAGCGGCTGTCGGACCTGATCGCCGACCGCAAGGCGGTCCGTGCGGTGCTGATGCGGGCCACGATCCACCTGGTCACCGCGGAGGACACCGCGGCGCTGTGGCCGCTGCTGCTGCCCGTCCTGGAGCGCGACGTCTATCCGAACCAGACCTACGGCAGGCACCGCCTCGAAGGTCTCGACATGCCCGCGGTGCTCGCCGCCGGCCGACGACTGGTGGAGGAGCAGCCGCGGACCGCCGCCGAGCTGCGGCCACTGCTCGCCGAGGAGTTCCCCGACCGGGATCCCGCGGCGCTGGCGTACGCGGTGCGGCAGTTGTTGCCGATGGTCCACGTACCGCCGCGGGGGTTGTGGCGGGGGAGCGGGCAACCGCGACTGACCACAGTGGCGGCGTGGCTGGGGCGCGGTGTCGACGAGCAGCCGTCCCTGGACCGGATGGTGCTGCGGTATCTCGCGGCGTTCGGGCCGGCCACGGTCACCGACGTACAGACCTGGTCGGGGTTGACCCGGCTGCGGGAGGTGGTGGAGCGGCTGCCGCTGGCCACGTTCCGCGACGAGGCCGGCAGGACCCTCTACGACCTGCCCGACGCGCCCCGCCCCGACCCGGACACGCCTGCCCCACCACGGTTCCTCCCCGAGTACGACAACCTGCTCGTCTCGCACGCCGACCGGGCCCGGGTGATCGCCGGCGACGGGTACCTGCAGCGGGTCTTCAACGTGGGTTCGCTGCTGGTCGACGGGTTCCTGTGCGGCAAGTGGAAGCTGACCCGGCAGCGCAAGGCCGCCAGCCTGGTGGTCGAGCTGTTCGAGCGGCTGTCCGACCGGGATTCGGAGGCGCTGCGGCGCGAGGCGCAGGCGCTGCTCGATTTCGTGGCCGGCGACGCGGAGTCCCGCGAAGCGAGCTTCACCGGCGGACCGTGGTGACGCCCGACGGTCGGTGCCTCACCGGGTGATCGCGAAAGTGAAGCAGCCGTAGTCGACCGCCCGGGCCTGCACCAGGACCACCTCGGGCTTGTCGAACAGCCGGGTCAGTGCCACCTCGGCGTCGCGGCCCGCCGCCAGCTCGGCCGCCACGATCCACCCCTTCTCGTCGTACGCGCGGAACACCCGGTCGCCGTCGCGGAACGCCTCCGGATAGCCCGTCGCCCGGTAGCCCTCGCAGGGTTCCGGGTGGATGAAGACCGGGCCGACCTCGGCGTACCCGCCCTTGCCGCCGGGTGGCGCGTACGAGACGAGCATGATCTTCTCGCCCGGTTCGCTGCGGCGCAGGCAGCAGCGCAGCGGGTTGCCGCCGCCGCCGTCCACGGTCAGCGCCGCCGGCCGTTGCCGGAGCGTCACCAGGGCGGCTTCAGGGATCGCATGAAATCTCATAAGAGGTCGCGCGGAATGGTGGTGGGTCACGGTCGTCGAGTGGGTCGGTTGTCCCATCGGTGGGTGGTCCACGATCTTCGGATCAAGCTACGCACTGTGATGATCGTGTCGGCGAGGTCGAAGAACGCGTCGATGACTGTCTCGCGGCGTTCGTAGCAGCGTTGCAGCCGGTTGAACGCGTTGTGCCAGGCGTTCGTCCGTTCGACATGCCAGCGCTGGCCGGCCTGGATGGGTGCCTTGTCACCCTTGTGCGCGATCTCGCCTTGTAGGTTTCGTTCGGCGAGTAGGTCTCGGGTCTTGCCGGAGTCGTAGCCGGCGTCGAGGTGCACGGTGATCGCCTCGGGCAGCGGCCCGAGATCGTCGAGACGATCCAGGGTGGGCGCCAAAAGCGGCGAGTCGTGGCGGTTGGCGCCTGCCAGCACCCGGCCCAGCGGGATCCCGTAGCCCTCCACCAGCAGTGACCGCTTCATGCCCTGTTTGCGCCGGTCAACCGGTGAGGGTCCGGCGACCTGCCCGCCGCCGGGGGCCTTGGTGATGCACCCGTCGACGGCGATGTCTTCCAGCACCAGCCCAACGATCCGGTCGTAGGCGGCCAGCGCGATCTGTTTGAGCTGGGAGAACACCCTGGCCTTGATCCACTCGTCGCGGCGATCACGGATGGTGGTCGCCGAGCAGGTGGAGTCGGCGATGCCTTGGTAGGAGCAGCCGAAGCGCAGCACTTGCAGCAGCTTGTCGAAGATGATCCGATCGGCGATCCGGCGGCGGTGGCAGCCCAGCGGGTGGGCAGGGTCGTAGGTTGCTCGGCGTGGCAACAGCGCGGCGAACTGGTCCCACAGCGGGTCGGTGAGCCATGCTGGCAGGGCGGGCACGGGTCCTCCATGTGATCACGAAGCGTCAACAACTTCATGATCAGCGGACTCGTGCCCGCGCCCCTGTCACAACACTCGCTCAGCTACACCACCGGCACCATTCCGCGCGACCTCTAAGTCGAGCCTCCGCCGTACCAGGCCGGGGGTCTGGCGGGAATCGGCCGGCGCGTTGGCGTACGGCGTGTGAGGGCGAACACAGGGGGTTTCTGAGGTGGTCACTCTCCGGCAATGGCTCAGAAACAGCGCCTGGGCAGCCTTGGTCCCGTGACAATCTCGGGGGTAGTTGAACCAGCCACGCCACAGCCGCTGCTGCGGTACGCGGAGATCTCTGACCTGGCGGCGGTGGCGGCGATGCACCAGCGATGCTCACCCGCGTCGCGGTACCGCCGCTACATGTCCGGTGTGGCGATCCCGTCCCACCGGCACCTGACCAGCCTGATCGCCCCGCGGTACGGGTACGCCGTGGTCGCGGAGACCAGCGACGGGCAGCTCGTCGCATTGGCCAACCTGATGTGGAACGGCACGTCCGCGGAGATCGCGCTGCTGGTGGAGGACGCCTGGCAGCGGCACGGGCTCGGCTCCGCGTTGCTGCGGCGGCTGCTGCTGCTCGGTGAGCGGATCGGGATCCGGGAGATCCTGCTGCACACCCATCCGGACAACGTCGGCCTGATCCGGGTGGTGAACAGACTCGGGCTGCCGGTGCGACGGCGGTACGCCGACGGCGTACTCACTCTGAAGGTGGCGGTGCTCATCGGCGCTACCGCCGGGTAACGTGAGAGGCCTCCACGAATCGGAGGTCGGCTATGACGCAGACCCGGTACGGCTCCTGCAACCTGTGCGAAGCGATCTGCGGCCTGGAGTACACCGTCGACGACGGCCGGGTCACCTCGATCCGCGGTGACGAGCAGGACCCGCTGTCGCGGGGACACATCTGCCCGAAGGCGCTCGCGCTGGTGGACGTACACGCGGATCCGGACCGGCTGCGCAGGCCGGTGAAGCGGGTCGGCGACCAGTGGCAGGAGATCGGCTGGGACGAGGCGTTCGACCTGGTCGCGGAGCGGCTCGCGGCGATCCGCAAGCAGCACGGCGACAACGCCGTCGGGGTCTATCTCGGCAACCCGAACGTGCACAACTACGGCAGCCTCACCCACGGCCTGACCCTGCTGCGGGAACTCGGCACCCGCAACCGGTTCTCCGCCACGTCGGTCGACCAGTTGCCGCACCAGATGATCTCGTACCTGATGTACGGGCACCAGCTGCTGCTGCCGATCCCGGACATCGACCGTACGTCGTACTTCCTGGTGTTCGGGGCTAACCCGCTGGCCTCCAACGGCAGCCTGATGACCGTGCCTGACGTGCGCAAACGCCTCGACGACCTGCGCAAACGCGACGGCAAGCTGGTGGTGTTCGACCCGCGGCGTACGGAGACCGCGGTGCGGGCGGACGAGCACCACTTCATCCGGCCGGGCGCCGACGCGGCGGTGCTGTTCGCGCTGCTGCACACGATCTTCGCCGAGGGTCTCGACACGCCGGTCGAGTTCGCCGACGGCCTCGACGAGGTCCGTGAGGCCGTCGAGCCGTTCAGCCCGGAGCGGGTCGCGGAGGTCGCGGGCATCCCGCCGGAGACGATCCGCCGCGTCGCCCGGGAGTACGCCGCGGCCGACGGTGCCGTCGCGTACGGCCGGATGGGCGTGTCCACGCAACGGTTCGGCGTGCTGTGCCAGTGGGCGATCCAGCTGCTCAACATCGTCACCGGCAACCTGGACAGGGTCGGCGGCACGATGATCACCCACCCCGCGGCCGACCTGATCGGCGCCGGGGTCGCGGGGCGTGGCCACTACGGCAAGTGGCACAGCCGGGTACGCGGCCTGCCCGAGTTCGGCGGGGAACTGCCGGTCGCCGCGCTCGCCGAGGAGATCGCGACGCCCGGGGACGGCCAGATCAAGGCGCTGCTGACCGTCGCGGGCAACCCGGTGCTCTCCACCCCGAACGGCCCCCAGTTGGAGGGCGCGCTCGACGGTCTGGAATTCATGGTCGCGATCGACATCTACCTCAACGAGACCACCCGCCACGCCGACGTGATCCTGCCGCCCACGGTGGCGCTTGAGCACGACAACTACGACCTGGCGTTCCACGCGCTGGCCGTACGGAACACGGCACGGTATTCACCGGCGATCCTGAAGCCGTCGCCGGGCGCGAAGCACGACTGGCAGATCGTCGGCGAGCTGGTACGCCGTTACCGCCGTGCGCTGGGCCGTCACGGAGTCAAGCAGCGCGGTTCGTGGGCGACCCGGTTCAGCCGGGGCCTGATGCTGCGGCTGCGGCCCGACCAGCAGGTCGCCCTGCTGCTGCGGCGCGGGCCCTATCCGCTGACGATGGGCAAACTGAAGCGCGAGCCGCACGGCGTCGACCTGGGGCCGTTGCGCCCCAGCATGCCCGGTTCGCTGCGTACGAAGGACAAGCGGATCCACGCCGCGCCCCAGTTGGTGCTCGGCGGGCTGGCCGAGGCGGCCGAGGAACTGCTGACGCCGTCCGACGGGGGGCTGCGGTTGATCGGCCGTCGCCACCTGCGCAGCAACAACTCGTGGATGCACAACTCCGAACGACTCGTCAAAGGCCGGCCCCGCAACCGGCTGCTGGTGCACCCCGACGACCTGAAGGCGCACGAGCTGATCGACGGGCAGCGGGTCCGGGTACGGTCCCGTACCGGGTCGGTCGAGGTGGAGGTCGAGGAGACCACGGACATCATGCCGGGGGTGGTGAGCCTGCCGCACGGCTGGGGCCACCACCGCAACGGCACCCGGCTCGGTGTCGCCAGCCAGCACCCGGGCGTCTCGGCGAACGACCTGACCGACCACGAACGGCTCGACGGGATCTCCGGCAACGCCGCGCTGAACGGCGTACCGGTGACGATCGAGGCGGTCGGCTAGCGGTCGTGACCCGATTCGCGGGCACCGGCGATCATCTCGTCTGCCAGCCACTGGTAGACCGACGCCCAGGCCGACGCGGTCAACGTGCTCAAGTCACCGGTGACCTCGCGGACGGCGCGGATCAGCGCCTGGCCGACGTGGACGTACATGTCCTCGGTCACCTGGTGGCGCCGGGCGTGCGCCGCACCGAGCGCGCGTAGCCGGGCACGGACCGACTCCGGGTTATCCATCGCGTCCACGGCGTCCAGCAGTGCCGCGAACAGGCGCTCCGTCTGGACCGTCATATCAGGGGGAAACATTTGTCGCGCCCCGGGGGCCAGCACGAACAGGTGATCGTAGAACCGGCGCGCCAGATACGGATCGTCCCGGCTCAGGCCCGCGCAGCTGCGGCGCGCTGCTTCGATCGCCACCGGGTCGGGCACCTGCCTGGTGGACGCGGCGGACCTGGTCGCGACGCGGGGAGGACTTGACCCGGAGTTCCACGAAGCCGCCGTCGGCTGGGTCGGCAGATCTGTAGCGGAGCCTCGACGGCGTCCCGCCGTCGGGGGATCCGGAAAGTAGTGATCGGGGGGGTTGGCAGGCACCACCCCCCGATCCTCCTGAACCTGGCCGGGCCTGTACAGATGACATAACGGCACAAGACCGCCCTGCCGCGGGCCGGCCCTCGAATACTACGCTGGAGTAGCTTACTGTCGGTACGGTGAGCGCAATCGCCTGAGGGGAGGCGCGGCATGGACGGGACGGCCCTGAGAGCCCGCTTCGTGGAGTCCGGAGTGCTCCGGCTCGCCGCGTATGAACGCGGCGACCCGTCCGCGCCGACGGTCCTGCTGGTGCACGGCTATCCGGACACCCACGCGCTCTGGGACGAGGTCGCGACCGCACTCGCCGCCCGCTACCACGTGGTCAGCTACGACGTACGGGGCGCGGGCGCCTCGGATTCGCCGCGGCCGAAGCAGGCGTACCGGCTGTCATGGCTGGCCCGGGACCTGAAGGCCGTGGCGCGGGCGGTGAGCCCCGATCGACCGGTGCATCTGGTGGGCCACGACTGGGGTTCCATCCAGGCCTGGGAACCCGTCACCGAGCCGGGCGCGGCGGACCGGATCGCCTCGTACACCTCGATCTCCGGGCCGTGTCTGGACCACATCGGACACTGGCTGGCCGAACGGCACGACCGGCCCACCCCACACGCACTGCGCCAGCTGCTCAGCCAGTACCTGCACTCCTGGTACGTCTTCGCGTTCCACCTGCCCGCGGCGGCGCCGGCGACCTGGCGGCTCGGGCTGGCGCGGCAGTGGCGGCGGGTGCTGCACCGCCTCGAGGGCGTCACGCCCCGGGCCGGGCATCCCGCGCCGACGCTGGCCGACGACGCCGTACGCGGCATCCAGCTCTACCGGGCGAACGTCATGCCCAGGATCCGCCACCCGCGCGACCGGTACGCCCAGGTGCCGGTGCAGGTGATCCAGCCGACCCGCGACCGCTACCTGCTGCCGGCGTTCGCCGAGGGCCTGTCGCGCTGGGTGCCCCGGCTGTGGCTGCGCCGGCTCGCGTCGCCGCACTGGGCGCCGCTGACCAGGCCGGCTCAGGTGACCCGGATGATCACCGAGTTCGTGGACCACATCGAAGGCGCGCCGGCCGCGCCGGGTCTGGCCCGATCTGCCGTGGCGCCCGCCGCTGGGACACCGGCCGCTCGGGAGTTCGGCAACCACCTCGTCGTCGTCACCGGGGCGGGCAGCGGCATCGGCCGAACCACCGCCCTGGCGTTCGCCGGCGCCGGCGCCGAGGTGGTGTGCGCCGACATCGACGCCGAGAGCGCGAAGCGGACCGCCTCCGCGGCGGGCGGGTACGCGTACCAGGTCGACGTCTCCGACGAGGCGGCAATGCGGGAGTTCGCGGCTTCCGTGGCCGCCGAGTACGGAGTGCCCGACACCGTCGTGAACAACGCCGGGATCGGCCACTCGGGGACGTTCCTCGCGACCACAACGGAGGAGTGGCGGCGGGTGCTGGACGTGAACCTGTGGGGCGTGATCCACGGCTGCCGGGCGTTCGGCGAGCTGATGGTGCAGCGGGGCGAGGGCGGCCACATCGTCAACGTGAGCTCAGTTGCGGCGTACCTGCCGGTGAAGATCCTCGCCGCGTACGCCACGAGCAAGGCCGCCGTGTTCATGCTGTCGGACTGCCTGCGCGCCGAGCTGGCCGGCCACGACATCGGGGTGTCCACGATCTGCCCCGGCATCGTGGACACGAACATCACCCGTACCAGCACGTTCTCGGGTCTGTCGGAGGCCGAGCAGGCAGCCAGGCAGTCGAAGGCCGCCAGCCTGTACGCCCGCCGCGGCTTCGGCCCCGAGCGTGTGGCCCGCGAGATCCTCAAGGCAGTACGTCAGGGGACGCCCGTCGTACCGGTGACGCCGGAGGCCAAGGTGGCCCGGCTGCTGTCGCGGATCTCCCCGGCGTCGCTACGCGCGGCCGCCCGGATCGACGTGGTGTAGCCCGCTACCGGTTCAGCGACCACACGATGTACGGCACCGTCGCTGGCCTCGCGGAGGGCCGCGGCACGAATCGACGTCGGGTAGCCACGGCTGCACATTTCCGTCACTCGACACGCGCACCGCGTCCCAGGGGCGTAGCGTCACCGGTGGGGTCTGAGCCTCTTGGAGGAGCGATGAGTGTCTTTACTGTGCTTCTCAAGAACGAGCCCGGCGAGCTGGCCCACGTCAGCGAGTTGATCGCCGATCGGGGCGTCAACATCATGCTGTGCGGCGTGACCGCCGGGAACCAGGGGATCCTCGCGCTGGTCGCGGACGACGAGACGGCGGCGCGGTCCGCGCTGACCAGCGCGGGTCTCGACTTCAACGAGCGGGACGCGATCACCGTACGGCTGTCCGACGAGCCGGGTCAGGCGGCACTACTGGCACGCCGCCTCGCTGACGCGAGGGTCAACATGGAGATTCTGCTGCCCACCAGGATCTCCCTGGGCCAGGTCGAACTGGCGGTGTGCGTGAGCGATGAAACGGCCGCCCGCGAGGCGCTGGGCGACCTCGTCGTCTCCTAGGTACGACCCGCTCCACGAAGGGAGTGGACGATGGTTGGCACGAGGACCAATTTCACCAGCGAGCAGGCGCCCTGCGGTAGGACCGTGGCCGGGGAACACTACCGGGATACCGACGACGCCGGCCTGCTCATCATCGACGAGTACTTCGAGTGCGGCTGCCGTACGATCCGGCACGAATACCACGACGGCAGCATCCACATGCGGGCGATTCGGCACGACGGGCGGGTCGCGTCCGACGAGGATCACGGCAAGTAGGCCATGGCCGCCGATGTGGCCAGTGGGTACGACGTCCTCATCGTGGGTGGCGGCGGGGCGGGGCTTCGCGCCGCCATCGCCGTGGTGGAGGCCGACCCCGGCCTGACCGTCGCGATCGTGTCCAAGGTGTACCCGATGCGCAGCCACACGGTCTCCGCGGAGGGTGGCGCCGCGGGGGTGATCAGCGAGACCGACAGCCTCGACGAGCACTTCCGCGACACGGTCTCCGGCGGGGACTGGCTCTGCGACCAGGACGCGGTCGAGCTGTTCGTCGCCGAGGCGCCGAAGGAGCTGCTCCGACTGGAGCACTGGGGCTGCCCGTGGAGCCGGGAGCCCGACGGTCACGTGGCCGTACGCCCGTTCGGCGGGATGAAGCAGCAGCGCACCTGGTTCGCCGCTGACAAGACCGGGTTCCACCTGCTCCACACCCTGTTCCAGACCTCGCTGCAGCACGACCGGATCGAACGCTTCGACGAGTGGTACGTGACGAAGCTGCTGGTCGACGACGGCCGCGTCGGCGGAGTCGTGGCGATCGAGCTGGCGACCGGGCGGATCGAGACGATCGAGGCGAAGGCGGTCATCCTGTGCACGGGCGGCTGCGGCCGGGTCTACCCGTTCACCACCAACGCGAACATCAAGACCGGCGACGGGATGGCGCTGGCGTACCGGGCGGGCGCGCCGTTGAAGGACATGGAGTTCGTGCAGTACCACCCGACCGGGCTGCCGTTCACCGGGATCCTGATCACGGAGGCGGCGCGCGCCGAGGGCGGTTGGATGCTGAACCGGGACGGCTACCGCTACCTGCAGGACTACGACCTGGGCAAGCCGGAGCCGCACCCGGTGCTGAAAAGCATGGAGCTGGGCCCACGCGACCGGCTCTCCCAGGCGTTCGTCCACGAGGATGAGAAGGGTCGGACCATTCCCTCGCCGTACGGGCCGGTGGTGCACCTGGACCTGCGGCACCTGGGCGAGAAGGTGATCGACACCAAGCTGCCGTTCGTACGGGAGCTGTGCCGCGACTACCAGAACATCGACCCCGTACACGAGCTGATCCCGGTACGGCCGGTGGTGCACTACATGATGGGCGGGGTCCACACGGACCTCGAGGGCGCCACCGGACTCGACGGCCTGTACGCCGCGGGCGAGACCGCCTGCGTCAGCATCAACGGCGCCAACCGGCTCGGGTCCAACTCGCTGCCGGAGCTCCTGGTATTCGGGGCGCGGGCGGGTCGGGCCGCCGCCTCCTATGCCGCCGAACGTCCACGACCCGGGTCGGCTCTGCAGGCTGCGGCCGCTGACGAACGGCATCGACTGGAGGCTCTGCTCCGCCGGGACGACGGACGGGAGCGGATCGCGGAGCTGCGTACCGAGATGCAGGACGCGATGGAGTCTGGCGCAGGGATCTATCGCAACCGCGGCGACCTGGAGAAGTCCGTCGACCGGATGCACGAGCTGCAGGACCGGTCCGCGTCGGTACGCATCACCGACCACAGCCTGACCTTCAACACCGAGCTGATCGCCGCGCTCGAGCTGGAGTTCATGCTGGAGGTGGCGGGCTCCATCCTGCACAGCGCCATGATGCGTGAGGAGTCCCGCGGCGCGCACCAGCGCATCGACTTCCCCGACCGCGACGACGAGCGGTACCTGGCGCACTCGCTGATCTACCGCAACCCCGACGGCACCTGGCGGATCGACTACCCGCCGGTGACCATCACCCGCTGGCCGCCGGGCGAACGGGTGTACGGGAGGTGACCATGCCGCACACGATCACCCTCCGGGTGGCGCGCTACCGGCCGGAGGCGGACCCCGAACCCACCTACCAGGAGTACGACGTCCCGCTCCGCGAAGACTGGGCGGTACTCGACGGCCTCAACCACATCAAGGACCAGCTGGACGGCACGCTGTCGTACCGGTGGTCGTGCCGGATGGGGATCTGCGGCAGCTGCGGCATGACTGTCGACGGCGATCCCCGGCTGACCTGCTCCACGTTCCTCACCGACTACGGCTCCGGACCGGTCACGGTCGAGCCGCTACGCAACTTCCCGGTGGTACGCGACCTGGTCGTCGAGATCACCGACTTCATGACCAAGCTGCCGCGGGTCCAGCCGTGGCTCGTCGGTGGCGACGCCCCGGCGGACGGCGAGAACCTCCAGACCCCCGAGCAGATGGACGAGTACCAGCAGTTCAGCATGTGCATCAACTGCATGCTGTGCTACTCCGCCTGCCCGGTGTACGGACTCGACAACGACTTCCTGGGTCCGGCGGCGATCGCGCTCGCCCAGCGGTACAACCTGGACTCCCGCGACCACGGCGGCCACCAGCGGCTCGACGTGCTCTCGGCGGCCGACGGGGTGTGGAGCTGCACCTTCGTGGGGGAGTGCACCACCGCGTGCCCGAAAGGCGTTGATCCCGCCGGCGCGATCCAGCGCTACAAGCTGACCGCGGCGACCGAGTCGGTGAAGTCGCTGCTGATGCCGTGGGGATCGCGATGACGGCCGCGCCGTACCGGGCTCGGGTGTCGCTGCTCTGGTGGCTGCGACGTCGCTCTTACCTCCTTTTCGCAGTACGCGAGCTGAGCAGCGTGTTCGTCGCCTGGTTCGTGGTGTACCTGCTGCTGTTGGGCAACGCGGTCGTCTCCGGTGAGGCCGCGTACCAGCGATTCCTGGAGCTGAGCGCGACACCGTGGATGCTCGCCCTGAACTTGGTCGCGCTGCTTTTCGTGGTGATCCACGCATTGACCTGGTTCAACCTGGCGTCCCAGGCGATGGTGGTACGCATCGGCCGCCGCCGGGTGCCGCCGGTGCTGGTGGCCGCCGCCAACTACGGAGCCTGGGTGGTGGTGTCCGCGGTGGTCGCCTGGGTGGTGCTGCTGTGATGGCCAGGCGACTGTGATGGCCAGGCGACGGGTGGAACCGTTCCTGTGGCTGCTGTTCAGCGGCGGCGGCGTGGTCGCGGCACTGATGATCCCGGTGCTGCTGTTCCTGTTCGCGGTCGCGTTCCCGCTCGGATGGCTGGCAGCGCCGGATCACGCGCACCTGCTCGCGGTGTTGCAGCACCCGGTCACTCGGGTGGTGCTGCTGGGGTTGTGCGTACTGGCGCTGTTCCACTGGGCCCACCGGTTCCGGTACACCCTGTACGACGGGCTGCAGCTCAAGCGTCTGGACAGGCTGATCAGCGTGGTTTGCTACGGCGGGGCCTTGCTCGGGTCGCTGGTCTCGGCGTACCTGCTACTGGTCGCCTGGTGAGCCGCGGGCACGTCTGGCCAGCTGCCGTGCCGCCCGCAGCGGTTCGGGCGTACGGTGCCCCGCCAGTGCCCGCCGCACCACGTCGAGCGCCGTGCGGGGCTCGGTGCGCCAACCCGGGTGCACGACCAGCGGCCGAGTGCCGGTCCGGGTCCGCAGCCAGTACGCCACGGTCTCGCCGCCGACCGTCAATGGGCTGGACGCACCGGGCTCGTCCGCCGGCCAGCCACCTTCGGCCATCAACGGACGGTGCGTAACGCCGACGGTCGGCACATCGAGCACGGCGCCGATCTGCACCGCCAGCCCGGCCCGCCGCGGATGGTCCCGACCGGTGGCATCCACCAGTACGACGTCCGGCGTACCGCCGAGCGACCTGACCACCTGTTCGCAGAGCGGCCCGATCCGCAACGCCAGCAACCCCGGCAGGTACGGCCCACCCGCCGTACCGGCGAGAGTGTGCCGCTCCACGATCCGGCCGCCACGGCTGAGCACCACCGCGGCCCACGCCGGCTCGCCCGCGGCACCGGCACCGGTCACACCGCGGCGGAAGCAGACCCAGCACGCGGCAATGCCCAGGTGATGTTCAGGCGGCACCCACGGCGCCAGGCTCCGCGCCGCCAGCTCCTGCTGTACGCGGATCAGTTCCTCGGCGTCCTGCGGCCACACCTCCCATGATCCGCCCACCGATCGTCATACACCCACCTCTCAGATGGGCTGGCGTTTCCGCCGCCGGATCGGTCGTTGCTCCGGATCCAGGTACTTCGGCGGTACGAATTCCGGAAAGCCGTTCTCAATTCTCACTTTCCAGTGTGGGCCTTGTGTATGAGCCGGTGATCCAATGTGTCACTTGGTGCGCTTCGGTCCGGGCCGGACACTACGAGTCTGCCAGCCACGCCAGCAAGCGGCCCTGCGACCAGCAGCGGCCAATGGCCTCGGCGCGCAGGGCCGACCGGTCGAACACCGCCAGACCGATGATGCTGTGGCCAGAGGCGCGGCGATCGCCAAGTGTCGGTATCGTCGGCGCGACTCCGACCCCCTCCGCTGACACCCACGCCACCGCCCGGCCGGCCGCCGCTTCGTCGA
>WNGA01009905.1_pt1 | contig 16569 bp, 16 predicted proteins | sample 5400061 | NCBI WGS metagenome assembly WNGA01 (sample SAMN13153366, study PRJNA577476) | soil metagenome | isolation source: 100 cm soil or saprolite under grassland replicate 2 | place: USA:California | collected 2016-06-15 | reverse complement strand
ATCGGCAGCGCAGACACAAAGGCATTAAAGCCAATCTGCGAAGACTGTGGCCTTGGATGTTACTCCGTACTAGTTGCAAATGGAATAGCTGGTGCATAGTGAATGACTAAAAGTCATTAATTTCCACATATGAGTAACGGCATAGGATAATATAAAATAACCTTTTGGTGGTGTTACCTATACTGAATCAAGATAAGCAGGCATTATACGTCCTGCAAACATGGTAATCATAGTTTATGATTACAACCAACATGGGATATAAGCGGATAATAAATGAATGCAGCGCCGAAGTCGAAAGATGTGGGTTAGACGTGCTCCGGCACTACATGTTTTTGATTTCATTCTCAATAATATAGATGTTACTTCCTAATGGAAAATATCGACTTTCTAATGGATAAAAACCCTTTTGTCAGTGACCTGTATTAGGATTCTTTAGGTTAATACATTGCGAGGTAAGCCGTTGACGCTATTATGGTTAATTAATTTCAAGGAACAACCTAATCAAGCCAGAAATCTCACAATATTGCATATTATATTGCATATCGTGGGATCCGTGGCTAAACCAAAACCGCTCTCAAGAATTAATAGCTATTGAAGGGCCACACCGAGCTTCCGTCTTCCACTTGCCATAGCCTAAGCCGAATACTACCCGCACGGCTTGAATCGTATCTTGATTGGGGGAGCGTCTCAAATTTTAAACACCAACGGCTAACTTTATACAAATGGAAAATGTCTGAGAGTGTGACCTATAAATGATACAAACTCTGGGACTAGAGGATCATAAAAATAGTTAAAAATTGACTCGCTATTCTACTTCGATGTCTTCGGTTTTAAGTCCGTGAGTCTTAATGAATCGCAAGAGTGAGTCATGGTCGTCAATCTTGTAATAGCGTTTCATCCTTTCAAGGGTCTCATCATCATAGTGCACATGCTTTTTCTTCCTCTTGCTTTCCACCCTTTATATAGGGTCATACTATCACTTAAATCTTTCATTAATATTGTCCAATAATCAAAAGCCTTGCACTTTAAGATGCTTATTTTTGAGAATCTAATATTCTACATTATACTTTATGAGATTTTCATAATCTTTTGTACCAGTCTTGTGACGGTATCTTAATATGATGCGCACTTGCTGTAATATCTTACAAGATTAACAGAAAGGCAAGTCATTTGAAAGAAAATCATGACAAATCAGGGGAAGAGCACGATACTACCGAACCTCCGGACAGGATTAATAGCAATCATGTACATAGATGTGAAACTATAGATGATGGGACTGACGCCTTTATGCAGTGGATGAATTCGGCCGATAAGAAATCTCTTTCATCAGCTAATCCTATAGTTTTAATAAAATTTATGAACGACGTTCATACAGTGCTTTATGATACGACGTTGGCTAAGGAAATCGATGTCGAATCAACTAATGGGATTCCGTATTGTAATCACTGCAAATCCGACGATTGTGCTCATGTCGGTTTTACCATATGTTTAGAACAACTAGAGGGCCATAGACGCACCGACAAGGAAGAAACAGTGGACGACATTGTTGATTCTTAAATTTTTATGTATTTGATAAGACTCTTTAAAAGATCGTTTGCACATTTCTTTTGATTTACCCTCCTTCAATTCATTACTAAAATTATCCCTCAGAAAGTTTCTTTTCAATTATTGAATGAAATGATGGGAAAGGATATGCTCCAAGTAATACTTCTTTATCTATTCCGTCACTCCGTTGTATTATGAATGTGGAAGTACCCTGGAATCCTGACGCAATCGCAAAGTTAGTGTCATTTTCCACTAGCGATTTGTATTTCTGGCTATCGAGACAGGAAGTGAATTTTTGCGTATCCATCTTAGGAATTCCTATTGCAAATTTCTTTAAATTTTCTACGCTTGCCCAGCCAGAATTCTCTTCTCCTTGATTATTGTACAGCGTCTCATAGAAGTTCCAGAACTTTCCTTGGTCATGGGCACATTGAGAAGCAATGGCCGCGCTAAACGAGTCAGGACCGTGGGTAACAAAATGCTTGAAAACTAAGTTTACTTTACCTGTCTGGAGGTACGTAGAGTTAATTGTTGGTTCAGTCTGTTTTGCAAATCTATCACAAAAATGGCATTGAAAGTCACCGAATTCTATTATGGTAATTGGAGCGGAACGGCTTCCAAAAACGGGAGACCCTTGGGCAATGAGACTTGAAAGAGAAAGGTTGGTAGATGGTCCGGACTCGTTGGTTAATGGCGTAGCGTTAGGAAGCTTACCAGCAGGAGAAAAGCCGTTCTGCACGTTAGCGTTTTCTTCGTTCGCCCGTTCTTCTGTTGTCTCTGTCCCTGTTTCGGCAGCCCTAGCAAGATGAATTGATCCATAACTGTTCAAATTACCAATCTGAAAAAATGCCAATGTAGGAATTAGCGTTAGGGTTAATGCTAGAGTCACATAGAAGGTAATCGATCCAGATGACATTCAAGTTAGATTAACATTTGGAAGTATAATAAGAGCAGATTAACTAAAATCATGAATATTATATGAGAATATAGGATTTATGTTACTCTTGCCTATATATTGAAATTAGTGGATAGTTTGAAATAATATTTTGCTGAAAAGCTGGTAGATCAGTATAAATATCACACTGCTTAATCGTGAATGTTGTCCGTAGAGAATAGTCCTATGTGGATTCGTGTAGCACAAATTGGCCTGGGAATTCTTGTTATAATTTTATCGATAGATGCTCTAGCTTTTCCAAGAGCCACATTCGTTTCGGTTGTTTGGATTCTGGCTATTGTACTGTTCTTCGTCGGAATTGAACGTATCATTATTGGCATAGTTTCTCCCGGCAGATCTAGATGGGCTAACATTGGTCTTGGAATACTCATACTCATATTTGGCGGAATAGCAATGGCGTACGCTGTTGCAGCGGCATTTACAATAATCATCTTTTTTGGAATTGCATTCCTATTTAGTGGAATCGCAAGGATAATAGAGGGTTTCTCCGGTACACGTTCTGGTGGCTCAAGAGCCTTCCTTATAGGTGTAGGCATATTGGCCATAATACTCTCACTTGCGGTGTTGGGGTCGCCGTTATTTGGTGCGGTTCTGGCAGGAACTATCATCGGAATAGGTCTTCTTATAACGGGAATCGAAATGGTCATTGCCGGAGTTCAGGGGTCGCGGCTAAAAATTTTAGGAAAAGATGTCGAGCCTTAAAGCGACAACCGAGCAGTTACCAATAATTATTTCCATTTTTGATTAATTTTTAACTATCTCCTTGATTTGAATTTAGTATGTGCTAAATATTATACATGGTTCGGCGCAAATTCAAATACCGGATCTTCTACTAACTTTTGAATCTACAGCAACGCATCGAACCTCATACAACACGGCGACCTAGCTTCTAAATTTTTTGAGAATAACATGTAACCAAAACAAACTAGAATACAAACGATGATTAGAATGACATCGCTCACAATGTTCGTTTTAGCTCTACTAATGGTTTCTGCATCATTAAGGCTTTCAAATTTAGCATGTCGGTGCACCTGAAACAGGAATTTCGGTCGTGTCGAATTGTCCTATTGAAGTATCGAGGATGAACGGTACTTCAAGTATGACTCCAATACGATATTATCTTTTTGTTCCAGTCGTTGTCCTTTTTCCACTAATTCAAGTTTTTGATTACCAAATACAGAGCCTTTATAGCAAAGAAAGAGAATACTGCTGCTAATACTGGGACAACGACTGTCAATCCTTTGCTCATTTACTGTTTGTATCTGGTTATCCAATATTAATTTGCTTTGAACATGGCTCGTGAAATACTATATATTTTTCTATTTCAGAGTTTGCTATAATTTACAGATCTCAGATTGTAATAAGCACTAAAGAACATGCTCAATTTTCAAAAATGATTGACGAATCACCTTTTAGAGATGGATATGATCTTAACTGGGGTCATACTCTTTCTCATTGGGTAGTCTTTTATCTCGCTAATAAATATGCAAATATTTTACTTGGATCGAACTCTGGAAAAGCCGAATTTAAGTTGGAGCCTGACTCAGAAAATCCAGAAGTTGATTCAGAGGTGGATAATAGATTATCGTGGTCTTATTTACCTAAAATCAAATCTAAAACTAAAGCTTTCCAGCAAAAACCCGTCTTAAAGTGTCATTTCTGTAACTTAAAGTACTGTTTGGAGGAAGAAAGAAAAGACCACGAAGAATTCTGGCATAGTGAAAAATTGAAGTCGATGAAGTAAGACTATCTTCTCCCAACAATATTAGCAACAACCACTGTAAGACGTATTCGACTATTAACCGTGCTATCGCTCTGGCTTATTAGATCCATTCAAATCTAAATGATTGGCCTTCATGATTTTTCCTCTTTGTCCATTTTGCAACATTTCGATTATTTGTACTTCTTAAAAAATAGGCTGTAATCTAATCTTTTTGTAATCTCAAGTCTCTAAACTAAACTCGTAGATTATGATCGATTTTATTAACGAAGGGAAATCAAATGAAATAGTGAACTTTTTATTCCCGACCAGAAATGTATTTTCGAAATATTTTTCCGGTTGTTCAACATCATATTCCATAATATATTAACATGCTTTGTTCTCTTTTGAGACTGGTCTATTGAAAATTGTAGTGAACTCTTTTTGGTATGGTTTATAAAGATATATACTTGATATTTTCAGTGGCTTCTTGTTTTCATCATAGGTAACAATATTCAATTCATCAAATTTTTTACCAACATCAGTTGCACTTCCATGTAAGACATTATGATTGGGTTTTTCAGAGATATTCTCTATTTCTCTTGGCCGAATATCTTAAATATTATTGAAAGATAATCATAGAGTGTGAACAAAGAGGACTTTACAGAGATCGAAAAAAATGCACGGGCTCTTTTGAAGAATTTGCAGGAAAATCCTGGACAACCAATTTATACTTTGTCACCTGAAAAGGCGCGTACTGTTTTATCGGGCCTGCAAGCTAATTCTCCGGTCCAAAAAATTCGCGCCGATGTAGAGAATCGTACTATATCTGGCGGACCTAATTCCCGAGAGGTAACGATAACTATAGTCCGACCTCAAAATAGTGGTAAAGAAGCTCTCCCTGTAGTAATTTACATCCACGGTGGTGGCTGGGTTCTAGGTGGTTTTGATACTCACGAGAGATTGGTAAGAGAACTTGCAAACAAAGCAAACACAGTAGTCATTTTTGTTAACTATACCCTGTCCCCGGAGGCAAAATATCCCGTTGCCCTAGAACAGGCCTATGCTGCAATAAATTGGGTCGCCCAAAATGGCCAGTCTATCAATGTAGATTCCTCACGTTTAGCAATTATTGGTGATAGTGTTGGAGGTAATCTGGCGGCTGCTCTCACACTGCTAGTCAAGGAACGTGGAGGACCATCAATTAAATTCCAAGTACTCTTCTATCCAGTTACCGATGCTAACTTTGATACCCCATCTTATTTAAAATATGAACAAGGATACTGGCTTACCCGCGAGGCCATGAAGTGGTTCTGGAATAATTACACTTCAAATCAAACTAACCTAAAGGAACCAACGGTTTCTCCATTACAGGCTTCAATTGATCAGCTCAGTGGATTGCCCCCAGCATTAATTATTAATGGTGAAAATGATGTTTTACGTGACGAAGGAGAAGCATATGCGCTGAAGCTATTGAAGGCAGGCGTCCAAGTGACTGCAGTTCGTTATCATGGTACCATTCACGACTTTGTAATGCTGAATGCTATAACTGATGATCCCTCACCGCGGGGAGCGATTGAACAAGCATCTCACATGCTGAAGCAGGTACTGTCAAAGTAAGAATAGTATCAGAAAATCAATCTTCCTACATTTGCGACCGAAAGTTTGTTAGAGAAAGAAAAGTGGTGGCGATCTCAGATATTTCAAACTTACTATAGTATTTGAGTATAAATGGGGCTTTCCAAATTAAAATAATTTCTTTACTTCCAGATAGTAAGTTATTGGAAACGGTATTCTTATTGGCAACGTTCATCAATAAATAAGACAGAATCTGCACCTGAATTTACCAGTGCCGTCTTCTGGTGTTATTAGTCTCGCCTTTCATGTTCCCTTAGAAACTTGGGAAGATATCTACTTATTTATGATCGAGTACTTTCTGATTTCACTTCAGAGGTAGCTTTGATCGTGTCCGCTTCTTCAGTAGATTTTTGTGCATTTCTTTCTGCAAGAGATGTCAAATTTACACTTGCTCTCATCAAGTCATTAGAAGCTTCTTTTGCTTTTTCTAAAGTATTTTTGAATAATTCCATACCTGTCAAGAAATTATAATTAATTGTTCTGTTTACAGCGATTACCAAGTTTGTATAGTTTGAAAGAAAATTTGTATACAAATCTGAAAATCTCTGCGGGGACAATAGAATCGTGTATAATGACGTTACCGTATTCTCCCAATAAGGGATCCAAGATGTTTCAAATGAGCTAATAAGTTGTCTCTGTATGTCGATATTATTTTCGGCAAATTCTTTAACTATTTGAATATTTTGATTTTGGCAAGACCTAATGGCTTCCGCATAATTTGGGATCAATGTTCTTGCTTCTTGCGCGGCCCTTGCTATGTTCTCTTTTGTCTCATTCAATATCTGGCTGGCGCTGGCCTGTTGCTCTTTAATTGTTTTTGCAAGAGATATCCCCGTGGATGGATCAGTCGAAGGATTAGGAAGATCTGTTGGCCCAGAGCTAGATTCTGAGATTTGTACACTGGCAGAAGTATTTTTGTTTTCACTTTCATTTGTAGGCAAATTTTCTCTTACTCCTGTCTTCGCTTTTTCTTCCTTTGCATCTTTTCTGATTGCCATGTAGCATTATGCTACATTGTAGTAGATATGTCTTCCTAACTACAAAGGACTGGACCACTCGGTGAATAAGTCTAAAACTTCGCAGCTAAATTGATCGGAACCTATAGAATATTGTTTATCTTTTATTAGAAACTTGCAAGATATTATTAAAGATATTAGCAAAACTCTGGTGACTTGCTTCATTGATAACATCTGGGCCATTTATGATTTTTGACTTTATCCATAAATATGATGAAACGTAAAGTAGTTTATGGGTATTTCAAAATCATCAACAAATTTCTTACTGAATAATCTGATGCAAGCCCTAACAGATGAGATGATGTAGTTAATGTCACCTAACAGAAAGAGTGACTTAAGCAAAGATGTTTACGGAATTCATCATATAACAGCCATAGCCAGCACCCCGCAAAGAAATGTTGACTTTTATACTTCAGTGTTGGGACTCAGATTGGTAAAGCTGACGGTAAATTTTGATGACCCTGGCACTTACCATATTTATTTTGGCGACGAATTAGGTCGTCCCGGAACCATCTTGACATTCTTCCCATGGTCGTCTGCACCAAAAGGCTACAGAGGTACGGGACAAGTTGTAACTATATCATTTTTAATTCCAGAAAACTCCATCGGTTATTGGACAAGTAAGCTCATAGGTAAGAATATTCCTTTTAAAGGACCGATGAAGCGGTTTAATGATGAAACTGTTTTAACACTATATGATCCAGACGGACTTGAGTTAGAGCTGATTGCTCATGAATCTGCCAAGTATAGAAGCGGAAATGTATGGAACCTAGGACCCACTCCAGAGGAACATGCAATTCGGGGATTTTATTCGGCCACTCTATCTGTTGATGGATACGAGTATACGGCTTCTGTTCTAAAGGATGTCTTAGGATTTAATCTAATAAGGGAAGAGGGTAGCCGATGCCGCTTTCAACTCCCGAAAAAGCAAAGTAATGACAAAGAGAGCGATGGAGCAAATATTGTGGATGTCCTTTGTCTGCCGTATACTTCGAGAGGATATGTTGGTATCGGAACAGTACATCACATAGCCTGGCGTACACCTACCGATGAACAACAAATACGTCTACGCTCCAGAATTGTTCAGGCAGGGTTAAACGCTACCCCAGTAATTGATAGAGTGTACTTCCACTCAGTTTATTTTAGAGAACCAGGCGGTGTACTATTTGAGATCGCCACGAATCCTCCAGGGTTTGCCATCGATGAAAAACCACAAGAACTAGGGACCCATCTTATGTTACCCAGGTGGCTCGAACCAGTTCGCAAGGATCTTGAGAAAACACTCCCACCTTTACGCTTGCCAGGACAGAAAAAGGAAATTGTCAAATAATCATTTAGCAGGCGGTTGCGTAATTGCCTAGAACTGGAATGAATAAAGTCAAGGATAAAAGTAAATTGGGCTTTATACATCGATTCATTCCAGCTTCTACTACCTCCCTGAAAAAAAATAAAAACAATTTACCCGTATTACTTTTACTACACGGAACGGGAGGAAATGAAGACGACCTCATTCCAGTCGGGAAAATGTTGTGTCAGGATTGCACACTTCTCAGTCCTCGGGGAATGGTAATAGAAAACGGGATGCCAAGATTTTTTCGTAGGTTGGCAGAAGGAATTTTTGATACTGAAGATCTAAAATATAGAACTCACGAGCTGGCCGATTTCATCGATAAAGCCTCACATTCTTATGGATTCGAAATGAACAAAATAATTGCCGTAGGATTTTCAAACGGGGCAAATATAGCTGCAAGTATGTTTTTGCTCAGACCTGAGGTCCTTTCGGGAGCGATACTTTTTAGAGCGATGGTTCCATTTGAACCTGAAAGCCTTCCAGATCTTTCGAGCAAACATATACTTTTGTCTGAAGGATTACATGATCCGATAGTATCGAAGCACGAGGCTGAAAGATTATTTGAAATCTTGAAGAAATCAAGGTCAAAGATAACCCTCAAGTGGCAAAAATTAGGTCATAATTTGACAGAGGACGATATAACGATGGCAAAAGAATGGCTGACTTCATCGTTTGTGTATTAGATTCATTAAGTTTAATTTTTTATTGTCATTGTCATGTCAGCTGTGTCCAGTATGAGGGTACCAATGTTAGTAACTGGGGCATACCGTGCAATAAGATGAAGTATTACAAAAAGTCCCTAAAGGTGGTTCGAAATATTATTGAATTGATTGCTTTTACAGCAAATACGATATGGATCAAAATTGAATTGATCTCTTTGGTTATCCTTTTTGTTTCCTAATTAATATATTATCACCAGCTACTTTAACTTCATAAGTTGTTTCTCGCTCAGTAGCAGGGGGATTTGTTACGGCTCCTGACCTCACGTCGAATTTGGATCCATGCCATGGACATTCCACTTCATATCCTTCTAGTGTACCATCGGCGAGGGGGCCGCCTTCATGGGTACAGACATTGTTAATGGCATAGTATTTTCCGTCAATATTCGCAATGCAAATATTTTGACTACCGTCAAGTTCCACTGCTTTCATCTGTGAAGGCAGAATATCCTTAGTGCTCGCAACCCTTACAAAATCCTCGCTCAAATTGATTACTACACGCATTTAGTGATCTAAGGTCTATATGTCTTATCATCAGAATTCCATGACTTGCCCAATTTTGACTGGAATAGGAATATGAATTGACCAGTTCTGCCTAGTCACATCAATAAAAGATTATAAAATAATTGACGGTTACGATACTTCTAAGAGGATTCTGCCATCTCTTTCTTTTGCAAATAATCCTTTTAATGCCTCCTTGATCTCTTCGAGCTTAAATTTCTTCCATACTTTAACTTTCAGATCTTCTTTGTAGGCGATATCGATGAGCTCCCGAAGTTCATTCCGGGTTCCACCTGTACTTCCTATTAATTTGATTTGTTTTCTATAGAGAGATTGGACATTTAGATTAACATCTGCACCAGTCAAACCACCAAATGTTACCCATCTCCCATTAATACCAACCGATGCGACGCTGCTATCCCATGTTCCAACGCCTAGTGAATTTAAGACAACATCAGCCATCTTGCCTTTAGTGATCTCTTGCACTTGCTCTACTGCCCTATCGTAGTCATTAATTATGAAATCAGCTCCAAAGTCAGTTCTTACCCAATTATGTTTGGAAACTGCAATAACTTTTGCACCCATTTTCTTACCTAGCTGCACGGCCATCATTCCAGTACTGCCCGATGCTCCAAATACAAGTAAATATTCATTTAACTTTAGTGATGCTTCATTTAGGGCGTGATAAGGTGTTAAAGAGGTAACAGGTAGGCTCGCTAGTACATCCCAATTCAATTCATTCGGAACTTTGAAAACATTTTGTACCGGTACCGAAATATAATCTGCAAATCCTCCATTTGTGATTGCACCGATTAGTCCACCATTTCTGCAGATCATGTCAAGACCGCTTAAACACATATCACAGGTTCCGTCAAATACTTTGTTATGCACTACCACTCTATCACCCTTCTTTATATTACCATCATTCACATGGTTTCCAACTTGTTCTACTATGCCACTTGATTCTGCTCCAGGGATATGTGGAAATGGACTTATTTGTGGTAACATTCCAGATACAACAAGATGGTCTATCGGGTTTACACCAGCCATTTTGACCCTTATCAGGACTTCATGATCACGTATTTTTGGGTCCTCTGCATTATCTATAACTTTTAAATTATCTAAACCAGGTTTATCGAATATGACTGCTTTCAATAAATAGACTATTCTTTTATTTTATTTAACCATTTTTGGTTAAAATAGGTCATATTACATATTCACTAAATATTCGATAAATTGTAGTCACATCATCTTGAGCATGAATAAATGCAGTGATTTTTCTATTGTCAGTAACTTACTTTAGATAACCCGGTTTGAATTCATGAAATAGAGTCAACTTGATGTTGTCGACTAAATCGTCCAATTCGTATTCATCATTCAAATCATTTATTCTATGTGGAATAGTAGCAAGAGAATCAAGAAAGGCAATGCCGTAATTTGAGTGACAATTTATGGCTAGGATTGCATAGTGTTATCAAGATAATCTGCTCATCCACAAATTGTATAAGACATAGTGCAAAGGAAGCTTTAGTTGTTCTGGGTATGATTAAGAGCTTTAAAATGCCAATGTGTGGATTTAAAGATACTCTGAGATATTCATTGTGTAGATATTTCTGAGGGTTTAATGGGACAGATTTAGTAGATCAGAATATAAACAATAAAGAATTTATGATGCGAAAACATAGGTAAGTCATGACTAATAACGTAAAACCAATTCCAGAAGGCTATCATTCAATTACACCCGCTCTTATTGTAAAAGACGGTAAAGAGGCAATAGATTTTTATAAGAAAGCATTCGGTGCCGAAGAACGCTATCGAATGGAGGCTCCTAATGGTAAACTAGGACATGCGGAACTCAGGATAGGCGATTCTATATTTATGCTGGCAGATGAGTTTCCGGAAATGAAATGTCTTTCTCCAAAATCGATTGGGGGAAGCCCCGTCACCATGTATCTATATGTAGAAGATGTAGATTCGGTATTTAAAAGGGCAGTATCGGCCGGCTCCCGTGTACTAGATCCAGTAAAGGACCAGTTTTGGGGAGATCGTCATGGTCGATTAGAAGATCCATTTGGACATGTGTGGTCTGTATCTACTCATAAGAAAGATCTTTCTCCCGATGAACTAAAAAAAGCAGCAGAAGCTGCCTTCTCCGAAATGGCCAATAAAGGCAAAGAACAATAGCCAACATTACAAAACGGGTCATAGACAGAGTAATTCTTGTCAGAAGCAATACGTCTGATGGCTTAGTAACGCATGTACTCTTAGAAATATTTAATTCACTGGCCTATCAAGCCCTCACCGGACTCATCCACCATTTTGATAGGAACCCAATATGCTTTTGTCCACTACCATTTATTGTAATCCAAACACAAGCAATCCTCAACACACGACAGTTCGAAAGGTTAAGTTTATTCTCGGCCCGGTTACTTTTTTAGACTTAGGTAAGCTATGTAGCCAATTCATTTGGGTAGCGCCTTTCATTACAAGCATACTTCCATGTTCAAGGATAATTGGAACTGTTTGTTTAGTTTGCTTATGCTTAAACAAAAATTTTCGTTCTGCACCAAAACTCAATGAAGCTATGGCATTGTTCTTTCCCATTGATTCTTCATCGTCGCTATGCCACCCCATTCCTTCACTTCCTTTGTGATACAAATTCAGCAAACAGGAATTAAATTTAGTTCCAGCGAGCTCATGTACTATTTGCTTCAGGTCCGCAAGTTCTTCTGTCCAGGCCAATGCTCGCTTTGTAGTATTTGAATAAGCATAAATGTAGTTAGAGTCACCATACCACGCAACTTTCCTTTTCGTAATTATATGTTTACCGAATATGATAACTTCTTCATTATCCCATAAGATCTTCTGCAATAACAACTCAAAGTATCTGTTGGCTTCAATAGGGCTCATTATCCTTCCGTAGTAGTTCGCAGTGCCGTCCCTCTCCAAGAGATTGATAATATTTTCAGATGTATACAGAGCCTTTTTTCCTCTATTTATTTTGTTTGTTTATAATTTCTACGAGGTCTAACCATGCAAATATGGATCCCGTTCGAATTAAAAGATACATGATATCATTTTTCATTCAATTTCCTATTACAATTTGACTAGCTGTAAATTAAGCTTTAACTTAGAGCATCATGAAAAATAATTCCGAGGGTGTGGCGCGCTCCGTTGTGGACCTCGCTAACACCGTGCCTCATTTGCGCTCGATAATATCCTTTGCTCCCCTTTATCGGTCGGAAGTTCGTAGTGATGATCAGCAAGTCACCTTTTTTTGGTATTAGGACATTAGCTTTTGATTGTGCTCTCGGGATTTGTTCTGTTAATACAAATTCTCCTCCTGTGTAGTCATCACCAGGCTCATTCAGGAACAAAACTACTTGAAACGGGAAAAAAATTTCTCCATATAGATCCTGGTGCAGCGTATTATATCCGCCCTTACCATACTTTAGAATCAGAGCTGTTGGCTTAATTTGATTATTGTCCTGGCAGAGCCTTTGTAGTTCATTGAAATTTTTTGGAAATCGTCTTTCTATATTTAATACCGTCATCCATGTATTTGCAATTGTTGACAGGTTTGGATAAATCTCGGTCCTGATGGTTTGAAGTAGGGCTGGTAAAGGATATTTGAAATATTTATATTCGCCTAACCCAAAACGATGTCTTTCCATTACAATCGTCTTGCGGTAGAGGTCGCAATTATCGTAGTTGCCTATGAGTTCTTCACAATATTGAACTGGTAAGAATCGGGATACCAACGCATAGCCTTTTTTGTTCATATCTTTTGTTACCCTTTCCCAATCAATTCCAGAAATTTTTTCTGATATACCTTTACTAACACTCAACGGTTGCCAGGCTCCATTTTGAGGATTGAAGAATACATGTTACTGCTTTAAAAATCCTTAAAGGTTCTGTTTATTATAGATATCCAATCTACTCTAGAGATTTTTTCTCTGTAATATCTTATTTATAACATTTGACATTACCTCCAAACATTACATTCCCAATATTTACCCACGGCCCTTCAGTTTTCGATCGTTCACATTAATAGAGGGCAACATAGAGTGAAAAACAAATGTCTGATAGGTCTGATATTAAGGGTCATCTTAAGGGTTTTTACCTAGTAATATCACTTTTTGTAATTGCCGTATCAATTATTGCTGTTTATACAACTACTGCCGCTACAGAATATAGTATAAAAAAGGATGATATCCAAGTTATGTCTTTAACACATTTAGTGAGAGAAATGGATTGGCTAAATGACTATGAGGAACAAAAGATTGCCGATAAACTTTTGCAGGCGCAAATAGATACCCTTGGCCTTTCCATTCAAAATAATATTAAAAATACTACTGCTCCTTCAACAGTAATTCAAAATTTGGCTAAATATAAATCGTACATTGACATCCTACATGCAAACAAAACAGTAGCTGGTTCATTGTCTAATCTAAGCTCCAATATTGAATCGGAGCGCAACAAATACGAAAGTTCTCTAACCAGTATTTCAGAGGCCTCAAAGATTATTGGAGTATATGAGCTAATAACAATACTCTTGATTATCGGAGCAGGGTTGGGTGGCATATCAGAAATCGCGAAAAATAAGTTGATAGGATACCCAGCATTTGCAGTTGGTGGCGTTGGTTTGATAATATTATTTCTATTAGTATTGATACCATCGATCATAATTGGAAGTCATACACTGGCCTATTAATCCCATCTAAGTTCGTAATGTTAAAATTTCATCTATACAGAGTCCGTCTTAAACGGACCGTACATGAAAACTTTGGGTCAGCGATTATAATATTAGTCAGATGATACTAAATCAGTTACTCAGAGAGGGATCCAGTCTAAAGAAGGGTTGCTTTTTATTTTCGTAGTTTAAGTTTCATTTTCATTCCATATTTTGGTCTCAGAGTTATTGCAGGATCCAGTTTGACACGCTGACTTGGGAGCTTTCGAATTTTCCATCTTTGTGCTACCGCTGCTATCACCAGAACTCCTTCCATCCACGCAAATGATTCTCCAATGCACCCTCTTATTCCACCCCCAAACGGAAAGTAGCTAAATCTAGGTAAATGGGTTCTGAATTCTTCAGTCCACCTATCTGGATGGAATATTTCCGGTTTCTCATAATATCTTGGATCATGATGCATAACGTATTGACTCATGAGTATTGAAGAACCGGCAGCTATATTATAGCCGCCTACCAGATAGTCATTTTCAACATAACGGCCAATCGTCCAAACAGGGGGATACATTCTCATTGATTCTCTAAAGACTCTTTCAGTGTACGGTAACTTTGGGATATCATCAGTTGAGACTGCTCTTCTGATTCTGGTGCCATTATCATTATTGGTACTGTTAGAGAGAACAGAGTCTAATTCTTCATGAAGACGTTTCTCGACATCAGGATTTTGAGAAAGTAAATAGAACGTCCACGTAAGTGCGTTGGCCGTAGTTTCATGACCTGCAATAAATATTGTCATAACTTCGTCTCTCACCTGCTTATCAGACATTGTGCCCGTGGAATTTTTAGTTTTTGCACTACGGGAGTTTACACCGCCACCCTCCGTATCTTGTGCCCGAAGTAATCTGGTTAGCAGGTCATTGTAGTCTATTTCCGTTCTTCTTCGCTGTGCTATTAGTTCATAAACTAATGTGTTGAGTTCCTTCATTGCTTTGCGAGCACCTCTGACCTTCGGGAGTATAGGGACCTTATCGAGAACTTGCCCTATCGGATTCTGAAGTCTCTTTGAGTAGTTACGAACTGTGGTCAACGATTTTCCGACTTGTTGGGCCTCTGATTTAACATCATAATTCAACACTGATTTACATATAATTCCAAGCGTTAGCTCCATCATTTCCCGGTTAATGTCCAATATGTCTCCGTCTTTCCAGCCTTCAGCCATTCGCATAGCATAATCTATCATAATATCTCCATATGTCCTAATTTGCTTCAGAAGAAATATCGGTTGTATTAATCGCCTCTGGCGGTTATGAAACTCTCCCTCACTTGTTACTAGTCCTTCACCTAGTAGTGCTTTTGCGATCTGTAATCTCTTTCCCTTTTTGAAATTGCGATGATCGTAAATGAGTATCTTTTCAATTAGATCCGGATTGTTTATTAAGTAAATGTGTTCGCGTCCTAGTCTAAAATATGAAATATCACCATATCGTTGAGCTATTTTCGATAACGTCTCGATAGGATCACTAATAAATTCACGGGCCAGCTTACCAGGTATCTTGTATGATGGGCCTGGAGGAAATTGGTTGATTTGACTCATGAAATGACGTCCGGTACAGCTGATTAAAAGGTTTATCTTCTTCTCTTATTATAAAACATAAATTTCGTCTTTCTCTGCATTAGATACTGTAGATATTTTGTATGGCCAAGCCCCTGAGAATAGGGGATTGCAACTTATTTATCTGTATCCAACTAATCATCTGTCTTTTAAGCTAGTGTGATATCAGTAGCATCTTATTACTACCTTTCTGAAATTCAAATGGGACAGTTACAATACCGTAACTAATTCCATATTTACCTTTTAAAGTATCAAATAATTTTGGCATATATTCATAGGCTTCCAAACTTGACTTCTGTATTGGGTAAAATCTAACTTCTCTAGAACTTACTAGAAATAGTTCTAACATAGAAGATAGAATAAATCTGTAATCAAATTTATGGCTATAGGTGAACAGAAAGTGTCCGCTTAATACCAATTCAAAAGCCTTGTCTCCAAAAGGTAATTTGGGCAACTTTCCTTCCACATAGCGCTTATCTTTAATCCCCTCAGTATAGTCTGATATAAACCGTTGTAATGCTAACTCTCTAAATTCCCTTAACTTATCTAATGAAGTATAAAATTCCCAATTATATTGATCTGGTCTTACCGATACTCTCTGTACTACATATTCAATATCTTTCTTTCCTTGTTCAGATAAAACTTTCGCGTGCTTACCAAACTGGGGATCGCAGCCAACTGCATTAATCCCATATTGAGTAGCTTCAGCTACAAAAGATGAAGCCCCCGAAGGACAATCCAATATTGCATCGTATTTTTTCAATGAAATTAGGTCGTTAATACCAAACATCTTTAAATATCCCAATAATGTTCTTCCATAGATTGCGACCCTACGATTAG
>WNGA01011268.1_pt1 | contig 16575 bp, 15 predicted proteins | sample 5400061 | NCBI WGS metagenome assembly WNGA01 (sample SAMN13153366, study PRJNA577476) | soil metagenome | isolation source: 100 cm soil or saprolite under grassland replicate 2 | place: USA:California | collected 2016-06-15 | reverse complement strand
TCTCCAGCACCATGCGCACCGCCCGCTCACGCAGCTCGGGCGGGTAGCGCTTCTGGGCCGGGTGGGAACTCGAGTTGTGTGCCATGACTCCATCCTGCCTTCCAAGCGATGGAGCCTCCACAAAATCCAGGGGGAATCACCCTGCCAGATAACGGATGGCCTCGGGGACCGCGCTCAGCGGGTACGTCGTATCGATGACCGGCGTGACCTTGCCGGCCTCGATGAACTCCTTGAGCACGACCAGGTCCTGGCTGTTCTCCTTCGAGATGAACGTGCCCAGCTTCTGGCTCACGAACGGTGACAACATGTGCGCCCGGAGCTGGCGATCGATGCCTCCGAACCACCGTCCGCCCCCTTCGGCTCCGACGATGACGAGGGTCCCCGGGGGGGCGAGGGCTCGCCGGAGGTGTGACAAGGAACGGTTCCCCGCGGTGTCGAGGATGAGGTCATAGCGTTGCCCCGTCTCCACGAAGTCGTCGCGCGTGTAGTCGATGACCTCGTCCGCGCCGATCGATCGGACCAGGTCCACCTTCGTCGTGCTGCACACGCCGGTGACGTGGGCTCCGAACGCCTTGGCGATCTGCACGGCGAACGACCCCACGCCTCCCGCCGCGCCGATGATCAGCAGCTTCTGCCCCGGCTGAACCCTTCCCGCGTCGCGAAGACCCTGGAGCGCGGTGAAGCCGGAGGTGGGAACGTCGCCGCCTGCTCGAAGGTGAGGTTCGCCGGCTTGGGCGCAACCTTGTCCTTTCGAGCAGCCGCGTACTCGGCGAAGGAGCCGTCGCAGGTGCCGAACACCTCATCCCCCGGCTGGAACTGCGTGACATCCTTGCCGACAGCCTCGACGCGACCTGCCACATCGACGCCCCGGACGCGGGCCTTGGGCGCGCGGAGCCCGGAACCCGCGATGCGGATCAGGTACGGCAGGCCCGTCATGATGTGCCAGTCCCCGATGTGTGCGCCCGCGGCGTGAACGCGGAGCAGCACGTCGTCGTCCTTGACCGCTGGCTTGTCGATATCTTGGAGTTCCAGGACATCGTCGGGTGACCCGTACTTGTATTGGACGATCGCCTTCATCACGTTCTCCTTGTCCGTCGCCGCTTTGGTGGAGGGTAGCTGTCTGGTCGACAAGGCCGGTACGGAGCCTCCAGCGAGTTCCATCCGAACGACCCCGTTTGGGACTCAGAATGCGGAGCTCATGACTGAACCTCGGGGGAATAGATGCAGGTCTCCATCCTTCGTATGCCATGCGCGAATCTCGAGACAAGCCTTCCGATCCTCGTGTCACTTCGCGTATGGAGGCGACTTGGTGGCACATCAGCGAAGTTCCCGATCAGCCGATGCGCGTGAGGCCCGATTGGTGGGAGAGCCGCAGATCCACGACTGGGCGCGTGCCGTCTCGAGGGTGGCATCGCCGGGCAGTCTCCCCGCCGGAGCCCGAGCAGCGCGACGATGGCCTGGTCGAGCGTTGTCTGGGCCGGCAAGTCGACCTCAACGGTGCGTGCGGCCACGGGTGATCCCTTTCGCCTCGCTCTCCGCATTCCCAGCAGGGGGCTACGAACTGCAGTGACAATATGGCGACCTGGCCCTGCCGGACGCGGCCAGGGGACTCCGTATCTGCACGCCACAGCTCACCGTTTAGCCTTGGACGACACCCGCCCGGTAGGGTTGCGGACGCCATGACGCGCGAAAGACAGCTCCTCGCCAGCCGCTACAAGCTCGGCCCCGGGATGCTGCGCTCACCCATCGGCACTCTCGTCGGCTTTGTCCTCCTGCCGTGCAGCCCAGCGGTCTTGCCAGCTCCTGAGTAGATGGTCGACACGGTCGAGGCGGCGGCGGACAGCGTCGACCTCATCGTCAGGCCATCCCTCCTCATCCAGGTAGGATCGTCCGGCAGCGCTACGTACGGCGGCGAGCGCCTTCGTCGCCTTCTCCATTGCTGCCAAGGTCTGGACGAGCCCGTGCCAGGCGTGCTCGGCGGCGGCTAGGCCGGTTGTCGCGTGTTGTCGAGGTCCCTTGCCGCCGTAGGTAGCCCGGACGCGTTCGTCGGTGAGTGCCGCGCGATTGCGCTCGGCATCCCTCACAGGCCGGCCGCCTTCGTCAACTTCCCACAGCGGCTCTCCGGCGCGACCATGAACGACGACTGCGTAGGCCTGCTGGACACCGCGGGTGGTCGCCAGCATGGCGGTGAGGACGACCGATGGCGAGCGTTGGTCAGCGGTTTCGACATTCCCGCGTGAGCGCGCGCTTGGGGGGGCCTCCCGGCGTAGGCCCATAGGTTCGGAGAGGATCAGGTAGTAGGCGGCCTTTGTGGCGAGTTCGACCTGGGCGGGCCCGAGAGGCTGGTCCTTCCGGCGCCCGAGTCCCTCAGCGACCTCGTCGAGCGCTTGGTTGCGCAGGTCTTCCAGGGTGTACTCGCTGTCGGAGAAACCTTCGAGTAGCGGCTCGTCGGGCTGACGGCTGATCTCAGCCATACCGTAGGCACGCTGTAGCGCACTGCGCCGTGCGGTTAGGTTCAGATGCTCGTCGCCGGCATGCGCAGTGCGCCATGGGCGCAGGATCAGTTCGACGGCGATCGCAATGCGCTCTTCGGCTGTCGGTGAACTGCGCGCGGTAATACTGCGAATGCCGGCGTTGACGCGCAGCGTTGTCCGCCGTCCGCCGTGCAGCAGCACGCGGGTAATGTCGGCCGCGCGTACGTCCGCGTACGGCGACAGAACGGCCACATCACGCTCTTCCGGGGTCATCACAGCGGCGTACCATCGAGCCTCATCGGTGCTGATGCGCGGGGGGCGCCCGCGGTGCGGTCGCCGTAGCGCGTCTAGGACGGCGTCGGCTGTAGCATCCCGCTCCACCTCGGCCCCGTACGGCAGGGGTGGCGCGATGTGGGTCAAGCCGATCAGCGAGCGCACCGCGGCGTCGAAGCTGACGCCACGGCCGGCCTCCTGCCGGTATCCGACGACGATGCGGGCCGGCATGGTGAGCGCTCGCACCCGCCGCCGGTCCTCGTCAGCGAGTCCCGCCCAGCCCTGCTCGCGGAGCAGTCGTAGGATCGCCCCGATCTGCTGACGGAATAACCGGTCCGAGCTGCCGATGTCGTAGACCAAGTCGGCGGCATCGACGCCGAGGATCTTGTGTACAGCCGTCGTGCGGCTGCTGCCATCGGCGGCGGTCAGCAAGTGCGCCGACGGTGCGCCGTTGCGGTGATCGATACGCATGCCGACCAACGTGACCGGCTGGAGCACGCCTTCGACTGCGACGTCGCTGGCCAGTGGATTGCGACGGTTCAGCCATGCCTCGCTGGACCGCAAGCGCTCCGCCAGATGGTTGGGGTCGCTGACGTCCAGGACGAGCTCGCACGGATAGGCGACGTCGGCGATGGGATCGGAGATAACGGCGTCGGTTTGGTGGTCGACCATGCCGAGCGGGTAGAGGCGGTTACCGAGCTCACGCAGGTTGGTGGGATAGGCGGTCACCCCGTGGCTGAACACCGTGGTCTCGATGACCAGCATCGTGCCGCCGGGCACGCGCAGCTCGACGGGTGCCGCGATGCGTCGGCGGACGTCGTCGGCTTTCACGCATGCGCGCGCGACCACCCGGGCGCTTTCGGTACTCCAACCCACCCGTACCAGCGCGTCGGCCAGGTTCTGGTTCGCCTTCGCGCGGGCAAGCTCGAAGGTGATCTCGCCTCCGGCGTCCCAGTCGCTGGCCTCGCCGGCGTCCACCATGGATTCGATTTCGTCAGTCCCGGTGCCCGCCCGGCCGGGTCGCTTTCCCGGGCGGGCATCGCTCAAGGATGTCATAGCAACTCCTCAAGTCGGGCAATAAGCGCGATGATCATCTTTATCTCCTGCTCGATCTCCTGCTCGTCGAAACTGACGCCATCCGGTCCGATCGACTCGACGTAGAGATCCAGCAGCCGACTCCTCAGCGCCATGACGACGACCGGAATGTCGAGGAGGGGCACGGAGACGACCAGCAGGCCACAGCCGTCGACCGAGAGACCGCAGCTGCTGGAGTTGAGCAGGCGAACCTGCTGCTCCCACCGCACGTAAACGGCTGGCAGCAAGTCGAGGACGTCGGGCTCGCTCGCGAGGCTGATGTCGTCCGCGCTCAGCCCGGAGCGTTCGAGCACAGTGGCGAGCGCCCGTTCGGCAGCCACCACCTCCGGGCCACTCAAGATGATCTCGGCCAGGACAGGCGGGACCTCGGAAGCCATCTGGGCTCCTTCCCGCGCTGGAGGACCAGCGCTCTCGGATCTCACGGCCCCACCGCGGGGTCGCGAACCGAGAGTCGGGCGAGACGCGCTCGCCATCCTCCACCGCGCCGTCAGCCCCGGAACGTTCCCGGCCGCTGATCCTCGGTCCCGCCCAATTGCCCAGCCGCCCTCCCGACGCTCGCGTTCCATGTGAGCGAGGTTCAGGTCGCGCCTGCCACTGCCGTTGAGGCCGATGACCGACGACGCTTCGGCCGGTCGCATGGGGCGATCGGTCGGAGGCAGTGTACGCGCCTGGTCCGGTGGCTCGCTCTGCTGGAGGAGTCGCTCGCGGACTGTCGCGACCGGCCTGGAAGGGGTGGGCCCTGGTACTCGCGGGCCGCGATGTTCCTGACCCGGGATGGCCAAGTGCGCTGGGAGCCGCGGGAGCCACAGAAGTAGGCTGGTCGAGCGGCTCGCGATCTGCCCCTGATGCTGGAGTTGGCCGTCGCGTGGACCGGATGCCGCGTCTCGACGAGATCCTCCGTCGGGGGATGGCGACTGGGTGCTCGACTTGGGCGCTCCGTGGGGGCCGAGCACGGTGACGTTGGAACTGAGCACTTCTTCGTTCGCGCCGTCTGGCGGTGTGATCCGAGATCGGCGAGGTCATCGCCAAGGCGATGGACACCCGGCAAGCCCGTGGTGCTCATCGCCGAGGACGTCGAGGGCGAGGCCCTGGCGACCCTGGTGGTCAACAAGATCCGCGGCACCTTCAAGTCGGTCGCGGTCAAGGCCCCCGGGTTCGGCGACCGCCGCAAGGCCATGCTGCAGGACATCGCCACCCTTACCGGCGGCCAGGTCATCAGCGAGGAAGTCGGCCTCAAGCTGGAGAACGTCACTTCTCTCGGGACGTTGGGGTCCTTGACGATGTAATCGTGTTGATGTTGCCGGTCAGCGGCCATGCCATTGCCTGATCAATGTGTGCAACAGGTGTTGCGGACGAGATGGCCGTCAGGTGGAGGAACCTTGGCCAGGAGGGTGTGGAACTGGCGCCGCGCCACCGAGCGCCCGATTCAGCTGCCCGGTGAGATCCTCCACGATCGAGTCCGGCTCCTTGGCGAGCCGCTCGTAGGTGACCCGCACGGTCCGGCGATAGTCGTCTTCGGAGAAGGGCGCGGCCACCCAAGTGTCGCCACGCTGCACCAGCCGCCACGACACCAGGCCCCGGAGTCCTGTCACGGCAATGCCGAAGTCCCACTGGCCCAAGTAGTCCGTGGTCTCTGCCACGGCCGTGGCGATCAGGACCAAACGCTTGGTGAGGCCCAGGATGAGGCTCTCGAAGACAACCTCGATGCCGCTCTGACGGTGAGAACTCGAGCTCAAGTCGTCCGAGGCGCGACCGCAGAACAGCCGCAGCCCGCCGTCCTCGCCGATCTCCAGGTCGAGCAGCCGGTGCTCCGCAGCCGCGAGGTTCGTGCCGTCAGATTCTGGCAGAAGCCGGCGGCCGGGCTGGATCCCGGGTGCGCTTAGCGCCCATCCTTGCGCCCGTCTGGAGATGTCGCTGAGCTGGGGCAGGTCCGGTGCCCACCCATCCGGGGACGCGTCGTCGCCGAGCGGCTGGCCAGCGGGGCCGCTGCGGACCTTGCCGTGGATGAAGCTGTGCCAGCCTGTGGGATCCCTAAGGACCTGCTGGAGCAGGTCGGGTCGAGCGGAGACAGGCTGGGCGATGCCGAAGAGGTGGGCATGCTGGCGGCCCCGCTCGAGCGGAAAGGGATCGCGGCGCACCTCGGCGTCGAGGAGGTCCTCGGCGTCGCGCTGCCGGCGCAGGGCGAGCTGGTGGAGGCGCTGGACCTCAGCGTCGGGCAGGACGTGCTTGGTGGTGTCGCCGCGGCCGTAGTAGCGCCCGTCGACCTGGTGCGGCGCGGTCGGGCTGGGCGGGACGGTCACCAGCAGGTAGCCCTTGCGGGGGTCGGCGCCTGGGATTGTCTCGATGCGCACGTGTAGCGGCTCATCGATGAGGTCTCGGGCGACCTGGTCGATCCGCTCTCGCAGCCCCCGGAAGTCCACCGGGGTGAGGTGGGCGTTGTCGTCGACCCCGATGATCAGCACGCCGCCGTCGACGGCGAACTGCGCGAGGTCCCGGGCGAGCTCCTTGTTCTCACCTCTGCCTGACGGCAGCTCGCGTTTGAAGTCCAGGGTGTGCCGTTCGGTCAGAATCCCCTGGTCGAGCGCGTCACGGAGCTGGTCCTCGCTGGTTGGAAGCCACTCGATCACTTGGTCGTCCTCTTGCGATGTCGGTTGCCTAGCTGGCAAGGGCGCGGTGGATCGCCTGGGCCGCGTCGACGACGGCGGCGCCCGTCTGGCCAGCCGCACCGGCGATCGCGGTGATGCCCTTGAGCGTGCGGAGCATCCGCTGTCGCGCCGGCTCGGGCGCCACGGCTTCTTCCTCCAAGTCCTCCAGGAGCCCCTGCACAGCATCGACCTGCTCGGTCGGGAATTGGCCGTCCAGTTGCCGGACGGCGGCCCGAAGGGCGCCGACGAGCGCGTCCAGGCCCATGCCCTGCTGGGTGATGGTGACATCGCCCTGCCGGCCACGGTTGCCGTGTCCGCCGACGATGTTACCGGCCGTGCCCTGTACGCGGATGGAGTTGTCGGTCACGGTGCTGCTCCCTGCGTAGATGGTGGCCGCGACGATGTTGGTGATCTGCTCGGTGGAGAGGGGCAGCTTGGAGGAGGGCACCTCGCCGGCGTTGGGTGCTTCTCGCTCGAGTTGCAGGACGAGGTCCAGAAGTCGGTTTCGGACTCCTTCCAGCACTCCCATGACCCCGACCCGGGGCAGCACGCACCAGGCATCCATGCAGTTCATGCCGCGAAGCGGTTGGGGTCGCAGCAGCCCGATGGCGTCCAGTGGCCAAGGAAGGCGGAAGTCCCCCTCCGGTAGCGCCTGCAGCATAGCCTCGTAGTCGGCCACTGAGTTGGGATAGCTGATGTGGAACAGCCAGCCGTCGCGGAACCGCTCGTCGACAGCGCTCGGCGGGATCTCCACGTTGTTGGCCTGCCAGAAACCGTTCGTGAACGTCCCCCGGACCAGTGTCTTGCGTCGGGCCCGGTAAGCGGGCAGGGAGTCATCGTCCGGGTAGCCGGTGAGCTCCTGGTCGACCCACTCCATGAGAAGGCAGTTGTCGAGCCTGGCGGCGAGCACCTTGGTCATGCGGAGCACCGCCGTGAGCGGCCGGTCGGCATCGATGGTCGCGTTTTGGATGTCTTGGAGCAGACCCATGGCAGTGCTGTCTCCGAGGTGCATGGAACGCGGAAACACCCGTAGCAAGCGGGCCAGATAGGGGAAGCGCCGCTCAGGATACGCCCAGCGGGTCAAGTGTCGCCGTGGGACATCCGGGGTCGGTTCAGCTCGGCCATGAGGTCCTGGTGCGGCTGCGCCTCCGGGCGGCACGGTCCGGCCGCCTTCGCCGGCAGCCTGAGCTTGCGCTGGTTGCTGGCCAGATACAGCGTGTCCCGGTCGCTGTCGCGCTCCCGGAGGTACACCCCGAGATCGGCGGGGGTTATCGAGGGGATGCCGGTGGCGCCGAACACCAGGAACACCCCGCTGCGCAGCGCCTCGGCCAGCGTCGTCACCGGCTCGCCGGTGTCAGTGGCGGCGACGTTGGGGTCGGCGACGGTGACCTCGGCGTCCAGGCTGGCCAGCGCGCGGGCCAGGGCATGGCCGATGCGGCCGTAGCCGACCACGACCACTGGCCGGTAGCGCAGGAACTGGTGGTCCTTGCGGAGCAGGAAGCCGCACTCGTCCACCAGGGCTTGGGCGATGAAGCCGCCCTCGTGGGCGGTCTTGAGCCGCGATCCCGCGATCGTCACCGCTGGTCGACCGAGCCGCCGTGGCAGGGTAGGGGTGGCGTCGACCTCCAGGTACTGGTCGTTGAGCATGCCGCGGGTGGTGTGCTCCACCGCCCCCACACACGAAGCCAGGTGCGCGTGGAGGGTGGGGTCGTCGTGCAGGGCCGGGAAGACGTATCCGCCGTCCTCGACGATCATCCACCGCCCACCAGCGGGCAGGCCTTGGGTGAGCTGGGCGATGGCGCGGCGGGCCGCCACCGCCATGGCGGCGGGGAACTGGCTGGGGTGCGACACGCGCGGCGGGAAGGTGGGGCCAAGGTGCTTGAACCCCTGGTGGACGGCGCGTTGCACCGGGCCGTGGATGCCGCTGTAGGGGATGGCGATGGTGGTCAGCCGGGTGGGACACGCGCGGCAGGAAGCTGGGGCCGAGATGCTTGAAGCCTTGGTGGACGGCGCGCTGCACGGGGCCGTAGATGCCGCTGTAGGGGATGGCGATGCTGGTCAGCCGGGCGCCGAGCCGCTTGAACCCTCGGGCGACCATCAGCGAATCGGAGATCAGGTGGTTGATGTACAAGATGTCGAGGCCGGCGAGCAGGTCCGGGCCGAGCGTGGTCGCGCAGTGGTCAAGCAGCGGCATGCAACAATGTCAAGGCTGCGGGTCCGGCCGATATCCAGCCGCCAGTCCAGCCCGTCGGTTCCGGCCATGCCTGGCCTCCTTCATTCGGCCACCGAGCGCTGCCCGTGGCCTGTCTCGTCGAGCCGAGATCGGCATGCGATGGGGCGTCCTCTGCCGCACCTGCCCGCCTCGACCGAGTCCGTCGGCCTTCAGACGGTGCCGGTTGCGGGTGGCGTCGCGGCGTGGTCCCGGAGGCGCCAAGCATTGTTGCCCTGCGCCTCCGGGTCAGTTGGCGAGGCGCATTGGTGAACGCATTGGTGAACATGAGGGAAGCGGATGATGGGCGGTGCGCCCCGCTGCGGCTCAGTTACTGACGACCTTGCGGATCGGCCAAACCACCCTCGGTCGAACCGGGATCGGCGCTGCCAGGTCGTGGTGTGCCCTGTTGGCTCGTGGTCCTGGCCGTTCGGGACGCCCGAGACACCTGCGAGGGCGTGTAGCCGAGCGCGGCAGCGACATCCGGGATGGGCAGGCCCTGACCGCGCAGCTCCTGCACCCCCGCCACGTCCACGTCCACCGTCGGGCGCTGCCGCACCAGCCCGTCGGCAAGGCGCCAGCGGACAACGGTCTGGGGCGACTTGCCGTAGCGCTGGCCGATCGCCCGGTCGGTGAGCCCCTCAGCGACCAATTGCGCGAGTGTTTGGGGCGATGGCCGTGTGGATGGCTGGTAGCGCAACAGCCTGGCTTCGTAGCGCCACAGCTTGACGGTGCCGGACACCACCCCGTACCGCTGGCCGATCTGGAGGTCCGACAGACCCTGGTCGATCAGCCGGGCCAGTTCCTCCGCTGACGGCCGTCCTCTGGGTCGCCGGAGGCTGTCGGCCTGGCGCCACTTGGCGACGGTTGCGGCCGATCTGCCGTACCGGTGGCCGATCGTCTCGTCGGAGAGTCCCTGGGCGACCAGGTCGGCCAACTCCTCCCGTGATGGCCGGCGACGTGGGATGGCTGGCGGCAGGCCCGCAGCCTGGCGCCATTGGCCGACAACGCCGGCGTGGACGCCGTAGCGGCGCCCGATCTCAAGGTTGGAGTGGCCCTGGTCGACCAGCCGGGCCAGCTCCTGCGGGTCCGGCCGCTCTACCTGCTGATCGGTGATGCCTTCCAGGATCGCGGCGCCGAGGCCTTGGTCGGGTGGCAGCAGCGCCTCCAGCAGTGGCCACGGGCCGACCACCGCGAGGATCCGGTGGAACATGACCAGCGTCGGGGTCGTGGTACCGCGCTCCCACTGACCTACCGAGGACTGCTGGACCCCAAGCTTCCTGGCCAGCTCGGCCTGGCTCAGCCCAGCCTGCCTGCGGGCCGTTCGGATCGCCTCCGCCAGCCCCGGGATCGACACCTGCCCGTTCGACCCGCCCACCCCGAGCCCCTAGCCCTCCCGGCCGCCGGTCACGCGCAGGCCGGTCTCCGCCCAGCACATCGCCCGGGCCCGGTACAGGTCGGTGACCCCGGCGCCCGGGAACACCTGTCCGTACCGCTCGGCGAACTGCTGGGGGTTGAGGAACCGGTCGCTGGTCAGGTGGTCCAGCCAGCCCGGGTCGAGGTTGAGCCGAAACAGCTCCCACGCCTCCCGCGGCCGGCGGCGGCGCCGGAGAACGTCCCCCATAAGGATGCGGACGGCCTCGGCGATGAACCAGCGGCGCGGAACCTGGGGGCGGGACGCGACGTTGTCGATGAGCACCAGCCGCCCGCCCGGGGCGACCAGCTCGCGGATGCCCCGCAGAACCTCGTCCAGGTCGTGGAGGTGGTGCAGGGCGTAGGCGCTGAGCACCAGGTCGAAGACCCCGTCGGTGTCGGCGCGCACGTCACAGAGGTCCCGCTGCTGGTAGCTGACGTTGGGCAGGCCACGCCGCGCCTTGGCGAGCTGGAGCATCGGCGCGGAGACGTCCACCGCCAGCACCTGCCGGTAGCGGCCGGCGAGCAGGGCGGCGTGCCGGCCGGTGCCGCAGCCAAGATCCACCGCCCGCTCCCCACCGCTCTCGGGCAGCAGCGACGCCAGGTAGGTGTCGAGGCCGCCGCCGACCAGTTCGGAGAACCGGTCGAAATGCTCCGCCATGTGGTCGAAGGAGCGGGCACGCCGGGGCGTGGGACTCACTGGTGGAGTCCGATCGAGGGGTCGATGTAGGCGTTGGTGGCCACCTGCGCCGGCCCCAGCCCCGCGGGGAGGGGCTTCCTCTGCCCAGCGAAGATCGGCCCGACGATGTGCAGCAGCCGATCCAGCCGACCAGTGTCAAAGTTCCCCAGCGTGGTGTCGCCGCCGTTGGCGACGATCCCCAGGCTGCGCATCTGCGCCACCGCGAACTCGGCGTTGCCCTTGGAGTAGACGAAGCCGCCCTTGTACGCCTGGTTGACCTTCACGATCCGGTCGATCGCGGCGGTGGGGTTGGTGATGAAGTCGACCTGCGCCTGCTGCAACATCGGCACCAGCCGGTGCAGACAGCCGTCCAGCGCGTTGCGTTTGTCGGTGCGGACGGCCAGCACGTTGGCGTAGTTGGGATAGCCGGTGTCGTAGACGAGCTGGTAGGCGACCGGCTTGCCCCACGCGGGGACCTCGTGTTGGAGGGTGTAGGGCTCGTTGGTCGCATACCCCTGCACCGCGATCTGCCCACGCGAGGCGACAAACACCGACGGGGAGCCGTCGTAGGAGGGGTCGACCTGCCGCTGCCGCAGGATGCCCGAGCCCAGCAGGTAGTCCATGTAGGTGGACCCCTGGAAGTACAGCACCTTGGTGGTGGTCTGGCCGATGTCGGCAATCGTGTGCCAGGTCGGATGCGCCTTGGGGTCCCAGAAGATCACCTGGGCGTCCAGCTCCATCGGCGCGACCACCCCGATGACCGGCTGGGTCTTGGCGAGCTGGATGATCTGGTCGGGGTTGAGCATCCCCAAGGTGATGGAGGGGTCCTGGTACATCAGCGCGGGGGCGGTCTGGTTGCCGACCGCCGGCCCCCCGGCGCGTAGCTCCAGCCGCACCCCCGTGCTTTGGCCTCGGACAGTGAGGGTGCCGGTGACCCGCTTGTGCGCGGGGTCGATCCGATAGCCGGGGCCGAGGAGCTGGTAGAGCTCGCCGTGCTCGGACTGCGGGTACCAGCTCGTCTGCACCACCACCGGGTCAGGACAGACGCCTTTCAGGCTGACCTGGGCGTTGGCGGCGGGCGCTGCGGGGTTGGTGTCGCTGCCAGAGCCGCTGGTGCAGGCGCCGGCAGCCAGCGCCAGCGCGAGGACAGCGGGCAGGAACCAGCGCCGATGGTGGCGCCTTGCCGGTAGGGTGTTGGGGACGGTCACCGTTGCTCTCCTTCCGATTCTTGGTTCGAGCGGATCTCCACAACGCAAGCCGGTGGAACACGCATGGCGATAGGGCGTCGGCTAGGACCTCGCCGGACGGCGGCTGGTGCACTCGCTGCCCCGACCTCAGCCGGTCCCTTCGGTCGGGGCCGGCGTCGCCAGCGGGACCAAGGGATCGCTTCGGGTGGCCGTACCGACGGCACCACCAGCGGGCGCTTCGGTGCCGAGCTTGGTGAGCAGCCACTCGTAGGCACTGACCATGCCCACAAGGTCGAACTGGTTGGCCGCGTGCGAGCGGACTCGTCTCGGGTCGAGCTGCTCGGCCTTGGCGATCGCCCCCGGCAGCAGCACCGGGTCGCTGATCACCAGCCCCGACAGGCCGTGGCTGACCAGCTCGGCGCCGACCGTGTCGACCATCGTGACCACCGGGGTGCCGTAGGCCATCGCCTCCACCACCTCCAGGCTGAAGGGCACCTGTGGGTGCAGCGGCGCGACCAGGCAGGACGCATCTGCCAGCAGCTTCCACCGCTCAAGCAGCGAGACCGCCTCCAGCAGCTCGTCACCGTCGGCGAGCTGGGGGCGCAGCTCCACCTCGGTGTAGGCGGTCGCCTTGGGGCTGGGTTGGGTGCCGGCCAGCACGATCGGGCGTCCCGCCTTGTGAGCAGCCGCCAGCGCCAGTCCGGCGCCGTGGCTGTCCAGCAGCGGCCCCAGGTACACGCACGGCCCGCCGTGCCTGGGGCTGAGCAGGTGCTCCCCGACCGGGATGGCCGGATGGATCACCTCGACCCAGGGCATGTCGGGGGCGTTGCGCCGCTGGTGCTCGGAGACCGCCACCCACCCGAGGTGCCCGGCGACCCGTGGAGCCGGCTCCCACACCTCGACCACGGGCCGGTAGCTGGTCTGCACCGTGGGTGCGTGTAGGCCCTGCCCGCCGGCTGGTAGCCAGCCAGTGCGGGTGTGGTCGCTGACCACATCCACCGGGCCCAGGCGCTCCAGGGCCTTGCCGGCTCGCTCGGCGTGCAGCCGCTCCACGATCTCCGCGCTGGCACGCTGGCCGCCCCTCGGGTCGGTGTCGATCAGCGCGTAGACACCAGCGGCCAGCCAGTCAAGGCCGGCGCCGACCAGGGTGACCTGGTGGCCCCGCGCTGCCAGGCCCTCGGCGAGCCAGCGGACCTGGTCCAGGCCGCCAAGACCCGACGGCGGCACCGTGGCGGTCGGCGGGGCCAGCAGCGCCACTCGCAGCGGCTGGGATGCTTGAAGCACCAGCTCGCCGGTCGGCTGGGTCGTACGAATGCGATCAGGACTCCTACGCACCCTGCGATCTCCAATCGTGCCCGGAGCAGTGGCCGACCTGGGCCGCAGATGGTCCAGGGCGGCGGGCGACGCTCGGCGCCCTGGCCGCTGACCCGCGTTGCCGCCCGCCAACCCCCAGTGGGGCAGCCGGAGCAGCCGCTGCCCGCCCCTCCTCGGCCTCCCTGTGGTGTCGATCCCCACAGCGGCGTCCGCGTTGTGGATGGGTGGGGTCATGGGGTAGTCCGCTCGGCACTGCCATGACGCGCCGGGGTTGGCTGGGCGGGCAGCAGGGTGCTGGTGAGGGAGCAGACCAGCTCCAGGATCTGGCTGGTGGGATAGCGGCGATGGCCGCCCAGGGTGCGCGCGTAGGGCAGCTTGCCTTGCGTGGCCCAGTTGCTGATCGTCTTGGGTGCGGCGTGGAGCAGCTTGGCGACTTCGCTGGTCCGCAGGTACGGCTTGGTCCCAGGATCGGGAAGTCCAGCGTCCAGCAGCACGGCAACCTGGCCGATCGTCACCGCAGGCCGATTCCATGCGTTGTGAGGCTGGGGATGCACAATGCTCTCCTGGTCACAGATGTCTTGATGGGCGGATGCGGCGACCACGGCGTCCACCACGGCAGGCTGGGAAGCCGCCGCAGCCCGTCGGAGGGTCCAAGGCCCTGAAGGAACCGATAGGGCGAGGCCAACAGCGCCGTCTCGCTGCTGACGTCCTCCATCGCGACCAGCGGTCGCGCGGCTTGGTTGGGGATCGGTGTCGCCGATCGCCAACCGCGCCGGGCGTGCTCGGCTCATGCGCTGCCCTCCTGGCGGTGCTCGTTGGCCACGGCCAGTGCCGCCAGCTCCCCGGCCTCCGGGAGCGCGGCGAGCACGCGCCACAGCAGCCCCTCGTCCGCGAACGGCAAGTGCGGCCCCGCAAGCCAGTCAGGACTTCGGCTGTCGACCAGGCGGCTTGGTGGCAGCAGGACCAGCTCCCCATGGCAGACCCGCTCCAGCCACCCCGACCCGGCCTGACGTCGCTGGCCGGTCGGGTCGCGGCGCACCGTGGTCAAGAACAGGACTGGACCACCCAGGTCGATGACCGGTCCTGGCTGCACCTTGTGGGCTGCAAGCCACGCGGCAACCTCACCGGCCGGACGAGGGCAGCTCAGCGCCAGCGCGTCCACGCACCGCCCTGCCACGGCGGCCAGGTTCCACGGCCCCTCGCCCTGCCACCACCGGCGGATCTGACGCGGGTAGGTGGTGGCGTCCGCGGGACCAGCTCCCAGCGCGACATGCCGTGCCGGCGTCGCGCAGCCACCACGTCCACACGAGCAGCCGGTCCTCCTCGCGCCAGCCACGGCCACGGGATAGTGGACCGGCACCACAGGAATCCCCAGGCCGGCAAGCTCAAGGGCTGCCTGGAGCCGCGATGCCGGCTCCAACGCGCTCACACTCATTGGCCGTCTCACTCCTCCCCGATCACCACCGGGCTTGCCAGCGGCAGGGAGTCGGCGGACGCCATGCAAGGAATGCCGATCCCTCCCGATCCCGCCATGGCAGAGGCGGCCAATCCTGAAACCCGCCTGGCCACTCGTCCCATCTCCAACCTGAAGCCCGCGCATCGGCCTCTGGCACTACCGGTGTCGCTGGTCAGGACGGTGGCATTGCGCTGCCCAGCCGTCGTAGGCCGTGTGCCGGCTCGGCAGGTCCCGGCTGTGCACGCGTCCTGGCCGCTCGCCGCTCCCCGATTCGACCGCTCGTCCAAGCTGCCCTCCTTGCACTGCGACCGCCCGCGTTGCCGGCCCTGGCTCGCCGGGTGCCACCGTCGAGGCTTGCTGCTGCTTGCTCATGTGCGCCCCTGTTCCTTTGCGTTCGCCGCTACCTGGGCGCCTGCCGGTGAGCGGACCGGCGCGAGCATCCGCCTCAGACACGTCGGGCTCCGCTGTTGCGGGCGGCGTGGCCGGCGGCAAGCGAGGTGGCCGTTCCTATCGGAGCTGGGGCCAATTCCTCTCTGGCCGCTCGGCCTTGCCGCCGACTCCTCGCCCGCGGCTACCGGAGGGGAACGGCGGCCCCGGACGCCTGCGGGGGATGATGGAGATGGGTGGGGGCGGGCTGGCGGCAAGGTCGGAGGGGGATACTCGTCCCCACCTCGCCGCCAGCCTCCTGCCCCGCCGAGGCTGCCGGGCCGGTCCTCCCGGACCTCGACGTCATTTGCCCGATGTCGAGCACAACGACCACTCCACACCGCCGCCAGGTCTGCGTACTCGGCGGCGGGATGCAGCTCGCCGCGTGCCAGCCGTCTCTGCGCCGTCGGTGCATCGCCGGACTCGAAGAGAGCGTCGTGCGCCATGGAGTTGATCCCAACGTCAGTCAAGCAATCCTTCATGCGTGTCGTTTCGAGTTCATGCCGATTCGGCCGGTACTGGCCGGGACAAATGCATCCAACTTGACGGCTCGGGGGGGTGTCTAGATCAATCGGCGCTAACAAACCTGCTTACAAACAAACCGAGGTGGAGAAAGCACGCTCGACCCTCACCGGTATCGGAGTCGACCTGGAACACGCAGCACGAACAAGGCCTCATCGGCATGCAGAGCACCAGGCCATGCAAAGCTGCGGAGGGAAGGCCAGAAGCTTCTAAGAAATATCTTGCTGTCGGCCCATCGTCTTCGAGGAAATGACCACCCTCAGCGGACACAGAGATCGGTAGGTCACTCCGGTGGCGGGGGGACCCAGCGGGCCATGGCGTCCTGATGCTGGAGGGTGTCCAGCCGGTGGGCGAGTTCCTGACGGGCGAAGGCCTTGGTGGGAGCCGTGCGGATGTAGGGGCTCAGCCCTGTGATCTCCCGTATGGCAATCACGGTGTCCAGGCCGGGCCAGCCACGGATATCCCATCCATATGCCTCTGTGAAGCCCTCGATGTCTTCCTCCGAGGGCCGGCCAAACCGGCGGCGGGTGTAGTGGATCTGTACCAGGTCCCACTCGCGCGGTCCCACAGCGACATGGTCCCAGTCGCCCAAGATGATCCCGCCGGATGACGTCCGCATGAGGTTGTTGGGGTGCGCGTCACCATGGATAAGCCCTTGGGGATGTGGGAACTCAATTGATGGCCACAGCTCACGCAGCTCGGCGATCCGGTCGCTGAGCCAACTGCGGTGGGCGTCGGACATGGCCTGCGGGGTTTCCTGGATCGCGTTGGCGACGCTGTCGAACGGATCGTTGAGCTGGCCAGGGGGATGCGGCGGCAACGGCTCGGCGTGCAGGACGCGCAGGAGCCGTCCCAGATCGCTGCCGGTCGCGGGAGGGCCGG
>WNGA01006533.1_pt1 | contig 16578 bp, 16 predicted proteins | sample 5400061 | NCBI WGS metagenome assembly WNGA01 (sample SAMN13153366, study PRJNA577476) | soil metagenome | isolation source: 100 cm soil or saprolite under grassland replicate 2 | place: USA:California | collected 2016-06-15 | reverse complement strand
GCGGGCGGAGGTGGCAGCGCGGGCGTTGGCGCGGGGGGCGCGGCGGGGATGCTCGCGTCGACTTCGCTCGCGGTGCGGTTCGCGAACGCGATCCTGGCGCGCTGGCCCAACCCGAGCTCGCTGACGGAACAGATCGGGTGGGAGTACAACCACGGCATCGTTCTGCGCGGGATGGAGCAGGTCTACCGGCACACGCGCGACGCGCGCTACCTGACCTACATCCAGCGCTACGCCGACGCGAACGTGAGCAACGCGGGCGTGGTCAACATTCCCGCCGCGCACAGCTTCGACAACATACAGCCCAGCGTGCTGCTTCCTTTCCTCTACGCCGAGACCGGCGCCGCGAAGTACAAGACCGCCTCCGATCAGGTCCGCGCGCTCTATGACAACATCCCGCGCAACGCCGATCGCGGCTACTGGCACAAGCAGACCTATCCCAATCAGATGTGGCTCGACAGCATCTACATGGGAATGCCGTTCCTCATGCGCTACGGCGCGACGTTCGGCAGCTGCGGGAACTTCTGCAACGACACCGTCGGCGAACAGGTGCTGCTGCTGGCCGCGCACGTGCGCGACCCGAGCACGGGCCTCCTCTACCACGCGTGGGACGACAGCGCGGCGGGTATGAAGGCGCCCTGGGCCAACCCGACCACCGGTCGGTCGCCCATCGTGTGGGGACGCGCGCTCGGCTGGTACGCGATGGCGCTCGTCGACGTATTGCCCGACCTGCCCACGAGCCACGCCAGCCGGGCCGAGATGTTGACCATCCTGGGCGGCATCGCGACCGCGCTGCAGGCGACCCAGGACCCCGCGACCGGCCTTTGGTACCAGGTCGTCGACATGGGAAGCCGCACGGACAACTGGCTCGAGTCGTCGGGCAGCGGGATGTTCGTTTACGCGCTCAAGGTCGGGGTGAACCGCGGCTACCTCGCGCAGAGCTACCTGACCGTCGCGAACAAAGGCTGGCAGGGCCTGCAGACCAAGGTGACCACCGACGCGACGGGCCCCATCATCAACGATGCCGTCCACGGCATGGGTGTCCAGAACGACTACGCCGGGTACGTGACCCAGAAGGCGCTGCTCGCGAACTCCCCCCACGGGCTGTGCGCGATCCTGCTCGCCGCCAGCGAGATGGAGGCCCTGTAGCGAAAAAAACCCGATAACGGGGGCCTGGGCAAGGGGCACATTAGTAGCATCGTGGTGGCCTGGCTTCGCTGGACGGTTCTCGTCGCGGGAGTGCTCTCGGCGCGCGGCGCCGTCGCGCAGCCGGCGCTGGCGGAACCGCTGCGGCTGACGCTGGCCGGGGATGCAGTGGCGCGGTTCGACGGCGAGCGGACCCGGGCGCGGTTGGCGGCGGAGACCGGGCGGCCGGTGATGCTGGACGACCGTGTGCCGCGGGGCGCAAGCGGCAGCGCCGCGCTGGTGACCATCACGTACCGCGCCGGCGAGAACGAGCTGACCGTTCGTCACGCGCCGATCACCGGCGACGCCGTGACGCGCACGATCGTGGTTGGCGCGGGCGGCGATGCGCTCGAGGCCGCGATCTTGCTGGCGGGGAACCTCGTGCGCGATCAGGCGAGTGAGCTGCTCGCCGCCCCCGCCGCCGTCGCGGACGAAGGTGCCGCGGCCCCCGCGCCGCGCCCGACCGACATCACGCTCGGGACGCGGGCCCCGCGGGCGGATGACCCCGCGATGCAGCCGGCGGCGCGCGGCCCGGACGTCATCCCGGTCGCGGCTTCGGCGGGCCGCGCGCGGACGGCGGTCGCAGGCGTGCGGCTTGCGCCGACGCCCCCGCCGTGGCCGTCGCTGCCGCCCGTGGACCGCATCGAGGCCGCGGCGTGGGCGGGCAACCTCACCCTGATGAACATCGGGTTGCGGTTTTCGGGCCGGTACGTGTTCGCGCTGGTGAACGCCTCCGCGCACGTCGAGAACGATCGCCGGATGGTGGGACCGGGGATGGCGATCGGTGTCCGCTATCCGTGGCGGCAGCTCGCGGGCGAGGCCGACATCGGCACGACGTTCCTCTATGGGCTGGACTGGCCGGCGCAGTCGCCCGACGGCTTCTCGCCGGTCTACACGAGCACGCGATTCGTCTCCCGCTTGCGCTGGTCGGTGGCTTTGGCGCCGACCCGGCGCTTCGCGCTGTTCGTCGGCGCGTCGGCGGCGGTGGTCACGCACATGTACGGCAGTCCGGACAACGAACGGGGGCGCGAAGTTTTCGGGGGGATCCGGCTGTGAGGGCGGGCGCGGTGGCCCAGCGGTGGGCGTCGATGTCGGCGACCGACACACCGGCGCGCGAAGCCGAGGCGCAGCTGGTCGCGCGGCTCGCGGCCGGCGACGAAGCGGCGCTGCGCGCGGCGTACGTCGAGCACGAGAGAAGCGTGCGCGCGTTCGCCAATCGGTTGACCGGCGACCGCGAGGCGGCCGAGGATCTCGTGCACGAGGTGTTCGTCGAGCTACCGCGCGCGGCGAAGCGGTTTCGCGGCGAGACCACGCTGCGCCGGTTCCTGACCGCGATGGCGGTGAACCACGCGCGCCACCACGTCCGCGGCGCCGTGCGCCGGCGGCGCGCGCAGCAGCGGCTCGCGCACGAGCCGTTTCCGTCGCCGGTCGCTCCTGATCGGCTGTTCGAGTCGCGCGCGCTCGGGCAGGCGTTGCTGGCGGCGCTCGACGAGCTACCGATCGATCAACGGGTGGCGTTCGTGCTGTGTGAGCTCGACGGCCATTCGTCGCTCGATGCCGCGCGGATCGTCGGCACCAGCGACGGCAACGTCCGACTTCGGCTGTTTCACGCGCGCCGCGCCTTGCGCCGCTCGCTCGCAGGGTGGCACGGCGACCAGGAGGTGAAGACATGATGACGGCGCCCGATCGTGACGACCTTCTCGCGCGCGCCTCGCGCGCGTTGTGCGACGCGCAGGACGCGGCGCTCGACGGCGAGACCACCGGCGCGGACGACGCCGGCGACCCGACCTGGACACGGGTCGTGGGCGACGTGCGCCGTGCTCGGCGGCGACGGCGGTGGATGTCGGTCGTGGTGCTGCACCTCGGCGTCTGGCTCGCGGCGACCGGCGTGTGGGCCGCGGTCACGGGTCGGCTGACCGCGATCGTCGATGTGCCCGCGTCGTTGCTGCTGCCGCGGCACGCGCCGCGGGCGGCGCCCGCCAATTCGCACCTGCGCCGGAGGCCAGCGCCCGCGCTAGAGCCGGCGGCCGCCGAGGTCGACGAGCCACCGGTCACGGCGGGCGCGCCCGCCACGATACCGGCGACGGATCCGGCGCCGATCCCGGCCGCCGTCCCGGCTCCGATCCCGGCGCGCTCACCGCGCGCCATCGCGCCGGCGCCGGTGCGTGTCGCGCCGCTGCGAATCGCGCGAGCTCCGGTGACGCCGCCGGTCGCGCCCGGGTCCGCCACACCGGCTCCGATCGAGCCGCTGCCGTTCTCGCCAGCGTCGGGCGGCGCGACACCGCCCGCGGCCGCGGATCCGCTCTACCGCGAGGCGCACACGCTGCACTTCACCCGCCGTGACTTCGCCGCCGCGCTGCTGGCGTGGGACCGCTACCTCGCCGCCGGTCCGGGGGCGCTGTCGGTCGAGGCGCGCTACAACCGCGCGATCGCGCTCGCCCACCTCGGGCGCGCCACGGAGGCTACGGCGGCGCTGCGGCCATTCGCCGACGGCGAGCATGGGGGCTATCGACAGAAGGAAGCGCGCGCCTTGATCGCGAAGCTCGCGAAGCTCGACCCGCGATGAGGCACGACACGGGAACCGCTGCTACGTGCGGCGTGACGGCTTCCCCGGCTTCGAGCTCGGGCGTTACCCGTTGCTGCGCGACGTGGCCGCGCGTTTCTACCAATCGCCAGTCCGGTTCGGGCGCCTCGCCGTCTACCGGCGCTTCGAATCCGCGCGGCTGGCAGAAGCAGCAAGGCCGGCCCCACTCTACGGCGCAGTGGCTTCGCACACGTATCCGCGCGCGGCGTTGTCCGCCCAGCGGTCGTTCCACGTCCCGTCGTTCGACAGCACCGCCCGGTGGTCGCACGTGCAAGTTTGCGTGCCCGAGCAGGGATCGCAGAACCCGTCGGGCTGGCTGCTCGCCCAGTTCTTGTAGTCGAGCGGCTCGCCGGTGACCCAGGTGTAGGTGCCTGCGCCAGTCTTGTCGGCGCCCGGCTTGCCGTCGGTGGCGCCGATCCAGGTATCCATGTACGAGGTCGAGAACTGCGCCATGCCGACGACGAACGTGTTCTCGGCGGCGGACAGGATCGTGACCAGGTGGCCGCTCTGGTTCTGGCACGCCTGCTGCGCGGCGCTCCAGGTCTGATTGTCGCCGCGCGCCCAGTAGCAGTGGGTGAGCCCGTCGTTGGGCGTGACGAACCCGCGCGCCGACGAGGGGAACCGCGCGCAGCTGGCGATCGATCCGCCCCGGCCGCCGCCGCCGATCCATCCTCCGAGGCCGCCGAATCCGCCGCGTCCGGCGAGGCCGCCGAATCCGCCCCGTCCTCCCGCGCCGATCGTGCCGGCCGCGCCCGTCGTCCCCGCCGCGCCCGACGTGCCCGCGCCCGCCGACGTGCCGGCCCCGCCCGTCGTACCTGCGACGCCCGAGGTGCCCGCGGCGGCACTGGTGCCCGCCGCCCCGGTGTTGCCGGCCACGCCGGTGGTTCCCGCGCCGCCCGAGGATCCTGCCGCACCGGAGCTGCCGGCCGCGCCGTAGCTCCCTGCCGAACCCGTGATCCCCGCGGCGCCGGTCGCGCCACCACTTCCGATTGTGCCCGCCGCTGCGCCCTTGGTTCCCGCGCCGCCGGCAGTGCCAGCCGCGCCGATTGTCCCGGCAGCGCCGGTGGTGCCCGCGACGGCTATCGTCCCCGCCGAGCCCGTGGTTCCCCCGGCGGCTGCTGAACCGTTACCCGCGAGTCCCGTGTCGCCGCCCCGCCCTCCCATGCCCGCGCTGACGCCGGTGCCGCCGCGTCCACTCATGCCGAGGCCACCTTCGTCGACCGAACAGCCCATCCAGAACGCAGCGGCGGAAATACAGGCGGCGCGGCGCAGCGACGTCATCGCGACGACTGTAACATCGCCACCGACGACGGCGGGTGACAGATCGGGGAGGGGGCGCCGGATGGAAGCCGCGTGACACGGCGCCCCGCGATCGTGCGAGACTGCCGCGATGGGTGATAAGCGGCAGCAGGTCTTCCTCGGCACCGACTGCGGCGCCACGATGTCGAAGGTGGGCGGGGTCTGGGACGACGGAACCACGATCTCCACCAAGCTGTTGCAGCGCCCGACCCGCTCCGAGCAGGGAACCCACGCGGTCGTAGCCGGGTGGATCGCGGGCGCCGACGACTATCTGGCCGAAAACAATCTCGGGTGGGCGCAGGTCAGCAGCGTCGGGCTCGCCATTCCCGGCCCCTACCTGCGCTACGGCGTGCTCGGGCACTCCGCGAACATGCCGCCGTCGTTCGAAGGCTGGGACTTTTACACCGCGTACGGGCAAGCGCTGGCGCAGAAGGCCGGCCGCGCGGTGCCGCTCGTGGTCGGCAACGACGGCGCGTTCGGCGGCGTCGGCGAGGCGCAGCGCGTGCGCGGGACGACCGGCGGCGCCGTGCTGATGCTCGCACCCGGCTCCGGCCTCGGCTCGGCGTACATCGATCCGACCGGCCTGCCGTTGCAGGGCGACACGCTGGCCGGGATGGAGACCGCGCACATGCCCGCGCCGCTGCACCTGCTGGGCGCGAAACCGTACCCGTGCGGCTGCGGGCGGACCTGGGGCTGCGTCGAGCTCTACACGACGCTGGCCGGCCTGCCGTATCTGCTCGCCGAGCGGCTGGCGGCGCGCCCCGATCACGTGTTGGCCACGTCCACCGATACGCCCAAGCAGAAGGCGCTCGCGTTGCGCGGCCTGGCGCAGAAGGGCGACGCGCTCGCGATCGAGCTGTTCGACTTCCAGGCGCGGGCGATGGGTTTCCACGTCGCGAACCTGGTGTTGGCGCTCGACCCTCAGTTCGTGGTGATCGGTGGTGGCTTGATGGATCCCGAGAGCACGAGCGAAGAGTTCCGCGAGCGGTATCTCCAGATCGTGCGCGACACCGCGCGGCCACACCTGTGGCCCGTGCAGCGTGATCGCCTGACCGTGGTCGCGTCGACGCTGGGCGAGCTGTCGCAGGCGATCGGGGCCGCCCTGGTCGCGCTGTACCGCAACCGGCGCTAGCCCGGCGCGGGTCGAGAACGGGTCGAACTTCTGCAATAAAGCGCTGTTAGGCCGATGATTCAAAATTCGCGGCGGCGGGGCTTCAATATGTGAGCCTGAACGTGTGAGACTCGCTACTGCATGTAGGGGGGTGCCGTCCTCCCCGGATCGTCTGATGCGACCAAGATCCTCCTTCAAGACGTCATTCTTGTCCCTGCTCGCGTCGCTGCCCACGCTGGTGGGCTGCAGCGGCATGGTCGGAACCAACCCGGGCAGCGGCGGTAGCTCCGCGACCGGCGCCGCCGGGACGTCGGTGGCGGGCGCGGCCGGCCAGACCGGCGCGGGCGGCACCACGATGACCACCGGCTCGGGCGGGACGACGACGACGACGGGGACGGCGGGCGCCAGCGGGCTCGCGAGCTGCCCCACGACGTCGGTGACGCCGACCCCCCTGCGGCGGCTGACCAAGTTCGAGTACGCCAACTCGGTGAAGAACCTGCTCGGCGTCGATCCGGCGCCCGCCAACGATCTGCCCGCCGACGAGGTCACCGACGGCTTCAACAACAACGCCGGCGTGCTGACCGTGTCGTCGCTGCACGCCGAGAAGTACGTCTTGGTGTCCGAAGCGCTGGCCAAGGCCGCGGTGACCAGCAACCTCACGGCCGTCACCGGGTCGTGCAGCACGACCAGCAAGGGCGAAGACGCCTGCGCGATGGAGTTCGCGACCAACTTCGGCCGGCGCGCGTTCCGGCGTCCCACCACCGCGGAGGATCGCGCCGTGCTGATGGCGGCGTACACCGCGGGCAAGACCGGCGGCAGCTACGCGGAAGGCATCGAGGTCATGATCCGCGCCGCGCTGCAATCGGCACACTTCCTCTACCGGCTGGAGATGACGTCGCCGACCAGCACGGCGGCGATGGTTCCGCTCAGCCAATACGAGCTCGCGACCCGGCTCTCGTACCTCGTGTGGGCGTCGGGTCCGGACGATGCGCTCCTCGACGCCGCCGGCCGCAACGAGCTCGCGACCAAGGAAGCGGTCGCGGCCAAGGCGCGCGCGATGCTCGACGATCCCAAGGCGCGGATCGCGATCACCGACTTCTACAAGCAGTGGATCGGGACCAGCCGGCTCGACACGATGACCAAGAGCGCGACGCTGTTCCCCAGCTACTCGAGCGCGGTGCGCGACGGGATGAAGCTCGAAACCCCGGCGTTCATCGAGTACGTGCTGTGGACCGGCGACCACAAGCTGTCGACGCTGCTCACCTCGCCGATCTCGTTCGTGAATAACGCGCTCGCGCCGATCTATGGCGTCGCGGCGCCGAGTGGCAGCAACGCAACCACCGCCAAGATGGTCACGCTGCCGGCCGCGCAGGGACGCTCCGGCATCCTGACCCAGGCCGGGTTCCTCGCGGTGCAGGCCCACCCCGATCAGACGTCGCCCGTGTTACGCGGCAAGTTCGTGCGCACGGCGATGATGTGCCAGCCGCCACCCGCGCCGCCGATGGACGTGAACATCACCGTGCCGGCCCCCGGCAGCGGCAAGACCGCGCGCGAGCGCTTCGCCGCCCACCTCACCGCGGGGACGAGCTGCATGACCTGCCACCAGATGATGGATCCCGTCGGGCTCACGTTCGAGAGCTTCGACGCCATCGGTGCGTACCGCACCGCCGAGAACGGGGTCACCATCGACCTCTCCGGCAACGTCGTCGGCGCGCGCGACGCCGGGCTCAATGGCGCGTTCACCGGCGTCCGCGAGCTCGGCACCAAGCTGGCGGCGAGCGACCAGGTGCGCGACTGCGTCGCCACCCAGTGGTTCCGGTTCTCGGTGGGCCGCGGCGAGGACGCGCCCGACGGTTGCTCGCTGACGACGCTGCAGGATAGCTTCGGCGCCTCGGGCGGCGACCTGCGCGAGCTGGTGGTGGCCATGACCCAGACCGACGCGTTCTGGTATCGCGCCCCGGTGACGCCATGAAGATCTCCAAGCCGTTCGACAAGCCGGTCAAGCGAATCGTGCCCCGAGCCCTGCCGCAGACCTTGTCCATCGATCCGCTGCGCTTCACGCGCCGCAACCTGCTGCGAGGGTCGCTGGCGGCGACGGCGGCGGTGCCGCTCTTGGAGACGCAGCGAGCGTGGGCGCAGGCGACGACCTCGCCCACCCGCATGCTGGTGTTCCTCACGCCCAACGGCACCCGCAACGCGCTGTTCTGGCCGACCGGGACCGAGACCAACTTCACCCTCAATACGTTCATGCCCGACCTGGGCGCGTACAAGTCCAAGCTGACGATCCTCAAGGGGATCAAGCTCAACCCGGCGTTGCAGAACGGCGCGCTAGGCGGCACGGTGGGCTCCGAGCACGCGCGCGGCACCGGTGGCTTGCTGACCGGGCGCCCGCTCAAGTCGGGGACGCAGTTCAAGAGCTTCGGCAACACGACGTCGGGGTGGGGCAGCGGGCAATCGCTGGATCAGTACCTGGCGATGAAGCTCGCGCCGCCGACGACGTTCCCGAGCCTACAGATCGGCGTTCACGTGCGTGACACGGAGGTGCGTGCCCGCATCTCGTACACGGCGGCCGATCAGCCGATCCCGCCGCGCGAGGATCCGAAGGACGTGTTCGCGGCGCTGTTCGGGATGTCGACCGGCGGCGGCGGGACGGACCCGGCGCTGACGCGGCTGTGGGCGCAGCGCAAGAGCGTGTTCGACGCCACCAACACCGAGACCGAGCGGATCAAGAAGATCGTCGGCGCGGCGGACCGCAGCAAGCTGGACGCTCACTTGACCGCGATGCGCGACGTCGAGAAGCGGCTGGTCGGGATGACCGGGACGACGACGATGCCCGGCACTGGAGCTTGCACCAAGCCCACGATCACCGACGTGGATCTCAAGAACGACGATCAATACCTCAAGGCCGGGCAGATGCAGATGGACCTCGCGGTCGCTGCGCTGGCCTGCGACCAAACCCGCATCATCACCTTCCAGTGGTCGTATTCGGAGAGCGAGCACCTGTTCGCCTTCCTGAACGTCAGCGGCAGCCACCACGTCATCTCCCACGACTTCGCCCAGAGCGGGGCCAACTACGACGCCTACAACAAGATCCAGATCTGGTACCAGTCGCAGTTCGCGTCGCTGCTCGGGAAGATGGACGCCTACAAGGAAGGCACGCGCACGCTGCTCGACAACAGCGTCGTGCTGTGGGCCACCGAGATCGGCGAGTCCACCCAACACGACCTGATGATGATGCCGTACGTGCTCGCGGGCAGCGCTGGCGGCAAGATCCGCGCCGGCCGGCTGCTCGACTACAGCAGCAGCCGCCGCGACAACAATCAGATGTTGGTGTCGATCGGGCAGGCGATGGGCGACACGCTGACCTCGTTCGGCGACGCGTCCGGCGCCACCGGGCCGCTGCCGAACCTCGCCTGAGCGGTCCTTGTCACTGGGGCGGGCAGATCGTGACCTGGAACTGCCCGTCGACGGTGTTGCTGGCGTTGTAGATGAGGTGCATGCCGCCGGTGACGGTGGTGGCGGTGACACTGTCGACGACGACCCGGCCCCGGGTCGCGACCCAGTTGGTGTCGGTGGTGGTGTCGTAGAGGGTGGCGTTCATCGCGAAGCTGAGGTCATAGCTTCCGGGCGCGGTCGGCAACTCGATCAATACTTCGCTCACGTCCGTCGGGCGGCCGAAGGAACACGCGGTGTAGGTCGTCGGGTAGAGGGTCGTAAAGAAGCTGTCGGCGCTGGAGAGAAAGTCGTCGGTCTCGCCGGTCACGAACGTCCAAGGCTGGCCGCCGATCGTGCCGGCGAGCGGTTGCGAGGAGATGGTGATCGTGCCGCCGGTGGGATTGCCGCCGGCGCTGCTGCCGCAGCTCGCGGCGGCGACGGCCAGGGCGGCGAGGGTGGCGATGGTCGTCACCCGTCGCGGGTCAATCGTGGGTCTGAACCGGAACCGGTTGGTTGTTGTCATCCGAGACGTCTCCCGTCGAGTTGAGGGTGGTCTTCGTGCTCTTCAGAATAGGACAGGGGTAGAACGACCCGGATGGCGATCGTGAACGCAAACGCGGCCGCCTCAGGGAAAACCTCAGGCCGAGATTGTCCGTCCGTCCATCCGGAAAACCAGCAATCCTGGAGGTTCGCATTTGCGAGCGCGTGTTCGCATTAATTCCTTGTTGCGACTCCCTCGGTGCATGCATACGTTCGCATCCATTGCCCCTGGCGTCGCATTTGTGGCGCGGACGATGAAATTGCCCCCGAGCGGGCATGAAAGGCGCACACAAGTGCCCACACGGGGGAACCGAATGATCACACGTTCGCTATCGTTCGTTGGCGCAGCCCTGCTGTTCACGGCTGCTATCGCTGTCGAAGCTTCTGCGGCTGAGCCGACCGAGGCGCCTGCGGGGAATCCCGCCGATGCGCCACCGCCGCCACCGCCGCCGGTGGTGATCGAGGCGGCGCCGATGGCGCCACCGCCCCCACCCGCGCCGCCAGCGGCCGCGGGGCCGCCGGCGTTCAAGCTCGAAGCAGGCAAGGGCAACAGCGTGAAGGTCGGGTTGCTGTTTCAGCCCCAGTTTCAGTCGGCGAACAGCGCGACCCCGGTCGCCGGTGTTCTTCCCGACGGCTATTCGAACAACTTCTACATCCGCCGTACGCGTCTGCTCGTGGGCGGGACGCTGTTCGGTGTGTTCGAGTACTTCTTCGACACCGACTTCGCCAACCTGTTCTTCGCCCAGCCGGTCACCGTCACCACGATGGACGCGATGGGGAATCCCGTCATGACCACCACGATGGTGAAGACCACGCCGGGGATGAACATCCAGGATGCCTTCATCACCTGGAAGGCGGTCGGCGACATGTTCAAGATCGACATGGGATACATGTTGCCGCCGCTCGCGCACAACGCGGTTCAAGGCGCGACCACGCTGTACTCCTGGGACTACTTCGGAAATACGTTCAACAGCGGCAACTCGTTCGGTGCCTCGGCGACCCCGGTCGGACGTGACGCCGGCTTGCAGCTCCGCGGCCTAGTCGCGGGCGGTCGCGTCGAATACCGGGCGGGATTGTTCCAGGGCCTTCGCAACGCCCCTACCGCGACTGAGGTCGGGGCGCGTAACTTCTTCCGTGCCACAGCTCGCGTCCAGGTCAACCTGCTGGATCCGGAGACCGGCTTCTTCTACGCCGGCAGCTACCTCGGGGCGAAGAAGATCCTGTCGGTCGGCGGCTCCGCCGACATCCAGGACGAGTTCAAGTACTTCGCGGGGGACGTGTTCGTCGACATGCCGCTCGGCCCGGGCATCTTCACGGCTCAGGTCAACGTCGCGCATTGGAACGGCGGAGCGTTCATCGCGCTGCCCAGCCAGACCGCCGTCATGGGCGAGGTTGGTTTCGCGATCGGCGACCTCAAGCTCGCCCCCATCGTTCGCGCGGAGCGACTTTTTCTCACTGGCGACAACAACGACACCACCCGCTTGGGCGGCGGCCTCGCGTTGTTCGCGTTCAACCACAACTCGAACCTCAAGTTGTTCTACACGAACATCAAGGGCGAGGCCGCCAGCCGCGGCGTGAACCAAATCAATCTCCAGTGGCAGCTCTACTTTTTCTAGGATGACCAGCGCGCGACCGACGTTTCCAAGCGACCGCCGGACGGTCGACACCCTGGGAGGCCGCTCATCATGACGACAGGATATTCCCCCGCAGGCGCGAGCCTGGCCGCGCAGCCGGTGCGAAGGGTCATCTTCGCGTCGTCGCTCGGCACGGTGTTCGAGTGGTACGACTTCTACATCTACGCGACGCTGGCGCCATTCTTCGCCACGTTGTTCTTCCCGCCTGGCAACGCCACCGCGGCGCTGCTCGCCAGCTTCGCCACCTACGCGGCCGGGTTTCTGGTCCGGCCGTTCGGTGCGCTGGTGTTCGGGCGCATTGGTGATCTCGTCGGGCGTAAATACACGTTTCTCGTGACCATCATGGTCATGGGCCTCGCCACCGCCGCGGTCGGTATCCTGCCCACGTACGCGACGGCCGGGATGCTTTCGCCGACCATCCTCGTGATGTTACGTCTCGCGCAGGGCCTGGCGCTGGGCGGCGAGTACGGTGGCGCCGCGACCTACGTTGCCGAGCACGCGCCCGACAGCAAGCGCGGCCTTCACACGAGCTGGATCCAGACCACGGCGACGTTGGGCTTCTTCCTGTCGCTGGTCGTCATCTACATCTGCCGCTCGCAGATGGCGGAGGCGTCGTTCAAACAGTGGGGCTGGCGGATCCCGTTCCTGCTGTCGATCATCCTGCTCGTCATCTCGATCTACATCCGACTCAGGCTCAACGAGTCGCCTGTGTTCCTCGACATGAAGTCGCAGGGCAAGGGAAGTAAGTCGCCGCTGCGCGACAGCTTCACGCACTGGCCAAATCTCAAGATCGTCCTGCTCGCGCTGTTCGGCGCGGCGGCGGGGCAGGGCGTGGTCTGGTACACGGGCCAGTTCTATGCGCTGTTCTTCTTGACTGGCACGCTCAAGATCTCCTGGAAGACGGCATACCTCGTCATCGCGGTGTCGCTGGTGCTGGGCACGGGGTTGTTCGTGTTCTTCGGCTGGCTGTCCGACAAGATCGGCCGCAAGAAGATCATGCTCGCGGGGTGCCTGCTGGGCGCGGTCACGTATTTCCCGATCTATCGGGCCATGACCCACTACGGGAACCCGGCGCTGGAGAAGTTCGCCGCGACCACCACGGTCGCGGTCAAGGCGAGCAACTGCCAGATGCACCTCTTCCCCAACCCCAAGACCGTGTTCAGCGAGTGCGACAAGGTGCAGGACTTCCTGTCCAAGCGCAGCCTGTCGTTCGAGACCACCGACGGTGCGCCGGGCGAGAAGCCGGTCACGACCATCAACGGCAACACCATCGTCGGGTGGGATGAGCCCAAGCTCGTGGCCGCACTCAAGACGCTCGGTTACCCCGCGACCGCCAACGAGGCCGACATCAACATCCCGATGCTGATCTTGCTGGTGTTCATCCAGCTCGTGTACGTGACCATGGTGTACGGGCCGATAGCGGCGTTCCTGGTCGAGCTGTTCCCGGCGCGAATCCGCTACACCTCGATGTCGCTGCCGTATCACATCGGCAACGGCTGGTTCGGTGGCATGTTGCCGCTCACCGCCGCGGCGTTAGTGGCGGCGCAAGGCAACATCTTCGCGGGCTTGTGGTACCCGGTGATCGTAGCGTCCATCACGTTCGTCGTCGGCCTGATCTTCATCAGAGAGACGCGCGATCACCGCATCGGAACGCTCTAACTTCTCGCCTGGGCCATAATCGAGGGGTGGCGCGCGCCTCTCTGGTTGTTGTTGTCGTGGGGGCATGGCTCGTCCTCGAGGGCGGGCGCGTCGTTGCTTCCGAGCGGGAGGACGGGTGGCTGCGCGACTTGCAGGTGGACGTGCGCGCGGACATCGCGGGCGGCAAGCCGGTCGTGGTTCAGGTCCACGTCCCGCTCTGCGACAACTCCGTCATCCGCTGCGGCGGCGCCGGGCTGGGCGACGGTGCCAGCCTTCGCCGCAATCTCTACTGGGCGACGAGCGAGGGGCTCGCGGGCTGGATGGATCGGCGCGACTCGGGCTGGTCGCGCGCGCTGACGACGACCGGAGAGGCCGTCGGCGAGCCGGACGTGCTCGAGGTGCGCGCCTGGCGCCGCACGGTCGATCTGCCGCGCGGGTGGCATGGCCCCGGCATGCCGGCGAGGTTTCCGGTGTACGTGGTGGGCTTCGCCTGGCGCGGCACCTCGATCGACCGAGCGTTGTCGGCCTACCTCGCCGACGTCTACCGGGCGCGCCCGCGAATCATCACGCTGGTCGACGCCGGCACGGGCCGTACGCTCGAGCTCGCGGCCGGCGGCGCCGCGCGCGTGGTCGCTTGGGTGGGCCACAACCGCCTCATGGACGTGCGCGCAGACTGGAACGAGCTCTCGCGCACGCAGGAGCCCGGGTTTCGCAAGGGAACGCTCGCGATCGCGTGTTACTCGGCCGAATACTTGCGGCCCGCGATGCCAGGGCCGTCGCGCGTTCCGTTGCTCATGACCTCGAGCTTCGTGATGGCCAGCTCGGCAGCGTTCGAGCGGGGCGCGATGGCTTTCCTGGCGGGCGGCGATTTCGGCGCCATCCGCGCGGCCGGCATCGCCGGCTACGCGCAGGGACAGCGGCGGCCGCCAGCGGAGGTGCGGAACGGGTTCACCAACCCGTCCGATCGGCGCTGGTCGGCGCGACCGTGAGCGAGTCACGGTTGCGACGGGTCACGTGTTCATCAGGCAGAGGATGTTGCCATCCGGGTCCTTGAACCACGCGGTCTTGAAGTCGCCCATCACGTGCAAATCGCCCTTCCGGGTCATCTCCGGGATGTCGTAGTGCTCGAACTTCACGCCGCGCTCCTTCAGCCCCGCGACGATCTTCTCGATCTCCTCGCCCACCAGCCAGTTGGCCGCGGTCGCCTTGTTGGTTCCCGCGAACTGCGACTGGTACACGATGACCTGAGAATCGCCGCTCTTGTACGTCGCGGCCGCCGGGTTCTCCTGGCCTACCGGTTTCAGCCCGAGCACACCCTCGTAGAATTTCCGCGCCGCCGCCAGGTCCTTCACCGCCAGCGTCGCCACCGCTTGCTTGTTCGTCAGCATCGCGCTCCTCCTTTCGTGACGCTCCGGTCATGACCCGAGAAGTGGAATCGCGCAAGCGTCGGTTGCGCGGCGATCCACCCGGCGCCACCTGGCGATCGCTCCACTCGATGCTTACCTTAGAAATGGAGGGAACGATGCGTTTGGCCATTTTTGCAATGGCCCTGGCGTCGGTGTTGCTCACCGGCGCCTGCGCCACGCGAGGCGAGGTCCCGCGGGCGTCGACCGGGCCGACGTTCGACAGCTACGGTCACGAGCTGGTGGCGGTGGCACCCGGGGTCCAGGTGATCGCCAACTACGACGAGCCGATCTTCTATTACGATCGGTTCTACTGGCGGTTCCAAGCCGGCAACTGGTACCGCTCGCCGATCCACACCGCGGGCTGGCTCTACGCGCCCGAGCCTCCACCGGCGTTGCGGCGCATCAAGCAACCGGCCGCATACGTGCACTACCGCCCGCCAGCGGCGCACTCACATCAGGGCCGCGCGCGAGCCGCGCGCCGGCCCGAGCCACCAAAGTCGATGTATCAGTCCCCACCGCGGCGCCTCAGTCCGTTGCAGCCCCCCGACAGCCGGCCGCGCGGCGCGGGCCGGTGACCATCCCGGGCGTGCGGTCACAGATACTGGCGGCAGGTGTAGCACCACGTGAAGCTCCCCTCGCGAAGTGGTAGCGACTTGATGATCGGGTGACCGGCCGCTTTCGCGTGCTTCGTGTTGTGTGCCTGCTGCGACTCGCAACATCCGACGTGCCCGCACGCGGTGCACACTCGCAGGTTGAAATCGGATCCGCACTCCTCGCAGCGATCGCCGAGAGGTTCGTGCACCGTGCCATCGAAGGGCTCACAGGGCGCTGCCATCCCTCCAACCTCCCACGACGTCGCAGCTCGTGCCACCGTCACCGCTTCACGGCATCGTGATGCACGAGATCTTCCCGCTGGCGGCGGTGAACCACAGGTCGCCGTCGGGCCAGACTGAGCGCGGTCGTTCCGATCGCGAACCCGACCGCGCCGGCGACCGCAAACGCGCCGATGGCGGCGTCCGTGGGCGTCGAGGGCGCGAGCAGCGTCAGGCCCTCCCACGCCAGCCCGCAACCGAGCACGGCCCCGAGCGCTCCTGCCATCGTCGAGGTGACCTCGACGTCTGGGGCTCTAGAAATTCGTCGCCGCGCGAGGCTGCCGTCGCCGGTGAAGCTCATGAGTGAGCTGCGACGGAGCAACCGCAGTGCCAAATATGCAGTGGGCCGAAACCCGCAGCGACGCGCGCCGACAAACCGGATCGGGCGCGCCGCGGTTGTCCATCCGGACAAGTTGACGGACAAGTCGGACAACCGCGGCGGACAAGTTGCGCCGGTCAGCGGCGGACGAGCTCGACCTCGATCTCGACGTCGACGCGGTCGCCCACCAGCACGCCCCCGGCCTCGAGCGCCATGTTCCAGCCCAGGCCCCAATCCTTGCGGTCGAGGCGTGTCCGGGCGGTGGCGCCACGCTTGACGTTGCCCCAGGGGTCCTTGACCTCGCCCGGCAGTGGGTCCACCTCGAGCGTGACCGGGCGGGTCTTGTCGCGAATCGTCAGCTCGCCGGTGACCGTGAAGCCGCCGTCGCGGGCAGGCGCGACGCGCGTCGACCGGAACGTCACCTCTGGATAGTTGGCGACGTCGAGAAAGTCCGCGCTGCGCAGGTGCTCGTCGCGCTTCGCGTCCTTGCTGTCGAGGCCGCGCGCGTCGATGCGCGCGACCGCGGTCGAGCGTTCGGGGTTCGTGTCGTCGATGACG
>WNGA01017768.1_pt1 | contig 16582 bp, 16 predicted proteins | sample 5400061 | NCBI WGS metagenome assembly WNGA01 (sample SAMN13153366, study PRJNA577476) | soil metagenome | isolation source: 100 cm soil or saprolite under grassland replicate 2 | place: USA:California | collected 2016-06-15 | reverse complement strand
AAGACCGCCGAGCCCATCTCCGAAAAGCGGCTCGCGGATCAATGGCGAAGGGTGGCGCCGTGAGCTTTTTTCGACGAAGAGCAGGCGGCTCGGCCATCTCTTACGCGGTGATGCGAGCTACATGGATGTGGCTTTTGTGGTCCGCCGGAAGCTGCGCCTCTCCTGCTGACGAGATCCCAAGCCGTGACTCCGGAGCCTCGCCGCTCGATGCCCAGGTGGATGTCCCGCTCGCCGGCGAGGACGTCCGAGGCGATGCACCGTCGTGCCAGCAGGTTGCCGGAAATATTTGGGCGGCCTGGCCGATGCCGGATCCCACCACGCGCGATGGCGGAGTTTCGCAGAGCTACGACGCGAGCTCCGGCGACGTCGTGATCGACGGGGTGACGCGCCTGACATGGGAGCGCAAGGTCGATCCCGGCAGCCACAGCTGGGACGAAGCACAGGCCTACTGCGCCTGTCTGGCGCTCGGCGGCTATCAGGACTGGCGGCTTCCCACCCGCATCGAGCTCGTTTCGATCGTCGACTTCACGAAGACCGATCCCGCTCTCGACGGCGTGGCATTTCCCGCGACGTCGGGCGACTACTTTTGGACGTCGTCACTGCTGGCCGAGAATCCGTCGACGGCGTGGTACGTGTACTTCTTCGATGGAAACACGCACAGCGGTGGGATGGACAGCGCCTATCGTGTTCGTTGCGTCCGCTCGGAGGCAACGGCCACGCCGACGGAACGCTACACGATCGCCGGCGACGGCACCGTCTTCGATAAGGTGACCAAGCTCACCTGGCAGAGGACTCTCGACATGGCCACCCGCAGCTGGTCGGAAGCGAATGCGTATTGTGCCGGTCTCATGCTGGCCGGTCCCGGTTGGCGCCTGCCCAACATGAAGGAGCTACAAACGCTCGTCGATGAGCGGGCGACGAGCCCCGCGATCGCCGGTGCCGCTTTTCCCGGAACGCCGAGCGAAGCCTTCTGGACGTCTTCGCCGTTGGTGGGCGGCCCCGCGGAAGCATGGTTCGTCAACTTCTACAGCGGCGTATCGTACACCAACGTGCTGGAGAACCCCTACCGAGCCCGCTGCGTGCGGTAGCTCCGGCCGCTGATCACGGGGTGACCAAACGTCGAGCCGATTCCATGTAGCTCCCCGACTCACGGCGAGGACCAACGACTTCCCCGTCGCGACTGCAAGAATCGAGAAAGCCGTTGGACCCAGTCGCGTCATCCATCGTGGCGATGCTTCCGTGATTCTCGACCGACCATGTGTACGGTTGGCCGTTGGCGAGCGCCAATCCGCCCTCGGCGGGCGCCGGGATTTGAGCTTGTTTGTCGGCCGTCACGATGAACATGTCTTCATAGAAATTGACACTCGACAAATGCCACACGCTCACGCCGGAACCCCCCGTCCATCGGAAAACGGCGTTCGCGCCGAGGGGCTTCGTATTGTCGGCGGGTTCGACCAGCGTTGCTGGAACGGGAATCGTGATGTGGACCCCCGTCTGTCCCGCCGCGAGCCCATCCTGATGGGCGACCGCAAAGGGAGGACTGGAGACGGTCCCGGTCTGGCCCGCGATCGAGATCGATGCGTTCTGAAGTGTCGGCACCAAGTACGTGAAGTCCGCGGTCGTAACGCTGAGCGAGGCGAGCTGAATCGCTGCTCCGCTGGTGAAATGGATGTAGACGTCGTTCTCCCGCTCCGAGCCGTTGCTCACGACCGTGCCCGAAATCGAACCCGAGGCAACGGCCTTGGCGGCGAGATCGAAGGTGGCGCTGCCAGCGGTCGTTTCGCTGAGAGCCACCACCCGTGAGTCGTAAGCGACGAAGCCAGTGGTCGTATCGGTCGGCCAGCCATTGGGGATATGTCTCCAGGCGAGCGCGTGCGCTGTCGCATTGGTCGTCGCCGGCCCGCTCCACGCCCCGGACAGGTACTGCAACGATTGACTGCTCGTGGTCAGCTGGAACGCGCCGTCGGCTCCGCCCACGGCCACACCGATCGCCGTTGAGGAATCGAGCGGGAACGACAAATTCGAAATGTTGATGTCGATGGTGCCCGATCGAGCGGGAACGCCGCGGTAGGCCTGCAACGTGGGGTTGCTCCGACGCAATCCCTTGAAGAGCCAAGCGTGCGCGACGTTGCCGCCGCCGCCGGTCGTGCTGATCGTGAAGGAGACGTCGTACGGAGGAACGACGTTGCTGGCCGAAAACTGCCCAGTTGCGTCGGTCGTCACCGACGCAACGCCCCCGCTGCTGCTCACACGAACGGCAATCGAAGGCACGCGGTGGCGCCAAAAATCGATGATCGTCCCTTGCACGGTCGTCGGCCCCCCGTCGCCGGGTGGCGCGCCGCCCGATCCTCCGGACGACGTCGAGCTTCCACCGGATCCGCCGGTCGCGCTGTCACCAGCCGCTCCCCCGTTCGTGCCGCTCATGCCGCTAGCCCCCGCGGTGGCGGTCGTCGAAGCGCCGCCGTGATCCGAGGTGCCCCCGTCCGGGCCGGCGTGCAGTTCCTCGATACCGAGAACGACGCCGCATCCGCTGTTCGCGAGATAGGTGGTGCCGAGAAGAACGAATCCTACGACGATCCAACCGATGCCCCTCACTAGAAACCTCCGCGAACCACGAGTTGTGACGAATCGACGCCGAATCCTACCGTCGCCCCCGTGCGGTTGGACGTTCCCGGAGGGGCCGTCAACCACAACACTGCCCCTGCTGCGATTCCGACGCCACCCACCACGAACCCGACCGTGGACACCCGAGCCGCGCTGGTGGCATCCTCCTGCAGGCCGATGGCATCGGCATCGCAGTTGTCGGGGACCGTGGCACAACGCTGCTTGGCATCCGACCACTTCGAGCTCGCCTTGAGCCCGAACACCGAGCCCACGACCAGCCCCACGACGCCGAGCCCCCCGAGCCCGATCGCGACGCCCCGCTGGACGCCGCCACCACCCTCTTGGGTCGACGTCGTATCGAGCGTCACGTTGCCTCCGGTGCCCGTTCCCGCGTTGGCCGCGAGCTCTGGGACTCGAAGCGTCATCTGCGCCGCGGGTCGCACGTCCACCGTTTCGGTCCACTTCTGCTTCCCGGGGGCGCTCGCCTCGATGACGTGTTTGCCCGGATCGACGGGCATGGGGCCGCCGAGCGCCGCCGGATCGAGCGCAGTGCCGTCACGTTTGACTTGCAGGTCGCGTCCATCTTTTGCGTCGACGATGATCGTCAGCCGAGCGAGCTTCTTTTCCAATGCGTCTGCCCGGTCGCGTGCCACCTGCTCGCGCTCGCGCGATCCGGAACCTCGCGCGGCGGAGCTAGCTTCGCGGAACGCCGCCCAGGCGCTCGCCGTCATCCCGCTCTTTTCGTAGCAATCGGCGAGGTTGAGCATCGTTCCCACGCCGGGGTCGAGCCTCTGGCTCGCGGCGAACTTCGGGCAGGCGGCCGCGTAGTTTCCGGCTGCCATCAGCCTGCGGCCTTCCGCGAAGAGCGCCTCCGCCGTGGGCTTGTCCACTTGCGCCTGAGCGTCCCCCGCCGAGGATGCCGCAAGCAACGCGAACAGCAGGGCAAACTTCCTCATATTGAACCAATAGCCCACCCCGCTCGCCGGAACAACTGGACTCAGACGTCACGCTTGCGGCGGCGCGGGTGAGTTGGTGGAAACGCGCGAGCCCTGTTCACCTGATGCCGCCGATGCCCGACTTGGCGTCGTAAACGAGCTTGCCGCGCGTCGGATCGCGAAGGACGATGCGGTACTCGGTCAGTACCTCGAACTTCACCTCGGCGGGAGGTCTCTTCCAAGGTTTCGAGCCCATGTCCTTGCCCTGCGGCTTGACGACGACGGTCGTGTCCGTTTGCGGGCCGTAGGCAAAACGAATCTTGTGCAGGGTCACGATGGCGTTGCCCTTGCGCTGCACGACGAACCACCAGAGATGGCCGCGGTTGTCTTCCTCGAAATGATGCCCCTCGCCGTCGATCTGGCTGCGTGCCTTCTCCACGCACGCGGCCTTCTTTTTCGCATTGCGGCCGGCGGACTTCGAGCAAGCCGCGTCGGCTTGGCTTTTTGCTTCGGAGTCCGAGTACGAAAGAAAGAAGATCGTGTCCTTCAGTTCCAGAATCTCGCGAGGGGGGCGCGGGCCCTTGCTCGCCGGAGGCGCGGCGGGCGCGGCCTCCGCCGAACCCGCGGGAGTCGACGCCCCGACCGGACCCTCCGTTTCGGCGCCGGCGGCGTTCGCCGAGGCGCTACCAGCGGGAGCCGATTCCGACGGGGGTGACGTCGCCGGACGCGAGCCGCCGCCGCATGCCGCGAAAATCAGCGACCACGCAAGCACGATCGTCAGCGCCGTTCGCGCATCTATTCCCATGCTGCATGCAACGGTACCCGACGATGGCACCGGCCGACAATCGAGGCGTTGCATGACCGCGTCAAGTCGTCGGTGCCAGATGGTTGAGGCGAGGCCCCATTGCGCGCGCGCACCGCGGGCGGGTACTGTTCCGATTGGCTCTTGGGTTGAGGTCCTGTATGCACGCTTCGGCAGCTTCGCGGCCTTGGAATCATCTTCGTTCTTCGATTTTTTCCTTGTTCGTCCTTGCCGGGATCTTGGATCAAGCATGCGACGGCCCATCGGACCAGAACAGCGTTGCTCCACCGTCCGACGCCGCCTCCGCCGGCGCCAGTGGCCAGGGCGGTAGCGCTTCTGTCGGGACGACCGTGACCGGCAGCGCCGGCGTCGGCGTTGCGGGAAGCAGCGGCGGTCAAGCGGGTGCGGGGGGAAACGGGGGAAACGCAGGCGAGGGTGGGTCGGAGCCGCAATCCGATGGAGCGGTGTCGCCTGCCGCCCTGCGCATTCTTTGGATCGACACGGAGGGGGGAGCCGCAACACTGGTCGTGGCGCCAACGGGCGAGACGATCGTGGTCGACGCGGGGTGGGCGAGCGATCGCGACTCCCAACGGATTGCCGACGCGCTGAAGAGTGAAGCGCCAACGAACCGTGTCGATTACATGATCACGACGCATTACCACATGGATCATACCGGCGTGACCGCTCTCGCGCGCTCGTTGCCCATAGGCAAGTTCGTCGACCACGGCACCAGCGTCGAGCCAAGCGTCGATTTCGATGCCTATCAAACCTTGGCCAATGCGGGCCAGCGGATGATCGTCAAGCCGGGCGACAAGTTGACGCTCGGCGAGCTCGAGCTGACGTTCGTGACGTCGGCAGGTCAGGTGATCGATCCGCTGCCCACGTCGACGAGCAACCCGACCTGCGCCGGGGCCATCAGCAAGAGCGAGGTCGCCGGGCCCGAGAATCCGATGAGCGTCGGCTTCGTTGGACGCTACGGCAAGTTCGACTTCGTCCTTCTCGGAGATCTGACTTGGAACATCGAGCAGATGCTGATGTGCCCGACCAATCGGATTGGCCCCATCGACCTCTACCAGGTCGATCATCATGGAATGGACATCTCTTCTTCGCCGCAGCTCGTGCATGCATTGGCCCCCGCGGTGGCGGTGATGAACAACGGCGCATACAAGGGGGGATCGGCGGCCACATTCGATGTTCTGCGCGCCTCACCCGGGCTCCGCGACGTGTGGTCGCTCCATCGCGTGCTCGTCAACGATGCCAACCACAATGCGGACGAAGCATTGACGGCGAACGTCTCCGAACCCGACCTCGCCTATGGGATCAAAGCCGTCGTGCAGTTGAACGGGACGTACACGCTGACCAACATGCGCAATGGGATTTCGAGGACATACATGTCGCGCTGATGTGCTGGGCCGTACGCGAAATACCGCGAGAACGGGTGGAATTTGATGTTCTCGAATTTGTGAGGGCACGACTCCTGCACGGTGGACCCGAGGAGTGAGAAGCGTATTGACGAACGAACGCCACTGTGCGACTTGCATAAGTCGCTATGAGGTCGCGCGGATGTCAACGAGAGACCTCCCTCCAAGCAGGGCGCCGCTCGAGCAAGCCTGCGGGTAGGCGGATTCTCAACCGGCTGATGTCGTTCGCGCCGCTCTTGCTCATGGTGTCGGCTTGCGGCGGCAGTGATCTTTTTGATGCGGGACGGCAGTCGAAGGGGCGACACTTCGCGTTGATCGAAACCGATCAGCTGGCGCGACAACACCGCGGTTTCGTGCGGGTGGACGAGCTGGCCCCCGCGCCGCCGGTCAAGGTACGTCTTCTCCGGCCCGACGAGCTCACGCCGCAGCTGATCCGCCTAGCCGAAAACATGCTCCGCAACCACGAGGCTCCGTTCGGCAGTGAAGTCCTGCTCGAAACGGCGAAGAGCACGTACATCGCTCGGTTCGAATGGCATTATCAATATGAGGCGAATCCCGATCGGGCCCCCGACTGGCACAAGGGGATCACGCTCTACGCAACCGAATAGCGTCGTTGCGCGTGAAAGCCGACGAATTGTGGTCCGCTGAGCGATAGCTCGCACCACTTGAATGATCGAACGCAAGGGACGCGCAATTCGTTCGTGTCTACGTGCACCTACATGGCCAAGACATAGTCCCACCCATCTACGGATCGAACACGTGGAACCGACTCTCGGCGGCGCCGAAGAGGCTTCCACGGCCGCCACGCGGAAATCGTCGATCCTGATTTGCCGTAGCCAGAGCTGACCCGGTCCTGATCGGCATCGGTGAGCGCTCGCCATGCGTTGGTTCACGCACGTGGCTGGGCGGAGATCCGGCTGGGACCGACTTTGAAGATACCGATCTCATGGGGGGCGAAGGATTCCCCATAGAGCAGTTTGCAATGAGCGCGGAATGAGACCATTACCGAAATACGGCTGCTTCAGCGGCGGTGGCGAGCCATGCCGTCGTTTCGGCCTGATTGCGCTTTTCACAGTCGCTGTCGTGGCATGCGGAGAAGGGATCATCACGAATCCACCTGGCGCGAAAGGACGGGGCACGACGACGTCGAGCGCGGGTGCGGCCGGCGCGGGAATCACGTCGGGAACCACCGGTGCGGGCGGAGCGGGCGGCGCCGCCACTGGCGGGTCATCCGGCCATACCGGCGACGCCGGCCCGATGGCGATGGATGGTGGGGGCAGCGCGATCGACGACGCTCCTCTACCTCCTTGCATGCGAACGATCATGGTCGCCGGCAGCCCCGCGATGAACACCGCTTTGTCGAGTGCGATGGCTGGAGACTGCATCGTTCTCGGGGACGGGAACTACACGATGGCAGCCGTTCACGCGACGGGAACGGCGGAGCACCCCATCGTCATCCGCGCGGCGAATCGCGGCAAGGCCGTCGTCTCGACCGGCACGTTGAATCTCGAAGGCTGCTCCTATGTCGTGGTCGAGGGCCTCACCTGGAATAGCAGCGGCAATATCGAGGTTACCGACAGCGATCATTGCCGCATCACGCGCTGCCGTATTGCACCTCAAGAGGTAACCGACGTGGATTGGATCGACGTCCAGGGCAAGAGTGATTACACGCGCATCGATCACAACGATCTCGGCCCCAAGCGGCGTCTCTCGAACATGGTCATGCTCGGTGGGGTCGAGTCACCGGCACAAGTCGTCCAGCACACGCGCATCGATCACAACTACTTTCACGACATCACGCGGGGCGGCGGCAACGGCTGGGAGACGATCCGAGCCGGCCTCAGCTGGTTGGCGCTCTCGAGTGCGTACACCATCATCGAATACAACCTATTCAAGAAGTGCGATGGCGATCCCGAAACGATCTCGGTGAAATCATCGGACGTGATCGTTCGCTACAACACGCTACGGTCCACCAACGGCGAGATCACCCTCCGTCACGGCAACCGCACTCTCGTCTACGGCAACTTCATCTTGGGCGAGGGTTCTCCGTCCGGGGGGATTCGGGTCTGCGGACAGGATCACAAGATCTTCGACAACTACCTCCAGGACCTCACCTCCGACGACGGGATTCTTCTCGAGGGGGGTGACAGCGACGCGATGAACCAGGCCTACAACACGCTGGTCGAAGTCGATGGCGGCATCAACGTCGGGGGCGGTCACCAATACGCGCCGGTGGACTGCGTGATCGCCAACAACATCGTGCAGGGCTCGTCGGGTTCGATGATAGCCGAGCCTCACGGCGTGAACACTTCGTACATGGGTAACATCGTCAATCCGCTGGCCGGTGCTTCGCGTGGGATTACGAAGCCTCCCGATCAAATCAAGGTGCTCGACCCGACGCTGCAGAAAGTGGGCTCGATCTTCAAGCTGTCGGCAACCAGCCCGGCGATCGATGCTGGCATGGGAGACTTTCCTTTCGTTACCGACGACATGGACGGGCAGCCTCGCAACGCCCCCGACGTCGGAGCCGACGAGGTGGCGGCCGGCCCCCTGATCCGTCATCCGCTCGAGCCGGCGGACGTGGGTCCGGACGCGCCCTAACGCATCCGGCCGCAAGAGGTCCCGCTATAGCGCCCGGACGCAGCCGGGAAGGTCCTGGGTGCAAGTCGCTCCGCCATCGGGTGCGACGCAGGAGAGGACGGCCTGGCGACCCGCCTCGGTCATGCCGTTCAGAAAACCGTGACACTCCTCGACGGACGTCGGAATGGAGTTGGCGCAAAGCTCGGATATTCGCGCGCAGGAAGCGTCGGCGCCGGGGTCGGCACAGGCGCTGAACAGCGCGATTCTGACGCATCGAGCCACGCTCTGTGGACTGCAGCCCGCGACGAGATTGATGCAGGATATCGCCTGCGCAGCGACGCCGGCTTTCAACAACGTGCTCAGCCTCTGACAGTAGGCACCGACGGAAGCGCATCCCGCATCGGCAGAGGTGACATCGCAGACCGTCGGCACGCCCTGATCGCCGAGGCACATTTTTTCGCCCGCATCTTGTCCTCCCCCCGGGCCTATCGTGGAGCCATCTCCCATATCGATGTCGGTTCCGGCGGTGCCGCCACCACTACTTGCGGCGTCGACGTCATCCAAGCCTCCCTCTCCCGTGCCGCCCGTGATCGACGCGCCGCCTGTGCCGCTCGGATCGACGGATCCGCCCCCTGAAGTCTGCTCCCCCCGCCCGGTGATCGCCGAGCACGCAGCGAGCAGCACTGCCATTGCGACACGCGCACTCGCAAAGCCATACACCTTCGAAAATAGGCCCGTAGGCGCGGGTTGCATCGTCATAGGTCACCTTCGAGCGCGCCTAACGTCGGCGTCGACGCGGGCTTACCACGGTTGTCGAGTCGATGCGCGTGTTCTGTCGCGGCGCCGGGTGGTCACCGATGCGACCAGCGAATGATGGAGCTCTTATCGCGAGTGACCTCTCTGCGAGTATCAAGTGGCCGCTGAAAATTACAAGAGATCATGCCGCGCCGCGCGCTTCCTCGACGCCCATCTGTCGCCGCGGTAGGAATGCGCATGAGCCGCCAGCGTCGTGCCTATAGTCGCTGGCCGTGCAGCCCGCTCCCCGCGCAGCCTCGGCCTGGTGAGCGCGATGTTCGAGGAGGTTGGGCGCAGAGGGGCGCGCGCTGGCTCGTCTGTGCGCTGACGGCGAGCGCGTGCAACGCGGTCGCCGGTATCGAGCAGCCGAGCGAGACGCTGCGGATCGCGGACGCCGCTCCGACCGTTGCCTTGCCGGATGCGGTTCGGTACGATTCGAGAGAGTTCGACGTTCGCGACGCGGCGACCGATCAGCCGACAGCGGTGCGTCGCAGGTGCGACGAGGTCGGCGATCCGCTCGCCGACGCGGATATTCCCAATCTCGGTGTCACATTCCGAAGCTCCGCCGGCGCGCAGTCGAACCTCGACTCGATCGACATCGCGATACCGTTCGTGTGTCAGGGTGACTTGCTTTTCTTGACCCTCTACGCCGATCGATACGACGCGACGCTGACCGCACCGCCGGGATGGACCCGCCAGGCGAACCGGGCCAACGCGACGGCGAACTTTCATGCGTGGTGGCTCTACCGATTCGCCGTGGCTAATGAACCGCTTCACAACGTTTTCGCGTTCAGCCGAGGCGTGAACAGCTACGGCGCCGTCGTTGCGTACACGGGAGTCGACGCCAACGGAGCTTTCTACCCGGGGGCCCTCGTCGATCTGGACAAGAATGCTTTTGTCGCCCCATCGATCATCACGGCTGGTGACGGACTCTTGGTCATTACCGCGTTCGTCAACGACGGCTGGTCGGGAGCGTGCTCACCGGAGCCTCCGCTGATCGGGCGGATCAACTACGGTGCGCTATTCGTCGGTGACTTCAACCAGGCGTCCCAGGGCCCGACCGGAACGAAATCACCCGGCTGCTCCAACGCGGGCCCGGGCGCCGTGGAGGTCATCCCGCTCATTCCTTCGGGCCGGTGTTGCTATTAGGCACGGTGCGCTTCGTGGCGATATCGGCCGCCGTCCGACGCGCTTCCAATCCGATTTCGCGCAGAAGCCCGGTTGCCGGTTGCGAATAGCCGACCAGGTAGAGACCCGGCCGGAGCTCGAACCCGCCACGCGCCGCGCGCCCGTACGAGTCGATCAACTCGCCGCTATCTTCGAGAACCCGGTCCAATCCCGGCCGAAAGCCGGTCGCGAGCACGATCGCATCGTAGGCTTGCCGCTTCCCATCGACGAATGTCACGCCGTCGGACTCGAACCGTTCGATCCCCTTGCGAACGACGATCTCCCCGCTCTTGATTCGAGCGAGGGTGCCCACGTCGATGAGTGGAATGCGGGCGTGCTCCAGGATTCCCCGAATCGGGCCGATGTCGGGTGCCTCGATGCCCCATTGCGATAGATCGCCCACTGTCACGCGCAACATCGCGCGCGCGATCGCGTCCGCGACACCGAGCGGTAGCTTCGTCAACAGAATCGTAGGCAAAGGCGTGGGCATCCCGAGCGTGTCACGGAAGGTCACGTGGAGCTTGCCGCGAACGCACAAATCGACGCGCGCGCCGCTTTCCACCAGGTCGAGCGCGATCTCCGCTCCGGAGTTCCCTGCGCCGACGACCAGCACGTGTTTGCCCTTCCAGCGGTCTCCGTTGCGGTAGGCCGAGCTGTGCAGCAGCTCTCCGGAATAATGTTCCATGCCTGCCCACTGTGGCCGCCAGGGAATCGCGTTGTACCCGGCGGCGATGACGACGCGCGTCGCCGCGATCTCTCCCTCGCTGGTCCGTACCCGCCAACCCCCACCCACGGGGTTTCTTTCCACGCGTTCCACGTTCACGCCATAGCGGGGCTTCAATCCAAATCGCTCTGCGTAGGCGTTCAGGTACTCCACGACTTCGAGGCGCGAGGGATAGTTCGCCGAATGGGAGGGGAATGGCATCCCCGGCAGTGACGAATAACGCTTGGCGGTGTGCAGATGCAGTCGGTCGTAATGGCGATGCCAGCTCGGCGCGATGCTCGCTTCCTTCTCGAGAATCTGGAAAGGTACCTTTCGCTCGCGAAGCTCTTTGCCGACGGCCAAGCCGGCCGGCCCCGCCCCGACGACGATGGTGTCGATGGTGTTACTCGGCGCGGCCTTCGGCTCGCCTGCGGTATCGATGGTGTTACTCGGCGCGGCCTTCGGCCCGCCTGCGCTTGCCTCCATGCTGGCAAGTTACCGGGGCAAGGCGCGGACGTCCATTTTTGACGTCGACCGATGCACTGGTACGTTGGACGGGTCGTGCTTCGAAAGATTCTCTTCCTTCTCGTGGCTACGATTTGGATCGGTGCGCCGGCCTGTTCTTCGGATCCGCCGGCGAACGACGCCGAAGCACCGTTTCAATCGGTGCCGCCGCGCGTGTACGTTGCGAAAGTGAAAAACATCCTCGTGGGGCTGGCTCCCACGGATGCCGAATTGAAAGCCGTCGAAGCTGACCCGAACGAGCTTGCGTCTCTTGTCGACGGGTGGATGACCCTTCCTCAATATTCGCAGAAGATGATGCGGTTTTTCGAGCTCGCGTTTCAACAGACGCAGATCGCGTCCGACGATTTCACCGATCAGGTCTACGCGCAGCTCGGATGGAACCGGAGCACGACCCCTTTGCTTCTCCAGAATGCGAAGGAAAGTGTCGCTCGGACGATGGTGGAGCTCTCTGCGCAAAACCGTCCCTTCACCGAGGCGATGACCACCCGGCAGTTCATGATGACGACCGCGTTGAAAGAACTCTACGCTTTCCTCGATGTCTGGGAAATCGACAATGACGGAAACATCTTCGACGAATTCCGCACCAGCCATCGCGACGTGCCGATCGTCGTCGAGGCAGCGCAGGGTCCCATCCCCATCGCCGAAACGCTCGATCCGACGAGCGCCAATTACATGCATTGGTACAATCCCGACGTCGCCACTCCAGGAACGCAAATCCCGGAGTGCCTGCAGGACCCGGCCGTCCTCGCCCCCAAGGCGCTCGCGCTACACTACCTACTGCTCGCTGACGCCGTCCGATTCGCGCTCGGCGGGGGCGCAAAACATTCTCAAGTCGCACTTCATCTCGGCGCTCGAGCAGCCGGGTACCACGGCGACCGACGCCTTGCGCTCGACCTTCATCGTGGCTTGCCAAGCGCCCTCGGCGATATCGCTCGGACTTTGATTGTATACAATTAAACTTGACACAATCGATCTGGTGCTGCATCTTCACCCGCATGGACGCGGATGAGCCTCTCCGGCTCGACCGACAGATCTGTTTTCTCTTCTATGCGGCGAGCCGAGCGGTCACCCAGCTCTACCAACCGTTGCTCGCGCCGCTCGGGATCACCTATCCGCAGTATCTGGTGATGCTGGTGCTCTGGGAGGAGGGCAAAGTGTCGGTCGGGCGCCTGTGTGACAGGCTCTACCTCGATTCGGGGACGCTGACGCCGCTCTTGAAGCGGCTCGAGGCTGCCGGGCTGCTGCGAAGAGAGCGATCGCCGAGCGACGCGCGCGTCGTGGACATCGAGCTTACGTCGGCCGGCAAGAGGCTGAAGAGAAGCGCCGCGTCGGTTCCGCAGGCGCTCGCCTGCCGCGTCGGCCTCGGCGCAGAGGAGCTCGCGCGCGTTCACCGCCAGCTCGCGAGGTTGTTGGAGGTCATGCGCGGGCAGGTCCGCGCAGGAGAGGAGAAAGCGTCATGAGTCTTCAGGTCGGAGAACGCGCGCCGGACTTTCGGTTGCCGGCGCTTCGCGGAGGTGAAGTGGGGTTGTCGGATTTCGTCGGGAAGAAGAATGTCGTTTTGTTCTTCTATCCGAAGGACGACACGCCGGGCTGCACGGTGGAGGCTTGTACTTTCCGCGACTCGTACGAGGATTTCGCGAACATCGGTGCCGAGGTCATCGGCATCAGCTCCGATTCGCTCGAGTCGCACGCGAAATTCGCCGAGCACCACCATCTGCCCATGCAGCTCTTGTCGGACAGCGGCGGACGAGTTCGCTCGCAATACGACGTCAAGTCTGCGCTCGGTCTTTTCCCCGGCAGAGAGACGTTCATCATCGACAAGCAGGGCGTCATTCGGCACGTCTTTCGATCGCAGCTCCGGGTGAAGCAGCACGTTGCCGAAGCGCTAGAGGTGCTCGCGAAGCTCGACAAGTGACGATCACTGGGACTGCCTCAGTCCTAGTCATCGCGTGTGGCGGGGTTCGGTGACAGTAGCTGTGCCACCGTCCTATCCCCGCTACTGGCCCCGTCCCCGTCACTGACCAGTGACAGAGATTGGATCGGTGACTGGGACAAAGCGGCGCGACGTCCGTTGTCGTAGCAAGGCCGCGCCAGGCTGCGCCTGGCACTGGCCTTGCGCGAAGCGCTATGCGCTCGTGACCGATATCAACCCGCTTCGCTCAATGGGCCATTGTCAATTGCAACGCCGCGCCTCCTTCCCCGGCCGCCGTCCGGCCGCCTCCGGCTTGCAAAGCACCGGCTGCCGTCCGGGAAGGAGGCGCTCATGGCAATGCAAGTTCACGAAATGGCTCTCTCGATCGTCGAAGCTCTCGCTCCACTCATGCCGCTCATCCAAAGGCAAGATCGGGCGCTCGCTGTGCACCTTCGCACGGCCGCCAGCAGTATGGTCCTGAACATCGCCGAGTCGGAGTACAGCGACCCGGGCAACAAGCGCGCTCGGCTCTTCACTGCCGCCGGGTCGGCAAATGAGTCGCGCTCGGCGGTGCGCGTTGCGGTTGCGTGGGGCTACGTCCGCAGGAGCGCGCAACCGACGTACTCGCTCGGCTCGATCGCGTGATGGCATCCTCTGGAAGCTCACGCACGCCCCGTGAGCCGTGGCGCCTTGTCAGTGACCACCGACGAGGTGCACCAGGGTGCCGAGCACATGATCGAAGCGGCGCCTGAGCTCTGGATCAACCTCGGGCAGGTAGCCCACGCCGCAGCTCGCCCGCGTGTTGCACGGCCTCCCACTCGCGCCCTCGCTCCCGCTCTCGCGAAGTAAGTATGCATACCTCGGCGGACGCCTTTGTCACCCATGTCCTGGCACGAGACGCCGCCACCGGACAGTGTCGAAGCACCACGCATGCTCACGCGCATGATGGCGCAAGGGCTAACCCTAATTACAACCGGTACCCTTCGTCGGGCCGAGGTCGGCCCACTGAATTCGCCCGTCGGCCACGCCCCATCGGTTGTTGGTGTACTTCTCGAGATCAATGAGCGCGTCCGCAGTTCCCCTGTTCGCGGTGCAGCAACCGCTGCAATCGGAGTCGCCGCACGTGTCGTAGACCGTCACGACAATCGTTTTGCCGGTGCTCGACTTCAAGCACAAGTCGTGGAGCTTGTAGGTGGTGAAGTTGGGGAAGAACGACACGATGTTGTGCGACATGACCCAACTCTCCGACTTCGTGCCGGAGCAAGCCGAAAACTGACCGGCCCACATGCACCCGTTGTATTTGATGCATTCTTCGCTGCCCGGGGCCGGGTAGGATTCGAAGTTCGTCTTTGCCCCCGTCTTCCACACGAGACCAGGCGTCGTGGCGCACCCGCTTCCGGTCGAGCCCCCGGTGCCGCCGGAGCCCGACGATCCACCGATTGCCGATCCCCCCGAGCCGGCGATGCCTCCCCCATCCGTCTTGACGCCGCCGGTACCTCCGCTTCCACCCGAGCCGGTGGATCCGCCTGCTCCGGCCGTCGTCCCACCGGATCCGTCGGTACCGCCGGTGCTCGAGGTCGAGTCGCCGCTGCCGCCATAGCCGCCCGTTCCGGTCGTACTCGTCGTGCCAGCTGTCGTCGTGCTGCTGCTGGTCGTACGCGTGCCGCCGCCAGTGGTGCTGGCGCCGCCCGCCCCCGCCGCAGAAGAAACAGGATCGTCTCCGACCGTGCACGCAAAGTCCGCCAAACCGGCGGTGAGCACCATCAGTAACGATCCGGACAAGTAGGTTTTGAAGCTCATTGTCAGATCTCCTGGGGCCACGGCTTATGGACCATTCCCGCCCTGCAATGGCCGATGGCGCGTGGCTCAATGACAAAAACGGAACCGCTCCGAAAAAGAACTTGCGTCGGCAACGTAATTTTCGGGCATAGAGATAACCCATGCCGTTCAAGGCCCTGATCCTCGATTACGGCGGCGTCCTCTCGCTGCCGCAATCTCATGAGCGGGTGGCATCCATGGCGAAACGGCTCGACAGCCCCGTCGACGCGTTCGAGCGGGCGTACCACGAGCATCGCGACGGGTACGATGCCGGTCTTTACACGCCCGAAGCGTATTGGATGCGGGTCCTCGATCGCCTCGATCGCCAGCACCTGGCGGCTCCGTCTCGGATCACCGCGCTCATCGAAGAAGACGTCGCATCGTGGGGCCAATTTCGAGACGAGGTGTGGGCTATGGCCAAGGCCTTCCGCTCGACGCGGGGTCGTACGGCCCTCCTTTCGAATAACGTTCCGCCGCTCATGGCTTGGCTTCGCGCGCTGGGCCGACTCGAGGCGCACTTCGATGTCGTCATGCCTTCGTGTGAGCTCGGCTTTTGCAAACCGGATCCCAGGATCTATCGGGCATGCCTCGAAGCTTTGGACGTCCGCCCAACCGAAGCGCTGCTGGTCGACGACACGCCTGCGAACACCGATGCCGCGAGCGAACTCGGGATCCAGACGTTAGTTTTCGCGGGCGACGACGCGATCGAACGGCTTCAATGGATGCTCACTTGATTGAACGCTGCTAAAAAGCATCGATGCGGAGTGTCGCGAAACTCGCCGTGTGCCTAGCACTCTTCGGTGACGAGCTCAGCGCTCGCGGGAGCGAGGCACAACCCATTCGCCTCGAGTACCGAGCCCCCGCGAACTGTCCCGACGAGGCCGCGCTTTTTTCCCGTATTCGAGCAAGGGTCGACGTGAGGCGCGCATCGTCGGTCGAATCAGTTCCCACCTTCGGGATCACGCTGGAGGACGCGGGACAGCGCATCATTGGTCGTATCGCTTCGGTGAGCGAGCGACGAGAGCCCACGTCGCGAGAAGTGAGCGGTGCCGACTGCTCCGACGTGGTCGACGCCGTCGCCCTCATCGTGTCGATGGCCATTTCTCCCGGTGCCGCGAAAGTCGGTAGCGTATCCGAACGACCGTCCGACGATGCGCTCCGCGATGCCGGCTCCGCGCCCGAGAAGAGCGCACCTGTTGCCTCGGCCGTCGAGCGACCGCGCTTGCGACTTCTCGGCAGTGGGCAAGCCGAAGCGACGTTCGGGTACGTGCCAGGGGCACTGCTCGGCGCGGGCGCTCGCCTTCAACTATTTCGAACGTC